>MWSE01000018.1_pt1 | contig 64249 bp, 58 predicted proteins | sample 1021931 | NCBI WGS metagenome assembly MWSE01 (sample SAMN06338154, study PRJNA374545) | mollusc metagenome | biome: marine bay; material: sediment; isolation source: gill 28 cm from animal B | host: Kuphus polythalamius | place: Philippines: Mindanao | collected 2011-09-12 | reverse complement strand
CGATGGCCGCGACAGCTGCACCTCAAACACCGCTTCAGTGCCGCCGTCACCCTCGACCAGGATCGGTGAGCTGACAAACAACGAGCGGTTGGCTGCATCATCGCCACCATCGCCATCCAGGATCACCCCGGTTGTTCGCAGTACTTCCGCGCCGTCGGCAAAGACAGCATTTTCCGGGTTGAACAGCTCCAGGATGACGCTCTCGTCGGGCTCATCAGAACCATCAAGGCCGTTCACATTGACCCGAATCTCGGCCTGTTGCTCACCTACCTGGAACCGAACAAAACTGGCTGCGTCAAAAAAATCCTCATTTTCGCCCAACGCTGTTCCCGATAAAGTCCGAAACGACACGTCGGTCGTGTTGACCGCCGGCTCCGATAGCTGCACCAGAAAGACAAGTTGTGGCGTATTCGCCGAACCCTCTAAGACTTCCGCACCGGTCACTGTGATAATCGGATCAGCCACAATCAAAACTCCTTTTACTTAGACGTAAGTACGGCGATTAACGAAACATGAACGCTCGCTTACTCGTTCATAGGGTGGAACAGCCAGGAACTGCGAATCGGCACAAGTTCGCGTATGCGATTCAGATAGAGTGAGACATCATCGCTACCGCCGATGCGCACCAGATTTGTGCAGTTCGCACGCAATCGCGCAACCACAGCACTAATCGTCGAACACGTCGACACCGGCATCAGGTAGCTAGCTAGGAAACGGGGAAACTGGGGGGTCGTCTCAGCGCGGCGAGGGCACCGGCTTCGGTAAAAACAAAAAGTAAACAGTCGCAGTTATTGCGCTTTGCCCGGACAAAACGAGCGTTTGTGAGGCGAAACATCGATCCCCCTTGTTCTTCTTCTTTACATTAACGAACAACGCACGCGGAATAGATATTTGTTGTTCGATGGGGAGATCAACGCTACAAAGCGAGCTTCCCTGCCAACAAAATCAACACATCGTCCATTGCCACTTTGTTCGCGTATTAATAGCGCAATTCCTAAGCCATTCAAAGAAATTGATCGATGAAAATTTTTTGAGCCAGATAAAATTGTCGTATCGGCGTCGAGATATGAGGCGGTCAAAACTGGCCGAATGGACCGGTATCGACGCTCGAAGCGGACCTGCACTTCGAGTCAAACGAACCAAAACCTGAAAAACGCCAAATTAATTGTCATTGGACAACGGATACCATCGAGCGATGCGTTGCCGGCGACGGTTGTTGCTATTGATTCTTAAAAAAAATGTACATCTCGTGCGATAAATCATTAGATGTCTCGGCAACAGATAGGCTGCCTTACTCCTCCTCCGCAAAAAACACCGCGACAGCGTTCATCCGTTACGTAAGAAAGGCACGGCTAACGCCGAGCCGCATTCCTTGGTTTCCGAAACCATGCATTCTTCCGCACTCATCTCGGCGCCAAATGAAGACGAAACCACTTCACGGGGCACCGGCCGCAAAGTAGGATCACAAGCTGAATAGAATCGAACAAGATGTTGGGCAAACGCACCCAGACACGGGCAACCCCCAGTCAGGAACCTCACGATGCAACCGGCAGTAACCGCGCTCCAGGAAAAAATTCACGAATCAATTCCCCTCAGCCGCTCCATGGCCTTCGAGATCACTGAATTGACGCCAACGCGGATCGTGACCCAAGCGCCGCTTGATCCCAACATCAACATCCATGGCACCGGTTTCGCCGGCAGCATCTACGCGCTGGGGGCCTTGACCGCATGGGCCTATGGCACCTACGCGATCGAGGAAGCCGGCATGCAGGCGGATGTGGTGATCGCCGAGGCGAACATCCGCTACAGCAAGCCGGTGAAGACCGCTATACGCTGTCAGTGTGAGTTGTCGCTCGACGAGTCGGATCTGTTCATCCGCAAGCTGGAAGAGAACGGCCGATCGGTCACCAACATCGATGTCACTGTTGGCGACGGTGAAGCGGTGTTGTGGGTTAAGCTGCACGCGCGGCGACGATGATACGCAGCGCCGGCAACGCCGGACTCAGATCGTTGTCGAGAAAGGCTGCACCCTGAGCGTTTCGCCCTCTGCCACCCCGGCGCATGCCTCATCGAGAAGAATGTAGCAGTTGGCGCGGCTCATCGATGTCAGAATCCCCGACCCCTGCTTGCCCGACGGGCCAACCGTCAGGCGACCATCCTCACCGTACTCGAGGATTCCCCGCACGAACTCGAATCGGCCCGGCTTTTTCTTCAAGGCTGTTCGGGCTCGCGCCTCGACGACCAGCGTCTGTGGCCAGTTGCCGCTGGCCAGATAGCGAAGCGCCGGTTGTACGAACTGGTGAAAGGTCAACATCACGGCGACCGGGTTGCCCGGCAGGCCGAAAAACATCGCGTCGCCGAGTCTGCCGAACGTCAGCGGGCGCCCCGGTTTCATGGCGATCGTCCAGAACGACAAGCTACCCAATCCTTTGAGGATATCTTTGGTGTAGTCCGCGGCACCCACCGAAACGCCGCCAGAGGTAATCACCACATCGGCCATCGACGAAGCACGATTGAAGGCATCCGCCAGTGCTTGACGGTCGTCGCGCACGACGCCCAGATCGATGATTTCAACACCGGTTTCGGTCAACAGGGAGAACAGGCTGTAGCGATTGCTGTCATACACGTCGCCCTTGCCGAGCGGATCGCCGATCGAGCGCAATTCGTCGCCGGTGGAAAAGAACGCAACACGCGGTCGGCGGCGCACCTTCAACTCGGCAAACCCGAGCGACGCAAGTACACCGATATCGGCCGCTCGCAGATACCTGCCTTGTTGGAACACGCAGGCTCCCTGCGCAATGTCTTCGCCCGCCTGGCGCACGTTCTGACCAACGCGGTGGCGTGCATCGATACGGATTCGTCCATTGCCTAGCGACTCGACCTGCTCCTGCATCACCACGGTATCCGTACCCGGCGGCATCGGCGCGCCGGTCATGATGCGAATGCATTCGTTCGGCTTGCACCCCACATCGGTCGACTGGCCGGCGAGCACGGTCGCGACCACGGCGTACTCGCGCACACCTTCGGTCGGCAGATCGGCGCCGACAAAGGCGTAGCCGTCCATCGCGGAATTGGTATGGCTCGGCACATCGATCGGCGAGATGCAGTCGTCCGCCAACACACGGCCAAGCGCATCCCTGATAGGCACCATCTGCCGGTCGGTGATCTGATCCAGCGCTTTGCGGATAGCCCGGCGCGCCTGCTCGACGCTGTGTGACTGTGAATCACTGGCATCTGCGCAGGATGGCTGGGTTGATACCTCGACGATCGACATCGCTACTTCGCTCCTCAACGCGCCCGGTTCTGCGCGTGGCGTTCATCCAATCCGCTAAACGACAGGATGAAATCGACAATCGCTCCCGGGTCATTGATCGACAATACCGGCAGTGTACCGGCTTCCTCCGCCAGGGTCCCGGCGTCGGTAGCGATTGCCACGATGTTTGGATCGCTCAGAAACAGCAACGGCGCCTGGGTGGCGCTTCGATTCAGTTCGATCTTGGGGAAGGCGTCGCCTTTGAAGCCCTCCACCAGCACCAGGTCGAGCCCATCGGGATTCAAAGCCGCCAGCGCATCATGTAGGGTCGGTTCGACTTCCTGCGTGTTCTCGCGGATCCAGGCCATTCGACGACGGCTCGCGACCAGCATTTCGTCGGCGCCTGCTTCGCGCAACCGATAGCTGTCCTTTCCGGGATGATCCACGTCGAAGGCGTGATGCGCATGTTTGACAACGGCCAGGCGCACGCCGGCCGCCTTGAGCAACGGGATCAATTTGAGCAACAGCGTTGTCTTGCCGGTGCCGCTGAACGCGGCGAAACCGATGACCGGCACCGGGTACTCGATAGTTGACTCGCGGCGCTGGATAGTCACAACTCAGGTATCGAATCTCGCCTGACCGGCACTGGCGTAGTCGTCCGGGGTATTGATGTTGCTGAACTGTTCGGGCACATCGCTGAAATCGACACGCACCCAAGAATTGCGTGGAAACCAACGATCGATCTTGCGCTCACCCTCTTCGAGCGCTGCCGACAGGTCAGCAAGCACGCGTCGATGCATCAGGGTATACACCGGTTGCAGACGCTTTCCATCGTGGGCTACCGCGATGTCAGCATCCGCATCCTTCAACCCCCGGGCAAGCCGCACCACAAGATCGGCGACAACCACCGGTCCGTCGCACGGCAAGGTCAACAGGTAATCGGTCTGCATCTGTTGCAGACCACCGAGAAAACCTGCCAGCGGCCCCTGGTAATCGTCCAACGGATCGGCCACGACCGGGTATCCGAACTGCGCGTAGTCGGCCTGGTTGCGGTTGGCGCTGATCAGGATCGCACCCACCTGCGGGCGGATCGCATCGATCACATGGCCGACCAGCAGGCTGTCACCAAACGGCAGCAGCCCCTTGTCTCGCCCGCCCATGCGACGGCTCTTTCCGCCGGCCAGCACCAACGCGGTGATGTCGTCTGCCTGTATGGCTGTCGTCATGTCCCCTCATACCGCCGCGCGTGCAAGTTTGCCGAACGGCGTTACCTTGTCTGTGTATCCATCATACGCCGATTCACGCGCACGCAGCCTGCCGCCTTCAAGGTCGAGCACCGCATCGGCAATGCCGGCGAAATGCAGCGGATCGTGTGTGGCCACCAGCAGCGACACGCCTTCGGCCTTCAGCACGTTGAGCAGTTCGACCGTACGCTGCCGGCAAGTCGTGTCCATGTTGGCTGTCGGCTCGTCCAGCAGCATCACCTCAGGACGCCGCATCCAGGCCCGGACCAAGGCAACCCGCTGGCGCTCACCCCCGGACAGCTGATTGACATCCTGGTCGGCCAGAGAGGTCAGATCCGCCCACGCAAGACCCTCTTCGACGCGCGCGCGCCGCAGCAAGGCATCGCCCTTGAGCGGAAAATCCAGGTTGCGTCTCACCGAACCTTCGAACAGGTACGGCCGTTGATGCAGATAGATGGTTCTGGCGAACAAGGCCTTTTTAGCGGCGCGCCAGCTGGCGTTGCGGCCGTTTACGACGACCGTTCCCTGCTCAGGCTTTTCCATGCCCGACATGATGCGCATCAGTGTGGATTTGCCCGCGCCGTTGCTGCCGCACAGCAGCTGGCATTGTCCGACGCCCAGCGTCAGGTCGACACCATCGAGTATGCGACGTTTACCGAATGATTTTACGATGCCGTGGTATGACAAAAGCATCACGTTGCCAATCTCCCCTTACCTTGGACGAGCTGGAGTAGACCGTTGAGGACGAACGCCATGGCCAGCAGGACGAGACCCAAGGCGATGCCCTGGGCGAACTCCCCTTTGCTGGTCTCCAGCGCGATTGCGGTCGGTATATTGCGGGTGTAGTGCAGGATGTTGCCGCCCAACATCATCGACGCGCCAACCTCGGCGATGATGCGGCCGAATCCGGCCAGGAAGGCCCCGAGTAAACCGAAGCGCGCCTCGCGCATCAATGTCCAGACAGCGCGTCCATAGCCGGCGCCGAGCGTGCGTGCTGTTTCCCAGGCGCGACGGTTGATCGCCTGCAGCGCAGCATGCCCCATGGCAATCAGGATCGGCAGCGCCAACGCGATCTGCCCGATCACCATGGCCGGTTGGGTGAACAGCAACCGCCATTCGCCCAGCGGGCCTTGTCGCGAGAGCAGGATGTAGAAGGTCAGCCCGACGACAACCGCAGGGAACGACAGCAAAGTGTTGAACACCGTGATCAACAACCTTCGCCCCGGAAACCGGCCATACGCCAGCAGGAATGAGATCGCCAGGGCCACCGGTGCGGCGATCAAGATCGCCGTCACCGATACCTGAAACGAAATTCCGATGATCTCCCATAGCCCAGGGTCACCGCCGAACAACAGTGACAGGGCTTCACGCGTGCTCTCTGCGATCGAGGCCATCTACGTGGTTTCGTTATCGTCTGGCAAGCGTTCCCGCCGAAGGGGTGAACAACTGCTCGCCGGCCTTGCGAAATGCGGCGATCGCCTGCTGACCTTGCGGCCCGCGGATCCAGTCGATCAACGCCTGGGCGCCTTGGTGGTTCAAATCAGGAAACTTCTGGCGGCTGACCTCGATGATCGCGTAGGGGTTGAACAGCTTCTCGTCGCCTTGGAACAGCACCCGCAGGCTCGATTTGTCGCGATAGGCCAGCCAGGTTCCGCGGTCGGCCAAGGTGTACGCCTCAAGCTCGTTGGCCATCTGCAGTACCTTGCCCATGCCCTGACCAGCTTCCCGGTACCATTGGCCATCCGGCTGGATGCTTGCGCTCGTCCACAGCGAACGCTCTTTTTTGTGCGTGCCCGAGTCATCGCCACGCGACACGAAAACCGTCTGCGTACCGGCAATCTTGCCAAGAGCTTCGGCAGCGGTTTTTGCGGACGCAATCCCCGCAGGATCGGAAGCGGGACCGACCAATACGAAATCGTTGAACATGACCGGCAGGCGCTGTTCGCCGTTACCTTCATCGACGAACTTCTGCTCCGCGGCAGGTGCGTGTACCAGCACCACATCCACGTCGCCGTCGCTACCCATGCGCAACGCCTTGCCGGTACCGACCGCAATCACGTGCACATCGTAGCCGGTGGCCTGCTTGAACTTGGGCAAAAGCTCATCCAACAGACCCGAGTTCTCGGTACTCGTCGTCGTTGCCAGTCGGATCGTCGATGTCTCGGGCGCGGCCCAGGTGAACCCGGACAGCAGCACCGCCAAGGCACCGATCAGATAAAGCTGAAACAACGAAACGCACTTTGTTCGCACCACACTTCCTCCAGGATGTCGTTATTGTCCCGACAGTGAGTGCAAGTCCGGTGCCATCAATCAATAACGCGGTTCGCATTCGTCGGATGCTGCTACAGTGCGCCCTGCACAAGGGACGGGCGGCCCGGGCTGGACAAAACCGTAGAGGTGGCGTCATCGATCACGGGACAATTTGTCTCAGAATTAGCTAGACTGCCAAGACAGAATGGCCCAAAAAAACGGTGATTCTGCTGCCGGCCTTGGGGGAATCGGTGAGGTTTTCTGGTTATTTCTCCCGAGGTGCAGACACCGCAGCCAACGATAACGAGATCCCGAGGACAGACACGGCAACCATGGCTTGCACGACAGAGAACTTGAAAGCTGAACTATCCAAAGAGGCCACGCAACACGACTCCACCGAAGCACCCGTCAAGAAACTCAGCTCGGTGCTGGTCGTCGACGACGAACCGGGCATTCTGAGCTTCCTGCAGAAAGGGCTGAACGCGCAGTTCAGCCTGGTCGAGGTGGCCACCGACGCCGACGCCGCAGACGCGCTGCTCAACCGCTGTCACTTCGACCTGATCATTTCGGACATCCGTCTGCCCGGTCGTTCGGGCGTCGACTGGATCAGCCAGATGCGTGAACAAGACCTGATGACCCCGGTCATCTTCATGACCGCGCACGCCGATCTGTCGACCGCCATCACCGCACTGCGCGCCGGCGCGTCCGATTTCATCCTCAAGCCGTTCCGCATGGAACAGATGCAGGCAGCCGTCAGCCGCTGCATGGAGCGCCACCGCCTGCAGAAAGAGAACTTTCTGCTGCGCCGGCAGGTCGCCCACATGCACGAAGGCAGCGGCATCATCGGCTCTTGCGACCTGATACTGGGAGTCTGTGACGTCATCAAGCGGGTAGCGCCGATGCCGTCGACCGTGCTGATTCAGGGCGAATCCGGCACCGGTAAAGAGTTGGCTGCCCGCGCCATCCACAAGTTCAGCGGACGCAGCGGGTCTTTCGTCCCCATCAACTGCGGTGCGATGCAGGCCGAATTGCTCGAAAGCGAATTATTCGGCCATGCCAAGGGCGCGTTTACCGGGGCCGTCAAGGCGCGCGAGGGTTTGTTCTCGTATGCCGACGGCGGCACCCTGTTTCTCGACGAGATCGGCGAGATGCCGCTGGCGATGCAGACGCGACTGCTGCGCGTGATGGAAGACAAGACGGTACGACCGGTCGGCGGTAACCGCGAAACGCCGGTCGATGTTCGCATTGTTGCGGCGACCAACCGCGACCTGAAGGCCGAAGTCGAAAAAGGCAATTTCCGCGAAGACCTGTTTTACCGCTTGAATGTTCTGAGCATTCGCATGCCGTCACTGCGCGAGCGCATCCAGGACCTGCCGCAGCTCATCAATCATTTCGTGCAATCGATTTCCGCCGATCTCGGCGTGTCGGCACCTGCGGTCAGCGAAGCGGAGCTCAAACGCCTGTCGGAATACGCATGGCCGGGCAACGTGCGCGAACTCAAGAACGTCATCGAACGCTGCCTGTTGCTCAACCATCAGCCAAGTCAGTCAATTCCCGGTTGCACGCCGTCGGCAGCGCTCTCCAACAACGCGGAAGACGACGACCTCACGCTGGAAAGCGTCGAGCGACGCCACATCCTGCGCGTCCTGGATATGGAAAACGGCAACAAATCGGCGGCGGCGCGTCGCTTGGGTGTGTCGCGCAAGACACTCGAACGCAAGTGCCAAAGCTGGGGCGTGACGAACTGAGCGGATACCGCGCTCGATGGCCCTGATAGAAACCATCAGCCATGCCATTCGCCGCAGCGTCAGACAAAAGCTGTTGGCGCTCACGCTGGTGCCGGTCGCCCTGGTACTGCCCTTGGCGCTCGCCGGCCTGATCTACCTCGGCGCGACCTTCACCTACGAGCAGCTGTATATCAAGGTCAACACCGATCTTGCGGTCGCCCACGATATCTTCGAACGCATTCAGAAAGATCACCTCAACCAGTTGGCGCGGTTGAGCGAATCGTATGCTTTCCGCAGTGCCATGAGCTCCGGCGACAACGACACGATCGAGCGCTTGGCCGAGCGTCTGAAGAGCGACGGCAACTTCAGTTTTCTGCGCGTTGTGCCGGTTGACGACAACAGGCAGAACAGTGCCATACGCGAACCGGCAGTCGGCATTCAGATCCTCGATGCGCAGCAACTGGCCGAGTTGGACCCGGCCCTCGCCGCCTCGGTACAACTGCCCATCGTGCAGACGCAACGTGCCCGGCCGACCGAACGCAAGCTCGAAGACCGCGGCATGGTGATCCGCGCCCAACAACCGGTCGTCGCGGCAGACGGCCGCGTCGAAGCCCTACTCGACGGCGGTGTGTTGCTGAACAACAACTTCGAGTTCGTCGATGCCATTCGCGACCTGGTGTATGGCCCGGGCAGCCTGCCCGCCGGCAGTATCGGCACGGTGACGGTGTTTCTCGACGACGTGCGCATCTCGACCAACGTGCCGCGACTCGCCGGCAAGCGCGCCCTGGGTACGCGCGTTTCCGATGAGGTCAGCGAGACCGTGCTCGGCCGGGGCGACAGATGGATCAACCGCGCATTCGTCGTCAACGACTGGTACATCTCTGCCTACGAACCGATCGTTGATATGAGCGGACAACGCGTAGGCATTTTGTATGCGGGGTATCTCGAGGCACCGTTCCGTTCCACCTTGTGGAAAACGCTGGCGCTGTTGCTGTTGCTGTTGTTCGGTCTGATCAGTCTGTATGCGGTACTGGCGATCCGCGGTGCAACCTCGATCTTCCGTCCGGTCGAAACCATGTCGAAGGTCGTCAGGGCCACGCGCCTGGGCAAGACACAGCGTGTCGGCCAGGTCGACAGCGAAGACGAGCTGGCTGAACTCGCCCACCAGTTCGACGACATGCTCGACCGCCTCGATGCCCAGGCAACCGAGATGAAGCAATGGACGGAACAACTCGAAGAGAAGGTCAGCGAGCGAACCGCCGAGCTGCAGCAGCGCAACAACGAGCTGCAGCGAACCATCACGGTATTGCGCGACACCCGGCGCCAGCTGGTCACCGCCGAAAAGCTCGCCGCCCTCGGCGAACTCACGGCCGGCGTCGCCCATGAAATCAACAACCCGACCCAAGTCATGCTCGGCAACCTCGACGTGCTGATCTCCGAACTCGGCGAGAAACTCGACCCCGTGCGTCCCGAGATCGACCTGGTTGTCGAGCAGATCTATCGGATACAGGCGATCATCGAGAAATTGCTGAAATATGCCCGCCCCGATGAGTACGCCGGCTACCTGACGGACGTCGACGTCAATCAGGTGATCAAGGATACGGTTTCGCTGGTCTCCCATCTGCAGAAGATCCGACCGTTCGATCTGAAACTCGATCTCAAGGCCGCAAAGACCATCGTGATCAACGCCCAGGAACTGCAACAGGTATTGGTCAACCTGATCAGCAACGCGGCGCACGCCCTGCCCAAGAACAACGGCCGCATCAACATCTGCAGCGAGAATTGGGAGCCGCACGGCGTGACCGTGACCGTCGCCGACAACGGCAGTGGCATGAGCGAAGAGCAATGCTCGCAGATCTTCAACCCCTTCTACAGCACCAAACGCAATGGCGAAGGTACCGGGTTGGGGCTGTCGGTCAGCTACGGCCTGATACGCCGCTACGGTGGCGATATCACGGTAGCTTCCGAGTTAGGCGTCGGCACGCGCTTTCAGCTTTGGCTACGCACCGAACCGCAGCTGATCGAAGACGCCGAAACGATCGCCGAACAATTGCACGCGATCGAGGCGAAACGCGATTCCGTGTCGGCCTCGACAGGTTGAGCGGCGCCGGTTTGATCCAGCCGACGCGCACCGCAAGTTGGCGTAGAATCGCAACAAACACGAACCGCAAGGTGTAACAAGGCGGCTGAGATTTGAAGAAGTTGCCGGTACTCGGAATCATCGGTTTTTTCTGTGTTCTCTTCAGCCTGTCGGTGATACCCCCGGCGCTGGTGTCGCTGTGGTACGGCGACGGCGAAGCGAATCATTTCGCATTGTCTTTTGTGGTGATCTTCGCGCTGGGACTCGCCCTGTGGTTGCCGGCACGCGGCCGCTTGAGCGATTTCAAACGACGCGATGGATTCATCATCGTCACCTTGTTCTGGGTCGTACTCAGCCTGCTGTCGGCGATCCCGCTCGCGCTGAGCCCGCATTTCAATTTCGTCGACGCCTTCTTCGAGGCCGTGTCCGGGTTCACCACCACCGGCGCCACGGTCATCATCGGGCTGGACCAACTGCCGCCTTCGATCCTTTTCTACCGCGGCGAGCTGCAATGGCTGGGCGGCATGGGATTGATCGTGCTCGCGGTCGCGATGATGCCGGTGCTCGGGATCGGCGGCATGCAGTTGTATAAGGCCGAGGCGCCGGGCCCGATGAAAGAGGACAAACTCAAGCCGCGCCTCGCGCAGACCGCACGCACACTGTGGCTGATCTATACCGGGCTGACCCTGGCCTGTGCGCTCAGCTACTGGTTTGCCGGCATGAACCTGTTCGACGCCATCGTGCACAGCTTTGCAACCATATCCACCGGTGGCTTTTCGACGCACGATGCCAGTTTCGGCTTTTTCAACAGCCCGTTGATCGACGCCATCGGGATCGTGTTCATGCTCGCCGGCGGCATCAACTTCGCCGTCCACTACTACGCGCTGGCCGGTTTCACGCTGCGCCCTTACTGGCGCGATACCGAGGTGCGCGCTTTTCTGGTCATCATCGTCGTGGCGGTCGTCGTGATCGCCTTCGTGCTTTGGCTGCTGGGCACCTACGAGCATCCGTACGACGCGATGATCAACTCGGTGTTCGAGGTCGTCTCGGTAATCACGAGTACCGGTTTTGGCACGGCCGATTTCTCGTCCTGGCCGAGTTTTCTGCCGGTCATGCTGATCTTCATGAGTTTCATCGGCGGATGCGGCGGCTCGACCGCCGGCGGCATCAAGGTGTCGCGCGTGCTGTTGCTGCTGAAGTACGGCACCCGCGAGATTCACTACCTGATCCATCCACATGCAAGGCGTCCGCTGCGCATCGGCAAACAGATCATGTCGCACCGGGTCAACGAGGCGATCTCCGGGTTCTTCTCTGTGTACGTCGTGACCTTTGCCTTGCTGACTCTGGTCATGATGGCCGCCGGGCTCGATCAGGTCAGCGCATTCGCCGCCATCGCGACCTGTATGAACAACCTCGGCCCGGGACTGGGCGAAGTGGCGGTGACCTTCTCGAGCGTCAGCGACTTCGGCAAGATCATCGGCAGCCTGGCGATGCTCCTGGGCCGTCTCGAGATCTTCACGATGCTGGTGATGCTGACACCGGCGTTCTGGCACGACTGAGTCGAACGACTCGCGACCCGCTGTGCCTACTCGTCACCCCAGATCAACTGCCCACTTTCGCTGAAATCGTAGCCGCCGAGCATGTCCGCCATCTGGCGGCATTCGCCGGACTGCAACCTGGCCAGCATGTCTTGAAACAGACGGCGGAACCAGATGTTGCGCGGCAGCGCAAGATCGAACGCCTCGGTGCCGCAGGTAACGAAATCCAGGCCGGCCTCGGTCGCCGCAGACCGCGCACCCGGCGCGATGTCGGCCAACCCGAGCACGATAGCTGTGGCCGCTTCGCGTTCCGATAACGCTGTCGTCGTGACATTCAACGCCGGTGCGCCCGCCGTGTTCTTGCGGATCTCCATCAGAAAGCGTTGCGCCCCGGCGCCGGGTTGGCGCTGCACCCAACGATGGCCGGCAGCGAGCAGCGATTCGATATCCTGTGGGTCGGCGACCAGGCCCGGCCTCACCATCAGGCCCTGTTCGCGGCCGAACGCCCTGATCAGCACCCAGTGCCGATGCTGCGGGTGTTGCCGCAGCAAGGCCGGATGGCGCGTGCGGCTTTCGGCCGCCGGCCCCCAATGCAGCGCGCTGATGTCCACCCGGTTTGCCTGCAGCAGTTCCAGCCCCAGCCGCGTGCCGGTGGGCGTGTAACTGACCTGCGCCAACGCATTCACATCCCGTGCGAACGCGGTCACGGCGCGGTACAGCAAGGGATCGTCACTGCCGGCAACCACCAACCGGTCGGTCAGCAAGCCGCCGTGCGCCGAATCCATCATCCAGCGGTCGATCAACTCACGCGGGAACATCCACTTGCCGGTCACCTTGGTCGCCGGCATCTTGCCTTCGTTGACCAGTGCATAGACCTTCTTCTCATTGAGCTGCAAGTAAGTGGCGACCTGCTTGACGCTCATGAAGGTATCGTTTTGCGGAATCATGACGGCTGACATACGGTGCTTCCTCCCTGTTCCCCTGGCAAACTCATCAACCTTCAGTCGAGCGATGTTTTTCTTTATCCCGCGGCAACGCCGGCGGTATCGCGTCGAAGGTTACTTGATCGGCACCGTTATAGATTAGAAAGTGACGGCCCTTGGCACGCGCAACGATCACCACGCCGACCTTGCGCGCCAACTCGAGACCGCGATAGGTGATCCCCGACCGCGACAGCAGTACCGGCACCTGCATCTGGGCAACCTTGATCACCATCTCGGATGTCAGGCGGCCGGTGGTATAAAACCACCGCTGTTCGCCGTCGACCGCGTTCAGCCACATGAATCCACTGATCGCGTCGGCGGCATTGTGTCGACCGACATCTTCAACGAACAGATCGATGAACGGCTGTTCGACTGCATCGCAGCCGCACAAGGCGCAGCCATGTACCCCGCCGGCGCGACGGTAGACTTCGTTGTGCTCGTTGATTTCATTGAGAACGGCATAGATGCGCGACTGCGTGATCGACACGCGCGGCAGTCGGATCTTTTCGATCTGCTCGCCGATGCGGCCGAACACCGTGCCCTGACCACAGCCCGTGGTCACCGTTCTGTGGCGCAGCTTTTCTTCCAGGTCGGCGATACGTTCGAAGGTGTCGACCCGCACCTCGCCTTTGTCCCAGTCGACGCGCACCGAGTCGACCGACTCCAGGCACGGCACCAGACGCTGGTTGGCGAGATAACCCAGGGTCAACATCTCGGGATGCGTACCTAAAGTCATCAGTGTGACGATCTCGCGATCGTCGAGGTACAGGGTCAATGCACGTTCGCCGGCAATATGTCCGCTGCGAACCTCGCCGTACTCATCGACGGCCGTCACCTCATGCGACGGTCGCAGACCGGCGTCGCTCATCTCCGGTTGATAACGCTGTTCGGTCTGCTCGGCGCCTTCGGGCATACCTCAGCCTCCGGTGTGATTCATATGACGGAAGATAACCGGCTGCGCCTGCAGGTCAAAGTCGTGACCCTTGGGCTTGATCGCCATCGCATCCACCAGGGCCTGCCGCAGCACGGCCTCATCGACGCTGCTGCGAACGACCTCGCGCAGATCCACGCTGTGTTCCTGCCCCAGGCACAACAGCAAACGGCCTTCGGATGTCAGGCGCACCCGGTTGCACTGGTCGCAGAAATTGTGGCTGTGCGGCGAGATAAAGCCGACGCGCGAGGCGACGTCGGGGATGCGGAAATAGCGCGACGGCCCGCCGGTCGATTCGGTCGTCGGGATCAACTCGAACCGCTGGGCGAGGTCGCGACGTATCTGCTCACTCGAGTAGAAGCTGGCGGCGCGATCGTGATCACCGACCACGCCGAGCGGCATCTCTTCGATGAAACTGATGTCGAACCCGCGCTCGACGGCGAACTCGACCAGCTCGCATACCTCGTCGTGATTGCGATGTTTAAGAATAACGGCATTGAGCTTGATGCGATCGAACCCCGCGGCCTGGGCGGCATCGAGGCCGCGCATCACCCGGTCGAACTTACCGGTCCGGGTGATCGTCGCGTAGCGATCCTCGCGCAGCGTATCGAGGCTGACGTTGAGTCGGTGTACGCCGGCATCGCGCAATGAGTCGGCGAAACGATCGAGTTGCGTGCCGTTGGTCGTCAGCGTCAGATCCTCCAGGCCGTCGAGCGCGCCGAGTTCGCGGAACACCTTGAGGATATCGCGGCGGTGCAACGGTTCGCCGCCGGTAATCCGAATCTTGTTGACGCCGAGCGCAACGAACGCGCTGCCGATGCGCACGACCTCTTCGAGAGACAATAGACTGGAGCGTGGCAGGAACGTCATATCTTCGGCCATGCAGTACACACACCGCAGGTCGCAGCGGTCGGTTACCGAGATACGCAAATACCGCACCTCGCGACCGAAACGGTCGACCAATTCCGCCGCCGGCTTGTTCTGGTTATCAGGCATCGCTGTCTCCGTGCATTGCGCATTCGCGAAGCAAGTTGCATACCCCTTGATCGGCCCGGCCGGTCAGGCTGCCCGTTGCGCTGTGGATGCGGGGTTTTCGTAGATGCACGGAGCACCTCGGACGACGCAGAAGTGGTGTCTTCTGACCCTACCGGACAACCGGGGTGGGACAAATTGCGCCACCGGCGCGTGACTTCCCGTCGGATTTTTCGGTCATAGCGTGTTTTTGAGCATGCGTTTCCAATGGTACGCAACTTGCTGAATGACATGGCTGAAGCCAGGAGGTACGCCATGCCAAACGACGCCACCGAACCTGACAGACTGGCAGCCGGTTTTCCGGTTGCGGTCATGATGGAACGCCGACCTGCCACGAGTCCGTGGGTCGATCACGTCTGGAAAGCGGTCGCCATCACGGTTGGACGACACGCCCAAGGCGGCGCCATGTCGCTGGTGCGCGACGATGGCGAAACCGCGTTGTTCCTGGTTGGCGGACTGCAGGTGCGATTGCACGTCGACGAATGCGAGAGCTACTACCACAACATGGTGTGCGGCACGCCGCGCGCCTACGTGGTCGCCCACCCCGCCGCCGACATCAACGATGCCCCCAGGCCTTTTATCGTCAGCCTGAGTTTCGACGAAGCACACGCCTATCTCGAAGGCGAAGACGAGATCTACGACGTCGACATACCGCCGGAACTGTATCGCTGGACCGAGGCGTTCGTCGTCGAAAACTACTTTCCGGAAAAGAAGGTCAAACGCAAGTTGCAGGACTGGCGTGCACAGGACGGAGGTAAGCGCGCCTGATGCGTGACAAATTGTCAGACACGGTCGAGCAGTCGCGCGCCGGCACCGACGAAAGCTTCTTGCAACGCTTCAGCCGCCTGAAGACCGAGGCACGCGAGGCGCAGCACAATCCGCCCGCGCCCGAGCCGGAAGAGCCACCGACCGTTGAAACCGAACCACCCGGCGACGACGACATGCCGCCGTTGGACACGCTGACGGTCGATTCCGATTTCTCGGGCTTTCTGTCGCCCAAGGTCAGCGATGCGCTGCGCACTGCCGCATTGCGCAAGCTTTTTCATTCGTCGCAGTTCAACGTGATCGATGAACTCGACGACTACGCCGAAGATTTCACGACCTTCCGTTCATTGGGCGACATCGTCACCGCGGACATGAAACATCAAATCGAGGTACAGGCGAAACGCGTCACCGAAACCGTCAAGCAGCAACTGCTCGACGACGATACCTCCACGGCGATCGACACCGATCAAACCGATGAACAAGCGACCACCGATAACTTGGTCGCGTCATCGGAATCCAACGCAAGCAATCCGAGTTCAAGCTGAGACGAACGCACCATGTCATCCGATAGCCACGCCCTCGAGTACACACGCAACATGCGCGCCCGCAGTGCAGCCACATCCGCCGCAGAGAAAATCGTGCCCTCGCCGACCGGCGTTGTGCACTACCGGTCGCGCGGCCGGGTGCTGGTGATCGGCGGCGAGGAGGCACAATGGCTGGCGGCACGCCTGGAACAGCCGCTGCATGCTGAGATCCTGCTGACCCACGGCGACGACGAACCCGGTGTGCCGACCACGGCGCTCGGCGGCCGAGCCATGGCGTTGAGCGGATACCTCGGCGCGTTTGAGGCACGGCTGGGCAACGAAGGCCACCCGAACCACCAGGTGCTGCAGGCCGACCTGGTCATCGACCTGAGCGATACACCGCTCATCGACAGTGAACTGCCACCGCCTGGCTACTGGCACTTCGGCACCGGGCCGGCCGACCTCGACGCTGCCGTGGTGGCGCTCGATGGCATGACCGGTCAGTTCGAAAAGCCGCGCTTCTTCGACTATGACGCCGACATCTGTGCGCATGGCCGCGCCGGCCAAACGGGCTGCAGTCGCTGTATCGACAGTTGTCCCGCCGACGCGATTGTCTCGATCGGCGAGCGTGTCGAGGTCAACCCGAACCTCTGCCAGGGTGGCGGGATCTGCGCCAGCGTGTGTCCGACAGGCGCGATGCGCTATGCCCTGCCATCGCCGGGCGACACCGCCGAGCGTGTACGTACCTTGCTCAAAACCTACCTGGAGGCCGGCGGCAGCGACCCGATCATTCTGTTCATCTCGGATGACGATGCCGGCGACCTGCCACCTACGCCGCCCAACCTGTTGCTGGTAGTCGTCGAAGAATTGGCCAGCGTCGGCCACGAGATCTGGCTGGCCGCGTTGGCCTGGGGGGCACGCTGCGTCGTGCTCGCCAACGGCGGTTCGGTGCCGCAGAAGTCACTGACGGCACTCAACGAGCAGGTGGCTATGCTGCGCGGCCTGCTGCAAGGTTTATCGCTGCCACGTTATGCGATCAACCTGACCAGCACATCCGGCGCTCTGGCCGAATGCAACACGGCCGGCATCGCATGCCAGCCGGCGGTGTTTGGTGCAGCCGCAGACAAACGCCAACTCGCGGCCCTGGCAATCGAGCACCTGCGCGAACAGACAGAGGGTGCGCCTACCGTAGCGCCCCTGCCCACGGGTGCCCCTTACGGCCGGATCCTGGTCGACACGAACAAGTGCACCCTGTGCATGAGCTGCACCAGCGTGTGCCCAGCCGGTGCGCTCGCCGCGGGCGACGACACGCCGCGCCTGTCGTTGTTCGAAACCAAATGCGTACAGTGCGGCATCTGTGCCAACGCCTGCCCGGAAAAGGCGATCACACTGGAAGCGCGTTATCTGTTCGACCCCGAACAGCGAAGGACTGCGCGCGTGTTGCACGAAGACCCTCCCTTCTGTTGCGTGAGCTGTGGCAAACCGTTCGCTCCGCGGCATGCGATCGACACGATTCTGCAGAAGCTGGTCGATCACCCGATGTTTCAGACCGAGCGCGCTCGCCGTCGCCTGCAGATGTGCGAGGACTGCCGCATCGTCGATGCCGTGCAGGACGACGAAGCCATGCAAAGCCCGCAGTTCGGTGCATCTCCCCGCCCTCCACATCACAACGGATAACCCGCGATGCATGATTCGCCGACGACGTTCAAACAAGGCGCCGAGCCACAGCCAATGGGACAGGATACCGATGCTCAGGCCTATCGCGCCGGCATCTACGGTCTGCTCGCGGCGCTCCTGCGCGATACGCCCGATGCAGACATGCTGTCCCAGGTCGCCGATCTCGACGACGGACAAAACAAAGGCAACAACGAACTGCAGCTGGCATTCTCAATGCTCGCCCTGGCCGCCAGGCATACCAGCGAATCGGCGCTGCGCGACGAGTACCATGCGCTGTTCATCGGCCTGGGCCGAGGTGAACTCGTGCCCTTTGGTTCGTGGTATCAGACCGGCTTCCTGATGGAGCGTCCGCTGGGCCTGCTGCGCGAAGACCTGAACAGACTCGGTTTCGAACGCGCCGCCGATGTGCGCGAACCCGAAGACCATATCGCCGCTTTATGCGAGGTCATGGCGTTCCTGATCCAGGAAGGCCGCGACAGCGGCGTGCAGCGCCGCTTTTTCGACCAGCACATCGACTCCTGGGCGGAGCGCTTCTTCCAGGATCTCACGGATGCCAAATCCAGCGTGTTCTACCGGTCGGTCGGCCGGCTCGGTTGCGCCTATGTACAGCTCGAACGGCACTATTTGTCCCTGCCGGACTAGACAAACTGACCCACTGGGTGAATGCGATACATGATTGCACGCCACGCGTACCCAATCCGTTCCGAAACGGTCATTTTTCTCCCGCCGATTCTGGTGTGCCGATTGCCACTTCGAATGGAGGGCGTTATCTCAACCCGCCCTGCCGCGCGGCACTGCCGCGCCGCGACATAACGAAAACGAGGATGCGATGCCCATGAAAGAGTCAAAAGACAAGGTTTCCCAGTCCCGCCGGGAGTTCCTGCGCAACGCCGGCAAGACCGGCGGCCTTGCAGCGGCCGCGGCCGTGGCCCCCGGTGCAGCATTGGCAGGCACCCAGGATGCACCGACCGAAGAGCCAAAGGCCAAAGACGGCTACCGGCTGACGCAACACATTCTCGACTACTACAAGAGCGCTGCGAGCTGAAGCGCGCGTCGAACGGGAGAGCACGATGAAGCTTAAGAAGATATCGGATCGCGTCGACGCGCCGGTCGAGAAGGAAACCGAAGGCACTGCCCATCGCACGGGGATGGCCTTGAACCGACGCGACTTCCTGCGTCAATCCGGCATCCTGGCGGGCGGCGCAGCCGTCGCAGCCGGATTTGCGCCCGGCATGATGCAGAAGAAGGCACACGCAGCGGTTGAACCGGCAAGTGGTGAGACCAAAGAGATCCGCAGCGTCTGCACGCACTGCTCAGTGGGCTGCGGGGTAATCGCCGAGGTCAAGAACGGTGTCTGGGTCGGCCAGGAGCCGGCGTTCGATCACCCGTTCAACAAGGGCGCACATTGCGCCAAAGGCGCCTCGGTACGAGAGCACGGCCATGGCGAACGTCGCCTGAAGTATCCCACCAAGCTGGTGGATGGAAAATGGCAGAAGGTCTCGTGGGACGAAGCCATCAACGAGATCGGCGACAAACTGCTGAAGATTCGTGACGAATCCAGCCCTGACTCGGTGTACTGGTTGGGTTCGGCCAAGTTCAATAACGAGCAGGCCTACCTGTACCGCAAGTTCGCGGCGATGTGGGGCACCAACAACGTCGACCACCAGGCGCGCATCTGTCACTCGACCACGGTCGCGGGCGTTGCCAATACCTGGGGCTACGGCGCGATGACCAACAGCTACAACGATATCCATCGCTCGAAGGCGATCCTGCTGATCGGTTCGAATCCTGCCGAAGCACACCCGGTATCCTTGCAGCACATCTTCAAGGCGAAAGAAGAGAACAACGCACCGATCATCGTGATCGACCCGCGCTTCACGCGCACCGCTGCGCATGCCGATCACTTCCTGCGCATCCGCCCCGGCACCGACGTGCCGATTATCTGGGGGATGATGTACCACATCTTCAAGAACGGCTGGGAAGACAAGGAATACATCCGCCAGCGTGTCTACGGCATGGACGACGTCAAGGCCGAAGTCGCCAAGTGGACACCCGACGAGGTCGAGCGCGTTACCGGCGTGCCCGAGAACCAGGTCTACGCCGCTGCCAAGGCGATGGCCGACAACCGTCCCGGCACCTTCATCTGGTGCATGGGCGGAACGCAGCACACCATCGGCAACAACAACACCCGCGCCTACTGCGCCTTCCAGCTCGCGCTGGGCAACATCGGCGTATCGGGCGGCGGCGCCAATATCTTCCGCGGTCACGACAACGTTCAGGGCGCTACCGACCTCGGTGTGCTCGCCGATACCCTGCCCGGCTACTACGGCCTGGCACCGGCATCGTGGGGACACTGGGCGCGCGTCTGGGACCTCGATCTCGACTGGATCAAGGGTCGCTTCGACAACGGCTCGTACGAACAGGCCAAGGGCGAAGACCTGGCGGTGATGAACGCCAAGGGTATTCCGGTGTCACGCTGGATCGATGGCGTGCTCGAAGAAAAGGGCAACATCGCGCAGAAAGACAATGTGCGCGCCATGTTCATGTGGGGACATGCGCCGAACTCGCAGACCCGTGGCCAGGAAATGAAAAAGGCCATGGAAAAGCTCGACCTGCTGGTGATTGTCGATCCCTATCCGACCGTATCGGCCGTCATGCACGACCGCAAAGACGGTGTTTACCTGCTGCCGGCATCGACGCAGTTCGAGACCTATGGCTCGGTTACCGCGTCGAACCGCTCGATCCAGTGGCGCGACAAGATCATCGAGCCGCTGTTCGAGTCGCTTCCGGACCACATCATCATGTACAAGCTGGCCAAGAAACTTGGCTTTGCCGACGAACTGACCAAGCACATCAAGGTTGAAAACGACGAACCGCTGATCGAAGACATCACGCGCGAATTCAACCGAGGCATGTGGACCATCGGTTACACGGGCCAAAGCCCGGAGCGTCTGAAGATACACCAGCAGAACTGGGGCACCTTCGATTTCACGACGCTCAAGGCCGAAGGCGGACCTGCCGACGGCGACTTCTACGGTATGCCCTGGCCTTGCTGGGGCAACCCGGAGATGAATCATCCGGGTACGCCGAACCTGTACGACACCAGCAGCAGCGTGGCCGAAGGTGGTTTGACCTTCCGTGCCCGCTTCGGTGTCGAGCGTGACGGCGTCAGCCTGCTGGCGGACGGCAGCTACTCACGCGGTTCAGAGATCAAAGACGGTTACCCGGAGTTCTCCAGCGACCTGTTGAAGAAACTCGGCTGGTGGGGCGACCTCAGCGCCGACGAGCAGAAACTTGCCGAAGGCAAGAATTGGAAAACCGACCTATCGGGCGGCATCCAGCGAGTTGCGATCAAGCATGGCTGTGCACCTTTCGGCAATGCCAAAGCGCGCGCCATCGTCTGGACGTTCCCCGACCCTGTGCCGATACACCGAGAGCCGTTGTACACCAACCGTCGTGACCTGGTGGAGAAGTACCCGACCTACGACGATCGCAAGTCGTTCTGGCGTCTGCCGACGCGCTACGGGTCCATCCAGGCCAAAGACTATTCGAACGACTATCCAATCATTCTGACCTCCGGTCGACTGGTTGAATACGAAGGCGGTGGTGACGAAACGCGCTCCAACCCGTGGCTCGCCGAACTGCAGCAGGACATGTTCGTCGAGGTACATCCGCGCGACGCCAACAACGCGGGCATCAAAGACGGCGACGACGTCTGGGTGGAAGGCACCGAAGGCGCCAAGATCAAGGTTAAGGCGATGGTGACGCGGCGCGTGGCCGCAGGCGTGGCGTTCACGCCGTTCCATTTCGGCGGTCACTTCGAAGGCAAGGACCTGCGCGACAAGTATCCCAGCGGATGCGACCCCTTCGTGCTCGGCGAGGCCTGCAACACCGCAATGACCTACGGCTACGACTCGGTGACCCAGATGCAGGAAACCAAGTGCACCCTTTGCCGCATCTCGAAGGCTTGAGGAGGACTCAGACATGGCCAATATGAAGTTCTACTGCGACGCTGAGCGCTGTATCGAGTGCAATGCCTGTGTCACCGCTTGCAAGAATGAAAACGAGGTACCCTGGGGTGTAAATCGTCGGCGCGTCGTCACCATCAAAGATGGCGAAGCCGGTGAACGCTCGTTGTCGGTCGCCTGTATGCATTGCTCGGACGCGCCGTGCGCCGCCGTCTGTCCGGTCGATTGTTTCTACACCACCGAAGACGGCGTGGTACTACACGACAAGGACATCTGCATCGGCTGCGGTTACTGCTTCTACGCCTGCCCCTTTGGTGCGCCGCAGTTTCCGAAGGCCGGCGCGTTCGCCTCGCGCGGCAAGATGGACAAGTGCACCTTCTGCGCCGGTGGTCCTGCCGAGACCGGCAGTGCGGACGAGCATCGCACCTACGGTTCGAATCGTCTGGCTGAAGGCAAGCTGCCCCTGTGTGCCGAGATGTGCTCCACCAAGGCATTGCTGGCCGGCGATGCCGACGTCGTATCCGACATCTACCGCAAGCGTGTCATCAACCGTGGTGCCTCGGTTCTCGACTGGGGTGTCAACTACGATCGTGCGGGCATTCGTGCCACGCGCGGCATGAAAGGCAAAGCCAGCAGCGACGGCTGACACTGCCCTTGCCGGCTACCTCGCCGCTGGGTAGCCGGCCTTCGTTTTTCAGCGAGCAAAACCACTTCCGAACGTCCGTGGTTCTGCCGGAGTCGTTAATGAGACAAGTCATGTCGTTTGCAACCCGAAGCAGCCTGACGCCGGCATGCGTCCTGTTCTTCGTGTTGTGTGTTCTGTGCGCAGGTTCTTCGGCATTCGCCGCCGACACCGAGCCCGCCACGCACTCGCCCATCATGGTGCCGAACCCGGCAACGGACCTTTGGCGGGCGGTACGTCAACGCGGCGGAGACGTCGTCGGCAACACCCAGGCGCGCGGTGTCGATAGCGGCGTGCTGATCAACACCAGTGGCGAGGAGTTCCGTAATTACCGGCGCAACGACTTCATTGGACCTGCCGGATGGGTAGTCATTGGTGCGATCGCGGTAATCTTCGTGTTCTACCTGATACGCGGGCGCATATCGATCGACGGCGGTCGGTCAGGCAAGCGCATCCTGCGGTTCGGCGACTTTGACCGTACCCTGCATTGGTTCACGGCAATCCTGTTTATCTTTCTCGCCATCACGGGCCTGACGCTGCTGTTCGGTCGCTTCGTCATCCTGCCGGTGTTCGGCGCCGAGGCGTTCAGTGTGATTGCCAGCGCCTGCAAGGAAGGTCACAACCTGTTCGGCCCGCTGTTCATCGTGGCCGTGGTGTTGCTGTTCGTGCGCTTCGCGGTAAAGAACCTGCCGGCAAAAGGCGACCTCAAGTGGCTGGCGAAAGGCGGCGGCATCATCGGCAAGGCGCATGTCAGCGCCGGCTTTTTCAACGCCGGCGAGAAGATCTGGTTCTGGGCGGTGATGGTGCTTGGTGTCACCGTGTCGGCATCCGGCCTGATCCTCGATTTCCCGGTGTTCGGCCAGGGCCGGGAGACCATGCAACTGGCGTTGGTGGTTCACGGAGCTGCCGCTATCCTGTTCATCGCCGGCTCGTTCGGCCACATCTATATCGGCACGCTCGGCACCGAGGGCAGCCTCGAGAGCATGACGACAGGTACGGTCGACGAGAACTGGGCCAAATCGCATCACGACCGGTGGTACGCAGAGGTCAAGGGTAAGCAAGCACCGGATGTGCAGGATTCCGGTGTTCCGCCTATCGGTTTACAGGCGAAACCCGACAAGGCGTAGACAATCCATTCACAACACAGGGAGTTGCCGTGAGTTTCAGCGCATTCGTCGATGGCCCGCTGTGGTACATCTCACTGACGGTGTTCGTGGTCGGCGTTGTATGGCGACTCGTCGGTTTGCTCACGCTGAGTCGAAAAGCGGATCTCAGTGTGCCCCGTGCGTCTGCTGCGAGCGGCGCCGTCAGCACAACACTCTCACGCTTTTTGCCGCGTCGCGATTTCTGGCCGCGTACACGCTTGCAGGTTATCGCCGGTTACCTGTTTCACGTCGGATTGTTTGCCCTGCTGTTCTTCGCCGCGCCGCATGTCGATTTCTACCGCGAACGCCTGTTCGGCGTCGGTTGGCCCGCGATGCCCGAATGGGCTTTCATCCTGACGTCGGAGATGGCATTTCTGGGCCTGCTGTTCCTGATTCTGCATCGCCTGATGAATCCGGTCACGCGCGCCATCTCCAGGCGCGGCGACTACGTGGGCTCGATCCTGCTGTTTCTCGTCATGCTGACGGGCTGCCTGGCTTTGGCACGATCGTATGAGCCGTTGCGTGTGTTGCACTTCTTTCTTGCCGAGCTGTTGTTGTTGTACTTCCCGTTCAGCGCGCTGATGCACACCTTCACCTTCCCGTTCAGCCGTGCCGCCATGGGCGCGCACTACGGACGGCGCGGTGTGCGTGTCTGAATGTGCATGCTAGGACTGACAACGAACCGATAACCAGGAGCGCCACCGATGGCCATCGACATGAACGTGTTCCGCGGCTTCATCGAGCAGATAAAGATGTTGCCGCAGATGGCGCAACCCACCGATTGCCCGGACGCCGAACGGATCAATCGTGCCAAAGCGGTGTTTGCTGCCAAGCTCGATGCCCGCAAGGCCGTGCAATTGGAGTCATGCGTGCACTGCGGGATGTGCGCCGAGGCCTGCCAGTTCTATATCCAGACAGGCGACCCTGAGCTGACGCCGATCCACAAGCTCGACCTGCTCAAGCGCTATTACCGGCGCGAGAAAGCGCCGTGGCGCATCGTGCATCGCCTCACCGAACCGGAGATCACCCAGGCCGACCTCGAGGCGACTCAACCATTGGTTTACGAATCATGTACCGAGTGTGGACGCTGCGGACTCGCCTGTCCGATGGGCATCGATATCGCCTCCATGGTCAATGTGACGCGCCAGGCACTGGCCGAGGCCGGCCTGATTCCGGCCGGACTGCGCGCCGTGGAACAGGAACAAGGCAGCCGCGGCACCGTATTTGGCGTCGGTCCCGATCAGCTGCGCCAAGCGGTCGAAGACCTGCGCACCAAGGGCTACGAGGTACCGCTGGACAAAGAGCGCGCCGACATTCTGGTATTGAGTTCGACCATCGACATCCTGCTGTTCAAAGACGCCCTCGAGGCGACGGTCAAGGTCATGAATCACCTTGGCGGCGATTGGACGATACACAGCTGCGCCTTCGAAGGGGCGAACTTCGGTCTGCTGTCGGGTTATGAGTCCGTGCAGAAGTCCGCCTCGGAGCGCATCACCAACGAGGCGATCCGGCTCGGCGCAAGCCTGGTGATCGTGCCCGAATGTGGCCATGCCTACCCGGCGCTGCGCTGGGAAGGCGCGAACGAACATGGCGAAGCATTGCCGTTCGAGGTCATGGCCTTGTCGGAGTACCTCGGCCGCGAAGTGATGGCGGGACGATTGAAGCTTCGGCCAATCTCCAAGAACAGATCGGTCACCTACCACGACCCGTGCAAAGTCGGCCGGCATGGCGGCGTGTTCGATGAACCCCGCGCTGTGCTCGATGCCTTGGGCGTTGATCTACGCGAGATGCCCAGTCACGGCGCCGTCAACTTCTGTTGCGGTGGCGGCGCCGGCCTTTTCGTGATGGAAAAAGCCGAGCCGATGCGCAATGCAGCGTTCGATCTGAAACGCACCCAGGCCGAAAGTACCGGCGCGGATTCCGTCGTCACCGCCTGTGGGAGCTGCCGCGTCAACCTGATGGCCGGCGCAGATCGCACGCAGTGGCAGACCCCGATCGAGAGCCTGGTCGAGTTGGTCGGCGCCAACCTCAAGTAGGCCCCAGGTTCGAATCCGTGCGCAAGCTGCAACCGCGCACTTTGGCCGGGATTAACGACAATCTTCGACTTCGCGCCGCGGTAAGCGACGATCTGGATTGCGGCGAAACGTGTCAAGAACAACGCGCTCCAAGGCATGCGCAGCGGTTTAAAACCAACGCCACCAGGCAAGCGCCTGATCGTACCTGCACGGGCAATCCGCCGGAAAGCGACGAGGTTCACACCTGCAAATCTTGAATGGGCAATCGAGCTGGTGAGCACCCAACTCTACGCCGTATAGTCGAGCGCGCGTACTCGGATCCGCGAGCCGTTTCACCTCGCCAAGGATTGCTGGATGTAACGCATAGACTTGAATTGCCCTTCACAAAAAATACATGAGGAGAAGATCGTGTCCAGATCACTCAAAAGCACTTTGCTCGCGGCCGCACTGAGCGTGGCGTCTTTTAACCTGATGGTCATTGAACCGGCACAAGCGCATTGCCAGATCCCCTGCGGGATCTACGACGACCATGCACGTGTGCAGTCGATGCTCGAAGATGCTGCGACCGTGGAAAAATCGGTAACACTGATCACCGAACTGGCCGGCAAGACCGACGTTCAGTCGCAGAACCAGCTCGTACGCTGGGTCATGAACAAAGAGACCCACGCACAGAAGATCATCGCAACCATCAGCGACTATTTCCTGACGCAACGTGTCAAAGCCGACATGGATGACTATGGCGAGCGCCTCGCCAAACATCACGCGGTCATCGTCGCTGCAATGAAAGCGAAGCAGAACGCCGATGATGCTTCCGTAAAGGCATTGAAGGACGCGATCGAAGCGCTCGCTCCGTACTACCCCGAGCACAAGCACTGATCCGCACTACGCTCGCCACCTCGGCAAGCGAATCAGCCGCCGCGCATCCGCGCGGCGGCTTTTTCATTCTACCGCGGACTCGGCCAGTATCTCCTCGAGATAGGCAAGGCGCCGCAGCGAGACGTTGATCTTCTCTTCGAGTTCTCTGTCGGGTTCACCGCCGAGCAGATGCAGCATGTCCTCGAAAAAGAACACGTAGAAGCTGTCGATGTAGCGAATCTGCCGCAGGTTATCCATCACCAGGTTGTCCATGCCGTACAAGTCGATGACGCGCGGGTTCGGGCCCTCGCGCCACGCATTGGCGGCATTGACGAACTGCTGCAGCTGATCACGCGTGATCGGGTACTTTCGAAGCAACCCGACCGCTTCCTCGCGATTGCTCGGATTGGCGATGTTGAACCAGATATTCACCGCGCGCGCCAGCACGAAGACATTGCGCTTGCCGTTTATGCAGGTAATCGCGAACAACGCACGCGGAACGATTTCACCCAGCTGTTTGCGCAGCATGTCGTATTGACGACGCAGTATCCGGATATCGGCATCGTCGTAGGAATCACGCGGATACTTCAGCACGAACTCGACAAAATTGTGACCATCGGACTGGTCATCGCTTCGCCTGCCGCCGCGCCAGACCTGGCAATGATTGCCGGTATCCGACACCAACGCCCGCCTGACCCGCGGGCTGACACAGGCGACATCGAGCTCGGGCGTTTCGTATTCGGAACGCCGGGAAGGCGGCTTTTCACTGATGTCCAACGGCTTCGAACCCCGGGAATGCAGCCAAGAACGCGCCGAGCCCGTCGGCAAGAAAGCGTTGGTAATCCCAACGTCGGTCGCTCAGCAGATGAGCGTGCTGCGGAGAAAGGACGTACCCGAACGCCTCGACCAGCGTTCCATCAGACAATGTCACCACGAGGCCCTGCCGCTCGTAGTAATCGTCTTCGAAGGTGTCCAACAAGGCCATCTGCGCGGCGTTGAGGCCGCGGTAAAGCACACCGTCGACCGCCTCAGTGCGAGACTCGACAATCGCCGGATAGATTTCACGCATCAGAAGTCTGCGCTTGTACCCGTTTGCGACCGCCGGTTCTCCCGTCTGCTGGTAACCGCAGACCGCGCGCATCACTTGCGCTGACATCAGGGTGCCGTATACGAAGAGTTGCACGATTGATCACTGCCCCAGATCGTGTTGCCACCGTCAGGGCGGTGGACGTCTCGAGCACACATCATGCACCAGATCGCAACCACGGGGGAAGTCAGTCGACGCCGGAACGACTCCACATCAAGGTCGACAGCACCGTGGAATGAAACTCCCGCCTGTACAGCACAATCACGACCAGGGCCGCTGCTGCAGCGAAAAGCCAGGCAGCTATCAGCCAGCCGAGTACTGCCAGGGCGAAGTAGTAGGAGCGGATGCCGAAATTGAAATGATTGGCCGCCTTGGACACTACGCGGGCGACCCGCTCGGAGGTCTGGCGCACCTCTTCATCGCTGATGTTGTCGATGTTGGGATTCGGCGCCGCGCCAATCAGCACCGCCGCAAAGCCGACCTGGCGCATGCTCCAGGTGAACTTGAAAAAGGCGTAAACGAAAATGATCACCAAGAGGAAGATCTTTGCCTCCCACTGCGCTTGGCTCTGGTTGGTGGCCATCGGCAGGTCGGCGAACAAGACGATGGCCTGGTCGAGGTAGCCGAGCAAGGTGAGGATACCGGCCAGGATGATCAGTGCACTCGACGCAAAGAACGACATGTTGCGCTCCAGTGTGCTGATCGCCGACATATCCGACATGCGATTGTCGCGATACATCATCTGCATCATCCACTCGCGGCGATACATGTGCATCACGCTGGCGAGACACACGTCCGATTCACAGCGCCACCGGGCGTAGCGTGCGTAACCCACCCAGCACGCGAGGAACCAAAGCAATGCCAACACGTCGATCAGTAGATTCAGATCGCGTGTCGGCATTGTCTGCAGTGTGTGACGTCAGTCGAGGTCGTCAATATTCTTCGGCAGGTGTCGCAGTTCAGCCTCGCTGGTCGGTTCGACGACTTCGTCGCGGCTATGTGCCACCGCCAGTTTGTAAGGCAGTTTACACTGCAAGGTCGACATCGCCTCCATGAACGCCTCGGCCTGCGGGGTCAGGAACTTGCCACGCCGGGTGACGGCACCGTAGGTGCGCCGTGGGAAGTAGTCGTCCAGCGGAATCACCGCCAGCTTCTCTTTGCCGGTCAGGCAGATCTCGTTGACGATCGAGATGCCCATACCCTGCTCCACGTAGCGCTTGATGACCTCCCAGCCACCGGCCTCGAGCACCACGTTATACGGCACGCCATGCTGTTCGAACACCAGGTCGACCGTGCGCCAGTGGTTCAGCTGGCGCGGCGGCAGGATCAGGCCGTAGGGGCTGATGTCTTCGAGGGCGACCTTGGTGCGTCGCGCCAAGGGGTGATCGAGCGGAACGATCAACACCTGTTCGAACGAGAACAGGGGTTTGAAATCGAGATCGGCCTGGCCTTCGACCATCGGGCCAACGGCGAAATCCGCTGAATCCGAACGCAACTTGGCCAAGCCGTCACGCCCGGTCTCGTTCAACAGCTTGATATGGATGCCGGGGTGGCGTTCTTTAAAGCAGGATACGAATTCGGGCAGCAGGTAAAGGATCGTCGACTCGCCGGCAACGATGGTCAACTCACCGCTATCGAGACGCCCGCTTTTACTGGCGAAAGTCTGGGCGAGGTTATCGATGCCTTCGAGCAACGGTTTGGCGATCTCGTAGAGCAACTCGCCATCGGGGGTGATGCGGATCTGCGGGCCGTGGCGTTCGAAGACGACCACGTCGAGTTCGCGTTCCAGCGCCTTGATCTGCAGCGAGATCGTCGGCTGGGTCAGAAACAGCTTTTCAGCGGCACGGGAAATATTCTTGGTTTCAACGGTTTTGCAAAAAGCACGCAATTGCTTCAGGCGGTTTTGCTTATAGCTTGGCGGTGAAATACTCATCTACACTCCATCCTCTCTCAACGTCCGCCTGCCCGTATTGTTGTAAGTGACTCTGCGGTCTCTACGGGAGACACAACGCCCTGGTCATCGAAACTGACACGGTGCATGCAACGTCCGCATCAGTGCCTACTGCCCTTATCCCTTTACCCTAGCCGAAGTTTGGAGCTCCATACGGAAACCTAATACTTTCTATAAGCTACGGGAGCCTCATTCTCCTTGTTCCAAGCAAAAAAATGGGCGCCCGGGAGGGCGCCTAAAAAAAAGCAGAGGGGGCAGATTCCTCTGCCAGGAGGGTTCTTTTCTCCCGGTCAGTGGCTGGTGAACAAACCGCCGTTGACAGGAATATTGGCGCCGGTGGTGTATGAGTTGCCTTCACTGGCCAGCCAGGCGACCGCGTCCGCGATCTCTTCCGGCTTACCCATGCGACGCATCGGTACGCTGTTAACAATGGATTCGAGTACGTTTTCCGGCATCGCCTCGGTCATCGGCGTGGAGATGTAGCCCGGCGACACCGTGTTCACGGTGATGCCCTTGGCTGCAGTTTCCAGCGCAACGGCCATCGTAAAGCCGTGCATACCGGCCTTGGCTGCCGAATAGTTGGCCTGGCCGAACTGTCCGCGTTGGCCATTGACCGACGCGATGTTGACGATGCGGCCCCAACCTTTGTCCAACATGCCGTTGATCACGTGACGGGTCACGTTGAATGCACTGTCGAGGTTGGTCGAAATGACGGCCTTCCAGTTTTCTTCCGGCATCTTCTTCAAGGTGCCGTCACGGGTGATCCCGGCGCAATTAACCAGAATATCGACTGAACCGAACTCTTCAGCGATCTCGGATACTGCACGTTCGCAATCCGAAAAGCTCGATACGTCGAGGGGAGCCAGGCCGATTGCGCAGCCCTGCTCGTGCATGTCCTTCTGCCAGGCTTCAGCGGATTCCTTTTCCGGCGGAAAATAGCCGGCAACCACAGTGTGTCCCTGGTTTGCCAACTCCTTGCAAATTGCGGAACCGATTCCGCCGTTTCCACCGGTCACGAGGGCAACTCGCTTAGTCATTCATCCACTCCCGATTCGTTGTTCTGGTATATCGAAATGCCATGGCAACGGGGAGACGAATCTCCCCGTCGGATCACCGAGCCTTAGGCTGCTTTCTTGGCAGCCTTGGTGGCAACAGCGCCTGCCTTCTCAACGCTGTCGCTGGTGTACTTCACAGCCTCTTCGACCAGACCGGTCAGCTCTTCGCGAACCGAGGTCATCATGTCGGCGGTCTCACGGACGTTGGCCAGGAACTTCTCGTTGCAAGCCTTCATCAGCTCAGCCTGAGCAGCCATCGCGTCTTTGTAGTCCTTGGCGGTGGTCAGCACTTCGTACTGCTTGGCGCTGGATTCGAGGCAATCGTTCATGACTGCAGCCTGCTTGTTGGCGATCTCTTCGAAAGCGCGCATGTTGATGTCACCGAGACGCTTCATTGAAGCGAAGACGTTCTCGTTGAACTGGTTTACCATATTCATAATTTCGTTCTGCATGACTGTGTCTCCCGAGTCGTGTTTAATGCGGTTTGTGCAGCGCAACAATGTTGCAGTGCACAATATCGGTCCTTTCCAACATTTGTCAAGCCCCGGATTGAAAAAAATTTGTGCGGCGCAGCATTTTTCTGCTAACCCATTGTCTTTACTGATCTTCTTTTATGCCGCTCCCACCGCCCGAAAAACGCGAATTGGTCCATACCCGACGAATTGAATGCCGGGGATACCGACGGGATGATGGGCTGTGGGACATCGAAGGCAGCCTGATCGACACGCGCACCGAAGCCATGGAAACCTTCGGCCGCGGCAAAATCGCGCCCGGAGAGCACTTGCACGAGATGTGGCTGCGCATGACCGTGGATTCGGACCTCACCGTGCGTGCCATCGACGCCAAAACGGTCCATGCACCCTATTCTCGCTGCCCCGATTTCCCGGACCGCTTCGGCAAGCTGGTCGGTCAGCGCATCGAGCCGGGCTGGACCGCCAAGGTCAGGGTCTTGCTGGGGGGACGCTGGGGATGTACCCACCTGGTGGAACTGATGGGGCCGCTAGCGACAACCGCTGTGCAGACCGTCTATGCCTGGCGCGGTGAAACCGGTGAACACCTCGAAGACAGCGTCGCGCCGCCGGAAGATTTCATCAACACCTGCCACACCTTTGCCGAGGGCACCGAGGTGGTACATCGCCTGTGGCCGCAGCACGTTAGCAAGGCACCATCGGACGACAACCCGTCCTGAACCGTCTGCCCACCGTATCGCTGGGCAAACGCCGCGAACGGGTGCAAACTAGATTCGAGAGCGAATTCAGCGCCGAGTGCACCGTCATGCAAAAGGGCTATCTGTGCATCGAGACACATCCGGATCATCCCAACATGGTCCGCATCGTGATGCGCGAGACGCGCCCGCAGGGCAGCGAAACAGCGAGTTCGGTCGCGCATGAGCCGACCCTGCGCTATGCCGCCCGCTTCAACGACGGCGAAGCGGCACTGATGCACACCCACGAGAACCTGCGGCGGCGGCTGGTCGACATCGACAGCCATCTGTACCGCGTACCGCTGAATCAGGCGATCGCAGCAGCAGAGACGGTTTCGCTGCGACACCAACGCGCCTACCTCGACCCCGGCCTGGATCAATCGAGTCTCGGTGAGATCGAGGCCTACAGCAATCGATACCGACTCTTGAAACGACGCAAAGATCTGTTTTTCGAAACGATGGGCTATATCGGGATCGGCTTGCTGCTGTTCAACCTGTTCGCATTTTCCGTGGCCTGAACTCTCACGCGATGACCCCCACGCGATAACCCTCGCACGATGTGCGCCGAGCGACGCAAACTGTCGGCGCGCTGGTATATCGGTTCGATATCGCAGGCAAAGAAAAACACAATCACTTCTGTCGTTTCACGGTAGTCCGCCGTCCCGACAACGGCAGCTTTTGATGTATACGAATGCCCCTTGTTCGCACACCGGCCGTGGCAGCGTACCCAACAATACCGCGCACAGACGCTGTCTAAGCGTCAGACGATGACCAAACACACTGCAGATTTTGCGGCCATAATGTAAACAGACAATGTAAACAAACGCGGCCCAACTACAGGGGGACGCCGTGATAACAACCCACCGTTTATTAATAAAAACAGTGGCGCTGGTGTTGTTGCTGAGTGAATCCTGCCCCGTTTTCGCCAACGACGAATACGACGCTGAACGTCGTGCGTTGTGGAGTGCCGTCGATTTTCAGATCTCCCGGTTGCGCGACGAGGTTGGCTTCTCCCGGCTTTCGCCCAACATTCGCGAAGCGCTGCAAAAAGTCCCGCGTCATCGCTTCGTGCCCGACGATCAGGTAGTGCATGCCTACGAGAATCGGCCGCTGCCGATCGGCTTCGGCCAGACGATTTCGCAACCACTGATGGTGGCCGTCATGACCGAGTTGCTGGGTGTCTGTGCCGGCGATCGGGTGTTCGAATTGGGCACAGGCTCAGGCTACCAGGCAGCCGTGCTTGATCAGGTCGGCGCGCAGGTCTACAGCGTGGAAATCGTGCCGGAACTGGGGGCACGTGCGCGCAACACCTTGCATGAGCTCGGGCATACCGCGATTCAGACGCGCGTCGGCGACGGCTATTTCGGTTGGCCCGAAGCGGCGCCGTTCGATGCCATTATCGTGACCGCCGCCAGCGACCATGTACCGCCGCCGTTGCTCAAGCAGCTCAAACCCGGTGGACGGATGCTGATACCCGTTGGCAGCCGCTATCTCACGCAGAAGCTGGTAATGATCACGCGAGACAGCGATGGCACGGTCACGTCGCAGGAGCTGATGCCGGTAACCTTTGTTCCATTGACTGGTGAGCGGTGACCCTGGACGGATCGCAAAGCAACACGCACGACGACGTTTCGATAGCATCGCCGGCCGTACTGTTCGCCATTGGCCTGCTCTCCGCTGCCGCACTCGCCTATGAGATCCTGCTGATCCGTTTGTTCGCCGTCGTGCATTGGCAACACCTGGTAAGCACCGCGATCAGTCTGGCGCTGCTCGGCTACGGCACCAGCGGCACCTTCCTTGCGCTGTTTGCCGAGCGCCTCAAGTCCAACGTGATGGAAGCCTTCGTCGCAAATGCCGCGCTGTTCGGTGTTTCGGCCGTAGCCAGCGTGGCGACGGCCCAGGCGATCCCGCTCGACCCACAGGCACTCGCCTGGGACCTCCGGCAACTTGGCTACCTGGTTGCGACCTTTCTGTTGTTGTCGATCCCGTTCTTTGCAGCGGCCAATTGTATCGGCCTTGCGCTGTGGTCGTTCCCGCGACAGGTCTCGAAGATCTACGGAATCGACCTGGTCGGCGCCGGTCTCGGCGCCTGTCTGGTTCCGCTGGCGCTGGTCTGGTTCTCGCCCGAATACGCGATGGCCTCGACTGCCGCTGCCGGCTTGCTGGCGGCGCTTGCCGCGTCGCTCCGCGCTCGATGGCGCACCTTGCTGGTGGCAAGCAGTTGCGCAGCATTCGGCTTCAGCCTGTGGAGTTTCGGCGTGGAGTTCCGGCCGGCCGTCTACAAGGACCTGTCGCGTTCGCTAGCGGTCATGGGCGCCGAAGTCGACTACGACACCAGCGGCAACGGCGGGCATGTCACCGTGGTGCGCAACCGACAGGTGCCAATGCGACTGGCCACCGGCTTGAGCCTGAACGCCCAATCCTTGCCGCCCGACCAACTCGGCGTATTCGTCGACGCCGATCTGGTCGGTGCACTTGGCCGCTTCGCCGACGATCCGCAAGCCGGCGCTTACCTCGAGTACGTTGTATCTGCGTTGCCCTATGCGCTGACGGAGCAACCTCGCGTCGCGGTCGTCGGCGCGGGTGTCGGAGAACGGGTACACCAAGCCCTGCAGTTAGGCGCCAGGCACGTCACGGCGATTGAGCCCAACCCGCTGCTGCCACGCGTTGCCTGTGAGCAATACGCCGCTTGGAGCGGACAGGCGTGCGATCCTGAAAAGGTCACCTGGGTGAATCAAACAGCGCGGGCCATCTTCGCTGCGCGACACCGGACATTCGATCTGGTGACAATCGACATCGCCGCAGACCCATCGGGGATAGAAGCGCTGACTCCGGACCACCAGCTGACGCGCGAGGGTATGGCGTCTGCGTTCAGCAGCCTCGACGAACAAGGCATGCTGCTTATCACCGGGCCGACGCGCCTGCCTCCGCGTATGTCGCTCAAGATGCTGAAGACCGTGCGTGACATGCTGTCGGCCACACGCCTGACGCCGCCCAGCCAACATATCGCGATGCTGCGTGGCTGGCAGCAGTTCGCGCTGCTGGCGACCAAACGGCCTATCACTGAAGACGACAACACCAACATCAGAGCCTTTGCCAAAGCTCGAGGATTCGATCTGGTGTGGCTGCCGGGAATAACCGAGCAGGACGCGAACCGATTTCAGCGACTCCGCCAAGCCCAGTACTTCCTGGCCGCCAGGAATGCCTTGACGGCGAGCGTGCCGGACCACGCACCATCGGGCGATTCGCGTGACATGCCGTTCACCGCGCCGGCAAGCGACGACAAGCCCTATCCGCACCGTTTCACCGGCTGGCGATCCTGGTACCAAACGATGCGCTACGGCGACCAGACGCAACGCGCCGCGATCGACACCGGCCTGCAGATCGGGATTGTCACGCTCGCCGCGGTCAGCCTGATCGGCGTGGTATTGATCGTCCTGCCGCTTGCACTGAACAGCTCGGTGAACAACCGCGGCTCGAACCGGGCCGGCGCAATGGTGGCCACCCTGCTCTACTTCGGCGTGCTCGGCGCGGCTTTCATCATTATCGAGATCACCTGGATCGACCAGCTGCAGCGCTTCCTTGGCCACCCGGTCTATGCGACCAGCGTGGTATTGGGCGTGTTTCTGGTGTTCGCCGGCCTGGGCAGCCTGTGGTCATCGCGCGTTGGTTCGGCGCGTCCGCTGCGCTTGGTCGGTTTGGCAGCGGCAACCATCGCCGCGCTGTGCGCGGGCTACATCGCCTGGATACCCGACATTCTGCTTGCGTCAGGATCGGCGCCGTTCGCAGCACGAATCGCTATCGCGATCGCAGTGTTGGCGCCTTTGGCTTTTGCCATGGGCATCCCCTTTCCGATCGGATTGCGCCTGCTTGGCGGGATGCGCCGCAACCTGGTGCCATGGGCCTGGGGCATCAACGGCTGCACATCGGTCATCGGTGCAGCATCGGTACCGCTGATTACGATGCAGGTGGGTTTTGGCGGCATCTTGTCAGGTGCCGCATTGTGCTACCTGACGTTGCCGATTGTCGGCCGACGTTTTATACGAGTCATGCATCGCCCGCTGGACGACGCTCAATAGCGATACCCATGTTTGAGGCGCTGCCAATCGGCAACGATCGTCGTCAGCCGCATCCAGCTTGCCAGATCGCTGTCGTGATACCACGGCGCCATCTGTACGACGCCGTCGAGCAGATAGCCGCCATTCCACCTGGGGCGCAGTATCTCGCGCAGCTGGTCGATCGTGGTCGGATCGTTGCCGACGAAGGTTACGGCTGCCCATTCCGGTGTCGCGCGCACGACCTTGCCGCGGATAACGAACCGTTCATCGAGCTGCACGGTCCACTCCACGCCGACAGCGTCGCCTTCATGGACACAAAATCGGCCGCTGGCGAACAAACCGCCGCAACTGATGTTCAGCGAATGGCCGTGGCGCCGTTCCCCCTCTGTCCTGCTGTAGAGATCGATAGCTCGGCGATAGACAATCCGCTCGTCTTTACGAGCGTCACGCATCGCGGTCTCCGTCTTTCCGCCGACCCAGCCGGACGGGTTTGTTATGGTTTTGTGACAGTTAGTTGTAGATGAGTCGCGGCGGAAGGTAACGAGGGATATCCCTTAATTAGCGTCGCCTTACGGCGCTTTATCCACACCGTGCCGCCACCCGGAAGCTGCCGCTCGGCAGCAGTGCGTCACTTGCCCGACGATTCGGCGGTTCATTCGCAACCCATGGGACCCTCCCGCTGTCGCGGGCCAAGCATGAGTGACAAACCAATCGCCGCCGGCTGACCTGCCTCATAAGAAACCGCGGCGCGAAATCTATACTTGAAATAGAGCAGTGAAAAGCCAACGCGAAGGGAGGGATTCACCATGAACACCGCAGTGAACTATGACACCCCCATCGTCAGCGCGCAGACCATCCGCGAGTCCCCCTTGGGATTGGAACTGAGCGATGCACAATGCGCACTGCTCGCTTCAACGGCGAGCGCCGTGTGCCTTGACGAAGGGACCTTGTTGCTCGAGGAAGGGCATGTAGACGACACATTGTATGTCGTCTCCAGCGGTAGCCTGAACGTCGTCAAACCGACCGGCGGTGGCGACAATATCGTGCTGCAGACACTGCATGCGGGCGACATGGCCGGGATACTCGGCTTCGTCGACGGTGTGGCACACAGTGCAGCGATCCAGGCGACGACCCAGTGCGAGTTGTTCGCGCTCAACCGGAAAGATCTCGAAAGCCTGGTCGAACGCAACCCCCTGCTCGTCTATCAGGTGATGCGGGCAGTGGTCAGGGCCGCACACCGGATACTGGGCAGGATGAATGCGCAGTTCGTCGAGATGTCGAACTACATCAGCAAACAGCACGGGCGTTACTGATCGCGCATCACCTGGATGCTCCGCCAGACGGCTGTGTATGATGTCGACGCATGAGGCCAGTCACGCAACACAGCCGTCGCCCGGTTCCCCAACGCCCGGTATCCGCATCGCGGGTAGCAGGCGTTTGCTTGGCGATCATCGCCCTTGCCATCTCCGGCTGCGGCCCGCAACCGGAAACAACGAATCTGCGCTACGAGATGTCGGGCCCGCTGAACGACCGGGTAGCCAAAACGCTCAAGCTACTGCCGGATATCGCATCAATCGCCCACGAACTGACGCGCATCGAGATGATCGAAGAGTCGGTCGGCATTGCGGGAACCGGTCTGGGGCCCACCGACCTGGCGTGGTTCTACCGCATGGACGCTCCTGCCGAGGCAATCTCAACATGGAGCGCCGGACTCACGCCCTCGCCGGGTCTTTCCCATGTCGCTTCGCCGAGCAACGCGCGCGACTGGTGGCCCGATGAAGCAGCAATAGACGGGCTGGATTTCTTCGCACTCCCCACGACCGGCGCCGACGGCTGGATCGGTATTTCGCCGGACAGAAACGTCATCTTCGTCCATCGCTCAACGCGCTGAGCGCCGGCACCGTCAATCCGGACGGCGATAACGGTACCTGACAATCCGGTTGTTGCCCGAATCAGCAAACCAGACAATGTCGCCGTCGGTTTCCACCCCTTCCGGGGTTCTGAACACGCCGTTACCCAGTTCCGGTTTTCCACTGCCCAGAGTCGCCACGAGACGGCGTTGCGCATCGATGACCTTGATCGAATGCGTGTATTTGTCGGCAGCGATCACCGTACCGTCGTCGAGCACATCCAGATATCGGACGCCATCGAAATCGAAAGGCTCGCCCCTTACCTCGGCGACGATCTCGAGTTCCTCACTCAACAGCAGCAGGCGATCGTTGCCGGCATCTGCCAGCCACAAACGCCCGTCACCGGCGAGCTCAAGATCGTGCGGTGCCGACAGACCGCCCAGCTCGTGAACGATCTGACCCTCTCGGTAGGCGACCACATTGTGTGACCAGGCGCCGGCGACATAGACGTTGCCGTTGGGATGCACCAGCACACCCTCGGGGCCGGACATACGGCCCGCAAGCTCACCGATCAGCGTGCCACGGGTGCCTTGCAGGGTGTAGATGGCGACACGACCGTTGTGCGTATCGGCGACGTACAACCGGCCTTGGTCGTCAAAATCCACATCATGGGTACCGTCGAGTTCGCGCTCACCGAAAGCCTCGACGAACTCAAGCGTTGTTGCATCCAGCACAACCACCCGGTCATTGCCGACGTCAGAAACAAACAGGTGTTTCCTGTCGGGTGAGAGTTTGATGTCGTGGGGATTATCGAGCGACGTGCTGCTGGCCAGTTCGAAGTCGAACTGCCAGTCGCCGGCCGCGACAGCCGACGAGGCACTCGCCATCGCCCACAATGCGACCGGCACCAACCATGCGTACAGTGGAAAGTTCATCGGCTTCTCCCGGGGCTGAACTAACAGCGTAGCCGATCGCTGATCAGCGGGAGAAAGCGGATACCCGGCTCGGCGCCGGGTAAGGATCAGATCATCGCGTTGACGACACGTTGCTTGGTGTAACGCTCGAGGATGCGCGTTACGTAGGCCTGCGTCTCGGCGTACGGTGGCACATCGCCATAGCGGTCGACAGCAGCTTCGCCGGCGTTGTAGCCCGCCAGCGAGAGGCGCACGTCGCCGTCGAAACGATCCAGCAGCCAGCGCAGGTAGGCCATGCCGCCGCGCAGGTTCTGGGTCGGCTCAAAGGGATCTTCGACACCAAAGCGTGCCGCCGTTTCCGGAATCAACTGCATCAGCCCGAGCGCGCCTTTGTGCGAGCGGGCGCGCGGATTGAAGTTCGACTCCATGCGCACCACTTCGAGCACCAGCGCCGGGTCAAGATCGTATTCGGGCGCCAGTTCATAGATCGCCTCTACCAACTCGGCGCGCGGCACATTGGCGAGCTCGATGTTCGCGCCGTTGGCATCACGGCAAACCGGCTTGACGCGCTTGACCTTCGACAGGCTGGCCATGGTGCGTGCCGGCGGCTTTTCACCCAGGCGTTTGGCTTCGCGCAACCAGGCCGCCGCCAATTGATCGCTGCGCGAAACGCCACGACCTTCGAAATACAGCCATCCGAGTTCATGGGCCGCCGGGCCGTAACCCTTGCGCGCCGCATTGCACAGATACATCAGTGCCCGATCAGGATTGCGCTTTACGCCCTCGCCATGCAGATAACGCAGGGCTTTATCGGTAAGTTGCTTGGCGCCGGTGGATTTGGCAGCGAACGCAGGAGCAGCCAAAACGAAAATCAGGCTGCAAACGACTAGGATGGGCCCGGTGATACGGGCAAGGCTCTCGGCACAATTAGCTTTCATACCGCGCGTGAAGCAGTATCCATGCCCAGACCACTGATTTTCCTTGTATATCAGTCCATTAGCGAGATTAGAACTTAAAGTAGTTTCTTAAGATGTAAAACGCCCCGACACCTGTCGATCGAGCGTGTGCTGCGAATTTCCAACCCGGTCGCAGACCGACGCCTACTATGTCATCGCGCGATTTCCGCTAGAGTGACGCGGCCGCGTTTGTTCGAGCCGATTACCGCCCCCGTGAATCCGATGGCCCGTTTGCTGCCCTGGTTGCTGGATACCGACGAACGATACCGAGTAACGTCGCGCCTGTTCATCCGTGTACTGGCGCTGATCTATTTCGCAGCCTTTCTCGCGATTGCCTTCGACATCCGCGGGCTGGTCGGAGAACAGGGCATCCTGCCCGCCGGCGACCACCTGGCGTACCTGCAAAGCGGCGCCGCTGACATTGCCTGGCTGCGCTTTCCGACGTTGTTCTGGCTGAATCACAGCGACACCAGCCTGGTGACGGCGGCCTACGCGGGCTGCGGCTTCGCCGTCTTGCTGTTCTTCGGCTGGCGCCCGTTGCTGTCGAGCATCGTGCTGTTCGTGCTTTACCTGTCGCTGTTCCAGGTCGGACAGATCTTCTTCAACTTTCAGTGGGAGTACCTGCTACTCGAAAGCGGTTTTCTGGCGATTTTTCTGCTCGCGCTCGGTCCGAGCCGATTGCTGGTGTTTCTGTTCCACTGGTTGTTGTTTCGACTGCGTTTCCTGTCGGGCGTGTCGAAGTTGCTCAGCGGCGACCCCGCATGGCAATCGCTGACGACCCTCAACCACTACTTCGAGACCCAGCCCCTGCCCCACATCGGCAGCTGGTACGCCCACCAACTACCGGATTGGCTGCTCAAGACCGGCACCGGCTTCACGCTGTTCGTCGAACTGGTCGTGCCGTTCTTCATTTTCCTGCCACGCCCGTTTCGTGTGTTCGCCGCGCTCGCGACGATCATGATCCAGGTGCTGATCATCCTGACCAGCAACCACAACTTCATCAATCTGCTGACTATCGCCCTGTGCCTGTTCCTGCTCGACGATCGCACTCTCGCCAGGTTGCCATTGCTCGGTCGCGCAGATCAGGTCGAGCGACCATCACGTCCCATCGGCAAGGTGTTGCTGGCCGTTGCTGCCGGCACGCTGATCACAGCAGGCAGCTATTCGGCTTACGAATTCATTACCGACCGGCGCGCCGAGACCGCGTGGAATGCGCCGGTGAACTGGGTGCGTGGCTGGGGCCTGGGCAACGTCTACCACGTGTTCCCCAACATGCAGACCGAACGCCAGGAGCTGGTTATCGAGGGCAGCAACGACGGCAGACACTGGCAGGCCTATCGTTTCAAGTTCAAACCCAACAGCCCGGATGAAAGCCCGCCATTCATCGTGCCGTGGCATCCACGACTGGATTGGATGATGTGGTTCGTGCCGCCGCAAAACCCGGCCATGCGGCGCTGGTTCGAGCAATTCATGTGGCGGCTGCACGCCAACTCGCCCGATGTCACCGCGTTGCTGGCGCACAACCCGTTTCCCGATCATGGACCGCGCTACCTGCGCGTACTGGCTTATCGCTTTCGTTTCACTTCGGTCGAAGAACGCGAACGCACCGGCAAGATATGGCACACAACGTTGCTTGGCGAGTTTCCCAACGTGCCACCGCGCGTGCCTTGAGGCGATAACTCAGCGCTGGAAGAAGCCCCGGCCACGGAGAAATTCGAGCATGTGTTCGCGCTTCTTGCCTTGCATGGCGGTTGCCACGGCGGAGGTCCAGTCGCTGAGTTTCACGTTGCTGCCACGCCCCGCGTAATAGTCGGCCATCTGCCTGTCGTAGGCGGCGAGCTCATCGTCGCGCGGGTCGCGGTACACCTCTTGGTGCAGCACCAAGTCGACCGGCATACGCGGCTTGACCTCGTTTTGTTGATCGGGCCAACCCAGACACATTCCGAACACCGGCGCGACGCGTTCAGGCAGGCCCAACTGGTCGACAACCACCTGCGGATCGTTGCGAATTCCGCCGATGAATACCCCACCCAGGCCCATCGACTCGGCGGCCAGCAACACGTTCTGCGCCATCAGTGCGACATCCACGACCGCCGCCAGGCCATGCTCGCTATAGCCCTCCAACTCGCCCTTGCCGGCCTTTATACAGGCCGAATTCAGGCGACGCAGATCCGCACAATACACCAAAAACTCAGCCGCCTGTTCGATCCAGGCCTGCCCGCCCGCCGCCGCGGCAATCGCCGCCCTGGCTTCCGGCCGAGTCACGCGGATTACCGAATAGGCCTGAATGAAACTCGACGTGGCTGCGGCCTGGCCACAACGGATCAGTTGTTCGAGCTGTCCCGGATCAAGCGGCTTGTCGAGATAGCGACGAACTGACGTGTGGCCGAGCTGGAGGGTTTGCGTGGGTGTTGGCGACATGGCTGCGAACCGTCATGCAGAAGGGGAACGTTTGGACAGCATACGGTCCCAGACGAACAGCGCAATGAACGCTGCAAGGCCGATCCAATGCAGCAGGGGTTCGCCCGGCCACAGCAGGCACAAGGCCACCGCACCCAGCACCAGGCGCATGAACAAGCCGTGATCGCGTTCAAGGTGTCCCTGAAACGCCGCTGCGAAGGCATACAGGCCGACCAGGGTAAACAGGAAAATCTCGATCGCTACTGCCCACTCACCGTAGAGAAACGGCGTGTAAGCGAACAGGATCGGCATGATGTACAACCCCTTGGCCAGTTTCCAGGCGGTGAATCCGGTGCGGATCTGCGGTGTCCCGGCGATCGCCGCGGCAGCGAAGGCGGTCAGGCAAACTGGTGGTGTGACGTTGCTGTCCTGGCTCAACCAGAAAATGATCATGTGGGCCGACAGCAGTATGCCCAGGATCAGTGCCGGATCGAGTACCTGGTCGTAAAGGCCGGTGACCAAGGAGGGATCGACGGCACGCAAGGCGTCGAGAATGCTACGCGCATCGTCGATCGACATAGCCTGCCCCAGCATGCCGACCTTGTCGGGTGCTGCCAGCATGATCATCGCACCCACTGCTTCGGGCAATGCCTGACCCGATGCAATGGCGCTGACCAGTTGTGCGTCGGCGATCAGGTTATTCAACGCAGGCGCCGACAGGGTCGCGAGTACAATATAGGCCGCGGTCACCGGCAACCCCATGCCGAGCACCAGCGAGGCCAACGCCACCAGGGTCAACGCGATAATCAAGTTGCCGCCGGCCCATTGCTGAATCATCAGCGACAGCGTATTGCCGACACCAGTCATGGCAATCACGTTGACCACCAGACCGACGGCGACCAGTAGCAGGCCGGTCGTTATCATGTTGCGACTACCCAGCGCCAACGCGTCGAAGATGTCGCCAAGCTTCATCTTACGTGGCGTCAGCCAGCTCGACGCGATGACCGTCAATATCGCGATCCCTGCGGCATAGGTCGGGGTGAACCCCGATACCAGCATCGCGATCAGCACGCTGATCGGCAGCACGAACACGATGCCGCCCTCTTTCATCACGGTCGCGAAGTTCTGGCCTTCATCATCGTCGGTTGTCTTGAACCCGAGGCGTTTGGCCTCCAGCCTGACGAAGAAGGCGACCGACAGGAAATACAGCAACGCCGGCAAGAACGACACCACCACGATATGCGTGTACGGGATCTGGGTATAACTCGCCATGACGAACGCGCCCGCGCCCATGATCGGCGGCATCAATTGTCCGCCGGTACTCGCTGCCGATTCGACACCTGCGGCGAAGCGCGCCGGAAAACCCGCGCGTTTCATCAGCGGAATCGTGATCACGCCGGTCGACACCGTATTGGCGATCGACGATCCGGAGATGGTCCCGGTCAGACCGGACGACACGACCGCCACCAACCCCGGCCCGCCGACCACCTTGCCGGCAACCGCCCTGGCCATCGCGATCACGAAATCGCCCGCCCCCGAACTCAACAGGAAGGCGCCGAACAGAATGAACATAAAGACGAACGACACCGAGATCTGCGAGATGCTGCCGAACAGCGCATCGTCGCCATAGATACTGCGAAACAGCAGCGTTTCGGTGCTCAGACCGGCAAAGCGAAAGATGCCATCGAGACGTGCCCCCCAGTCCACCACGTAGGTGAGCGCGACAACGATCAGGATCGGTATCACCCATCCGGTGGTGCGGCGGGTCAGCTCGATCGCGGCAACAATCGTCATCACGGCGAGCCCCTGCTCGAACGCGGTCATGTTGACCCCGCGCGCATAGATCGCGTCCTCAGCCGCCACGATCCAAACGGCCGCCGCCATGAACACGATCGCCAGCGCGATATCGAGCCACAGCACAACCGTTGAGCGCGCCATGCGCTGCCCGCGAACCGGCGGATACAGCAGCATTGCGAGCGTTCCCAGTCCAACGAAGTGCAGTGCACTCTGCCACTGCACCGAAAACAGCGTGGTGAAGTTCATCACCAGGTGCAACACGGCGATGCCTGCACCCAGCCAATACACCATGCGTTGCACCCAGACCTGCTCACGCAGACCCGCATGCAACGAACCCGACTCCGGGTGCGTCGATTCGTTAGTCATCGTGTTTCGGCGACCGCCGTCAGGCGGTCGCCGCCACCATCAGTTCGCGATCAGCTTGGCCGGGATATCCAGGCCGGCCTCCTTGAAATAGCGCGCCGCGCCGGGATGCAGCGGCATCGGCAGTCCGGCAATCGCCTTCTCCAGTGCCATGGCGTTCGTGGCCTTATGAATCGACTGCAGAAAACCGAGGTTTTCGTAGATCGTCTTGGTGATCATGTAGACGTCTTCTTCCGCCACGTCGGCGCGTACCGCAAGGAAGTTGGGCTGCGCGATCGTGTTCACATCGGCATCCTGACCCGGGTAGGTGCCGGCCTTGATCAAGTACGGTGTCCACAGTTCCATGCCGCCATCGGCCTTGGCGGCCTGTTCATCAGTGAACGACAGCAGACTCACACCATCACTCTTGGCCGCCAACAGCTTGGTGATCGCACCTGCCGGGACACCCGCAGGCGTGCCGATCAGATCGGCCTTGCCATCCTGCATGGCGCTCGCCAAGGCACCATAACCGCCGTAGAAGAGGTCGTACTGTTTGTCGATGTCGACACCCAGGTTGCCGAAAATGGTACGACTCGAGCCCAGTGATCCGGAGTTCTTCTTGCCGAAACCGGCAACGCCTTTGATAGCCAGCGCATCAGTGATGGTGCCGGTCTTTGCGTGGTCTGATGTCACAACGAAATGTTCGACGTTCTGCCACAACATCGTGACCGCGCGCAGTTCTTTCTGCGGACCTTCCTTCTCCAATGGTCCGGTGCCGTTCCAGGCATATGCCCCGTAGAGACCCTGCAGAATCGCAAACTGACTCTCGTTTTCGCGCAGCAGCTTGATGTTCTCGCCAGATCCTGCGGAGTTGATTGCCGACATGTTGATCTTGTCTTTCGGCTGCAGTTTGACCTTGACCAAGGTCGACAAGGCAACGCCAACCGGATAGTAGGTTCCGCCGGTACTGGCGGTTGCCAGCAGGTAGTCGCCTTCGGCTACGGCCTGGGTCGTCCCGCCGGCGGCAAATAGCGCCAGGGCGAACGCGGCAACGCCTCTCTTCATGCTGCTTTTCATTTGGTGGTCTCCTTCGGTACATCGTTTTTATCATTTACGGGCAGGCGCCCTTTTGGTCGCACACACGTCGCACATGCGGTGACGTAGGCGCACCTCGACAATAAACCCGCTCCGCCGGTTAATTGCAACCGTCGGCGGCCAACGCCCTGGCGATTGCAGTTCTCACCAGGCGGTGCTGCGGTTTAACGGAGTCTAGTCGAGTGATGCAGGGCGCGGCTGACGACGTGGTCGTTGCTATGGCAGCAACGCTGTCAGGATGCCCGTCCAACGGGGAAAGTTCAGCCCATGGAATCCCGGTACGGGCATTTTTCCTTGGTGCAGCGACCGTAGATGATCAGCGAATGATCTGTGATGGCGAACCCTTTCTTGGCCGCAACTTCGCGCTGCGCCTTCTCGATGGTGTCGTCGAAGAACTCCTCGACCCGGCCGCACTGGGCACAGACGATGTGATCGTGATGGTGGCCCCGATCGAGTTCAAAGACCGCCTGACCACCCTCGAAATGGTGACGTTCCGCCAGCCCGGCGTTAACGAACTGCGTCAGCACACGGTAGACGGTCGCCAGGCCGATCTCCTCGCCGCGTTCCAACAATGCCTTGTAGACATCCTCCGCGGTCATGTGCCTGGCATCGGCCGATTCCAGAATCTCGAGAATTTTTACCCGGGGCAACGTGACCTTCAGCCCGGCCTTACGAATATCCTGGTTCTCCACCCCTCGCCTCCGCTGTAATCTTCCGGCAGTTTCGTTATTATTCTGAGCCTGCTCGGAAAGCCATTGATACAATCAGTAAATCATGCGTAAGCTTCTCATTTTATTCAGTCTAACCGCAACCTTACTGTCCGTGGGTTGTAGCTCCTTCAGTGAAGGTGCTCGCGATGTCGCAGATGTCATCCCGAATGCCCTTGACAAAGCGCCACTGATCTACCGCCCCACGATTCAGCAGGGCAATGTCGTCACCCAGGAACTGGTCAATGAATTGGAACCGGGCATGACCAAACGCCAGGTGCGCTTCCTGCTGGGAACGCCCATGCTGACCGACGTGTTTCACGCCGACCGCTGGGACTATGCCTACACCTTGGGTGAAGGCAGCACGCCGGATGAAATGAAACGCGTCACGGTGTATTTCGAAGACGACCGGCTGGTGAGAATCAACGGCGACCTGCGTCCCCAACCGCCGCATGAGCGCGTCGAGAAGAAAAAAGACGTGGTGGTGACGGTGCCGGATTGGGAAGGTGAAAAGAAAACCCTGTTCGAACGCGCCATGGGTGCCGTCGGTCTCGGAGACGACTAATCTCGACAGCAGTGCCCGTCAGGCGTTATCGCCGCCCTGCTCGCGCGCACCTTTCTTCATCGATTTGCCTTCGGCCGCGCGTTTCTTTCGCGCCTCTTTGGGATCGGCAATCAGCGGACGGTAGATCTCAATCCGATCTCCGTCATGTAGCGACGCCTTGAGCGTCGTGGCTTTGCCGAACACCCCGACCTTGTTCGATGCGAGGTCGATCTCCGGAAAGCGCTGCAAAAACCCCGATTGTTCGATAACGCCGCCAACCGTGGCGTCGGCCGACACCCTCAGCTGTTCCAATGCCTGTTCGCCGGGTTTGGCGTAAACGATCTCCACGGTGATCTGCGGTTCAACCACGGTACACCTCGCGCGCCCTTTCCACGAATGATTCGACCAAGGTGTTGGCCGCCTGGTGAAACACCTTGCCGAAGGCAGCATCTATCAACCTGCCGGCAAACTCGAACTCCAGGGTCAGCATCACTTTGCTGGCATCATCGCGCAATGCGAGAAACTGCCATTCACCGTGCAGCCGCTTGAAGGGCCCTTCGTTCAGCGCAATGCCCATGCGCGACGGCGGTTCGAGCCTGTTGCAGGTCGAAAAAGTCTGGCTGATACCCAAACGCGACACTTCGATCTCGCCACACAGCTCGCGCTCATTGCGCGAGATCAATCGTGAACTGCTGCACCAGGGCAGGAAGTGCTGATAGCTTTCGACATCGGCCACCAGGTCGAACATCGCCTGTGCCGGATACGGTACCAGCGCCGATTTTTCCACTTTAGTCAATCGATCTCCCCGCCGTGTCTGCTGCCGGAAACCCGTGGCATCAACAAGCGATTTCGCTGCAGCAAACGATCCCGCTCAGCCGAACGCCTTGATCGAGTTGAGGAACACGATCACGATACCGACCGGCGACACGAAGCGAATAACGAACCACCAAGCATCGAACAGGCGCTGCCGACTGATCGACAGTTCCTCCAACGCCATCTGACGCCCGGCACCAAACCCAACGAACAGCGCAATCAGCAATCCGCCGAGCGGCAACATGATATTCGACGCGAGGAAATCTTTCAGATCGAATATTGTCTTGCCGAAAAGCTGGTACTCCTCGCCCGACCAGAGGTTGAACGACAGCACCGAACCGATGCCGATCAACCAAGCCAGGCCACCCACGGCGAACGCCGCTACCCCCCGTGTCCAGCCGCGACTGTCGACCAACCAGGCAACCGCCGGTTCGATGATCGAGATCGACGAAGACCAGGCCGCAAACACCAACAGCACAAAGAACAAGGTGCCGAACCACTGACCACCCGGCATATTGCCGAAGGCGATCGGTAGCGTTTGGAAGATCAGGCCTGGACCGGACGACGGCTCCAGTCCGCTGGCGAAAACAATCGGGAAGATCGCCAGGCCGGCCAGCAGCGCGACGACGGTATCGGCCAGCGCAATCGTCAGGGTCGCACCGGTGATCGATGCATGATCGGGAACATAGGCGCCATACGCCATGATCGCCCCCATGCCGAGACTCAAGGTGAAAAACGCATGCCCCATGGCAACCACTACCGGTTCGCCGGTGAACTCGCAATTGAGTGCTTCGGGCGTACCGGTGCACAGCTGAAAGACCTTGGAGAAATCCGTGTTGAACAGAAAGCCGAAGCCGCGGGCAAAATCACCTTCGATGTAGGCGTACCCGACCATGATCAACAACATGATGAACAGCGCCGGCATCAGCACCGTCACTGCTCGTTCCAGGCCATTCTTTACCCCACGTGCGACGACCACGATAGTCATCAGGGTGAACACCGTGTGCCACAGCAACAGCGTCTGCCACGAACCGACGAGATCACCAAACTTCTGCCCCGCGCCATCGGCCGTGATCCCGTTGATACCGCCGGCCGCCGAATCGAAGACGTAGGCCAGCGCCCAGCCGGCAATCACGCTGTAGAACGAAAGAATAAGGAAACCCGCCAGAACACCCGAATAGCCGACCAGCGTCCATAGGGGTGACGAGTTCTGCTCTCTGGTCAAACGTTTCATCGTAGCGATGGGACTCGCACGACCGCGACGCCCCAGCAGTATCTCGGCCATCATGATCGGCACGCCGATGAGTGCGATACAGATGAGATAGACAACGACGAACGCGCCGCCGCCATACTCGCCGGTGATATAGGGAAATTTCCAGATATTGCCGAGGCCCACCGCCGAGCCCACGGTCGCCATGATGAACACCGCCCGGGACGACCACATGCCGTGCATCGATGCACTTCGAGAACCCATGCGATTCCTCACGATCTGCGGCAGGAAAGCCGCGTAAAACGCTTATTTTTGCGGAATCACATAGCGCTTACAAGGATATGGCCACCCCTGGCGACTGCGTCGCATGGCCACTTTGTTTGCCGCGCAGCGCGCGACGGACAGGCGACGCAGAAGCCATCGCGCCATCGTCTGTAACGACAGACGAACCGCGAGTCAGCTATCAGCGACTATCCGATCGGCTGTAAGCATCCTGGATCTTTGCCAGAATCGCGGGCAGACCCATCTCCTGTCCCGCTTGCGCCGAACGACGCGCCGCCAATGCCGCCGGCAGGGATCTGATTGCCAGCACAAAGCCCCTCAGATTGACGCGATCGAATCGCAGCAATTCGAAAAGCAGTTGGATCAGCGTGATCGGCAAGGTCGTAAAGAACAATCTTGCCGCCGGCATGTGAATCCACTCGATGAAATACTTGTTGCGTCGGCGGATGGTCTTGACGTTGCTGCGCTTCGCACTGTCTTTGATTGAGCCTTGCGATTGATGAACCAAGGTCGCCTCGGGTTCGAAATAGCTCGGCCAACCCCTGTACCACGCGCGGATACCGAGATCGAAATCTTCGCCGTAATACGGTTTGAAAATCGAATCGAAACCACCCAGTGCCAAAAACTTCGTCTTGCTCACCAGCATGCCGCCGCCACTCGCATACAGTGTCGGCAGCTTGTTGCGCTTGCGTGACTCACGTGCCGCGTCGAGATTCCAGCGATGCAGCTTCAGATAGCCGCGCCTGAAAACACGAAAATTCCAAGAATGCGGGTTGACCGAGCCGTTCTCCCGCAAGATGAGCGGACAGACCGAGAACACATCCGCGTCGGCAAAATAGGGCTCGAGGTGTTCCAGACAACCGACATGCAACTCGACGTCTGAATTGAGCAAGAACAACAGCTCTGTCGAGGCTTGCTCGACGCCGGTGTGAATGGCGTCGGCAAAACCGCGATTGGCAGCGTGTACCACGAGACCTGCGGCGGAGAACTCTTGTCGCATCACCTCGACACTGTCGTCCGACGACCCGTCGTCGACCACGAGCACCCGCGCATCGCCGGGATACTGCGCAGCCGCCTGCATCACGGACGGCAGATTACGCCGCAGCAGGTGCGCACCGTTGAAATTGGGGATGACGATGGTGATGGGACGTGCGGTCACAGCTTTATCCACTGACCGCTATCGCGAGTCGATTTGTCCGCATGTGTTGAAGCCAGGCCGTCAAACAAGGTACTCGTGTCCGGAATCTGAATATAGCCGCCCTCATATATAAGGAAACCACCAATGCTGCGGCTTTTCACGAGCGACTTCGTATCGCTTGCGAACGTTCTGATACCATGTCATCGAGTTGTCTTTAACGGTCGGGCCGGTTGTTGGTTGAGATCGGCCCACTGGAGATCGATCATTCCTGCATCTGCGGTCACAAAGCCTTTGGCCAGCCATCTTCCTGTAGTGGAAGCAAAACCTGACCATTGCAACGCCAAGCCCCTGTTCCATTTCCTCACCACGACGCCAGATCGACGCCACGGGCGGGACATTGCCGGAACGGTGGACCTTTCACGAGCGCGAAATTCTAGCCTGCATCGTGCCGTCAATGCAGCCCGGCCATGTAACGGCAAGTGATTCGCGGGCCAAACATCGATTGCAGGGTCGTCCGACCGACGAGGAACCCTGGACGCCGCCTTCCGCTTCAGTTCCGCGCGCCTTTTGCCACTGAACAACCCACCAGCATTGCACCCGTTGCCGGTCACGCTCGGTCTCTGTGGCTTGAAACCCCGACGAATCGCCATACCTTAGCTAACATTCTATCTCATATTTATTTCATTACTATCTGTTTTTACTGAATTAAGTTCGAACTCTACATCCAGGCATCTATGCTCGGGAATGCCGTGCTAAACTCGCGCGCCATGGCGAAAAAGGCAAAAAAAACGGCTGGCGACGGCAGCGCGACGATCGCTCTCAACAAAAAGGCCAAACACGAGTACTTCATCGAGGATCGGTATGAGGCTGGCGTCTCGCTCGAAGGCTGGGAGGTCAAGAGCCTTCGCGCCGGCAAAATCAACCTCACCGAGGCCTATGTGTTGCTCAAAGGCGGCGAGGCTTACCTGTTTGGCGCCAACATCTCGCCTTTGCCGACGGCCTCGACGCACATCAGTCCCGACCCGACCCGTACCCGCAAGCTGCTGCTGCACCGGGAGGAACTGAACCGCCTGATTGGCTTGGTGGAACGCAAAGGTTTCACCCTGGTGCCCACGGCAATGTACTGGAAGCGCGGCCGCGCCAAGGTTGAAATCGGGTTGGCCAAGGGCAAAAAACTGCACGACAAACGCGCCGATGCCAAGGAGCGCGATTGGCAGCGCGAAAAACAACGCATCTTCAAGAACGGCTAGGTGCTAAGATTAAGGAACCATTGCGGCTGTTCGAGGTCGTATTGGTTACTTCGGGGGCGACACGGCATTCGACGTGGGTTGCAAAACCTGAGGTGCATGCCGAGGTGCGAATTACCTCGTAAATCCATTCGCAAACTTATAGTTGCCAACGACGACAACTACGCTATCGCCGCTTAACACCCGGTAGATTGCCGTCAGACTGGGGCCGTGCTTGTGCGCCCAGCGCTCTTCGGAGCATTTCTGGCGTCATATCTCACAAGATCGCGATGAGGCTTGTCTGGGGCCGATTCGTTAAAACTTACCGGAATCGCCGTACTGTATGCCCTGTTCGTCGGGCGGCACGCGGTTAAATATAATCGACGACACTAAGCATGTAGAGCCGAAGGCAGAGGGCTTGCGGACGCGGGTTCAACTCCCGCCGCCTCCACCAAACGATGAAGGGTCACCCAACGGGTGGCCCTTCTGCGTTTTTGGCCGGGTGCTGGAGTAACGAACACGCGGAGCGGGTTCACCAGGCACCGGAGGTGCCGCAGAACGCCGTCGCAACGCGACGGCAGCCCGAAGGGTGAGGCCAAAGGCCGAATAACTCCCGCCGCCTCCACCACCAAACGTGAAAAGGTCAACCTCGTGTTGGCCTTTTTGCGTTTTGGGGCGGCATGGACGCGAACCCGCGTTGCGGGCTCATCGGCCGCGTCCAACATACATGTCCTGGACGGTCCGCCGACTTGCCGGACGATCTCTGCTCGCAGCCGACCCAACTTGCGCAGCACCGAGAGCAAATACTTCTCTTCAGAGGTGGGCCAGTGGTACGTCATGCCTGATTCCCGTAACTTGCCGGTTCGGGGAAGCCGTCTGTATCCCCCCGGCCGCTTGGTTATCTTTTCCGGGAGCGTTGCCGTTAATTTATAAGATGGTGCCGGAACAAAGCATTCCTGCCACCTTGAGTTGCAAAGGATAATTACATCATGGGTGAAAAGCCCAGGCTTGGCCGGATACTGTGCGTAACCTCCAACCTACCCCGCTGGGAAGGCGACAGCACAACACCTTTCGTGCTCAACCTTGCGGAGGACATGCAGGCGCTTGGCTGGGAGATCGACTTGCTGGCTCCGCATGCCGATGGGGCCGCGTTGAATGAAGAACTCGCCGGGGTGAACGTCGAACGGTTCCGCTATTTCTGGCCATCGCGCGGGCAAACCGTCTGCTACCACGGTGGAGCCCTAGTGAACCTGCGCAAGAACAAGTCGAATCACCTGAAGCTCCCGGCGCTGCTGGCTGCCGAGTGGTTCGCCGTTTCGCGGCGCTTGAAGACCCGTTCCTACGATCTGCTGCATTCGCACTGGATATTGCCTCAGGGCTTTATCGGTATGCTCGCCGGCAGGCCTCACAGCATTCCCCATGTCATCACGGTACATGGCGGTGATATCTTCGGCTTGAAAGGCAGGCTGATGCGACAGGCGAAGCGATTGGCTTTGCGCAGCGCAGACGCGATCACCGTGAACAGTCGCTCTACCGGGAATGCAGTCAAGCGCATCGCGCACGACCTGGAGCAACTTCACTGCATTCCGATGGGGGTCAACACCCGCGCCCCCGATCCCGAGATTCCCGAGTTGGCGCAGCAGATTCGTGCAAGGCACCGGGGCACCGACGGACTCTTGTTGTTATTCCTCGGCCGCATCGTCGATGAGAAGGGCCTCGAGGACCTGTTGCATGCGATGGCCATCGTCCGGCAAGACCAGCCGGGCACACGACTCCTGGTCGTCGGCGAGGGCCAGGACCGGGCCGAGCTCGAATCGCTCACCCACTCACTGGGGCTGGCAGATCACGTCGACTTCGTCGGCTGGCAGGATCACAAGACCATTGCCGCCTATTTCGCCGCCGCCGACATCTACGTGGCACCTTCGCGCCGCGCGGTCGATGGTTGGATTGAAGCGCAGGGTCTGACGGTTCTCGAATCGATGGTTGCCGGCACGCCGGTGATCGCTACGCGCCTGGGCGGCTTCAAAGACTCAGTGATCCACGATCGCTCCGGCCTGCTGGTCGATCAACGCGCGCCGCAGCAGATTGCCGACGCCATTCGGCGGATCGCAACGACCCCCGGCCTCAGTGAAAGGCTGACAGAAAACGCCAGCCTCCATGCCAGCGAGAAATTCTCCCGCCTACGGAGTGCGAATGATTTTTCGGCATTGTTTTCACGCATGATCGCCAGCAGGTAGGCGTGAAAAACAGCCCTCGCATCCAGGATCATCAGCTTCGCGTTTGGTTGCCTTATGTGAGGGCCGGCAGCGGGTCGGATGTGTTTACCGAGAACCTGGCAAAAATGCTGCGTGCGAAGGGTGTGGAGGCGACCACCACCTGCTATCCGCACAACTACCAATACGCGCCTTGGTTGCTACTGAGGCAGCGTGCACCAAACAACACCGATATCGTGCTTACGAACACCTGGAACGGCTTTGCCTTCCGCAGGCCCGGCAGCAAACTGGTCGCCATCGAACACCTGTTCGTGAACGACCCTGCCCTGGCGCCTTACAAATCACGCGGGCAAGCGATCTTTCACCGGCAGTTTGTACGACGCTGGGAACTACTCACTGACCGTGCCGCCGACCAAGTGATTGCGGTCAGCCGATACTCGGCGCAGACATACGCGCACGACCTGGGCGTTGCGGCCCCCGAAGTCATCCTCAACGGGATCGATACCGGATTTTTCCATCCGCCGGAAAACACCAAAGAAAGTTGCGACGGCCGCGATTTCCGCCTGCTGTTCGTTGGCAACCTGAGTCCACGCAAGGGGGCCGACCTGCTACCCGACATCATGTCGCATCTGGGTAAAGGATTCGAACTGTCGTACACCCAGGGAAAGCGGACGGCAGTCCCCTTCCCCGACGCCGCAAATGTACGCCGCCTGGGGCGCCTCGATCCCGATCAGGTGCGCCAGGAGTACCATCGTGCAGACGCCCTGTTGCTCCCGACCCGCCTGGAAGGGCTGCCCCTGGTGGCCATGGAGGCGATGGCCAGCGGCACTCCGGTGATCGCCAGCGACACGGCCTCGCTACCGGAAGTGATCACCAACGAAAAGAATGGCCTGTTGTGCCAACTCGATAATGCGAGGGATTTTGCCTTGGCGGCACGCCGCCTGCGGGACGAGCCGGCACTGCGTCATCGCATGAGCGACGCTGCGCGGGAAACTGCAGAACGCGAGTTCTGTTTAGATCGCATGACCGAGCAATACATCAGCCTTTTCCAACGTCTGCGCTAGAAAGTGACCGCCAGTGGAAGAGATACAGACAAGGCACAACAAGGTCATACCGGCGCAGCACGGACCCACGATCAGTGTCATCATCCCAGTGTTCAACCGTGCGGATTGCATCGTGCAGGCAATCGCATCCTGCCTGGCGCAGGACGATATCAACCTGCTCGAGGTGTTAGTCGTAGACGATGCATCCACCGACTGCACGCGCGAGGCAGTTCGATCCATTGACGACCCGCGTCTTCGCCTGATTCGGCGCGAACGCAACGGCGGTGGCGCAGCTTGTCGGAACACCGGGATCGACAATGCAAACGGTGACTATGTCGCCTTTCTCGATTCCGACGACACCTGGGATCGACACAAACTGGCGGAGCAAATCCGGACGCTGGGCGAGCACGGCTGGAATCCGGCGATCGTTTGCCATTCGCAGTATCGAGCGATCACGCCATCCGGTGTATCCATTCTCCCTGACACAGCAAAACCGGTGGATGTCGGCGTGGCAGAATACCTGTTCGTGCAACGGGGCCACATCCAGACGAGTTCGCTGCTACTACCGACGGAGCTGGCACGACGCACTCGCTTCGACCCCGACCTGCGCAAACACCAAGACTACGACTTCTGCCTGCGTCTCGAGCAACACGGCGCACGCTTTCTGATGGTCGATCAGCCGTTGCTTTCCTGGTTCCATGACAACCGCCCGGACCGCATCACCCACCGCTATGGACTGGATGCTTCGGAATACTTTCTCGAATCACGCTTGTCCTTGCTCGGACGAAAAGCGGCCGATGCGTTCTGGACAAGACATATCTTCCCCAAAAAATTTCGAGTTACACCCGTCGCTGCCATGACGGCGTTGAGCAAACGTATGTTCAGCGGCCCTTTACCGATGCGCTGGTATGGACAATGGCTGTGGACAGGGGTGAAGCATGCGGTTCGCCGACTACTCGGCAGCGGGCGTTCTGCATGAAAGTCCTGTACCTGCCCGAGTTCACCGACAATCCTTATCAGGCGCAGCTGTATCGCCACCTGGCCCGTGAGACGGGGGCCGTGTGCAATCCCGGCGGCGTTGTTTTCATTCACAAGGTGCTGGCACAACGTCCGGACGTCGTGCACTTCCACTGGCTGCATCCGTTCTACATCGGAAGGACGTCAATCCGCGGCCATATCGCCTTTGTGCTGTTCCTCTGCCAATGGGCGATTCTGCGCGTACTTGGCTGCCGCATCGTATGGACGGTCCATAACCTGAAGGACCACGAGGGGCGAAAGCCACGCACCGAAACCCTGATCACCCGATTGGTATCGCGCGCGGCGGACGCGATCATCGTTCATTGCAAAACCGCGGGTGCCGACCTGCGCAAGTGCTATCCCTGGATCGACGAAAAGCAGATTCGCGTCATCCCGCACGCCAGCTATGTAGGTGTGTATCCCGACCACCAGGATCGGGCGACGGCACGCACACGCCTCGGCCTGCCGGGCGATACCAACGTGGTGTTGTTGTTTGGCGAGATACGCCGTTACAAGGGTGTATTGGAACTGCTCGAGGCATTCCTAGAAAGCGACCGGGCGACGTCTGCAATCCTGGTGATTGCCGGCCGTGTGCACACCAAGCTGCAGCAAGCTGCCGACAACAACAACCATATCCGCCTGCACCTGCAATTCATCGATGATGACGACATCCAAACCTTCATGGCAGCGGCAGACGTGGTAGCCACACCGTTCCGCAATGTGCTGACTTCCGGCTCGGTTATTCTCGCGCTGTCGTTCGGCAAGGCGATCATTGCTCCCAGAACAGGCTGTATCCGGGACCTCGAGCACGAGGCCAAGGGGTTCTTCTACGACAGCGACGCGCCGGATGGCCTGAAAAACGCCCTGAACGAGGCCTTCGAGCATGTTGAGGAATTAGCATCTATGGGCAAGTGCAACCGGCAACTGGCCTCGACACAGGATTGGAAAACCGTGGCCCATCAGACGGGCGACCTGTTCTGTCAACTTCGTGCGCATTAGTGGGCTGGTTGACAAAAAACCAACATCCACGCTTACTAAGGCCTCATGACAAACGGAACGGATTCCAAAATGCAACGACTCTATGGCAAGGCCTGAAACACATGACAGCTTCATTGAGCGCCGAGGATACCGAAGCGCTGATCATCGAATTCATCCGAAAGCATCTGGCAGGTGACGATACGCTGGATATCGATCCTGAAGAGAACCTGCTGGTCGGCGGCCTGATGGATTCGGTTGGCCTGGTCAGGCTGGTCGCTCACCTCAAAGACGAACTGGGTCTCTCCATTCCGCCCCAGGATCTGCTCCCCGGAAACTTCCGCAGCGTGCGGGTGATGAGCGAATACCTGCAAAACCTGTCGAAACGCCAGGCAACGGCGCCATCAAGCTAGCCCCTGCTCTCGAATTCCTTCCGCAGCGCCGTACGATCGACTTTGCCACTGCCTGTTCGCGGCAGCTTTGGACGACATTCCAGAACGTCCGGTACAGCATAAGCCGGTAGCCGTTGGGCGATACCCCGCTTTAGTGCATCCGGATCAATTTCCTGACCGTCGCGCCCAAGGGCCACTGCGCAGATTTTCTTTGCACCGTCTTCAGCGTTCACCACCACGGCCCCGGCTTCGGCCACGTCAGGCAACGCGGTAATGGCGGCCTCGATCTCGTCAAGCTCCACCCGATAACCGCGTATCTTGATCATCCTGTCCTTGCGTCCCAGGAACATCAGCTTGCCATCGGAGCGTTCCCGCACCAGGTCGCCTGTCCGATAGAAGACCTTCTCGAAATCCGCAAACAACGGCTGTCGAAAAAACGCCTTGGTGTTGAGATCCGGTCGTGCCCAGTAACCGCGCATCATGGTCGGCGCTCTGATGACCAACTCCCCTGGTTGCCCCTTGGAGACTTCGCGGTCGTCTTCATCGAGCAGCAGCCCCTCGGCACCGGGCCATACATCACCCAGCGGAACGGCCTCATCCGCGATCAGCTCGCCCTTCGGCAAATGATAGGCGGTGCACTGGTTCACTTCGGCCGGGCCGTATGAGTTCGAAAAGCGTGCGTCTGGCCAGAGAGTGATCAGACGATTCAGGTGCTTGGGCGCAAACGGTTCGCCGCCGAACAGCACCCAGCGCAGGCAGGAACAGTCACGCTGCGCAATGTCGCCTTGTTCCAGCAGCTGGATCAGGGCCAACGGCACCGAATACCAGAACGTCAGTCTTTCCGCCTCGATCAACGCGGCCAGACTCTGCGGAAACAAGGTGATCTCTTCGGGAATGATCACGCTTGTTGCACCACACAGCGGCCCCGTGAGGTACTCGAAGGTCGACATATCGAAATGCAACGGCGAATGGTTGCCCAGGCGATCGCTGCCGCTTACTCCGTATTCGCGCGCCGACAGATGCGCATAGGCCAATCCACTGGCATGGGTGTGCATCAGCCCCTTGGGCGCGCCGGTCGAACCGGACGTGTACATGATGTAGGCAAGATCCTGCTCGATGACCCGCACCGCGGGATCTTCTGTAGGAAAGGTCTCAACCTGCTGCCATGGAACAAAATCGCACGACGTTTCCAGGTTCTGCGGACGGCCGAGGCCAAAGACCGTTTTCAGCGTGGGCAGCCCCTGCAGCAGGTTGGCGAGCTTGCGCGCATGTGCAGCATCGCTCACCAGATGCTCGATGCCGCAATCCTCGATGATGAATTGCACACGTGCGGGAGGCGCCGTGGGATCGATGGGCACGTAGGCCGCACCCGCCTTGAGAATGCCGTAAAGCGCTACCGGCAGATCCAGGCTTTTGTACATATAGATGCCGACCCGGTCGGAGCGCTTCACCCCTGCCTCGACCAGCATGCCGGCCAGGCGGTTGGCACGTTCCATCAGCATCGCGTAGGTGAGCGACTGATCCTCGAAGCGAAACGCCTCGTGATCCGGTGTGCTTCGCGCGGACTCGTCTACCGAGTGATGCAGCAGGTAACCCAAGCGCCCTCCTAGCCTTTGACGCCGGCCAGACTGGCTATCAGGTTCCGTTGAATATCCGATGTGCCTGCATAGATGACGCCACCGATCGAGTCACGCAGGTGTCGTTCGATCTCGAACTCTTCCAGATAGCCACGGGCGCCGTGAATGCGCACGGCGTCGGTCGCGCACTCAAGCAGGGATTCGCCGATATGCAGCTTCGCCATCGCGCACTCGATCGACGCATCGAGCGAGGCATCCTTCATTGCCGCCGCCTTGAACATCAGAAGTCGCGATGTCTCCAGACGGACTCGCATATCCGCAATACGATTGGAAACCGACTGGAAGCCACCTATGGCCTGGCCGAACTGCCGGCGCTCGTTGGCATAGTCCACACATCGCTCGAAGACATACTGCATTGCGCCGAGATGTCCGGCGTGGATGAAGGCACGCTCCCAGGCGATCGTTTGGGTGAACAGGCTGACACCGACGCCCTCTCCCCCCAGCAGGTTTTCTTCCGGCACAAAACAATCTTCGAATACCAGGTCGCCCAACAGGTTGCTCCTGGTACCTGTTTTCGCCCGCGGTTCGCCCTGCGAAAACCCATCAAACGCCGACTCGACGATGAACGCCGAAACACCCCACTTTCCTGCGTCCGGATCGGTGCTGGCCAACACCACGGCCAGGTCGGCAAGCGGGGCCATGCCTATGTATGCCTTGCGCCCGTTCAACAAGTAGCCGCCGTCGACCTTCAGCGCTCGGGTCTGCAGGCTCAGCGCATCCGAACCCGACTCGACTTCGGTGACACCATGGCTGCCGATCCACTCGCCCGAGCACAAGCGCGGCAGGTAACGCTGCTTCTGTTGTTCACTTCCGTAAACCTGGATCGGCTCCTGCACGCTCCATGTCTGTCCACCCAGCGCCAGGGTCAGGCCGTTGTCGCGGCACCCGTAGCCCAGGGCCTCCAGCGTCAGTACCGTATCGCTGGCGCTCAGGCCGAGCCCACCGTAGGCCTCGGGGATATGGCAACGCAGAATTCCGTGATCACAACACGCCGCCCAGTCGTCCCGTGGAAACATCCCTTCCCGATCGTGAAGTGCCGCCTCGGAACCCAGTTCCCGTGAGGCGAACTCGCGAATACGCTCACGGCGCTCTCGTTGTTGTGCAGAGAGTTCGAATTGCATGGCAAGGGGTACGGAGTTGTTAAGTGTCGTGGTAGTTTAACAGCGGTTAATCGCTGGAAGGGTCGGAAGAAGTGGGCGAGCAGCAAACCCCATCATATGAACTGACGCACACGCAGACCCAGATTTGGATCGGGCAGCGGCTCAACCCCGAATCACCGCTCTACAACATGGCCTTTTCCTGGACGTTCCCTACTGTCCTGGACGCCGACACCTTCCAGGGTGCCTGGCTTCGCGTGGTCGCTGGCAACGAGGTGCTGCGTACTGCGGTTCGAGAGGTTTCCGGTGTGCCGCATCGGATTACCCTGGATACCGATCGACTGATCACGTCGTTTGTCGACCTGGGTAGGGAGTCCGATCCGCTGCAGGCATTCAGCACTTGGAGTGAAGCGCGCAGCACCAACCCTTTACCCTTGGACGGTCCGCTCGTCGACAGTGTACTGGTCAATCTCGGTCGCCACGGTTCCGCCTGGTATCTGAATCTACACCACCTGATCACAGATGCCCGATCCAGCGTGCTGCTGTACAGACAGGTTGCGCAGGAATACCAAGCCATTCGCGACGGTATCGGACCACCCACCCCATTGGCGCCCTACTACCCCACGGCCCGCGCGCTCGCAGACAAAGTGGACATCACTGCCGACGCCAAACAGCACTGGGCTTCGCGCAGGGACAACGCCCGGCCGGCCGTTCCGTTATACGTAAGCAACGGCTCCGCGCGAGAAACGGCAAGCACACGTTACACGCTCGAGCTGACAGCGTCGCAGATGCGTGCGATCGACCGGCTCTGCGAAGAACAGGGTTTTGCCAGCCTGTCTGCCGAGCTGTCGCGATTCAACATCTTCGCGACCTTGCTTTTTGCCTGGTTGGGACGGGTGAGCGGCGAGTCTCAGCTGGCCTTCGATGCCCCGGTCATCGGCCGCCCCGGCACGGATGCCAGGAACGCTCTCGGACTTTTCATCGAGATGTTTCCGTTTTGCGTACAGGTCGCAGAAGACGATTCGTTCCGTTCGCTGGGCGGCAAATGCCTGGAGGAGAGCTTCCTTTTCCTGCAACACGCGCTGCCCGGGTCAAGCGAACCGTCAGAATCCTCGGCGGCCAGTATCGTCCTCAACTATTTTCCCGAACCCTTCGGTGACTTTGCCGACATGCACCCGCAAGCCCGTTGGGTACACCCGGGCCACGGCGATGACGTTCATGCCCTGCGCCTGCAGGTCCATGACTTTGATGGGGATGGCTGTTTCACCCTGCACTTCGATTTCAACGACCAAGTGCTGCCGGCATACCTGTGTCGCCGCAGCCTCGAACACTTCAACACGCTGCTCGAGGCACTGCTCTCGGACCCGGACCAGAAGGTTCACGAAGTCGCGCTGCTCACCGCGGATGAATCCGGGATTCTTGAGCGCTTGAACCATACGAATGAGCAGCCACTGCCTACCCGAAGTGCTCTCTCAAGGTTCGACGAACAGGTGCAGTCCAATCCGCAGTCGGTTGCGGTCAGGCAGGGACCAACCCAACTGACATTTCTAGAGCTGTCCGCGCAGGCTGATGCCCTGGCGGCTACTTTGCTCGCGAAGGGCGTCCAACCCGGCGATTTCGTGGCACTGGCTGGCAAGCGCTCGGTGGAATCGGTCATTGCCATTCTCGCGACCCTGCGCGTACGAGCGGCCTATGTGCCGATCGATAAGAACTACCCCGCCGCACGTGTCCACGCTATGTTGGACGATTCCAAAGCACGCCTGGTGCTGACCGGCGAGACCGGAGTCGCTACCGCACTGTTCAGTCGGGTCGAAACACTCGACATACAAAGCGGCATCCGCCAGGGCCGAGCGCTGCAACGCCCTGGCGTAGACCCCTTGATGAGCGACTTGGCCTACATGCTGTATACGTCCGGCTCGACCGGTCGTCCCAAGGGCGTATTGATTGAACACCTGGGGCTAGCCGACTACCTGGATTGGGCCGCCCGAACCTATGTCCGCGGCGACAGGCTGAGCTTTCCGCTGTTTACCTCCTTGTCTTTCGACCTGACGGTTACCTCCCTTTTTCTCCCGTTGATCACGGGGGGAGACCTGGAGATCTATCCCGAACCCGATGGTCCGGTCGACTCGGCAATCATCGATGTTGTTGCCGACAACAAGGTTGATTTCATCAAACTGACCCCGTCTCACCTGTCACTGCTGGAAGATGCAGAGCTCGGCGATTCGAAGATCCGCTGCATCGTCGTGGGCGGCGAGGACTTCAAGACCTCCCTGGCCGCGAGCATCAACCGAAAACTCCACGGCAAAGCGGAGATCTACAACGAATACGGCCCGACCGAGGCCGTTGTCGGCTGCGTGCTCCATCGCTTCGACGCGCAAGCCGACCAGGGTCACAGCGTGCCCATCGGCCGCCCTGCCGATCATGTGTCGGTCGACATACTCAACCACCGGATGACACCGGTACCAGAGGGTGTGCCCGGTGAACTCTGGGTTTCGCGCCCCGGTCTGGCCCGTGCCTACCATAATCAAGAAGCGCTCACTCACGAGCGTTTCTTACCGCACCCAATCGTAGAGGGACAGAAGCGCTACCGTACCGGCGATCTGGTTCGCTGGGTTTCACCCGGTCACCTGGAATACCTGGGCAGGCAAGACCGGCAGCTGAAGATTTCCGGGTTCCGTATCGAGCCGGGCGAAATCGAGGCCGCGCTGCTTTCGATACCCGATATCGAACAGTGTGCCGTGCTGCAGAGAAAAAGCCTCCCCCATGCCACGCCGCACGGCACGCAACACAGCTGCATCCGATGCGGTCTGTCTTCCGACTACCCCCACGCCCGGTTCGACGACGAGGGCGTATGCTCAATCTGCCGTTCGTACGATGCAATCAAAGACCACGCCGCCAGCTATTTCAAAACTCCGGATGACCTGCTGGCGCTGTTCGAACGTTCACGAGCAGAAAACACGTCGGCATACGATTGCATGATGCTGTTGAGCGGCGGTAAGGACAGTACCTACGCCTTGTGCCAATTGGTGGACATGGGGCTCTCGGTCTATGCCCTGACACTGGACAACGGGTTTATCTCGGACGGCGCCAAAGAAAATATCCGCAAGGTGACCGGACAGCTTAACGTGACGGTGGAGTTCGCCGGCACGGAGGCAATGAACGCGATCTTCCGCGACAGCCTGGCGCGCTTCTCCAACGTGTGCCAGGGCTGCTTCAAAACGCTATACACCCTGAGCACGAACCGCGCGATCGAGCTCGGTATTCCCGTGATCGTGACCGGTTTGTCACGCGGCCAGATGTTCGAGACCCGGCTGACCGAAGAAATGTTCAAAGACGGTGAACGGTCTAGCGAGGAGGTGGATGCCGCGGTCTTGGCAGCGCGCAAAATCTATCATCGCATCGATGATGAAGTCGCACGGTCCCTCGATGTCGGCGTTTTCCAGACGGATGAGGTGTTCGAACAGATCCAGTTCGTCGATTTCTACCGCTACAGGGACGTAGGCCTGGAAGAGGTGCTCGATTACCTGGAGCGCAAAGTTTCATGGCAACGCCCCAAAGATACCGGACGATCCACGAACTGCCTGATCAACGACATGGGGATCTTCGTCCACCTCAAGGAGAAGGGTTATCACAACTACGCCCTCCCCTACAGCTGGGATGTCCGGCTTGGGCACAAGACACGAGAGACGGCCAACCAAGAACTCAACGATCACATCGACGCCGGCCAGGTCGAGCAGACACTGCAGGAGATCGGCTACCCGAGCGAACACCTTTCGGGACAAAACACGGAAAAAAGTGTTCTGTGGGGTTTCTACACTGCCGCGCGCGACATACCCGAGGACCTGCTGCGCGACCGGCTCAGTAACCTGCTGCCGATAAGTTTTATTCCGACGCACTTCAGAAGACTCGAAGCCATTCCGCTCACGGCTCATGGCAAGATCGACCAGGACGCACTCCCGTGGCATTCATACGAGCAGCACGAAACCGGGTATGTCCCACCCGAGGGACCGGTTGAAGAATATCTCGCGCAACGCTGGCAGGAAGAACTCGAATGTGGCCGGATAGGTGCAAACGACCATTTCTTTCGATTGGGAGGGACCTCACTCAGCGCCATGCGGGTCATGGTCAGCCTTTGCCGCGAATTCGACATCGAACTGCCGCTGGAAACCGTGTTCAACCATCCGACGCTGGGCGAACTCGCACGAATTGCAGAAGAGCGCATCCTTGCGGATGTCGAAGGACTTTAGCGCCGCATAGGCGCCGAGTCAGTACGGCAGTCTGTTCATACTCGCCACAGATGTGCCACGGTCAATGCCGTCGCAGACACCAGCGGTAGCGATTGATCAGGCGGTGGCTCGAGCATCATCGACGCCTGCTCGTGAACCACCAGGCGCGCGCCCTTGCGCATCCGTTTGAGCAACAGCGGCAACAAGCGATTGACCACGGCAGAAGGAAGAAACAGAAAGACCACGTCTACCTCCGAAAGGTCGGCTTCTTCGATCACCTGGTGACGTATCTCGACGCGATGTTGCAACCCGGCCCGGTCCACCGACTGCCGGGCCGCGGCCACCATCTCA
>MWSE01000009.1_pt1 | contig 64697 bp, 70 predicted proteins | sample 1021931 | NCBI WGS metagenome assembly MWSE01 (sample SAMN06338154, study PRJNA374545) | mollusc metagenome | biome: marine bay; material: sediment; isolation source: gill 28 cm from animal B | host: Kuphus polythalamius | place: Philippines: Mindanao | collected 2011-09-12 | reverse complement strand
AAGAGATGCAACGCGAGGCGAACCGGAAACTCGCCCTGCGCTACTTTTCCAGCGTCTCCGGTGCAAACACCTGCTGAATCACCAGCATTTGATCGGCAGGCAGCTCGGCAGGCTCCTGTTCGCCCGCCTGGGACAGTGCGCCACCCTCTTCCACCCGTAGATTGGCCTGAGGAGGCGGCCCGCTGTGCTGGCGTTCGCCATCGACCATCACGATGCGGAGATAAAGACCAATAGCCAACGCCAGTAATAACACCACGACGATCTTTGAAAACCAGCCGCCTGACGCGCCCTGTTGTGCTGTGGCCATACTTTCCTCTCAGTGGATCGAAATACACATTGAGCCACCATTATGGCTCATATTTCCGGCCGCGCCCGCGATGATCGTCGACCGATCCGCGCAAATACTGCGATCGATCAAACGGCGGCGACCGCAGCAAGGATCTTGCGGGCCTTTCCCATGCCCTGCTCGAGATTGTGTTCGATCTCTGCCATGGTGATCGGACCATCGCCTTTGCCGGCGGCCCAGTTGACGTTCAAGGCAAGGCAGGCGTAGCACAAGCCCAGTTCAGCGGCCAACGCCGCTTCCGGCATGCCGGTCATCCCGACGACATCGCAACCATCTCTTTCCAGACGCTTGATCTCAGCCGCTGTCTCGAGTCGCGGTCCTTGTGTCGCCGCATAGGTGCCGCCATTGTAGATGGGCACACCGACCTGACTGGCCGATTCGAGCAGCGCCTCGCGCAGCTCGGCACAATACGGTTCGGTAAAGTCGATATGGGTGACGTTCTCGAGATCGCCCTCGTACAAGGTGTGCTCACGCCCCCAGGTGTAATCGATGATCTGATCCGGTACGCACAACACGCCGGGCGCCATGACCGAGGTTATTCCACCAACGGCGGCCATGCCGATTGCCCTTTCGACACCGACGTGACGCAGCGCCCACAGGTTGGCTCGATAGTTCACACCATGCGGCGGCAAGGTGTGCCCGGCGCCGTGCCGCGGCAGAAACACCACCGGGTTGCCGTCGAATCGGCCGAAGGTCAAAGGCGCCGACGGTTCACCATACGGTGTGCTGATGACCTCCTGGCGTTCGACTTTGAGCGCATGCAGCCGTGTCAGTCCGGAACCACCGATGATGCCGACCGGCGTGTGTTCACCCTGTGCTTGTTTTGCCATGATCAGTCCGCTACCGCAAAAACACCCGGCGCATTGCGCCAGTACCCTTTGTAATCCATCCCGTAGCCGAACACGTAGCGGTCCGGTACCGTCAGCCCGATGTATTCCACCGGCGGCCTCACACCCCGGTCGTGTTCCTTTTTGAACGCGACCGCTGAGCGGATACTGGCCGGCGACTGTGAATGCAGAAAGTCGATAATCGCCGCCAGCGTGTATCCCTCATCCAGGATGTCATCGATCAGCAATAAGTCTTTACCCGCCATCGGTTGCGATGGATTCACCTTCCAGTGCAGTTCGTCGCCCGACGTTTTCTCGCGATAACGGCTGGCGTGCATGTAATCAACGCGCAACGGAAAGTCGAGTTGCGGGATCAGCATGCCGGAGACAACCAGGCCGCCATTCATTACACATATCGCGACGACGTCGCGGCCCGCCATATCCCGGTTGATCTCGCTCGCCATCCGGGTGAAAGCCTGTTCGACCTCCTGTGGCGCGTACAGACGGTCGGCAGTGTGCATAACGCGTGCAACTTCTTCGCGCAGTTCATCCATCAGGTTCACCCAGATTCAAAGCCAGATTGTTTTCAGTCGAGAGGCTCGCCGCCAACATGGTTGCATCACGCCAGCGCGCATCTTCGTGCAGACGCTCGAGATCGCGTGCAGGCCGACCGTGAAGCCGCACCATACGCGAATGCGCCACCGGATCGTGGTAATCGGTGAGCGCGTCGAGCACTTCCACCGCGCCTTCGGGATTGTTGCACACCAGCACCATGTCGCAACCGGCCTGCAGTGCGGCATGGGCACGATCGGCATAGCAGCCGGCGTGTTCGGCCGCCGCCATGCTGAGATCGTCGCTGAACACCACGCCCTGGAAACGCAACTGCTTGCGCAGCACGTCTTGCAACCAGAAACGCGAGAACCCGGCCGGCTCGGCATCGCATGCGGAAAAGATGACATGCGCCGGCATGATGCCCTCGAGGCCATTGTCGATAAGCCGCACGAACGGTTGTATGTCTTCGGCGAGAATCGCAGATAAAGGGCGATCGTCGACCGGCAACGCGAGGTGAGAATCAGCCTGCACCGCACCGTGGCCGGGGAAATGTTTGCCCACGCTGACCATGCCTGCCTCGCGCGCCCCCAGCATCCAGGCGCCGGCCAATTGACCGACCGCCTCGGCCGTGCTGCCGAACGAACGGTCGCCGATCACGCTGCTGATGCCGCGGTCGATATCCAACACGGGTGCAAAACTGAAATCAACGCCGAGGGCGCGCAGCTCGGCCGCCATCAGCCATCCCAGTTCGCGCGCGGTCTGTTTGGCGCGCCGCATATCGCCCTCGGCGGCCTGAATGGCGGCGACCGCGGGCAGACGGGTGAAGCCTTCGCGAAAGCGCTGCACACGCCCGCCCTCCTGATCGACAGCGATCAGCAGATGCGGCGAGCGCAGTTCATGAATCTCGCGAATCAGCCGATATAGCTGCTGCGTTGATGAATAGTTCCGGCTGAACAGGATGACCCCGCCGGTCGCTGGGTGCAGCAGGCGTTCGCGGTCTTCGGGCATCATTTCGGTGCCCAACAGGTCGATCATGACCGGGCCATGCAGCATCAGACTGTTCCTCTGCGCCTAGAGAGATGATTTATCAGCATAACGAATGCAACCTATAGGATTAACGGCTATGCGCCTAGCTCTGCGAACCCTGCTTCTGTTCATCTGCACGCTGTTTGCCGGTGGCGCCGCGATCGCTGCCGACGAAGAGGGGGCCGCAACTGTCGCATACCACGCCATCGAACCGTCGATCATCGCCAACCTCACCGGCGGCCCGCGTTACATCCGTTGCGATGTTCAGCTCAAGACCGACGATTCGACCTCGTTGCCGGAGATCGAACTGCACACGCCGGCGATTCGTCACGCCATTCTACTGCTGATGGCCGGGCAGAACGGCAAACAATTGCAGACACGCGACGGTAAAGAGGCGCTGCGCAAGTCGACCCTGGAATCGGTAAAAACGACACTCAAGGATCTGACCGGCAAGGAGCTGATAACCGATCTGTATTTCACGTCGTATTACGTCCAGTGACATCCAGCCGATCGCGCAGCGCGTCGCCAAACAGATTGGCTGCGAGAACGACCAGAAACAACGCCACCCCCGGCACGATCACCATGTGCGGTGCCACCAACAGGTAACGCACCCCGTCGCGAATCATGCCGCCCCACGAAGCCGCGGGTGGCTGGATACCGAGACCGAGAAACGACAGGCCGGCCTCGGCAACAACCGCACCCGCCACGCCGAAGCTGACTTCGATCCACACAGGCGCCATAACCAGCGGCAGCAGGTGGCGTCGCATGATCGCGGCATCCGTCCTCCCAAGCGCCGTCGCTGCCTGCACATGCTCACGATGGCGCAATGCAGCGACCTGCACGCGGACCAGGCGTGCATAACCCACCCAGCCCATGGTCGCCAATGCGATGATCACGTTGTCGATGCCCGGTCCGATCATCGCGGCCATCGCAATCGCCAGCAACATGCCGGGAAAGGCCAGGAAGACATCGATCAGTCGACTGATCACCCTATCGACTGCACCACCCACGTAACCCGCGATCAAACCGACGCTGATGCCGATCAATGCCGACAGGCTGACCGTCACGATCGCGACCAGCAACGAAACCCCGGCACCGGACACCAGTCGATCGCCCATCGATCGCCCCAGGTCATCGGTCCCCAACCAATGCTCACTCGACGGTGGCTCGAACAACTCCGGCAGAGAAACCCTGTTGGGTTCGAGCCCCGGCAGCAACGCCGCAAGGCCCATCAGCACCCAGGCAGCCAGGATCAGCGCCGACCACCGCATCAGCCGGTTTCTCGCAGACGCGGGTCGACCCAGGCCGCAACCAGGTCGCTGAGCCGGTTGGCCAGCACGTAGCCGAGGGCAATCACCAACACCACGCCCTGCACCACCGGGTAGTCACGCTGCTTGATCGCGTCGACCAGTAGCGAACCGATGCCCGGCCAGCTGAACACCACCTCGGTGATCACTGCGCCGGCCAGCAGGCTACCCAGTTGCAGGCCGAGCACAGTGATCACCGGCAACATCGCATTGGGGAATGCATGGTGCAGCATCACGGCGGGCTCGCTCAGCCCCTTGCAGCGCGCTGTTCGCAGAAATGCTTGGTTTTCGACCTCGAGCAGGCTGGCGCGCACCATGCGCGTGGTGATCGCAGCCATCGATAGGCCCAACGTAACCGCCGGCAGAATCAGGCTGCCAGGCTCTTGATTGCCGCTGACGGGTGTCCATCCGAGGTACACGGAAAACAGCAACACCAGCAGCGGGCCGAGCCAGAAGTTCGGAATCGACAAACCGAACAACGCGAAACTCTGCGCCGAGCGATCCATCCACTGCCCTTTGTGCCTTGCCGCCAGAGAACCCAACGGCAGCGCGACCAGCACGACGATCACAAACGCGGCGGCCGCCATCTGCAGCGTCGCCGGCAGGCGCTCGAGGATCATATCGCTGACCGGCTGACGTTTGATCAGCGACTCACCGAGATCGCCCTGCACCAGGTCGATGTAGAACCCTGCCCATCGCTGCGGCAGGGGCTGGTCGAGACCGAGTGCCTGGCGCATGGCCTCGCGATCGGCCGCGCGTGCCGACTCGCCGAGCGCCACGTCGACCGGATCGCCCGGGATCAATGTCAGCAATAAGAAAACCAGGGTGCTGACGCCGAACAACACCAGCAAGGTATCCATCACGGAGCTGAACAGGGCGCGCATCAGAAGGGACTGTTCCCCTGTACGATCTCGACCCGCGTGCCGGCCTCGACCATATCGAACAGCTCGACGATGTCGTGATTCCACATGCGGATGCAACCGTGCGACAGCGGGATACCCATGGGTTCGGTGTCGGGACAGCCATGGATGTAGATGTAGCGCCGTAAGGTGTCGCAATCTCCGCCACGGTTGATGCCGGGCTGGCGCCCGCTGAGCCACAGGATGCGTGTCAGTACCCAATCGCGGTCGGGATGGCCGGCTGCGAGCTGTGCGTCGTAGCGCTCGCCGGTCGGCCGACGTGCAACGAACACCGTGTTGAGTGGGCAACCGGCGCCGACCTTGATCCGTATACGATGCTCTCCCCTCGGCGTACATCCCGAGTCGCGTTTCTCACCCGCGCCATTCAGGGCCGTCGATACCTGCCACTCTTTGACCGGGTGTGCTCCGTCGAACACCGTCAATGTCTGGGCGGCGATATCCACGCGAAGCCATCGACTCTTACTCTGCGACATGGTCTTTCCTGACGTCGTTCAATGACAGGTAACTGCCGTCGTAATGCGGCAGGTACCCGGAGAGGTTGCGACTGACCGCTACGTTCGACTCGTACCACAAGGGGACATAAACCAGATCGGCGTGCACGCGCTGCTGTATCTGCGCATACAGCGGCGCAGCGGCATCCGCGTCCAACCGTTCTGCGCGATCGATCAACGCATCCACGTCGGTGGACAAATAGCCGCCACGATTCGCACCGGCAGGCGGTGATGACTCACTGTGAAAGGCATAGCGCAGGATATCCGGTGAGTTGACACCAACCCAGGCCAGTCCGTACATCTGAAACCGCCCGGCCTTGATATCCCCGAAGAAGGTGCCCCAGTCGTAGCTGGCAATCGTCAGCTCGATACCGACATCCGCGAGTTGGCTTTGCAGGACGTGCGCAATCCGCACCCGCAGGGCGTCGGTCGATGTCTTGTAGGTCAGCTTGAGTGGATGGGCCGTGTCATAGCCTGCGCGCTTTAACAGCTCGCGCGCCTTTTCCGGATCGAAGGCATAGGCTTGCAGCTCGCCGCCAGCTGCCCAGTGCGTCGGGTTCAACACCGATTCAGCCAGCTCAGCCCGACCACCGAACATGTAACGCACGATCGAAGCACGGTCGATCGCATGGGCAATCGCGGCGCGCACATCGTGATTGGCCAGTGCGGGATCACGCAGGTTGAAACCGATATAGGCAAACGTGATGCCCCGGGTTTCCTGCAGCGCAAGCCCGGGTTTCTCGCCAAGCACATCCAGGAGCTCGTGCGGCATATCGTTTTGCAGCAGGTCGGCCTCGCCACGCATCAGTTTGAGCGCGCGCATCGTGGCGTCGGCCACCGGCTCGAACGCGACCACCTGGTGATCTTCGCGTCGTTCGACGAGCAGCCCGCCGTCATCGCGCCAGCGCTTGAATCTGAAGCTGCCGCTACCGATCGGGTCGCGCGCGAGATTGCGCCGGCCGATCACCTCAGCCGGAATGATGCCGATGGTCAGGCGGGACGGAAACAATGGGGCCTCGCGGGTCAGCACGAAATCCAGCGTGCTGTCGTCGATCACGTCGATACGATCGATGTGCGACAACGTGCTTGCATGCGGCGAACCGGTCGACGGATCGAGCACGCTGCGATAGGTCGCGGCGACATCGGTCGCATCGGGCTGCGCGCCTTCCCAGAACGTCGCCCTGTCCGGGCGGAGACGCAGACGGTAATGTGTCGGTGAGCGTCGTTCCCATTCCGCCATAGCGGGTTGCGGCTGCCCGTGGTTATCGAGCGTGACCAGCCGGTCGTACAAAAGCTCATTGACCCGCTCGGAGGCGGCATCGCTGGCGATGCGCGGGTCGAGCACACTTGGCGCGGTGGCCACGGCGAAGCGAATGACGGCATCATCGGCGCTGCGACAACCACCCAGCACGACGACCAGGCAGATCAGCGCCCATCTCACCATGCCCGTCTCACCATGTGGTGTACGGACGCGCGCTGAGGCTGCTGTTGAAATAGCGTTGATCGGTCGACACTTCCTCGCCGAGCCAATCCGGACGCTCGAAGACCTCATCGGCATCGTCGAGTTCGATCTCGGCGACGATCAGGCCGGCATTCTCACCGTGAAACTCGTCGATCTCCCACAGGTGCGGGCCTATGGACACATGGTGCCGTGTCTTGTCGATCAAAGGTCGCAAGGCAACCCGGTCAAGGATCTCCTGCGCGTCATCGAGTGGAATCTCGTATTCGTATTCCAGGCGGTGGATGCCGTCGACCGTCTGCTTGATGTTGAGTTCGGCCTTGTTACCTTTGATCCGTACGCGGATCGCAGATTGTTCGCCGCGCGCGAGGTAACCCTGGATCAAGCGTGTACTTTCGCCGACCTGTGCGCGCCACGCATCCGATTTGATCAGGAACTTGCGTTCAATCTCTTGTCCCACAGTCACCCCTTCTCAAACAAGGCGATCGATTCGACATGCGCCGTGTGCGGAAACATATCCATGACACCGGCACTGACGAGACGGTAACCATACTTGCCCACCAACTCACCCGCATCGCGCGCCAAGGTGCCCGGATAACAGGATACGTACACAATGCGCTGCACACCCATGCCCGAGAGATACGGTAGCACCTGCAGTGCACCGCTGCGCGGCGGATCCAGCAGCACCTTGTTGAAACGCTGTTTCATCCACGGTTCGGCCTGCAGTTCGCCGTACAGGTCTGCCGTGTAGAAGGTGGCGTTGTGCAACCCATTACGTTCGGCGTTGGCCCGCGCGCGCTCCACTAAACCCGCATCGCCTTCGACGCCGACCACCGCGTTCGCGCTACGCGCGATCGGCAGAGTGAAATTGCCAATGCCGCAGAATAAGTCCAGCACCTGGTCATCCGGTTGCGGATCCAGTAGATCCAAGGCGCGCGCCACCATCTTGCGGTTGATCTCGGTATTGACCTGGGTGAAGTCGCCGGGAAGGAATGACAGCGTGACATCGTAATCGGGCAAGGCGTAATGCAGGTCGACCTCAGTCGACAACGGCACCACTGAATCCGGCCCACCCGGCTGCAGATAGAACACCACGTCGTTGGCCTGCTGAAAGCGGTTCAACGCCTGCTCGTCTTCGCCGCTGAGCGGTTCCAGAAGCCGCAGGATCAACACGCAGCGATCGTCATCCATGGCCATTTCAATCTGCGGCACACGGTTGTTGATGCTCAGTGATTCGATCAGTGCACTCAGCGCCGGCAGCAGCGTGCCGACGCGCGGATGCAACACCTCGCAGCGCGCCAGATCGGCAACATAGCTGGAGCCTCGCTCGCGAAAGCCGACCAGCACCTTTTCCTTGCGCGTAACGTTCTTGACGCCGAGCCGCGCCTTGCGCCGATACCCCCATGGCTCGTCGTTGACCAGCGGCGGCAGAATGCTGTCGGGCGCGACGCGGCCGATCTGTCGAAAGTTGTCCAGCAATACACCTTGCTTGGCTGCCACCTGGGCCGCCGAATCAAGATGCTGCAAACTGCATCCACCGCACACGCCGTAGTGTGCACAGCGCGGCTCGACCCGGTCCGGCGATGCGCTGATGACCGAGACGACCTGGCCTTCGTCATGGTTGCGCCGCCGCTGCAGATAACGGAACTTGACCTGCTCTCCGGGCAGTGCGCCGTGGATGAACGTGGCTTTGCCGTCGACCCTGGCTACCCCGCGGCCGTCGTGACCCACGCTGTCGATGACTGCATCGAACTCGCCTTCCGGCGGCCGTGCTCGTCTGCGCCTTCCACCCATTCAGGCTTCGCCCCAGGCAGCCAGAAACTCCGCCATATGTGTCTGCTCGCTCTTTGCCAGGGCGTCGCGCAACTTGACGATCACCCGGGCGCTGTCGTGCCGACTCATATCGCCGGTTACCGTGAACAGCCGCAATGCCAGCAGATAGGTGTTGAGCGCGACGATGTCGCTGTGGGCCTGTACGTTGTCGTAGTTACCCTTCATCCAGCCGGCAATCACGCTGTCTTCATCATGGCTGAGCAGACCCGGAAAACCGAGCTTGCGCGACGTCTCATCGAGCACCGGCAGATCAGTAGTGGTCGGCGACAACCAGCGCTGGATATCGAGATGAATGTCGGTGCCTTCGCGCAATGCCTGCCAGTAGGCGGGAAAGCTGAGCGTATGTTTGAGCGTGCGGAAATGGATCAACGGAATGGTGAGCCTGCTACCGTCCCACGAAACCACCCGACCGTCGCGCAGCGTTGCCTTGTAGAACGCCTGCAGCATGTCCTCTTCGCTGTTCTGCCCGGCGTGCATCGATGTCAGATGCACGTTGTCGACCGAGTGCTGGATCAGGGTCATGCCGGCGATCGCGCGTTGATCCCAGCGCAGGTCCTCGTTCGAACCGGTCTGTTGTTTGCGACGGTGAAACAGGACCTTGGATACCGACTTGTCGTCGAGGTCGTGCAGACTAAAAAGATCGCGCGTGGTTGCGGTATCCGGAACCGACGCGATGGCGAGCACCGAGAAACGCATGACTATTCCGAGGGAAAGATGCCGGTCGACAGATAGCGGTCACCCCGATCACAGACGATCGCGACGATCACCGCGTTCTCGACCTCTTGCGACAGACGCAGCGCGGCAGCCACGGCGCCGCCGGACGAAACGCCGCAGAAGATACCCTCTTCGGCAGCAAGTCGCCGCGTGGTCTCCTCGGCCTCTGGCTGGGATACGTCCATCTCGCGATCGACCAGCGAGGCATCAAAGATATCGGGGATGTATTCCACCGGCCAGCGACGGATACCCGGAATCGAGGCCCCTTCGGCCGGCTGCACACCGATAATCTGCGGGCGCGGTGCCTGTTCGCGAAGGTAACGCGCGGTGCCGGTGATGGTACCGGTGGTGCCCATGGCGCTGACGAAATGGGTCACCGTACCGCCGGTATCCCGCCAGATCTCCGGACCGGTGGTTTCGTAGTGCGCCAGCGGATTGTCCGGATTGGCGAACTGGTTCAGCACCTTGCCTTTTCCCTCGCGTTCCATCTGCAGCGCGAGGTCGCGCGCCCCTTCCATGCCTTGCTCACGCGTCACCAGGATCAGCTCGGCGCCGTAGGCGCGCATCGAGGCCCGCCTTTCCACGCTGAGATTCTCCGGCATGATAAGGATCATGCGATAGCCGCGAATCGCGCAGACCATTGCCAGCGCGATGCCGGTGTTACCGCTGGTCGCCTCGATCAGCGTGTCACCCGGTTTGATGTCGCCACGTTCCTCGGCATGCTTGATCATCGACAGGGCCGGACGATCTTTGACCGATCCCGCCGGGTTGTCGCCTTCCAATTTGACCAGCAAGGTATTGCTGGTATCGCCGGGTAGCCGTTGCAACCGCACCAGGGGCGTATTGCCGACACAGGATTCAATCGTGGGGTACTTCATCGGCTCAGTTTAAACAATCGATTACGCCAAAACGAGGTAGTATCTGCCAAACTTGTGCGTTTGAGGCCAGATTCGATTCGCCGGGGCTCCGATTTGCTGAAAATTCCAAAAGTCTTCCGCTCGGACAGCATCTATTATCGCACCTATTTTATTACCCTGGCGCCGTCACTGGCCGCTCTGGGCGGTTTCGGCGTCTATGCCTGGCTCGGCGCCGACCAGCCCAATCTCGCGGTCGCCGGCCTGTTGGTCGTCCTCGGCGGACTCGCCGTCAGCCTGATCGTTGCCGCCGATCGCCTGCGCCACATGCTGCGCCCGATCGCGGTCGTCATCCGCGCCATGCAGCGGGTACGTGCGGGCGAACTCAACGTCCAGATCCCCAACGCTGCCCGCGGCGAGATGGGTGAACTCGAGGCCGGCTTCAACGCCATGGCCCAGGAGATCGCCGCCGGCCAGGAACTGCTCCAGGAACGCATCGAGCAAGCCACGCGCGAGGCCCAGGAGAGCATGGAGGTGATCGAGATCCGCAACGCCGAGCTCGATCTGGCGCGCCGCCGGGCGATCGAGGCAAGCCGTGCCAAATCCGAGTTCCTGGCCAATATGAGTCACGAGATCCGCACGCCGATGAACGGCATCATCGGCTTCACCCGCCTGCTTGCCAAGACGGAGATGAACGACAAGCAGCGCGATTTCGTGCTGACCATTCAAAAATCCGCCAGCTCGTTGCTGCGTATCGTCGACGATATCCTGGATTTCTCCCAGCTCGAGTCGGGCAAACTTGTGCTCAGCCACGAGCCGTTCAGTCTGCGCGAATGCGTCGAGAGCGCCGTGACCCTGTGGGCGCCGCAGGCGCATGCCAAGCACCTGGAACTGGTGTCCATGGTTTACAACGATGTGCCCGACCACCTGGTCGGCGATGAGACCCGCATCATCCAGATCATCAACAACCTGGTCAGCAATGCCGTCAAGTACACCGACCGTGGCGAAATCGTCGTGCGGGTGATGCTCGACGAGGAGGAGGCGCACAAGATCGGGGTCACGTTCGCTGTCAGCGACACCGGCATCGGCATACCCCTCGGCGAGCAGCAACGCCTGTTTCTGGCGTTCGACCAGGGTAGCTCGACCACCAACCGGCTGTTCGGCGGCACCGGGCTGGGGCTGAGCATCTGTCATTCGCTGGCCGAAGCGATGGACGGCCACGTCAACGTCACCAGCCGACTCGGTGAGGGCTCAGTGTTTCGGGTAACCATCAAGCTCGACCTCGACCCTGATGCACCACCGGTTCGTCACTCGCCGCCCCTGAACCGTCGCGGTCTGTTGATCGAAAAACACGATCTGTCGCGCATCGCTTTGCGCAACTCGCTCAACGACATGGGACTTGCAGTCGACGACTACCCGCAATATTCGGTAATACCCACCCTCGAGCTCGATCGCTACGCCCTGGTCGCACTCGGCTGCAACGATGACGAAGACAATATCCGCGAGTGCCTCGAGCAGATTCGAGGGCTGAGCGGCGAGCAGGCGTTGCCGGTCATCGCCCTGGTATCGAGTTCGGATGAAGAGGTGCTGAACCGGTTCGTTGCCGCGGGCGCCCGCTTCTGTTTGAGTAAGCCACCGCAACTGCATCACTTGCAGGAGAGCCTCCGCGGTTGTCTGCGGGCCGGCAAAGTGGCGCCGCAGAATGTATCCGCAAATCACACCCAACCATCGGACAACGCGCCCGTCGACCACCAGCATGTGCTGCAGGGAAAGCTGTGCCTGGCCGCCGATGACCACCCGATCAACCTGCAACTGATCGTTCACCTGCTGACCGATATGGGTGCCGAAGTACTCAAGGCGACCGACGGCGACGAAGCGGTGGAACTGGCCCGGCAACATCCGATCGATATGGCATTTCTCGACGTTCACATGCCGCGCATGAACGGTCTGGAGGCGGCACGCCGCATCCAATCGCTCTACCCGGGCAAACCGGTACCGATCATCGCGCTCACCGCGGATGTCGCGGAACGCAATCAGCGCGAGATCGCGCGCGCCGGCATCCAGCGTTTTCTGATCAAGCCAGTCAGCGATGAAGACCTGCGCAAGACCGTTGTCGAATTGGTCGACGGCAGCAGCGGACAGGCCGGCTTCATCAATGCCAGCGCGCAGACCCTGCCCGAGAACGATTGGCCGGTGCGCGACCAAGCGCAGGCGCTGCGGATTGCGGGTGGCTCGGAAAGCATTGCGCGCAAGCTGTTCGAAGAGCTGCGTCGTGAACTGCCGACAACCATCGATGCGCTGCGTCAGAACCTCACCGAAAAGAACTGGTCGGAGCTTTGGCAGTTATCGCACCGCTTGCACGGCGCCTCGGCAGTCTGTGGCGTGCCGGCGTTGTACCACGCCTTGGGAGAGCTGCAGCCGGCAATTACGCTGGAAGACGATTCTGCCGTCAGCATGCTGCTTGAGCGCGTGATCCACGAAGCCCAGCGTATTATCGAACTCGAGTCCTACGAAGCCGACAACCCTTGAGTTAGGATCAGCCCTCGGGCGGTTGCAACAGGGCTTTCATATCCGCGACCGCGGCATGCAGGCCACTGAAAACCGCACGACTGACGATCGCGTGACCGATATTGAATTCCAGGATGCCATCGATGGCGGCGACGTCCTTGATGTTGTGATAGTCGAGCCCGTGTCCGGCGTTGACCTGCAGACCCAGTTGCAGACCCTGCGAGACGGCGTTCGCGATGCGCGCCAGATTGTCGTGCCGCGCGACCGAATTGGCGGCCTCCGCGTAGTGGCCGGTATGGATCTCGACAACCGGTGCACCGATCTCAGTCGCTGCTTCGAGCTGCCGCGGATCGGCATCGATGAACAATGAGACACGCACGCCGGCATCCGCAAGCGCGGCACAGTAGTCTTTAAGATATGACACGCTCGACGCCGCATCGAGACCGCCTTCTGTGGTCAACTCTTCGCGGCGTTCCGGTACCAGGCAGCAGTCCGCGGGCCGCACGCGTTTGGCGATCTCCAACATCTCTGACGTCGCGGCCATCTCCAGGTTCATACGCGTCTGCAAAATGTCGGCGAGCATGTCGACGTCGCGATCCTGGATATGGCGGCGGTCTTCGCGCAGGTGCAAGGTAATCGAATCGGCACCCGCCTGTTCGGCGACCAACGCCGCCTGGATCGGTTCCGGATAGCGTGTGCCGCGAGCCTGTCGCAAGGTGGCCACGTGATCGATGTTCACGCCCAGCAGTCTTTCGTATCGTTTCATCTGAAGTTCATTGGTTCGAACGGCGTACGTGTCTGATATCAACGAAACAGCTCCCGACTGCGCAATGGTCGCCCATCGAGATGATGATGCAGCACACGCCGCATCAGCTGACGCGACTCACGCAGGCCGGAATCATCAAACACAAGATCGTCGCGCAGCGCCAACAGTGTCGCGCCCGACACTGCGTTATCACCGGTAGAAACCGGAGCCGCTCCATGATGGATATCGTAAGTGTAACGTCGGTCCGAAACAATCGATTGACCATTGACGTCTCTGTCGAGTATCAGGCCCAGCCCCAGGTGGCGCAACAGGCGTACCTCGAATCGTCGCAATGTCGGTTCGATTGCCGCGTCCTTGTGCAACGATCCCAGCGCCGCGGCGTAGTCATCGAAGAGGCGGTCACAGGGATCTTGTCGGGCAGTGAGCTTCAACAGCAACTCGTTGAGATACAGGCCGCAGAACAGCTTGCGCCCGTGCAAGGTACGCGGTGAATCGCTTGCCTCTACGCCGATTAATGTCAGCACTTCACCACGACCGCTGACCGCGATGGCATACGCCTGAAAAGGCTGGACACGTTCGCCCTTGGCTTTCAGCGCCCCTTTGGCAACCGCCGCCAAGCGCCCCTGCTCGCGGCTGTACAGATCGGCAATGAGACTGCTGTCGCCGTAGCGCCGCGTGTGCAGCACATAGGCGTTCAGCGCATTCGACGCGGCCACCGCATCAATCCGTGTACCCGAGCTTGACCAGGCTGGCCGCATCGCTCGACCAACTCTTTTTGACCTTTATCCAGACTTCGAGATGTACACGCGTCTGAAAGAACTCATTCATCGCCTTGCGTGCGGCGGTCGCCGTTTCCTTCATCGCCTGCCCACCTTTGCCGAGCAGGATCTTGCGCTGGTTTTCACGTTCCACCCAGATCACCGCGCCGATGTTGTAGCGTCCGTCTTCGCTTTCTTCGAAACGCTCGATCTCGACGGTGACCGCATAGGGAAGCTCGCGGTGATAGCGTCTGATGATCTGTTCGCGCAACAACTCCGCGGCGAAGAACCGTTCGGACCTGTCGGTCAGTTGATCTTCCGGAAAGATCGGTTCGCCTTCCGGCAGTCGCTGAAGGACGGCGTTCGCCAGACTTTCAACATTGTCTCCGTTGCGCGCCGAAACGGGTATCACGTCGACAAAGTCGTAACGCTTCGCCAGGGATTCGATGACCGGCAACAGCTGCTCTTTCGGCGTTACCGTATCGACCTTGTTGATCACGGCCAGGGTCGGCAACTTGGATTGCTTGATCGCATTGAGCACCTGTTCGTCTTCTTCGGTCCAGACCTGAGCCTGTACGACGAACACAATCAAATCCACATCCAGCAGGGCCGTATGCGCCGCCCGGTTGAGGTAGTGGCTCATCGCCTTGCCACCCCGGTCGTGGATCCCGGGCGTATCCACAAAGACAATCTGGCCCTCATCGTCGCTGCGGATGCCGACAATGCGGTGACGCGTCGTTTGCGGCTTGTGCGAGGTAATCGCCAGCTTTTGACCCAGCAGGCGGTTGAGCAAAGTGGATTTGCCCACGTTGGGGCGGCCAACCAACACCGCGTAACCACTGCGGTAGTTCATACGTTCTGTTCCTCAAGACGGCTCAGCATCCGGCGCGCGGCCGCCTGCTCAGCCTTGCGACGGCTACCGCCCTCTCCGGTGGTTTCGCCACCAAGATCAATAGTACATGTCACGCGAAAGGTCTGGTCATGCTGGTCGCCACTGATGTCCACAACCTCGTAGACAGGCAGCGCTCGCCCAAGCCCTTGCAGGTGCTCTTGAAGACGCGTCTTGGGATCTTTGCGGCGGGTTTCGAGCGTCGGATCGGTTAAGCGCTTGCCCAGCAAGCGCTGAACCAGCAGTCTCGCCGCATCGATGCCCCCGTCAAGATAGACCGCCGCAATGATGGCCTCGACCGCATCGGCCAGAATGGAGTCACGGGTCTGGCCGCCACTGCGCAGTTCGCCCGGGCCCAGACGCAGAATCTCGCCGAGTTGCAGTTCACGGGCGATCTCGGCCAGCGTTTCGCGCTTCACCAGGTGCGCGCGCATTCTGCTGAGCTGGCCCTCGTCTGCGTCCCTCAGGCGACGGTAGAGGCTGTCGGCGACCTCGAAGCCGAGGATCGCGTCACCGAGAAATTCGAGTCTTTCGTTGTTCTGAGCGCCGAGGCTGCGGTGTGACAGCGCACGTTCCAGCAGCCCGACGTCGTTGAATTGATAGTCGATGCGTCTTTGCAATCGCTTCATGGTGGAGGGAACAGCGTGGAATTGGAGAACGTCATGACGATGAAGACGTTTCCTCCCACCGGTTTACGCACCTCGTAGTCGACCGAAAAGCGGGTTCCGAATTTCTCTTTCTTGATCGTGATCGCCTTCGTGTCGAACTCGTAGACGCTGTTGATCTTCAGTCGCTTGATGAAGTTCTTTTTCATCTCGGCCGGCGACATCTGACGAACCTTTATATCGTTGGTCATCGCCGTCAGCACCTGTTGCAATGCGTGGTTTTCCATATAGGTCGGAACCATTTTGATGCCGATTAATATGAAAAAGACGGCTATCCCGAGCACGACCATCCAGGAAAGCATGGTCAATCCGCGCTGTTTTTTGATCATCGATGTCGATTTCATCGGTTAATTCCTGCAATCAAGGGTACCGAATGTAACGGCAGAACCATTGCCGACCTTGAAAACTTCTTACTTATCAATCGCCAATCGAGCCGATTCGGCCGAAATCCACGAACCCGCTGCGCTTCCAGTCCCAGCTCAGCCAGACGAAAAACGCCTTGCCGACCAGGTTTTCCTCCGGCACCAGCCCCCAACACCGCCCGTCGTTACTATCGTCGCGGTTGTCGCCGACCATCAGGTAGTGGCCTTCAGGGATGGTTTTTTCCTGGTGCCCCAGGTAATTGCAGTGCATCGGATCAAAATCCGGCTTCATCGGATTGATCAAGACCGCATGCTCGACATCACCCAGCTGTTCGCTGCCGATATTGGACCCCATCGCGCGCATGCCGGAGCCTTCCGCCTGGTATTGACCGTTCAACTCAATCGGCATCTGCTCGCCGTTGATGAAAAGATGCTTGTCGCGGTATCGCACCGTGTCGCCGGGAAGCCCCACTACCCGCTTGATGTAGTCCAGGCGCGGATTCTGTGGAAAGCGGAACACCACGATATCGCCGCGCTCCGGCTCACCGACCTCAATCAGCTTGGTTTTGGTCACCGGCATGCGAATGCCGTAGGTGAACTTGTTGACCAGAATAAAATCGCCCACGAGAAGGGTCGGCATCATCGAACCCGAGGGGATGCGAAACGGCTCGACCAGGAATGCCCTGAGCAACAGCACGATCAGGAAGATCGGAAAGAACGACCGCGCATATTCGACGGTCAGCGGCAGTTTGCCTTCGGCCTTGCCTTTGGCAATGCGATGGACCAACCAGACGATACCGGTAATCAACGAGCCGAGCGCCAGCGCGGGCTCGATGCCATACACGAAGACGACCCATACCAGCAGGCCAAAAAATCCGATTACTAAGGTCGCTTGCATGTCATTTCCTGGATGCGGACCCGGTCGGCTGCAGAAAACCGGTCTTGAATCCGCTCAATTGTCCTTACCCACTTGCAGCACAGCAAGAAACGCCTCTTGCGGGATCTCGACTTTGCCCACCTGTTTCATGCGCTTCTTACCCGCCTTCTGTTTTTCCAACAGCTTGCGCTTACGCGTCACATCGCCACCATAGCACTTGGCGGTGACGTTCTTGCGCAATGCTTTGACCGTGGAGCGTGCGATGATCTTGCTGCCGATGGCCGCCTGTATGGCGACTTCGAACATCTGCCGCGGGATGATTTCCTTCATCCGTTCAGTCAGCTCACGGCCGCGCGATTCCGAATTGTCACGATGCACGATCAACGACAGGGCGTCGACACGCTCACCGTTGATCAAGATATCGAGCTTGACCAGGGGCGCCGCCTGAAATCGTTTGAACTCATACTCGAACGAAGCGTATCCGCGGCTCACCGATTTAAGACGATCGAAGAAGTCCAGCACCACCTCGTTCATCGGCAATTCGTAAACCAGTTGTACCTGACCACCGAGATACTGCAGGTTCTTCTGGATGCCGCGTTTTTCCACGCACAGCGTGATTACGTTACCCAGGTGATCCTGCGGCACCAGGATGTGCGCCTCGATGATCGGCTCGCGTACCTCACGCGTCTTGCCGGGATCGGGCAGCGCGGCCGGATTGTCGATCTGAAACACGCTGTTGTCGTTCATCTCGACTTCGTAGATAACCGTCGGCGCCGTCGTGATCAGATCGAGATCGTACTCGCGCTCCAGGCGCTCCTGGACGATCTCCATGTGAAGCATGCCGAGAAAGCCGCAGCGAAATCCGAAGCCAAGGGCCTGCGACGTCTCCGGTTCATAGTGCAAAGCCGCATCGTTCAACTTCAGTTTCTGCAGCGCATCGCGGAAAGCGTCATAGTCGTCGGAGCTGACAGGATAGAGACCGGCGAAGACCCGCGGCCGCACCTCCCGGAAACCCGGTAGCGGTCCAGCAGCCTTTCGGTTGTCGATGGTCAGCGTATCGCCAACCGGCGCACCGTCGACCTCTTTGATCCCGGCGATGACGAAACCGACCTCGCCGGTGGTCAGCTCTTTCTTGTCGAATCGCTTCGGCGTAAACACCCCGACCTTTTCGACTTGGTAAATTCTGCCGGTCGACATGACCAGCATCTTGTCCTTGGGCCGGATCTCACCGTTGACAACCCGGATCAACGAAATGACACCGACATACGAGTCAAACCAGGAATCGATGATCAAGGCCTGCAACGGCGCCTGTGTGTCGCCTTTCGGCGGCGGAATCTGTTCGACCAGTGCTTCGAGCAGTTCGGGGATACCCAAACCGGTTTTTGCACTGACGTGCAGCGCATTGGTCGCTTCGATGCCGATGATCTCTTCGATCTCGTTGACTACGCGCTCAGGTTCGGCCGAAGGCAGATCGATCTTGTTCAGCACGGGCACCACTTCGAGCCCCTGCTCGATCGCGGTATAGCAGTTGGCGACGCTCTGCGCCTCGACACCCTGGGCCGCATCAACCACCAGCAAAGCCCCTTCGCAGGCCGCCAGCGAGCGCGAGACCTCATAGGAGAAATCCACGTGCCCCGGTGTGTCGATGAAATTGAGTTGGTAGGTCTCGCCGTTGTTGGCTTTGTAGTGCAGGGTGACCGATTGCGCCTTGATCGTGATGCCGCGCTCGCGTTCCAGATCCATGGAATCGAGTACCTGGGCCGCCATCTCGCGCTCGGTCAGACCTCCGCAAACCTGGATAAACCGGTCCGCGATCGTCGACTTGCCGTGATCGATATGCGCGATGATCGAAAAGTTTCTGATGTGACTGAGATCGGTCATTCAGGCCCGCCAAGCTCGCCTACTGTCGAAAAGCACTGAGCAAAAAAACGGAACTTCCCACCGGAAAGTTCCGTTCTGGTCTCTACCGCAGTAAAGTCGCCGGATTATAGCGGATTCGCCATCTCACCGAAATACTGGCTGATTCGTTCCAGGTCGGGTTGCAGATCGCAGACGACGGCCTCACCCTGACACAGGACCGGCACACGATTGCCATACAACCGCTGCCACTGCGCATCGGTGTCCACGTCTCGCCATTCCATCGCGGACGCCTGCGCCGGCCAGCCGCGAAACAACACGGCTGCCAGCTCTTCGCAGAGATGGCAGCCGTTGCGATAGTAGAAAACCGGGTTTTCCGTCACCGACGCTCAGTTTTTCAGGCGCAGCGCCATAAACAGCGGACTGTCGCCACGCCGCACGAGAATGGCCACGGTACGTTTGTCTCCGGCAGCCTCGATCAGTTCGCGCAGGTGCTTGGCGTTTTCGACGTCCACCCCATCGAACATCAGTACGATATCGCCACGTCGAATGCCGGCATCCTCGGCGGGTCCCGAACCGACCTTGCCGACCAGGGCCCCGCCCTTGTCTTCCAGGCCAAGCTCTTCGCGAACACCGGCATCGATGTCGATCACCGAAAGCCCCAGCTGTTCGATCTCGTCCGGACGCGGTTCGGCGGGTTCGTTGCTTGCACTCTGCTCATCGTCGGGCAGACGACCAACGGTAATCTGCATTTCGAGCGTCTCACCGCTGCGCAGCACCTTGAGGGTCGCCTCTTCGTTCACGCCGGTAATGCCGACCAGGGGCGGCAGCTGACTCGAGTTGAGCAACCGCTTGCTGTTGAACTCCAGAATCACGTCGCCGACTTTGACACCGGCCTTTTCCGCCGGCGAGTCCGGCATCACGCGCGAAACCAGGGCGCCACGCGGCTGCTCGAGACCGAAGGACTCAGCCAGGTTGTAATCGACGTCCTGGATAAGTACGCCCAGATAACCGCGCGATACCTTACCGTGTTCGCGCAGCTGATCGGCCACGCCGATCGCCAGCTCGATCGGGATCGCGAACGACAGCCCCATGAACCCGCCGGTGCGGCTGTAGATCTGCGAATTGATCCCGACGACTTCACCGTCCAGATTGAACAAGGGACCGCCGGAGTTGCCGGGGTTGATCGCCACATCGGTCTGGATGAACGGCACATAGTTCTCGCTCGGCAGGCTACGTCCCTTCGCGCTGACGATACCCGCCGTCACCGTATGATCGAAGCCGAATGGCGAGCCGATGGCCAACACCCATTCGCCCACTTTCAGATCGGTGCTGCTGCCGAGTTTCACGGTTGGCAGACCTTCCGCGTCGATTTTCAGCAGTGCAACGTCGCTGGCGCGATCAGAGCCGATCACCTTGGCATCGTAAAACCGCCGATCGCTGAACCTGACCTGCACTTCGTCGGCACCGTCAACGACATGGTAATTGGTCAGAATGTAACCGTCGGACGAGATGACGAAACCCGACCCCAGGGAACGGCTCTCACGGTCGGCGAACTCATCCAGTTCATCGCCAAAGAAACGTTTGAATAGCTCGTTGAACGGGCTGTCTTCAGGCACATCCGGCATTGAAAAATCGTGCGGCACCCGCTGCTTGCCCTGCGACTTCTGATGGGTGCTGATGTTGACGACCGATACGCTGTTGGTTTCTGCCAGCTCGGTGAACTCCGGCAGGTCGCGCGCGACCGCTGCGTTCACCAGACCGAGAACCAGCGCAGCGCCGGCCAACCAAAATTGCATTCGAAACATCACGTTCTTACTCATTCGTAATCCCTAACCCTCGCGTTGCTTACGCCTTTGGTCTGGCGATGTCGCCGGGACTGATACCAATCGACCTGCGCAGCACGCGCACAAGCCTAAGACCATTGTCGCCCTGCGACGCCAGACCGGATGTCACGCGACGTACCTGCAGGAGCGCCGCACTCAGGCCCAGTAGACCGAATACGACCGCGCCGAGTTCCGATGGGTGACCGCTGCGCTGTGCCAGGTATTCGCCTAACACCGCGCCCAGTATCAGGCCGGCCAGCGGCAAGGCATACAGCAGCAGCGAACCACGCCGCAGCTTGCTCTCATCGAGGCCGACGACAACCGTATCGCCGACATGTGCGCCGATATCGTTCTTAAGACGGAAACGTGAAACCCGTTGCGGAAACCACGCCTCGATCAACGACGTGCCGCAACCGCTCTTGGCCGAGCAACTGCCGCAACTTGACCGGCGGCGGGTAGTGACCTCAGCGGTGTCGCCATCAATGCGGACCACCGTGGCCTCCTGTTCGATCATTGCTTGGCGATCCGGATATCGTCCAGAAACCAGCGCAGGGTCTTGATCGGCACTTCACCCACGACGATCACTTCATGACCGTCGACCTTGCGACCGACCGCGCGCGACGACCCGAGTCGCGAGACGCGCGACAGATCCCGACCGCCCCACTCCGGCAACACATACACCGAAACAGAGGCCAGGCCATCGGAGAAAACGAAGTGCTCTCGCTGCTGCCCCGGCTCGGATGCCGGCCGGCGGCGATGCAGGTTCATCTGGAAGCCCGGCGGCAGTTCAGCGAACGTCCATGCCGGCGGCACCAGTCTGTCCTGGTCGACGTCTTCTGCCGGATTCTCCACCTGCGCCAACTGCATCGCGGAGATATCTTGTTCGATGGGGGTGATACCGTCGTTGACCTTGAGCTCAACGAACATCATCTGTGAGACCACATGCTGTTTGTCGTCGATCATCATCGATCGCAGCGGCAGCGCGGTCTCCGCGTCGACGAACAGGCGGTACCCGAAGCGCAGGTCGTCGAGCGGCTCGATCATAATTTGATGCGCATCCCGACCCGCGACGCGCGCACCTTCGCGCATTTCCATGCGGTAGAACTTCTGTAGCTGTTCGCTGCTGACGCCCTGCAAAGGCGAGAAAGATCGGCCGCCATCGCGGCGTCCCACGTTGCCGTGTTGTTTACGGCCGGCAACGAAACAGGCGACGGCCTTGTCGCTGCGGATAATTTCCCGCGGCTTGCCGGTCAGCGTGACCACACGCTCCTTCTCGGCACCCCCGTCGACGCGGTGCACGATATACATCGCGTCCATGCGGTCGGCGGACTCGATAACGAAGCGCCCCTCGTAATCGAGCTGGCGTACCGCATCGTTCATGCGATCGAGCAGCACATGCGGCTGCAACTCGCCGGCGATACCCGTCGCCGTCAGCAGCAGGCCGCCGGCATAAACCAGCCAGCGACTAGCGTGCCTCATAACCTGCCAAACCGATGTGCGGCACCGGACCGTTGATTCCCGTCCGTCCGCCGTACTCCTGGTGCTCGATCACCAGTCGATTCAGCCGGTCTTCCAACTGTTCATCCAACGCCTCCCAGCGAGTGGCGCCGTCGCGATTGACATCGACCGCAGCGACCGGCAACGCCGCTTGCTGGGGTGTTGATGCAACCAGTGTCGGTGCAAGCGTCGGCTGGGTAGTGCCGGCAGCCACCTGTGCGCCGCCGATGGCGGGTTCGGTCTGCGACATCATCTGCGGCGCAACCAGCACGGCGGCGGTAGCCACCGATGCCGCAACCGCCAATCCGGCCACAGGACGTAGCCAGTTGGGTTTGCTCGCCGGCGGCGCCAGCACGACCGGTTCGTCCTGCAAGGCGGCGCGTACACGCGCTGAAATCTCAGTCGCAGCCACCGCCGATTCGCCACGCATCACGTCACCGATCAAGCGGTAGCGGCCGAATCTTTCCAGATCTTCGCTGCCATCGGCCAGCATGGCAGACACGGTACGCTGCTGACTCTCGACCGAGAGTTCGCCGTCAAGCAACGCCGAGACCAGTTCACTTTGTTTTTCGTTCATCACCCAAACTCGCTCTAATCAGGGTGTCATCAATGGCTTGAGCTTGGCATCGATTGCCTCTCGAGCCCTGAATATACGCGAACGCACGGTGCCGATCGGGCAATCCATGGCTTGCGCTATCTCTTCGTAAGTCAATCCCTCGAGTTCGCGTAGCGTAATCGCGGTTCGCAGATCGTCCGGCAGGTCGTCCAGGGCCTGTTGGATGGTCTTCGCGATCTCCCGCTGCAACGCCAGTCGCTCAGGCGTGTCCATTTCCTTCAGTGGCGCGCCCATATCCATCTGTTCGGCCGTATCGGCCTCGATATCGTCACCCGGCGGCCGGCGTGCCTGAGCCGCAAGGTGGTTCTTCGCGGTATTGATCGCCACCCGGTACAGCCAGGTGTAAAACGCACTGTCTCCACGAAATTTCGGCAGTGCGCGATAAGCCTTTATGAAAGCTTCCTGGGTGACGTCCAGCACCTCGGCCTGGTCACGGATGTACCGCGAGATCAAATTCGCGACCTTGTGCTGGTACTTCAGCACCAGAACGTCGAAGGCCTTCTTGTCACCCCGCTGAACCCGCTCCACCAGGGCCTGGTCAGCTTCACGCTCAGACGTCACGCCGATGCTTCTCCCCACAACGCGGAGCGGCACGGCGCCACCATGTCGCTATTGACCACGGCGGCCGGGCAAAGTTCTGAACGCACTGTAAATTGCAGCAATACGGGCATGGATTGTTCTGTTTTTCGCCCAGACGGCAGATTTTGCCACGCCTCGCGTGACGCAACCTACCGGTAGCGATTAACCTTCGTAGGAATTAAGTTGCGGGGCGGACCGGCCCCTGCAAACCATAAACGCTGATTATGGCGGCTCACAGCGGGACCATCAATGCTATGTCTCATCCTTCTAACCTGAGTTTCGACGTTCTCATCATCGGCAGCGGCGCTGCGGGACTCAGCCTGGCCCTGCGCCTGCCGAGCAACGTCAAGACCGGACTGGTGGCCAAGCGTGAACTGGAGGAAGGCAACACGCTGTATGCCCAGGGAGGGATCTCGGCGGTTCTCGACGCCAGAGACTCGGTCGATTCGCACGTGCAGGACACCCTGGACGCCGGCGCCGGGCTATGTGACGAAGAGATCGTGCGGCTGGTAGTCGAACACGGCCCGGACAACATCCGCTGGCTGTTCGATGAAGGCGTGGAGTTCACGCGCACGCCGGCGACCGGCAACTCAGGCTACCACCTGACCCGCGAGGGCGGACACAGCCACCGCCGCGTGGTGCACGCGGCCGACGCTACCGGCCACGCCGTCGAATCCACCCTCGTCCGTCAGCTCGACTCACATCCGAATGTCGGCGTGTTCGAACACCATATCGCGGTCGATCTGGTCGCCGCCGAGCACCGCGACGGCCGCCGGGTGCAAAGACGCTGTCACGGTGCCTACCTGTTGAATATCAAGACCGACGAGGTGGTCGCAGTCTCTGCCCGCTGCGTCGTGCTGGCAACCGGCGGGGCCAGCAAGGTGTATCTCTACACCAGCAATCCGGACGTGGCGACCGGCGACGGCATCGCCATGGCGTGGCGCGCCGGCTGTCGCGTCGCCAACATGGAGTTCATCCAGTTCCACCCCACCTGCCTGTATCACCCGGCCGCCAAGTCGTTCCTGATCAGCGAGGCGGTGCGCGGCGAAGGCGGTCGGCTGCTGCTGCCCGATGGCACCCGCTTCATGGAACGTTTCGACGAGCGCGCCGAACTGGCACCGCGCGACATCGTCGCCCGCGCGATCGACCACGAGATGAAGCGCCTTGGTATCGATTGCGTCTACCTCGACATCAGCCACAAGCCGGCCGACGAGATCGAACGCCTGTTCCCAACCATCCACCACCGTTGTCTGGAACTCGGTTTCGACATGCGCAAGGAACCGTTGCCGGTCGTACCGGCCGCCCATTACACCTGTGGCGGCGTCAAAACCGACAAACTGGCACGCACCGATCTCAATGGACTCTACGCCATCGGTGAGACCGCCTATACCGGCCTGCATGGGGCCAACCGCATGGCCAGCAACTCGCTGCTCGAATGCCTGGTGTTCAGCGAGGTGGCGCTGGCGGATATCTTGAAGGAACTGGAGCGTAGCGACGTGCCATCGCATGTGCTGGCGCCCTGGGATGAAAGCCGGGTAACCGATTCGGACGAAGAGGTGGTGGTATCGCACAACTGGGACGAGCTGCGCCGCTTCATGTGGGACTACGTCGGCATCGTGCGCAGCAACAAACGCCTGGAGCGCGCGCGCCGCCGGGTCAACCTGCTGCGCCACGAGATCAACGAATACTACGGCAACTTCCGCGTCAGCAACGACCTGCTCGAGCTGCGCAACCTGGTGGACGTCGCCGACTTGATTATCAAGTCCGCCCAGCGCCGCCGCGAGAGCCGCGGGCTGCACTACAACATCGACTTCCCCGACCGCGACGACAACCAGGCTTCGCCGACCGTACTGATTCCCGACAACTACACGCCGCGCCGGCCTGGCGACTAGGCGGATCCCCGAACGGGCGCTTCGGGCGCGGCGCTGAGGGGTCGCGCAGCGATCAACATCCGGCGTAGCTCCCAATGGTGAGTCTCACCCAGTGCCCAGCCCGGCACGAACAGCGGCCAACGGCCTCCCCGCTCGTCAACCAGGATCGCCGTGACCAGCCAGGGCCGGACAATGCCCAGTTGCAGGCCGACGACACCCAGCCGTTCGGCGCCCTCCCTCGACACCTGCAGATGTCTGTCGGCATCGAGCCACAGCACCGAAGGCGTCCGCCGACGGTAGTGCCGCCAACTGATCACGCCGATCGCCAACACCGCGATAGCCGCCGCAAAGCGCGGGCCCCACGCAATCGGCATGAACACGACGAACAGGGCGATCAGCACGATGATCGCGTACACCAAACGGTACCAGCGGGGATGAGTCGGCAGATGAACCACGGACATGCGACCTCCTTGTCGCACAGCACGCCTCAGGCGTACATCAAGCGTGTTGTTTCGGTGCCTGCTGCGCGGCGCTGAACAGGCGGAAGAAATTGTCACCGGACAGATCTGCGAGCGCTTTGACATCCATGCCACGCAGTTCGGCGATCTTGTGCGCCACGTTCTCGACAAAACGCGGTTCATTGGGTTTTCCGCGATGCGGCACCGGCGCAAGATAAGGCGAATCGGTCTCGATCAACAGGCGCTCCAGCGGCACCTGGGCTGCAACTTCTCGCAGTTCCTCGGCATTCTTGAAGGTTACAATGCCGGAAAAAGAGATATAGAAGTTCAGATCCAGCGCGGCCTTTGCCATTTCCCAGGTCTCGGTGAAACAGTGCATGACGCCGCCGACGTCCTGGGCCTGCTCCTCGCGCAGGATCGCAATCGTATCCTCGCGCGCGTCGCGGGTGTGGATGATCAGCGGCTTGCGTGCCTCACGCGCCGCGCGAATGTGCGTGCGGAAGCGCTCGCGCTGCCAGTCCAGATCACCTTCGGTACGGAAATAGTCGAGACCGGTCTCGCCGATCGCGACGTTCTTCGGATGCCTGGCCAATGCGACCAGTTCGTCGACATCCGGTTCGCGCCGGTCAAAATCGTTCGGGTGAACGCCGACCGAGACCGAGACATCGTCGTATTTCTCGACCAGCGACAGCATCGCCGGATACGACTCGAGATCGATCGATACGCACAACATATGCGAAACACCCGCGTCGCGGGTGCATTGAATCAGTTTGGAGAAATCGCCGTCATACGGCGCAAGATCCACCCGGTCGAGGTGGCAGTGTGAGTCAACCAGCATTGCAAGGCGTTACATCGTGTGCGTGGGCTTATCCGATTGTAACGCACCTGCGAGATAACCTTCGATCTTGTTGCGGGCCATGCCGCCGTCCTGATCACTGAACTGCACACCGATGCCGGCCGCACGGTTGCCTTCCGCACCCACCGGGGTGATCCAGATAATCCGGCCGGCCACCGGCAGGCGCTCGGCCTCTTCCATCAGGCTCAGCAGCATGAACACCTCGTCACCAATGTTGTACTTCTTGGTGGTCGGGATGAACAATCCGCCGTTCTTGACGAACTGCATGTAAGCCGCATACAGCGCATTCTTATCTTTGATCGTCAGTGACAATATTCCCTGACGTGCGCGCGGTAGATTCGGCACCGACATGTCATTGGCCTCCAGGACGCGTTATCTGCAGCCAGCGGTTTACCAAGTGTTCCAGCTGCATCTGCTCATTCAAATTGTTCGACGCGGCGCGTTCGAGCGCCAGCAGGTCGTCGTTAAACCCGAACAATAATCCTAAGTCGATGCCCTGACAAAGGCTATGCAGTTGACGGTCCAGTGTCGGATGGAACAAACGGATGCCTTCCGACCCCATGCCCAGGCGAATCAGATCGCTGATACAACGCTTAAGACTATCGATCAACAGGGTTAGCGGCCGTTTTTGCCAATCTTCAACGATTTGCAGGGGATGGCTTTTGCGCGCCCGCAGTGCCGCGAGTTCGCCGCACAGCTGCTCGCCCTGCCCCAGCCAGTCTTCTTCAGCTGCCTGCAGGGCCCGGACGGGCGCACCGCCGCTGATGGCGAGCAAGCCGTCGACCGCGCCGGCATCGAGCCGCTCACCAAGCCACGCCGTCGCCACGGCGGCATCCGGGGTACGAAAAGCCAGGGTCTGACAACGACTGCGGATCGTCGCCGGCAGGCGGTGCGGCGACGAGCTGACCAGGATCAGCAGCGACCGCGACACCGGCTCTTCCAGCGTTTTCAGCAGCGCATTGGCCGCGGCGCGGTTCATCGCCTCGGCCGGATCGATCGTGAACACCCGATAGCCGCCGTCCTGGGCCGCCAAAACGCTCTTCGAAGACAATTCGCGGATCGCACCAATCTTGATCATTTTGCCCGCCTCTTCCGGGGCGATCAGGTGCTGATCGGGATGACTGCTCGCGCTCGCCTGGCGACACGCCGAACACCGTCCACAGGCGTCGCCGGCGTCGTCGGTATCCGTACATACCAGGGCATTGCTCAGGCGCCTGGCGAATGCCGCTTTGCCCAGCCCGGCGGCACCGGACAGCAAAATGGCGTGCGGCAGGCGCCCGTTGCGGCGCGCCGCTGCCAGCTGCTGCCATTGGACATCGTGCCAGGGAAAGACTTGCGCACTCGTCATGAGGCCGAATCTGCGAAGAACGCGTCGATAACCGACGCGATCTGAGCGGTCACGTCCGCCAACGGTTTCGCGGCGTCGATAACCCGGAAACGCTGCGGCTGGTCTGCCGCCATCGCCAGGTAGCCTTGCCGGACGCGTTCAAAAAAAGCCAATGCCTGGCTCTCGAACCGATCCGGCGCCGAGCGTTTGCCTGCTCTTTCCAGACCCACCTCGACCGGCAGGTCCATCAGGATCGTCAGGTCCGGCCGCCGCTCGCCCTGCACCCAGTTTTCCAGCGCCGCGATTCGCTGCAGATCGATACCGCGCCCATACCCCTGGTAGGCATAGGTCGCATCCGTGAATCGATCGCACAGCACCCAGCTACCCGACGTCAGCGCCGGCTCGATCTTGGCATGCAGATGTTCCGCGCGCGCCGCGAACATCAGCAGCAATTCGGTATCGTCGGCCATCCCGTCGTGGCGGTGACCCAGCAACAACGTACGCAGGTCTTCACCGAGCGGCGTTCCGCCCGGCTCTCGCGTTACCAGCAGATCACGGCCCCTGTCACGGATCTTCTGCTCGATCAGTCCGAGACAGGTCGTCTTGCCGGCGCCCTCGACGCCCTCCACGGTAATGAACACGGCATCGTCACTCATCGTTTCAACTGGTATCTGCGGACCGCCGCATTGTGCGCCCGCAGCGTTGCCGAGAACACATGGCTGCCATCGCCCTTGGAGACGAAATACAAGTCCTTGCCATCGGCGGGATTGACCGCTGCACGCAGGGCACCGCGGCCCGGCATACAGATCGGCGTCGGCGGCAAACCGGCACGCACATAGGTGTTATACGGCGTATCCTGCTTCAGATCGCGGCGACGTAGATTGCCATCGAAACTCTCGCCTATGCCATAGATCACGGTCGGATCCGTCTGCAACAGCATCCCCTTGTGCAGCCGCCGCGTGAATACCCCGGCGATCTGCGCGCGCTCACTGGCCTGGCCGGTTTCCTTCTCGACGATCGAGGCCAGAATCAACGCGTCATACGGTTTCTGCAGTGGGATGCCCTCGGCCCGTTCGGCCCAGGCAGCCTCGAGTTCCTGATCCATCTTGCGCTGGGCACGTTGCAGGAACTCCAAGTCGGTCATTCCGCGGTTGAAGTGATAGGTGTCGGGAAAGAACCGGCCTTCGGGATGCTCACCCGGCAGCCCGAGCTTTTCCATCAGGGCCGCATCATCGACCCCATCAAGGGTATGTTTGAGGGCTTCGTGACCGGCCACCGCGGCACGTACCTGGCGGATGTTCCAACCCTCGAGCAATGTCAGCGTGTAGTCGACCGCCGAGCCTGAAACGAACAGCGCCAACAGGGTATCCGGCACCAGGTCGCCGGTCAGGCGGTATTCGCCGGCGCGGATCCGCTTCGCCTGTCCGGTATAGCGCCCGTACCACTGCAGGTACATGCCGTTCTGGATATACCCCGCCTCTTCGAGGTCCTTGGCGATCGTGGCCAGCGATGCACCGCGGCGCACCTCGTAGATCACGCTGCCGTCCGCAATCGCCAATGGTGTCGAACGGAAGCTGTCGTATTCCATCCATGCCCAGCCCCCGCCGATACTGACGACCAGAACCAGCAGTCCCAACAATCTACTCAAACCCAACTCTCCTACGACGCATGGCAGCTGCGCCGGACTTCGCTGAATACAGCATGCGTTTCGACCGTCGACGGATAGACCCAATCACCGACTCGCGCAGCACGAACCGCACCGATCAACGAATTGGTCAAGTACACCGCGTCAGCCCGCTCAACATCGGCCATGGTCACCGATCCGATCCGGATGTCGACGCGCAGACGCTTCGCCGTCGCGATAACCAACTGCCGCACCACGCCGTCGATGCCCGCACCACCGATCTCCGGCGTCACCAAACGTCCGTCGGCGTGCAGAAATAGGTTGGACATGGTGCCACAAACCACGCGCCCATCCTGCCCGAGCATCAATCCCTCTTGGAACAGAGGGTCGTCGCTCTCATTTCTCGCGATGACTTGATCGAGACGGTTCAGGTGCTTGATCCCGGCAAGCACCGGGTTCTCACTTAGCCGATGATCACAAACCCGAACCGCCCAGACTCCCGGTGCTTGGGCATAAGGCCATGTTGAGAGGCTGACAATACGCTGCGGCACAAGCGGATGCGGCCGCGCGTAACCGCGCTGCGAACGCCCGGCTGTCCAGTAGACTTTCAATACCGCGCGCTGTTGCCCGACAGCGAGTTGCTGGGCATCGTTGCGCAGGGCGTCGATTTCGGGGCGAGGAAGATTCAGACGGTCGCAACCGAGCAGCAAACGCTGCATATGTGCGTCCCACAGGCAGGGACTACCGTCGACGACAGCGATGGTCTCGAACAGACCATCGCCAAACTGAAAGGCACGTTCGCTGAGCCACTCGGCATCAAGCGGTTGACCGTCTACAAGAACCGCATCAACCATCGAACACCGATCCCGTCAGCACCGGGATGTACGGTCAGTCGCTGAACTTGCGGAACACCAGAGTGCCATTGGTACCGCCGAAACCGAACGAGTTCGAGATCGCGACATCGATCTTCGCTTCACGCGCCGTATGCGGCACGTAGTCCAGATCACACTGTTCATCGGGATTGTCGAGGTTGATCGTCGGCGGCATCACCTGATCACGCAGCGCGAGCACCGTGAACAGCGCCTCTGCACCACCGGCAGCACCCAGCATATGACCGGTCATCGACTTGGTCGAGCTGACGGCCAGCTTCTTGGCATGGTCGCCGAACGCCAGTTTGACCGCCATGGTTTCGGCAACGTCGCCTGCCGGGGTCGAGGTACCGTGGGCGTTGATGTAGTCGACCTGGTCCATGTTCAAACCGGCATCTTCAAGCGCCAGCCGCATGCAATCAGCTGCACCTTCGCCACCCGGCGACGGCGAGGTCATGTGGAAGGCATCAGAGTTCATTGCCGATCCGGCCAGCTCGGCATAGATGCGTGCGCCGCGGGCCTTGGCATGTTCGAGTTCCTCGAGCATCAGCACACCGGCGCCGTCACTCAACACGAAGCCGTCGCGATCCTTGTCCCACGGACGACTCGCCGCCCGTGGATCGTCGTTGCGTGTCGACAGCGCACGCGCCGCGGCGAAGCCACCCAACCCGGTCGGTGAAGTCGCCATCTCGGCGCCACCGGCCACCATCATGTCGACCGTGCCGTACTGAATCATACGCATGGCATCGCCGATGTTGTGCGCGCCCGTGCTACAGGCCGACACGATCGAATAGTTCGGGCCTTTCAGGCCATACATGATCGACAGGTTGCCGGCGACCATGTTGATGATGTTCGACGGCACGAAGAACGGCGAGATCTTGCGCGGTCCACCCTTGAGGTAGGCGCCGTAGCCGGTTTCGATGCCGGTCACGCCACCGATGCCCGAACCGATAGCGACGCCGATGCGCTTCGCATTGTCGTCGCTAATCTCGATTCCGCTGTCTTTAATCGCTTGAACACCGGCAGCAATCCCGTAATGAATGAAGGCGTCCATCTTCTTCGCCTCTTTTTTCGGGATGTACTGCTCGACATCAAAGCCGTATATCGGTCCGCCGAAACGTACGCTGAACGGTTCGATGTCGAAGTGCGTGATTGGTTGAATACCGCTTTTACCGGCGAGAACGCTTTCCCAACCGCTGGCAACATCCAGTCCCACTGGCGCGACCAGGCCAAGACCTGTTACCACAACCCTTCTATCTGACATCTGGGAGAACCCCTATCGGCAGCTACTTATTAAATCAAACGGCCGTGGCTCCGCAGCACGGAACCGACGGCCGGTATTCGAGCGATATAAAACAAAATCAGCTGTGAGCGGTCACGTAGTCGATAGCCTGCTGAACAGTCGTGATCTTTTCGGCTTCTTCGTCGGGAATTTCGGTTTCGAATTCCTCTTCCAAAGCCATCACGAGTTCAACGGTATCGAGCGAGTCGGCGCCGAGATCATCGACGAAAGAGGCAGCCGGTACTACTTCTTCTTCTTTGACGCCCAGCTGCTCAACGACGATCTTCTTTACGCGTTCTTCAATAGTGCTCATTCTGTCAATTCCTCCAGAGATACGTGATCAAGGCGCCACGCGGTGACGCCGTATTGTATTCAGTTTGTTCCCTGCTTCAAAGCCGAAACGGTCAATTTCAGCAAACCATGAAACAGGCGAATTTCTTTTGCCAATTCGGCCACTTACGCCATGTACATGCCGCCATTGACGTGAATCGTCTCACCCGTCACGTAGCCGGCAGCGTCCGAGGCGAGAAACGCCACCACTGACGCGATTTCTTCAGGCTTGCCCAGGCGGCTCAACGGAATCGCGCCGAGCAGCGCGTCGCGCTGCGCCTCGGGCAGTTCACGCGTCATATCGGTATCGATGAAGCCTGGGGCAACAGCGTTGACCGTGATACCGCGTGAGCCCACTTCTTGTGCAAGCGATTTAGTGAAGCCGAACATGCCGGCCTTGGCGGCCGCATAGTTGGTCTGCCCGGCATTGCCGCTGGCACCGACGACCGAAGCGATGTTGATGATCCGGCCTGTCTTGGCCTTCATCATCGCGCGCAAGCAGGCCTTGCAAACCCGGTATATCGACGTCAGGTTGGTATTGATAACGCCGTCCCACTCATCGGTCTTCATGCGCATCAACAGGTTGTCGCGGGTGATGCCGGCATTATTGACCAGGATCGTGACGGCACCGTATTTGTCGCCGATAGCCTTGATGACTGCCTCGACCGATGCATCGTCGCCGACGTTCAGGCACATGCCTTCACCATTGATGCCGGCGTCGGCAAAGCGCTTGCTGATGGCCTCTGCACCCGCATCGCTCGTCGCCGTACCGACAACCGTGGCGCCTTGTGCACCCAGGGCATCAGCAATCGCCTTGCCGATACCGCGGCTTGCACCGGTGACCAGCGCGACTTTACCTTCAAGCATTAATAGCCTCCACAGCGGTTTCCAGAGTTGTCGGGTCGAGTACCGGCAGCGCGGTCAGCGATTTGTCGATGCGCTTGATCAAACCCGCGAGCACCTTGCCGGGGCCGGCTTCGATCACGACATCGGCACCGCGCGCGGCGATCGCCTGCACGGTTTCGACCCAGCGCACCGGGCTGAACAGTTGTTCGACCAGCAGACGCTGAATCGACGCCGGATCGTCGGCCGGCTGAACATTGACGTTGTGCAACACCGGTATCTGCGGTGCGTTGAACGACAGCGACTGCATCGCTTCGGCCAGACGCTCAGCCGCCGGTTTCATCAAGGCGCAATGCGAAGGCACGCTGACATCGAGCAGCAACGCCCGCTTGGCGCCAGCTGCCTTGGCAAGCTCAGCAACCCGCGATATCGCACCCGCATTGCCGGCAACCACGACCTGTCCCGGCGAATTGAAATTGACCGCCTCGGCAACCTCGCCTTGCGCACCTTCTGCACAAACCTCGCGCACCTTGTCGTCGTCCAATCCAAGGATTGCCGCCATCGCGCCGGTGCCCGCCGGGACAGCCTCTTGCATGAAGCGTCCACGCTGTACGACCAGGCGGGTCGCGTCAGCGAGATCCAGCACGCCGGCAGCCACCAAGGCCGAATATTCGCCGAGGCTATGTCCTGCCATCACGCTAGGCACCGCCGAGGTTTGCGACATCAGCACCCGGTGAACTGCAACACCCGCACACAAAAGCGCCGGCTGCGTGTTGTGGGTTTCATTGAGGGTCTCTTTGGGGCCGTTCTGACTGAGCGCCCACAGATCTAGTCCGATCGCATCGGAGCCGGCTTCGAACGTCTCGGTAACCATCGGATAGGCCGCGGCGAGTTCAGCAAGCATGCCGACCGACTGCGATCCCTGGCCGGGAAAAGTGATAGCGTAGTTTTTGCTCATTCTCTGTCTGCTTAGTATTTGAGCAGCACGGAACCCCAGGTGAAGCCGCCACCGAAAGCCTCGAGCAAGACGACTTCATCACGTTGGATGCGACCATCGCGTACGGCCGCATCCAGCGCCAGCGGCACCGACGCCGCCGAGGTGTTGCCGTGCCGATCGACGGTCACGACTACCTTGTCCATCGACATCTGTAGCTTGCGCGCCGTCGCGTTGATGATGCGGATATTGGCTTGGTGCGGCACCAGCCAATCCACATCGGATTTTTTCATATCGTTGGCATGCAGTGTCTCGTCGACGATGCGGCCCAGCGTATTCACCGCCATCTTGAAGACTTCATTGCCTTTCATGTGCGTGAAGTGCGGATCGCCTTCAATATCATCGATATCAAAGCCACGTGAGACGCCGCCAGGCACATGCAGCAGGTTTTCATACGCGCCATCGGCATGCAGATGGGTCGACAGAATGCCCGCCTTGTCTGACGCCTCGATCACGACCGCCCCGGCCCCATCGCCAAACAGCACGCAGGTACCGCGATCGGTCCAATCGATCACGCGCGAAAAGGTTTCCGCACCGACCACCAGGGCGCAACGTGCGGCGCCGGTCTTGATGAACTTTTCGGCAACCCCGAGCGCATAGACAAAGCCGGTACAAACGGCCTGCACGTCGAACGCCGCGCAACCGTGAATATCCAACCGCTGTTGCAACAGGCACGCGGTGCTGGGAAAAATCTTGTCCGGCGTGGTCGTGGCCAGCACGATGAGATCGATATCTTCAGCGGATTTGCCGGCCGCCTCGATCGCGTGCCGGGCCGCTTGTTCGGCCAGGTCGCAGGTCGTCTCGCCGTCTGCCGCGATGTGACGTTTGAGAATGCCGGTGCGCTCCCGGATCCATTGATCGGTCGTATCGACCATGGACTCGAGATCTTTGTTGGTCAGAACTTTCTGCGGCAGATAACTGCCGGTACCGGCAATGCGGGCATATGTCGTCATGCGCTTGCCGACATGTTCAGTTGGCGATCGACTTTCTGTTCAATGCGGGTGGCGACATCCGCCAGCACCTCTTTCTTGGCGATCGAGATGGCGTTTTCGAACGCCAGTTGATCTGCGCCGCCGTGGCTCTTGACGACGATACCGCGCAGACCGATTAGCGGCGCGCCATTGTACCGACGAGGGTCGATGCGTCGGCGCAGCGAACGCAGCACCGGCAGTGCAACCAGGCCCGACAGCTTGGTAAAAATGTTCTTTTTGAACTGCTCGGCCATGAAATGGCCGATCAGCTTGGCGACACCCTCGGTGTTCTTCAGCGCCACATTGCCGACGAAGCCGTCGGTCACGACGATGTCGAGATTGTCGCGCAGGTAGATGTCGTCGCCCTCGACATAGCCGACATAGTTCAGATCGCTGCCGCTGAGCAGTTCGTGTGCACCTTTTACCTGCTCGTTGCCTTTGATCTCTTCCTGGCCGATGTTCAGCAGCCCGACCGCCGGACGCTCGACGCCGTCGACGGCCGACACCAGCTCAGCGCCCATGACCGCGAACTGGTAGAGGTGTTCGGCTTCACAATCCACGTTGGCACCGAGATCGAGCACCCAGGTCCGCCCGGTGACACCCGGTAACGCCGTAATGATCGCAGGCCGATCGATGCGCGGCAGCGTCTTGAGCACGAAACGCGCGGTCGCCATCAGGGCGCCGGTGTTACCCGCACTGACGCAGGCGTCCGCTTCGCCTGCCTTGACCAGATCGATCGCGACCCGCATCGATGAGTCCTTCTTGCCGCGCAGCGCGCGCGACGGCAACTCATCCATGGCGACTTCCTGGGTGGCGTGGTGGATGCTGAGTCGATCAGGCAAACGGCCTTGCGGCAGATACTGCTTGATCACCTCTTCGCGACCCACCAGCACCAGGCGACAGTCTTTGTCTTTCTCGAGAAAGCCCAACGCCGCAGGCACGACCACGCGTGCGCCGTGGTCGCCACCCATGGCATCGAGCGCGATCGTGATCGTAGAACTCACGCCGACCGATGCCCGTTTACCAAACTCACAAAGCAGCCCGCCAGAATGGCAAGCTGTTTACTTGTCAACGACTTTGCGGCCGCGGTAGAAGCCGTCGGGGCTTACGTGGTGACGCAGGTGGGTCTCACCGGAGGTCGGATCGATCGAGAGGGTTTCAGGTTTCAGCGAGTCGTGCGAACGACGCATGCCGCGCTTTGAAGGGGTTTTCCGGTTTTGCTGGACCGCCATGTTCGTCTCCTAAAAAGACCGTTAGTCTTGGTTGTTGTCGTCGCTTCGCCAGTCGGCCAGCGCGGCGAACGGATTAGGCCGCTCTTCTTGAACGGCATCCTGTTCGGCTTCTTCGGATGCGTTAACCGACGCCAAATCGACAGTGCACTCAGCCGGATCGTGAACCGGTGCCGGCGGTATCGCGAGGATCAGTTCGTCCTCGATCAACGTGCGCAACGCCAGTTTTTCATCTTCCACCAGCAATGGGTCCACGTCGTCCGGCAGGCGGTCGGCCTCATCAGGCCCACTCACCACCACCAGCACGGAGTCTTCGTCTACATGCTGAACGACGGTTCCGAGACAACGTTGACACTGCACCGGCAATTCAGCCCGCACCTTGACCCGCACCACCGGCCGACGTTCGTCATCTTTATCGAACGCCAACACAAACGCCGCTTCGCCTTCCGTGGAAGTCAAAAGCGGCGCGAGGCGAGGCAAGTCTGCCAACGAAATCGCACCCTCATAGGCTTTTCCGAGCGCACACAGTCGCAGCGGATCAGCGTAGTCGGGCAAAAGCGACAACATAAGCGCGGGATTGTAAGAAAAACCGCGCAATCAGGCAACAGAAAATGTTATGGATTACGGGCGCTTAAGCTGGACTGGAATCAGCCTCCCACGACAGCCAACAGCACGCCGGCGGCCACCGCAGAACCGATCACACCGGCCACGTTCGGGCCCATGGCGTGCATCAGCAGGAAATTATGATGATTCGCCTCGAGCCCCACCTTGTTGACCACGCGGGCGGCCATCGGCACCGCTGAAACACCCGCAGCACCGATCAGCGGGTTGACCTTGCCACCGGAGACCCGGTGCATGACCTTGCCCATCAGCACCCCGGCGGCCGTACCAATGCAGAACGCGACCGCGCCCAGTGCCAGGATACCCAGGGTTTCGACGCTCAGGAACTTGTCCGCCTGCAGTTTCGACCCGACCGACAGACCCAGAATGATGGTCACCGCGTTGATGATCTCATTCTGCGCCGCCTTGCTCAGCCGGTCTACGACACCCGATTCGCGCAGCAGGTTGCCGAACGTCAGCATCCCGATCAGCGGCGCCGCCGACGGCAGGAACAGCAGACACAGCAGCAGTACGGTCATCGGGAACATGATCTTTTCCAGCTTGCTCACAGGTCGCAGCTGCTGCATCTCGACCTGGCGCTCGGATTCGCTGGTCAGCGCCTTCATGATCGGCGGCTGGATGATCGGCACCAACGCCATATAGGAGTAAGCCGCCACGGCAATGGCTCCGAGCAGATCCGGGGCAAGCTTGGACGCAAGGAAGATCGCGGTCGGACCGTCGGCGCCGCCGATGATGGCGATCGCCGAGGCGTCCGCCAGCGTGAAGTCGAAGCCGGGCACGACATTCAGCGCCAGCGCACCGATCAGCGTAGTGAATATGCCGAACTGCGCCGCAGCGCCCAGCAGCAAGGTGCTCGGTTTGGCGATCAGGGCGCTGAAATCGGTCAATGCACCGACACCCATGAAGATCAGCAACGGCGCCACACCCGAGCCGATGGCCACTGCATAAAATTGGTACAACATGCCCGGCTCGTAGCCGAGGTTGTGGGCGAGCATCTTGGCGTCACTCAGTGCCGCGCCGGACAAGTGCTTCGCCTTATCAGCGACTTCGGCCGCAGAGACGCCCAGCATATCCGCAAGCTGCTGCAGATGCCCCGCATCGCCCGCCAAAAGCAACTGACCGATACCGTCTTCAGCAAGCCCCGCTACCGGCACGTTCGCCAGGATGCAGCCGAAACCGATGGGCAACAGCAGCAGCGGCTCGAAGCCCTTGCGGATCGCCAGGAAGATCAACAGGCCGCCGACCATGACCATCAGCAGCTGGCCCCACTCGAGGTTGGCTATCCCCATGGACAGCCACAGGGCTTCGAAACCGTTCTCCATCATGGCGATTAACTCAACGTCAGCAGGACGTCACCGACCTGAACGGCATCGCCTTCTTTGACCAACACCGCCTGAACCACACCGGCCTCGGGCGAGCGGACCTCGGTTTCCATTTTCATGGCCTCGAGGATCATGATCACGTCACCCGACTTCACTGCCTGCCCGGCCGCGACATTCACGCGGAAGATGTTCCCAGCCAACGGTGCCGGCACATTGCGCGCTGCTCCTCCGGCAACGGGTGCCGCGGCGGCAGCCGATGCCGCAGGCGTCGGCGCGTGTTGCACATGGGTCACTTCGCCACCCGGTGCGACAACCACCTGATAGGTGCGACCGTCGACGGTCACGTTGTAAGATTCAGCCTCGCCGGCGGCAGCCGGAGCAGCTGCGGCTGGCGCCGCTTGCGCGGCAGGTGCCGGCTCTGTGCCCGGAGCCGGCTCAAAGGCGTCCGGGTTGTCGCGATTCTCGAGAAATTTAAGACCGATCTGCGGGAACAGCGCATACGTTAGTACATCGTCGATTTCGGCGTCGGCAACCCGTATACCCTTCTCATCCGCCAGCTTGCGAAACTCGTCGGTCAGCTTGTCGACCTCGGCTTCGATCAGATCGGCCGGTCGGCAGGTGATCGGCTCCTGGCCGTCTTCGAGCACGCGCTGCTGCAACTCGGCATCGACCGGCGCAGGCGACGCGCCGTACTCACCGCGCAGCACGCCAGCGGTTTCTTTGGTGATGTTCTTATAGCGTTCGCCTGTGAGTACGTTCAGCACGGCCTGCGTGCCGACGATCTGCGATGTAGGTGTTACTAGAGGAATGTAGCCTAAGTCTTTGCGTACACGTGGAATTTCCTCAAGCACGTCATCCATCCGGTCGGCCGCGCCCTGCTCACGGAGTTGGTTCTCCATGTTGGTCAGCATGCCGCCGGGCACCTGGGCGACCAGGATGCGTGAATCCACGCCACGCAGTGAACCCTCGAATTTGGCATATTTCTTCCGCACATTGCGGAAATACGCTGCGATCTCTTCGAGCAGGTTGATATCCAGGCCGGTGTCGCGTTCCTGGCCCTGCAGAATGGCGACGATCGACTCGGTCGCCGAATGCGCATAGGTCATCGACATTGAAGAGATCGCGGTATCGACCATGTCGACACCCGCCTCCGCGGCCTTGATGTGCGTGGTGGTGCTCATACCGGTCGTCGCATGGGAGTGCAGTGCGATCGGCACGGCCACCGTTTCTTTCAGGCGGGAGATCAGTTCGAAGCCGTCGTAGGGCGTCAACAGACCCGCCATGTCCTTGATGCAGATCGAATTGCAACCCAGGTCTTCGAGTCCTTTGGCCATATCCAGCCAGTACTGCAGATTGTGGACAGGGCTCACGGTGTACGACATCGCACCCTGCGCATGCTTGCCAACCTTGAGGGTTGACTTGACCGCGGTTTCGAAATTGCGCAGGTCGTTCATCGCATCGAAGATGCGGAACACGTCCATGCCGTTGTCGGCGGCGCGCTCGACGAAGCGTTCGACCACGTCGTCCGCATAGTGACGATAGCCGAGGATATTCTGGGCGCGGAACAGCATCTGCATCGGCGTGTTCGGCATGGCCTTTTTCAACGCGCGCAAACGCTCCCACGGGTCTTCGCCGAGGAAGCGGATACAGGCGTCGAACGTTGCGCCACCCCAGGTCTCGAGCGACCAGAAACCGACTTTGTCGAGTTTCTCTGCGATCGGCAGCATGTCTTCCAGGCGCAATCGCGTGGCAAACAGGGACTGGTGGGCGTCGCGCAGGACGACGTCGGTGATGGCGAGCTTATTCGTGGTCATGGAAACGTCTTATTCCTGATTGAAAATAGAGCCGTCTCAACCGGCGCGGGATGCGCGGTAACGGGAAATTGCGGCAGAAATCACGGCAACCAGTTGGCGATTGTCCGACACATCGATCGGCGCCGGAACAGCCTCCGCTGCTTCCTCAGGTTGCCCCAAGCGATCGGCAAGATACGACATGCCACGGAGCGTGAACACCAGGACGGTGAGAAAGCCGAAAACGATGCCCATGCCGAGCACCATCAGTTCCGTACCCTGAAGCAGCAGATTGGTATCCACTCAGTGACCTCCGGTTGCGATATCCGCGCCTTCGTTTTTATCCCTGTCACACGTAGCCATCATTGAGCAAGGCCACGACCGGGCGCAGTCTGAGCGCCGCATTCTAATGGAAGAACGGCCCGTTCGGGTATTGAGGAAATCAATTGCTATGTATTGAGGCCGCCGACCGACGACGATTTGTTACACTGCGAACGGCGGCCGGCACAGCCGGCCAAGCTCTGCTAACTATCGGAACTTTCGAAAGAAATCATGCAGCCCCTGGTACTGGCTTCGACCTCGCCGTTCCGCCGCGCGTTGTTGGAAAAGCTCACTCTGCCCTTCACCACCGATTCGCCCGAAACTGACGAGACCCGTCGCAACGGCGAATCGCCACCCGCGCTGGTCAGACGACTGGCGGACGCCAAAGCGCGCGCTGTGGCGGATCGCCATCCCGATGCGCTGATCATCGGCTCCGACCAAGTCGCGTGTGTCGACGGCGAGATTCTGGGCAAACCGGGAGATCGCGACAATGCAATCCGCCAACTGAGCGCGTCGTCGGGCAAGACGGTGACCTTTCACACCGGATTGTGCCTGCTGAATGCCAGCAGTGGCCGGGCGCAGGTCGAGGTAGAGCCCTTCGACGTGCATTTTCGCGATCTGACGACGTCGCAGATTGAACGCTATGTCGACCACGAGCGCCCCTTCAACTGCGCCGGCAGTTTCAAATCCGAAGGCTATGGGATCACCCTGTTCTCAAGACTCGACGGGCGCGACCCCAACAGCCTGATCGGCCTGCCGATGATCTTGCTGATCGAAATGCTGGGCAACGAAGGCGTCGCGCTGCCGTAAAAGCGGCTCGAGTTATTAAGAGTTGGGATTAGGAATAAGGCGCGGCGCTTTCACGATAAGAGCCGGACTCGCCGCATCGCCTCGCATCACCGAACCCGTCCGCTGTGCAGCCGCGCGGTCTTGGCGTCTGTCGCCAGCCGATCTATGCGGCTTCAGCCTGCAGGAACGCCTCGAACATCAGGATCGACCACAACGGCGTACTCCAGTCGCGTTGTCCACGGTCATGCTCTTCGAACAGGTGTTGCAATCCTCGGCGATCAAACACTCCGGCCCCATGCAGCACGTCGCTGTTCAAGGCGTTCTGCAAACGCTGACGCAACGGCCCCCTGAACCATTGCGCGAGGGGCACGGCAAAACCCTTTTTCGGCCGGTACAGGATGTCGTGCGGCAGGTAGCGTTCCATGGACTTCTTGAGCAGGTATTTGCCTTCACCATTGCGCCGTTTCAGATCGACCGGTAGACCGGATATCCACTCCACGAGCTTGTGATCGAGTAAGGGTACGCGCACTTCCAAAGCGTGCGCCATGCTGGCCCGATCGACCTTGGTCAGGATGTCGCCCGGCAGGTAAGTCTTCAGGTCAAGGTACTGAGCAAGCGACAGTGGGTCATCGGTCGGCGCTGCTTTGGCGTGCTCGCGAAATACCTCGACCGCATCGTAGCCGTGCAGGCGGCGCTTGAAACTATCGCTGAACAAGCGGTGGCGCAGGTCCTGCTTGATGACCGCGTTGATGTCGAAGAAGCTCGCTACCGGGTCTTGCCCCATCGAGATAAGCCCTTGGCGGCGCTGCAAAGCACGGGGCAATGAAGGTGTGTCCGGGTAAAGACTCCCCACGGCGCCCAGCAGGCTGCGCATCGCCGCCGGCATCTTCGCTTTCGTCGCCAGATCATCGAGGTGCTGACCATATCGACGGTAGCCAGCGAGGTTCTCGTCGCCACCGTCGCCCGACAGCACGACGGTAACGTCGCGTTTCGCCAACTCACATACGCGGTAAGTCGGCATCGCCGAACTGTCGGCAAAGGGTTCGTCGTACAAGCCCGCCAACAGATCGATCAACGAGTGATCATCCGGATCGACACGACCAACGTGATGATTGCAGCCGAACTTCTCGGCGACCGCAGCCGCATACTCGGCTTCGTTGTATTCCGCTTCGCCGAAGGCTATCGAACAGGTGTTGACCGGGTCGGGGCTGACTTGCGCCATCATGGCGACAACGCTGCTGGAATCGACACCGCCCGACAGAAAGGCCCCCAGTGGCACTTCGGCAATCAAGCGGATATCGACCGCTTCGCGCATACGCTCGACCAGTTCCGCCTCCGCCTGCTCCAGCGACATCGGCTTGCCCAGCATCGCAAACGGCACGTCCCAGTAGGCTTTCTGCACCAGCTTGGCGTCACCACGATTGAGCAACAGGGTATGACCGGGGCGCAGTTTGTAAGTATCGCGATAGATGCTGCGCGGCTCTGGAACATAACCGAGCGCAAAATAGTCTTCGACCGCGTGCTCATCGATCGTTCGACTGAGCTGAGGATGTTCCTTCAGCGCCTTGAGTTCCGATCCGAACACCAGCTCACCGTTCGGCAACAGACTGTAGTAGAGCGGTTTGATGCCGAGGCGGTCGCGCGCGAGAAAAAGCTGTTCACGGTTTCGGTCCCACAATGCGAATGCGAACATGCCGCGGAACCGATTGACGCAATCCTCGCCCCACTCTTCCCAGGCATGGACGATCACCTCGGTGTCGCAATGCGTGCGGAACGTGTGGCCTAGCGCTTTGAGCTCTTCGGCCAAACCGCCGAAATTGTAGATCTCACCGTTGTACACGACGACCACGGTCTGATCCTCGTTGAACAGCGGTTGCTGCCCACTCGACAAATCAATGATCGACAGGCGCCGATGACCCAGGCCGACGCCCGGCTCCAGATGCAGGCCGCCCTCGTCGGGCCCGCGATGGAACTGGCGTTCATTCATGCGCTCGAGCAGCGCGCGATCGATGTCACGCCGCGAACGCGTATCAAAGATCCCTACAAGACCACACATACCAACCTCGTCAGTCGTCTTGTCCCAGCGTTTCGTCGATCACCCGATCGATCTCGGGCGCCATGGCACTCGCGAACCTCGCCAGTGTTTGCTGCGAGGCCGCAAGGTCTTGTGCATCCGCAGGCGTCGTGATCGCAATCCAGGCACCATCGGAGCGACCGGGGTAGATCCGCGCGACCGCTTCCCAGGCTTTGCCTTCGTAGCGGTTGGTCAGGCTGCGCCCCGCTACCCGATACCACTGCCACACCATATGATCGTAGTGCGTAGTGCCATCAGACACGATGGTCTTGGCCTGGTTGACTACAACCTGCTTGCCGCCAAGATCAACGGCCTGCTTGCGCCGCTCCGAGCGTCGCATCACCTCTTCGGCGATATCGTTCGCCTGGTTGATCGCTTCGCTGCCTTGGCGTTGCTGTGGAAACAATGCGACGTACAACTGCACGACGGCGCTGCCATCTTTATATCGTACGCTGATCGTCTGCTCGGTAGGTTGATGCAAAGATGCCCAGGCGACCGGCTCTTCCGACAAGCTCCAGCCGTCCACTCCCGCCGGAGGGGACAACGGTTTGGCGATCACGACATCGACGTTGCTCGCCTTCCAGGTTCCCCAGACCACGCCGGATGAAACCAGCAACAGTACAACCACCACCACCGTCACGTGATTGCCGACCGAGGCCGTGCTCATCTCACGCCGTGGCGGCACGAATGCCGGTGGCTCTTGATCTTCCTGCCAGAACGAACCGATCCAAAACAGGATAAACATCACGACGCCGAAGAACACCCAACCATAAATCAGATGATCGATGCCGGTTGCGTATTCCATTTCGCTCATATGGCCGATCATCACGATCATATAGGCGCGCAAGCCGTTCGCCAGAATCGGCACGATCGCCGACATCGCAATGAACAACAGGCGTTTCCACAGGGTGTGATAGGTGATGTACGCGTACATGAAGCCGAGTGTGATCGAGGCAATCAGGTAGCGCACGCCGCTGCATGCCTCAACGACCGACCAGTTCCCGCTAGGCAGCGAGAACCAGAGGCCCTCTCTGTAGACGGGGATGCCGGTCAGCTTCAACGCCTCAACGGTGAAAGTCGCGGTGAACTCCATCATCGGAGGCACCAGGTCTTCGCCCATCGGTACCGCGAAGAATAAAAACAACAGAGGAAAAGTCAGGAACTTCGCTACCTGCCAGCCAAGAACACTGGCAAGCGCGATGATCAGCAGCGCAACGAACGCCAGTTGCTCGACGACTAATACACCGATCAACTTGGCCATTGCCCATAACAGTAGGGCGCCCAGCGCGAACACCAGCAGGCCCGGCATGGGTTGGGGTGTAAACGCCGCCAGATGACGCCTTTTCTGCCAAACCAACCAAAGCGAAATCGGTAGGATCAAGAACCCATGGGTGTAGGTTTCGAAGTGGTACCAGGTGTGCACCATGCTGGTAACCGTGGGCCAGAACAACGCCACCAAGGCCACGAACACCACCGCTGCGCCAACCACCGTGGCACGCCAACGTTGGCCAATCATTGAATCGGATTCGGTCAAGTTACTGCTTCCTTGGCTTTGTTATTGAGATCTTCCGCGGCTCGCAGACTACGAGGCTTTTGCATAGTGCCGCCGATGCGGCTCGAACAACACCTGATCCATACGGCCCCATTCGAAATCGCTCAGCAGGCGGGTCAAGCGTCGCTCCATGCGGTCGAGGTTGAGGTAGTGCCTAAACCGTGTCTTCGCATCGATGCCTTGTTGCCGCGGCTGGTCCGGATCGATCTCCCATGGATGGAAATAAAAGATCACCGACTCGCGATCAACTTCGTTGACGCGACGCATCGCCCACCGCATGCCGGCGTACGGCACCAGGCGGAACCAACCACCACCGCCGCAAGGCAGGTTTTTTCCAGCAACGCGCACCGTGGTAACGGGGAATTCAACGAAATCGCCATCCGTCGGACGAAAGGCAAAACGCGGCGCATCAGGCATGCCATAGAGATCGTGCTTTATCGGATAGATACTGGAGCTGTACAGGTGGCCGGTCTCGCCGAGCACATCGAGCGCCCACAGATTGCTGGCACCGATCGAGTAACTCGCCGCGCGGTAGCCGATCACCTCTTGTCCGCTGACGTCTTCCAGCAGTGCCTTGGTGCGTACGACATCTTGCTTGAACTCGTCACGGTTCTGTTGCGTGACGCGCACATGCGACATGCCGTGACTCGCCACTTCGTGGCCCTGATCCACCATCCGTCGGATCAAGGCCGGATAGCGTTCGGCAACCCATCCGAGGGTAAAAAACGTGGCTTTGACATCGTGATCCGAGAACAGGCCCAGAATGCGATCCACATTGCGCTCGACGCGGCACTCCTGCCGCTCCCAATCGCTACGATTGATGTAGCGTTCAAACGCCGAAACCTGAAAATAGTCTTCGACATCGACTGTCATTGCGTTGCGGATTTGCGCCATCGATATCTACCTGCCTAAGCTACTTTTCTTTGTTTACTTGCCCACTCGAGCAATATATCGGCAATACGTCCAGCAGCATTACCGTCCCAAAGTGCCGGCACACGCCCGCGCTTACCGCCAGTCGTCAGCACACGATCAAACTCCGTGCGAATGGCGGCTTCATCCACGCCAACCACGGTATTCGTTCCCTCGCTGACGGTAATCGGTCGCTCAGTGTTTTCGCGGATGGTCAAACACGGCACACCGAGTGCCGTGGTTTCTTCCTGTAGACCGCCCGAGTCGGTGATCACCAACTCGGCATCCAGCATCAGGCCCAACATTTCCAGATAGCCCAACGGCTCGGCCACTACGATACCTGACGCCCGAAGTTGTTCAAGTAGACCTGCCGCCTGCAGACGCTGGTGCGTTCGCGGATGCACCGGAAATACCAACGGCAGCTTCTCGCTCAGCTCAACAAAAAGGCGAACGAGATGCTTCAATGTCTGCGGATCGTCCACACTGGAAGGGCGATGCAGGGTGAGCACCCCAAACCGGCCAATGGCGCCTCGACCTCCCGCGATCCGCTGCAAAGTGTCCGCAGAAGGAACGGCATCGGCGCGATGACTGATCAGCGTGTCGATCATGACATTGCCAACTTCGTGAATCTTGGCTTCGGCTACGCCCTCGCGGAGCAGATTATCGACGGCATCGCGCTCCGTGGTGAACAGCAGATCGGCAATCTGGTCGGTCAGCAGACGATTGATTTCCTCGGGCATGGCGCGGTCGAAGCTGCGCAGCCCGGCTTCTACATGAACGACGGCGACCTGCTTCTTTCCAGCCACCAGGGCACACGCCAGGGTCGAATTGACATCGCCGACGACCAGCACGACGTGCGGTGAAAACTCGTCGATCACCGGTTCGAAACGCAACATGATCTGCGCGGTCTGCACAGCGTGACTGCCGCCACCGACACCGAGATCGACATCGGGCTCAGGGATGTTCAGTTGCTGAAAGAATGCGGCCTTCATCGCCGCATCGAAATGCTGACCGGTGTGCACCAGGCGTGCATCGAATTCGTCGGCGCGGGCGCGAAACGCCCGCATCAGGGGGGAAATCTTTATGAAATTGGGTCTGGCTCCAACGACACAGAGAATGCGAAGCGGCTCATTAGAGCTCGTCGTCGTCATCATCCATATCCATCTGCAGCATGATGGCCTGCTTCAACATGCGGCGATTCTTGGATAACGCATTCTTCAGCTGCTGAACTTCCTGCTCGAGCAGCGCCACACGACCTTCCATATCGGCTGGCCGGACTACCGGGCTGCGCATCTGGCCGCCATTGCCGCCTACCGATTCGATGGGTGCGTTTTCGCTGGAACCCATTTCCTGGGCCATCTCTTCGACGACAGTCGCAACGTGCTCTTTGTCGATCTCGTGGACTTCCTCGAGCGATCCGAACAGCAGCAGACGGTCACACAGGCTGTTCACGCGCCGCGGCACCCCGCCGGTGGCCGCAAACACCTCGTCGTAGGCAGCGTCCGAGATTGACGGATCGTTGCGCCAGCCGACAAGGGTCAAGCGGTGTTCGATGTAAGCTTGGAGTTCCTGGCGGTCGAGCGGACGAAGGTGATAACCAGCGATAATGCGCTGACGTACCTGCTCCATGCCGGCGCTCTGCAACGTCTGTTTGAGCTCGAGTTGACCCAGCAGGAAGCTTTGTAGCAACGCCTGACCGTCTTCCTGATAGTTCGACAGCATACGCAGCTCTTCGATCGAACGCTGTGGCAGGTTTTGCGCCTCGTCGACGACCAACAACACACGCCGCCCCTCGGCACGCCGGGCGCGGAAGAACGCTTCAAGATTACGCAGCAGCGCAGCCTTGGAAAGGCCCTCATGAGCCAGGCCGAACGACGCACTGATCAGACGCAGTACTTCGTCTTCATTGATGTGCGTGGACACCAACTGCGCGGCCACAACATTCTCTTCATCAAGTTCATTGAAGAGGTTGCTGACCAACATCGTCTTGCCGGTACCGATGCCGCCGGTAATGACGATAAACCCCTCACCCTGACGCAATCCGTAGCGCAGGTACGCCATGGCACGATTGTGGCCGGAGCTGTTGAAAAAGAAACGGGCATCGGGACTGAGCTGAAACGGCTTGCCCGACAGGCTGTAGAAACTTTCGTACATGACTGCTGTTAGAGAAAGCTGGACTTCAACGAAACGCCAATACGGCTTTCGTCATAGCTATTGTCGGCATCCGATGCATCGCGTTCTCGATACAGGACGTCAACCGAGGCACTGGTGCGAGGCGTAAGTCGACGACTGACCGACATACCGATGTCAAACGTATCGCTGTCGCTATTGGCACTGCCTTCGGCGTGGGTGAAGCCACCGTTTACCGTCGCGGTGTAGTTCGACGAGAGCTGTCTCCTCGCGAAAACCGACAAGCCGTAGGTGTCCTCTTCGATCGGCGAAATCTCGTATTCGCGTTTGGATACCGTACCGGTAACGGTAACCGTTGTGCGCACACCCTTCATGGTCATCGCACCGCGCAGTTGTGTATTGATAAACTCTTCGTCTGTTTCATCGATACCGAAAACGTTGAGCATAACTTGCTCGCCATTTGCGCCTATAAAGGGATTACCTTCGTCATCCACCACCCCGCGTAGTCCAAAATTCACCAATTCAAACGCCCGGCGACTGGCAACGGTGCGCGACAAATCGACAACGAACTGTGTGCGGCGGGTTTCGTGGCTGATCCGCCCTGAAAACGTGTCACCAAAATAGCGCTGGCCATAGCTCGCCGACATACTGGTGCGCGAATTCGGCGTCCAGGTTGCGCCGACATCCCAGATAACACCATCGGTATCGCTGCGCCTGGTATCGACGTCGTTCTCTTCATACCCGACGCTGCCGTTCACTTCCCAATTCACGTTGAAGCGATAACCGGCGCCGACCGAATAGGTAGTATTTTCGGAGTCCGAATCTTCATACTCGGTCGTCCGGTGCGAGGCATCGGCACGCCAATTCAGGGGGCCATAAGCGTGCCCGCTACGCACCCCGAGATGCAGGCGGGTCGAATAGCTGTCGTCGGTGTTGCCCTCGCTACCATTGCGATCGTAGGTTACGTAGTCGATCTCGTTGTCACTAACGATATCGGCATACTTGTTCAAGCGATGGCGGAATCGCGGGGTGAGACCCACCGAGTACGACTGGGTGCCGTCGCTGCGTGCATTGATCGCATCAACCGGGCCGGACGTCGCATCTCGACCGACCAGCCGGGCACCGGCGTTGGCGCCGAGGAAGAAAAAATCCTCGATAGCCTCGACTTCACCCTGGGCCCGCAGTCTGTGCGACATCGTCTCGGGGTCGGTATCGCCCGTTCCGGTGGCCAAGGTCAGCTGATAATCGATGTCCGCTTTCGATCGAGCGCCCTCGCCTTTTAGCTTTATCTGAGGTTTGACTTCGAACACCAGACCGGATGACTCGTTGGCTCCGTTACGGTCGATCGCCGTTGTCTTGGCGGTCACCGAATCCGTCAACTCCCAATCGCCTGCCCATGCCGTCACCGGGAACGCGCAAAACATTGCACACCCGGAAACAGCGGCCACTACTCTGCCGGCGCGTTTACCGGTCGTTACGTTGCGGCTATCGTTCATCGTTACCGTAGCCATATCCGTAGCCATATCCATAACCGTAACCGTAGCCGTAACCGTACTTGCCGATGAAGAGATCCGGTTTGCACTTATTCAAAATGAGCGACAGGTTATCGACGGAATTGAGTTGCGCTACCGCATCCTGCACCAGGAACTGCGGTGTCACTGCTGATTCGACAACCAAGCAGATCTGACCCATCTGCTGTGCGAGCACACTGGCCTCACTGGTGGCCAACAGCGGCGGCGAATCGAACAGGACAACACGATCGGAATAACGCAACGCCAATTCGTCGAGCAATTGCCGCATCGTGTTGCTGGCAAGCAATTCCGTCGACCGACGGTGACGGCGGCCGGCAGGTAAGATCGAGAACTTGGGGATATCCGTCTTGATCAGCAGATCTTTGAGATCCAAAGACTCGTCGATTAGGCGGTCTGTCAGGCCCGGCAGATTGTTCACCTTCAACAGACGCGACAACCCCGGCTTCGCCAGGTCCGCATCCACGAGCAGCACCGTGCGGTCCATCTCCATCGCAATCGAGATCGCCAGGTTCAGCGACGAGAAGGTTTTGCCTTCACCCTCGACCGAACTGGTAACCATAATCAGGTTGCGGTGCGCTTCGCCGATGGCGTTCTGGCCGAACGCCCGCGTTAACAGCGGACGCTTGATCATCCGGTATTCTTCGGCAGTGCGACTGCGCTCGGAGTCCGGCGACAACACGCCTTCGAGCGCCAGGTTCTTGATGCTGAGCATCTTGGCCTCGCCGTCCTCGGGCACTTGGCTTGGCGGCGTCGGCTCGTACCGCCCCTCCGCGCGTTCAGTGACTGGCGGACGCGGCGATTCAACCGACGCATGGGGTTTCTCAGCAGGTGCTTCCACCTTGCGCTCGACCACCTCGGCATCGGCGTCGACTTTTGCATCGACGGTAGGTGCTGCCTGTGGCGGTGGCGAATCCTGGCGTGGCGGTTTGGCCGGAACGGGCGGTTCCAGCTTGCCCATCATTTTGTCGACTGCTTTTTCGATGATGCTCATGGTTAAGCCAGATTTAGCGATTGAGCCAGCCTTGGCAACAGCTCGATATTGAATTGATACAGCGCCAGGACAACCCCGAAGGTCAGCAGCAGGCCGCTGAGCGTCAACATGAAACTCACGTTTCTGACTTTTCGAGCCCGAATCTGATCAGATGTCCACACCATGTTGACGCTGCCGAGCACCGGCAGGCCAAGCGTATCGCTGAGCATCTGGCGTTCGTCGAACGTCGGACGGAACTGCGAGATAAGGAAGGCCACACCGAAACCGACGGCCAATCCCGCAAGCAAAACCACCGAGCTGAGCAGCACGCGGTTAGGACCCGACGGTGTCGAGGGAGCACGCGGTGGATCCACAACCCGGAAGCGCACGTTGTCAGATGTGCTTTCCGCTTTGCGTCCAAGCTTTGCCGATTCCAGGCGGGTCTCGAGCACCGAGTGGTTCTTCTTGACGATGTCGTAATCCGCCGTCAGATCGCGCCGCTCTGCCTCCAAGGCAAGCACTTTGTCGATCGAAGCCTCAAGTTCGGACACCTGACTCTTGTGTACGTCCAGCAGGCGTTGCTTGGCGGCCACGTCGGCTTCGAGCTGCGCAAGCGACAGACGCATCTGCTGGTACACAGGGTTTCTGTCGATGTTGTAGTCGACAATTTCAGAGGTCGACGAGCCGGTCGCTTCCACTTCAGCCACGACCCGCTTCTTTTCCGCCTTGAGGTTGGCCAAAGCGATACGCGCCTGAATGACGTCGGGATGACGCTCCGTGTACTTGACGGTGAGTTCGTCGAGCTTGCTCTGCATCGCGGCAATCCGGCGATCGATCTCCGGCGTCTTTACGGTGAACTCACCGCCTTCCGTCTTCGGCCCGAGACCGAATGACGGCTCTTCACCCTCAACCTGGCTGCGCGTCGTATCGAGGCGTTCCAGCAACACGTCCAATTCGAGTTGCACGTCCTCGATCTTCTTTTTGCCGGAGCGGATGCGTTCGTAATAACCGCCCGAACCTTCGGGCAGGAACTCCATGTTGCGCTGCTTGAAGCGCGTCAACTCGTTTTCGAGTTCGCGCATCCGACGTTCGTATTCGGCTTTCTGCTGCTCGAGGAACTGGGTCGCGGAGTCTTGATCCTTGCGCACCTCACCCAGGTTGCTTTCCATAAATATGGTCAGCAGCGATTTTACGACCAGCTTCGCGAGATCGGCGGACTCGGCCTCGTACGAGATCGTGTAGAGGTTCTCGCGTGACGTTCCCCGAAAGCGGATGTTCTGTTTCAGATTACCGATGATCTCGTCTTTTTCGCTGTCGGTCGTGGCCTGCAGATCGAGATCGGTCATACGCATGACCTTCTCAAGGTTAGGCCGACTGAGCAGCGTACGCGTCATCAGAAAGATCTTTTGCTGCGTGTCGCTGGTGTTGATCGCAATACCCTGCAGCAGCGGCTGCAGGACAGAGGTGGTATCCACGTACACCCTGGCAGAAGCCTGGTATTGATCGGGCAATTTAGCCACGACGGTCCAGCCCACCACACTGATGGCCCACGCGATACCCAACATCCACCAGCGGAAACGCCAGGTCCCCCTGGCGTACCGCAGTATTAGGACGACTATGTCATGCATCCCTATTTCGCCCTAACGCTGAGACTAGAACCAAGCTTCCGGCACGATGATCACATCGCCGGGGCGCATATCGATGTTGGCCGTGATATCACCCTCGCGGATCAGGTCATCGAGACGCAAGCGGTATTCGGCCTGCTTACCGTCCTCGACCCGGATCAGGGTGGCCGAATTGCCATCGGCGAATTTCGTCAGGCCGCCCGACTGGATCATCACGTCCAGCAGGGTCATGGAATCGCGGTACAGCATGGCGCGCGGTTTGGTCGCTTCGCCCAGTACGCGGATCTGCTCGCGGTAAGTACCGGTGAAGCCGTTGACGATAACGGTAACCAGCGGGTCACGCAGGTAAGTGGAAAGCTCTGCTTCGAGGTCGCGCGCCAGTTCGGCGGGCGTCTTGCCGGCGGCCGGCACTTCCTCGAGTAACGGTGCAGACAGCAGGCCGTCCGGACGTACCGGCACCGAGGTGCTGACCTCGGGGTTACGCCAGACGAAGATCTGAACATTGTCGCCCGGCGCTATGCGGTAGCGCGTCGAGTACTGCGCGTCGCCGCTGGCTTCCGGCAATTGCGGACGCGCCTCTTGCTTCGACGCACATCCGGTCAAAATCAAAACCCCCGTGAGAGCGCCCAGCATCGAGGCAAAACGCACTGATTTAAGGAGATTCACCATAACTTTCCTCTCTTTCATGGTCGCAGTCGGTCGAAACAAGATCGCGCCGCTCTCGACGGCTCGGCAAGTTTACTCAAACTTCGGTAAAAAAGCTTGCAGTACAACCGGTTGTACGGACATGTTGTAAATAATCCTGACATATTCACAGAATTTCAACCGGCACCCCGCTCGTACGGCCGCAGAGGATATACTGCCTGCCCCCGCGTTGTATGCGATTGATTTCCCAACATGCTTTCGACCATCGATGGTTTTTTTCTGCCCTTCAAAGGACTGCGGCTGATTCTGAGACCGGGCCTGCGGCGCTTCGTTATTGTCCCGTTTTTCGCGAATCTGCTGATTTTTGCCGGACTCGCCTACCTGTCCGCACACTACTTTGGTGCCTACATGGACCAATGGCTGCCAGACGGCGGTTGGCTGGAATTCCTGCGACCCGTGCTCTGGCTGTTGTTCGCCGTGGCCTATGCGCTGGCCCTGTTTTTCGGTTTCACCTTGATAGCGAACCTGATCGCGGCACCGTTCAATGGAATGCTAGCGGCCAAGGTTGAAGAAATGTTAAGCGGACAGGCCCCCAGCGATGCCGACGAATCGCTGCTCAAAGCGATCGGACCTGCAATCAGCGGCGAGATCGGCAAGATCGTCTATTTCATCACCCGCGCGCTGCCGATTCTGATCCTCATGGTGATTCCGGGCATCAACGTGTTGGCGAGCCTGGCGTGGCTGTTGTTCGGATTCTGGTTTCTCACCATCGAATACGCCGACTACCCGATGGGTAACCACGCGCTGAAACCCAAACAACAGCGGGCCACGCTGCGCGGCAAACGGTTCAAGTCACTGGCCTTTGGCGCAGGCGTCACCACCCTGATGCTGATCCCTCTGGTGCAGTTCGCCGCCATGCCGGCCGCCGTGGCCGCTGCCACCAAGTTCTGGGTGGACGACCTGCAACGAAGCGCCGGCTAGCGAGCGAACCAGATCCGCCGGCAGTTTCAGAGCAGCGACCGCAGATAGTCCAGGTCGACCACGCCACCGGGTGGCACCGCGGTACCGTCGAGCACCGCTGCCGGCGTCGACGCTTCACCCAACTGGTCCAGCACAACCGTAGCCAGTGCGAAATCCTGCTCGCGCGTGTAATCGTTGACGGTCACCACAACCTTGTCGATGCCGGCGCCCACTGCGGACGAAACCCCGTGACTCGAGTCTTCGAAGGCAATCACCGATTTGGCGTCGAGATCCATTTCGCTTAGCACCCATTGGTAGATATCCGGCGCCGGTTTCTTGGCCGGTACGATATCGCCGGCACCGATCACGGTGAACCAGTCGAGCGCCCCGCTCGGCAGGGCGCTGGCGACCAGCGCACTGACATTTTCGGGGGTCGTCGTGGTGGCGATGGCGAGCGGCACACCGGCTGACCGCGCCTGTTCGAGCAGGCGCTGCACACCGGGGCGAAGCGGAATGGCGCCTTCCTCCATCAGTGACATGTAGTGTGCCGTCTTATTGCGGTGCAAATCGGCAATAAAGCCATCCAAGTCGTCTGGACGTTGAAAACCGGTGTTGTACTTGTCCAGGTAAAAACGGATACGTTCTTTGCCGCCGGTAACCGCCAACAGATGGCCATACAACTCGACGCTCCAATCCCAGTCCAGCCCGGCTTCGGCGAATGCGCGATTGAACGCCACGCGATGTCCATCGCGTTCGGTATCCGCCAGCGTTCCATCAACGTCAAAAATCAGCGCCTGTAGATCGGCCATATGTACCTCCTGACAACTTATGCGGCGAGCTTACCCAATTACCTGGCGTAATTGCCCTTGTTTTACGTGGATGTTAATTTTGCGGTTTACCTCTCGAGGCGACCGACATGGGCAGCAATGCAAGCGACTTTCCGGTAAATCACGGTATAGCGCCATACGAGCCCAAGGACGGCGAGAGCTACATGAATCCGGAACAAGAGGACCACTTCCGGAAACTACTCAACGCATGGCGCCTCGAATTGATGCAGGGAGTCGATCGGACCGTCGATCACATGAAGGTCGACACCGGCAGTTATCCCGACCCGAACGACCGCGCGACGCAGGAATGCGATATGGGCATGGAACTGCGCACACGGGACCGGGAACGCAAACTCCTCAACAAGATTGAAAAGACGCTCAAGAAAATCGATGAGCATGAATACGGCTACTGTGAAAGCTGTGGCGTCGAGATCGGCATTCGACGGCTTGAAGCGCGCCCCACAGCCGACCTATGCATCGACTGCAAGACCCGCCAGGAAGAACTCGAGCGCATCCAGGGCTGACGGTTCTCACAGCTCATCATGAGCAAGCCCTCCTACCGGGGGCGCTTCGCCCCATCGCCAACCGGTCCGCTGCACTTCGGTTCACTCGTCGCCGCAGTAGCCAGCTATGCCGATGCCCGTCACCAGCACGGCGAGTGGCTGGTTCGTATCGAGGATGTCGATCAGACCCGAACCCGATCGGGCGCCGAAGAACGGATTCTTCAGGCGATCGAGGCTTTCGGCATGTCGATCGACGGCACCCTTGTTCGACAAAGTGAACGAACCGCACTGTACGACCAGGCCTTGGACACGCTGCGCAGCAATTCGTTGGCCTACCCCTGCGACTGCAGCCGCAAAACCATCGCCGCAATCGCCCGCGTGGGCCGCGAAGGGCCGATTTATCCAGGCACCTGCCGACTTCGGCCACCGACGAATGCCATAGACGTAGCCTGGCGTGTCGCGCTGGATGAATCCACGGTGCAATTCACCGATCGCATCATCGGGGATCTGCAACAGCATCTGGCGTCTGATGTGGGTGACTTCGTTATTCGGCGCATCGATCGATTTACCGCGTATCAACTGGCGGTTGTCGTGGACGACTTCGAACAAGGCATCACCGATGTGGTCAGAGGCGCCGACCTGTTGTGGTCGACGCCACGCCAGATCTGGTTGCAGCGCCAGCTTGGCTACCCGACTCCGAACTATGCACATGTTCCCCTGGTCTATGCAGCCAACGGGCAAAAACTCAGCAAGAGCGACGCAGCGCATCCGGTCGACGAAGACAATCCGCTGCCTGCGCTGCTCGCCGCATGGCAACACCTGGGACAGACCAGGCCAACCGCTCGATTGCGCAACGGCAATGACTTTTGGACATGGGCCATTGAGAATTGGCGACTGACTTCCGTGCCAGTAGATAGGAAACACATCGATGACTGAGAAGACGGTATACGAACTGATCGGCGGTGAAACCGGCGTGCGCGACTTGGTCGATCGCTTTTACGACTATATGGACAGCGATGCCGAGGTTGCCGAGATTCGTCAGATGCACGCCAAGAGTCTGCGCGGGTCACGTGAGAAGCTGTTCCTGTTCCTCTCAGGATGGTTCGGCGGGCCGGACCTTTACGTCCAGAAATATGGCCATCCACGTCTGCGCCAGCGCCACCTGCCGTTCGCGATTGCGAGCAAAGAACGCGACCAGTGGATGCGTTGCATGCGCAAAGCCCTGGCCGACATGCCGCTGGCCGATGATGTGCGCCAGAAGCTCGAGCAGGCGTTCATGAACACCGCCGACCATATGCGCAATCAGCCCGAGCACTCAGGCGATCCTCGATTGCAGGTGTTCCCCGGCCGGTAACTCCAGCGGCCGCGCACCACGACGATCAGCCCTACCCCTCAAACAACTCAATACATAGCTATCGATTGGCCGCGAAAAACCGGCACTAAGCCGGCAAATATGCGCTAAACGGCCTTTCCAACGCTTTTAATTCGTTATCGTGCGATCATAATTCACCAACTTCTGTTAAGTCGGTTCAGGCTTGCGTCTCACAGGCCGATAAATCCACAAATTTAACGTAGCGACTCGGTCGCCGGCGGAGCTGGCAGCTGATGCCGCCAATTGCAGATCCGCGTTAATGCACCTGTAAAAAGGGGCTGCGCGCGGTCCGTTGTATCGATGGAGAACCACAGTGAGTAGTGAAAAGAAGGGCCTTTCATTCGGCATCTTTGGCAAGATCCTGGTAACGATGCTCGTCGTCGCCGCCATACCGTTGAGCATCGTGTGGTATCTCGATTACAGCCTTATCCGCGACGGACTGGAACGCAACATCTCGCAGCAACTGGACAACACCTCGCTGCAGCTGGCCAACGAAGCAGACCAATGGGTCCGCATGAACCAGAAGGTGCTGCAGCAGAACGCGACGCTGGCAGACGTGCGCTCGATGGAACGCGAGAAGCAAGACCCGATATTGAAATCGATTCTCAAGGAATACGATTGGTCGTATTTGGTGTTCACCACCGACACCAGCGGCATGAACATCGGCCGCAGCGATGGCAAGGCGCCCAAAGACTACAGCAGTCGAGCTTACGTCAAAGATGTCGTTGCCGGAGCCCCGCTCGGCAAGCAGGTGGTACTGGGCAAGACCAGCGGTAAACCGGCGGTCATCCTGTCTGCGCCTATCCACGATCCGAAGTTCGTCAGAAAAACCGTCGCCGGCGTGATCGCAATCGCGATGAACATCCGCGAGATATCCGAACGCATTACCAACACGGTTATCGGCCGCACCGGCTTTGCTTTCATCCTCGACGAATCCGGCAAGGTCGTTGCTCACCAGCAGGAAGGCACCGCACCGGCCACGACCGATTTCAGCGGTCATCCGGCATTCGCCAACAAACCCGACAAAGGCAGCGTACTGCTTGAATACAACGACGACGGCAATCACGTCGTGGCTGCAGTCCGCCGCTCAGAGACCGGCTGGTATGTGGTTGCACAGCAAGACTACGACGAAGCCTACGCCCCTCTGAAAGACGCGCAACAACGTGGTATCTTGCTGCTCGTGCTCACGCTGGTCATCGTATCGGTTATCGCCTACCTGTTCTCGCAAGGCCTCTCGCGTCCGATCCGCAATCTGACGACCATTGCAGATCAGTTGAGCCGAGGTGGCTCGGTCGGTGAAATCAAAGAGGCCTCGCGTGGCGACGAGATCGGTTCGCTCGCCTCGGCCATTGATCGCATGGGGGCCAGCATCCGACTGGCTATAGACCGACTGAAGAAGCGCGGATAACGCGTTTAGATAACGAGAACAACACGACAGGAGGGGATTGTGTCGGACGATTATCAGCCGTTTTCCAGCTATGCGGACTTGGTCCGACTGATCTCCGAACTTTGCGCCGGCGGCAGCACAGGCAGCCTGTTTGCTATCAGTGAGATCAACAGTCTGGCCAAGGTCGTCATTGTCGCCGGGAACATCATCTACATCGAGTACAGGCTGAAAAAGGGTGCCGAGGCGATCCCACTATTCCTTGAAATCGAGAGCGGTTCGTACGATTTCAAGGCCGGCAAAGTCATCTCGCACAAGGCAACGCAACTGCCGCCGACCGCCGAATTACTGGCTCAACTGAGCGGTGATGCAAGCGTGGCGGCAGCCCCGCCGCCGGTGGCCGCTCCGGCCACTGGCGCGCACGCCAGCCCGGAAGCGTTCAAGGTCATCGAAGAACAGTTGATCGAGATACTCGGACCCATGGGCTCGTTCGTCTGGGAAGAACACCTCGAACAGGCTGGCGGACCGAATGGCAATGTCGATGTGATCAAGTTGATTGACGACGTGGCCACCGAAATCGACGACCCGAAGAAGGCGGCACAATTCCGCAGCCACCTGTTCAACACGCTCAAGTAGCAGACAGACTTCCGCGGGCGCACGTCCCCAAGCGCCCGCGCTTCCCAGTACCGGACAAAGTTACTCGATCGGCATGTGTCTACGCGGCCATGGCGAGCCCGACGCATCGGCGCTATCAGCTATAGTCGGTAGGAGTAACGACGCAGCGAGCCACAGCAGGCCCACGAACCAACCCATCGAGCCGCATGAAAACACTGCAGTTCACGATCAGTCACGCCCATCTTGAAGATCTGATGAGTCGTAAATGCCTGGCCCGCATCCACGATCTCGAGGATCTCGGCCATGAACGCGACCACTATGTGATCGTTGCGCTGGTTCGAGAGGAACATCTGGACGAAGTCATCGACAAGGCCGCCGATCGCCCACGCTGGGTCAGGTGGCCCGCGGGCTGATTTCCCGCGATATCGCGTTGGAGTTGATGTTGGTGCCCGGAGCCGGAATCGAACCGGCACGGCCGCAATGGCCGGCGGATTTTAAGTCCGCTGCGTCTACCAGTTCCGCCATCCGGGCATATCAGGAGATCGGGGCAAGATAGACAGTCGGCAACATTCTGCCTTGGAAATGAGTGGAGGCCGAGACCGGAATCGAACCGATGTCCACGGATTTGCAATCCGCTGCATAACCACTCTGCCACTCGGCCAAACTGGATGTTTCAACCTCCCATGAGCGGTGGGCTGAAACAAGAAACCCCGCAAGCGCGCGGGGTTTCCTGGAATCTGGAGCGGGAAACGAGACTCGAACTCGCGACCCCAACCTTGGCAAGGTTGTGCTCTACCAACTGAGCTATTCCCGCCGAACGAGCGCCGTATTCTAGGCATTTGGCGCAATGTGTCAAGCATGTTTCTTAAGATTCGTCGCTGGTATCCGCCGGCAATAACGGCCCCCGCAAACTCGGCCAGGCGGCGCGCAAGTACATGGTCATCGACCACAAGGTGAGCACGACCGCGACGAACATCAGCACCAAACCTACCGTGTAGATCGGGATGCTCCACAGGTCGTCGCGATAGATCAGCAAGGTGATCGCCGCCATCTGCGCCGCGGTCTTGAACTTGCCGATCTCAGACACCGCCACCTTGGTTCGGCTGCCGATCTCGGCCATCCACTCGCGCAACGCCGAAATGGCGATCTCGCGGCCGATGATCACCGCCGCCGCAACGGCCAGCGAGATGCGGGGATCGGCCTGCACCAACAGCACCAGGGCCGTGGCGACCATCAGCTTATCGGCGACCGGGTCGAGGAACGCCCCCAAGGCCGAGACCAACTGCATCCGCCGTGCAAGATAGCCGTCGAGCCAATCGGTGGCAGCGGCCAGGACGAACACCACGGTTGCCGCCTCGCGCGACCAGCTGACCGGCAGGTAGAAGAAAACGACGAAGACCGGGATCAGGACGATCCTCAGAACGGTCAGCAGGTTCGGCAGATTGTAGATCGGATTCATTTATCGCCGTGAAAAGCCGCATAGATTTCCTGTGCGAGCTTGTCACTGATGCCTTCGACGGTACTTATATCTTCAATCCCGGCGCGTGATAGGCCTTGCAGGCCACCGAACTGTTTCAACAGCCGCGCGCGCCTTTTCGGCCCGATGCCTTGAATATCTTCAAGTACCGATCGCGTCTTGGCTTTGCCGCGACGCTGTCGGTGACCGGTTATCGCAAATCGGTGCGCTTCATCGCGGATCTGTTGGACCAGGTGCAGCGCAGGTGAATCTGCAGGCAGTATAAGAGGCTCTTTTCGACCCAACAAGAACAACTGCTCCATACCGGGCCTGCGGTCCGGCCCTTTCGCCACGCCCAGCAGCAGCGGGCCTTCAACACCCAGCTCGCCAAGGATGTCGGCAGCCGCCGACAGCTGCCCCAAACCGCCGTCGATCAACAGCACGTCGGGCAACTTGCCCTCGCCGCTCAATATGCGCTGGTAACGGCGTTCGAGCGCTTGGCGCATGGCGGCATAGTCGTCGCCCGCAGTAATGCCACGGATATTGAAGCGCCGATAGTCGCTCTTGCTCGACGCACCATCAACGAATACCACGCACGAGGCAACGGTCTGATCGCCTTGGGTGTGACTGATGTCGAAACATTCCATGCGTGATGGCGGCTCGTCCAGTTCCAGGGCCTGTTGCAGAGCATCCATGCGCGCACGCGAACCGCCGGCACTGGCCAGGCGGCTGGCCACGGCCAGCGCGGCATTGTCGACCGCCATCTTCAGCCATCGCGCGCGCTCGCCGCGCGGCTTGGATTGGATACTCACCTTGCGATCGGCCTGCAGGCTAAGCGATTCCTCCAGCACCGCCCGATCTTCCGGCTCGACGTTTACCAGGATCTCGTGCGGGACCGCTTTGCCCAGGTAATGCTGCGCCAGAAACGCCGACGCGATCTCACCCGGATCGGCACCGTCGCCCGTGCGTGGAAACAAGGCCTTGTTGCCCAGGTTTCGCCCCTGACGAACATAGAACAGCTGGACGCAGGCCACGCCGCCATCACTGGCGACCGCCACGATGTCGAGATCGCCGCGTTCGCCACTGACGTACTGCTTTTCCTGCACCTTGCGCAGGTTGCTGATCTGATCGCGCAGGTGGGCAGCCTCCTCGAACTCCAGAGCCTCTGAGGCCCGTTCCATCTTGGACACCCAGCGTTCGATGACATCGGAGGCTTTGCCTTCGAGAAACAGTTCGGTATCGCGGACATCCTGGGCATACGCCTCGGGGGTCACGAAATCGACGCAAGGAGCGGTGCAGCGCTCGATCTGGTATTGCAGACAAGGCCTGGAACGATTGCGGAAATAGCTGTCTTCGCACTGACGCACGGGGAACAGTTTCTGCAGCATCTTCAGCGTATCCCTGACGGCCCCGGCGCTCGGATAGGGGCCGAAATAACGCCCCTTGGCTTTGCGTGCGCCGCGATGGAAAGCCAACCTTGGGAATGTTTCGTCCGACAGGAACAGGTAGGGATAGCTCTTGTCGTCACGCAGCAGCACGTTATAGCGCGGCCGATGCTCCTTGATCAGATTATTCTCAAGCAGTAGCGCTTCGGCTTCGGTATGGGTCGCCGTGATCTCAATGTGATGGATCTGGCTGACCATGCTGGCGATACGCCGATTGCTGGCGCGGGTGAAATAGCTGCCGACCCGTCGGCGCAGGTTCTTGGCCTTGCCGACATACATGATCTCGTCGCCCGCGTTCAGCATACGGTAGACGCCCGGGCCCGTGGTCAGGTTTCTCAGGAAGGTCTTGTGGTCGAATTTGATGGCGCTATCGTCAGTCACGCGCCTAGTTTACTGTGCGCCGCAGGGCTGTTCAGCTGAATCGCGCTTTATCGCTTTAGCAGACTTACCCGGCCAACACCTTGGCGCGCGCAAAAACCGATTCGAACATCTCCGTCGTCAATCGGCGGGTCTGTGTATTGTAGCGGCTGCAGTGATACGAATCGATCAAGGTCAACTCACGCGGCAGCCGATGCTCGGCGCCGTGCGCAAACGGCACATCCTTCTGCGCGACGCCCAGTGCGGCCACGATCGACTTGTGCGCGATCGAACCCAGGGCGATCACCACGCTGCCTTCCTTGATCGCCTGCAGTTCCTCGGCCAGAAAGGCGCGACAGGTATTGATCTCTTTGCCGACAGGCTTGTTCTGCGGCGGCAGACACTTGACCGCATTGGTTATTGCGCATTTTTTGAGGCGCAGGCCGTCGTCGGCCAACACGGATTGCGCGCGATTGGCGAACCCGAATTTGTGCAGTGTCTGGTACAGCAGTATGCCGGCATGGTCGCCGGTGAACGGGCGGCCGGTGGCGTTGGCACCATGCATCCCGGGCGCCAAGCCGACCACCAGCACACGCGGGTCTTTCGCGCCGAACGGCGCCACCGGTCGACAGTGATAATCGGGATAATCGGCCTTGACGCTATCAAGAAATCCCGCCAGCCGCGGGCAGCGCCGGCAGCCCGGATCGAACATCGCCAGGCTCATTGGTTGGAGCTGTCGAGGAGACCGTGCCTGATCGCCAAATGCGTCAACTCGACGTCATTTGCGACGTCCAGTTTTTCGTACAGACGATGTCGATAGGTACTGACGGTCTTAGGGCTGAGAAACAAGGCATCCGATATCTGTTGGGTACCCTGCCCGCGCGTAATCATCATCATGACCTGCATCTCGCGAGCCGACAGAGTGCTGAGCGGCGACGACTCACCGCCGCTGCGGAAGTTCGCCAGCGTGAGTTTCTGCGCAACGTCGCTCGAGATGTAGTGCTGCCCCTTCATCACGACCCGGATCGCCTCCAGCATCTCCTCAGACCCGCTGCCCTTGGAGATGTAGCCACGCGCACCGGCATCCAGCAGCTGGTTCGGAAAAGGGTCATCGCTTAACACGGTGACCGCAATCACCTTCACCCCGGCGGCAATCTGCAGGATCTTGCGCGTCGCCTCGATGCCGCCGATACCGGGCATGTTCACGTCCATCAAGATTAGGTCGGGCGGATCGTCTCTAACCGCCTTGACGGCGTCTTCACCGTTGGAGTATTCGCCGACGACAACCATGCCATCCTGGTTCTGCAGGATGCTGCGCACCCCTGCACGAAACAGGTCGTGATCGTCGACTAGCAATATGCGGATCATGGGCAGAAGATAAACGGAAGTTTCGAGCCGGGCGATTATTACTTTTTTTATATTAGCACGCCAAGGTACTTTGCGGCCGTGTGCAGCCTTTTGCGTACCTCGTCGCAGGCACCCGTTGAAGACCTTGGGGTGAGCACTGATTGGGTGCGTACCTCCGTGCCTTCTGAAACGCCAGTCGTTGCCCGGCATGCGGCCATCCAAAAAAACAGCGATCTCGGGATGAGTCGTAACTCGCCTTACCTGCAATTTCGTGGGGCTCGCCATTGGCGCAGCGGCGATCATTCGAACGAAAGGGTGGAAGGCATCGCGGAGAAGAGTCGCCAGATGTTGACCGTTTCGTCTGCACGCATCGGTCCGAGAAGAATTGCCGGTGTCGTCGACACCCGAGAATACCCTGCGGTCAAAACGTTTGGATATCGCGTGCTCGACCTATCGACCGTGCCGATATGAGTGCAATACGCTCCACCATGGTGTCCAGGCTTTTGTCCTATGCCTAAGCCGTTCGATCGAGGCGCACCGCCCAACGGCGAATCGTGGTCGCCATACGAATTCCGAGTAGCCCGTTTTCCGCACGTAGGACTGGTAAGTCAAAGAAGCACGCCTTGCCGCATGCGTGAGCATGGCCGGATCCGCGATTCAATCGAACTGGCGGCTCCGACTTACGTGTATCCGAGTTCAGCCGGTTTGCCAGGATCGATCAATCGATGAACGAACGTTCAGCGTACCGACATCACGAGCAGTGCGACCAGCGCCGCTACGGCCGCCAGCGGCAGAATCACAGCCTGCCAATCACCCTTTTCCGCCTTCGGGCTGTTGGCCGACCAATGCTTGTACGCCGGCCACATCACGAAAAGCATCATGACAGCGAAAACAACTGCCAGAATCTGCATCCAATCCATAGGGGGGTTCCTGACTTAAGGGCACAAAAAACCCCGGCGCGCTGGCCGGGGTTTTTCTAGGTATTACCGGCCGACCTTATTCGTCGCCCATGATCCCGAGGATGTTCAACAGATGAATGAAGATGTTGAAGATACTCAGGTACAGGCCGTAGGTCGCCATGATGTAGTTGGTTTCACCGCCGCGGATGATGCGGCTGGTGTCGAACAGGATGAAACCACTCATCAGCATGATCACGGCTGCCGAGATTGCCAGCGACAGGGCCGGCATCTGCAGGAAGATGTTGGCGATGATCGCGAGAAACGCGACGATCATGCCTGCCATCAGGAAGCCGCCCATGAAGCTGAAGTCACGCTTCGAGGTCAGCGCGTAACCCGACAGACCGAGGAAGATGATGCCGGTGCCGGCGAAAGCCGTAGCGATGATCTGCGGGCCATTCGGCAACGAAAGGTAAAGCGTGAGGACCGCACCCAGGCCGAATCCAAGCAGGCCGGTGATCGCAAAGATCACACCGATGCCGGCGCCGGAATTGGCGGTGCGCGGCAGAACGAAGATACCCATGACCATCGCTACAATCACAGCGATCAGGTAGGTGAACGGCGGCACACCGATGTACATTGAGACCATCGCCATCAGCGCGCTGAATCCCAGGGTGGCGGACAGCAGCAGGTAGGTGTTCTTGAGTACCTTGTTGCTGGTGGCTTCCACCTGGCCGCCACTATGTGCGACAACATTCTCGTAACGGTTCATTGCAAATTGCCTCCCAGGCAGTTGATGCGTTGAATTCTGAATCTTCAGACCCAACCCTGGATCGAAGGTTCCGGACAGGATACCGGATAGCTTGGGCCAAGCCAAAGGCAATTCAAGTCGCAAAAGACGGTTGTATTATAAGGAAATTACGGTATCCTTCGGCCCCTCGCTCGATCGCCGGAGGGGTGGCAGAGCGGTTGAATGCAACGGTCTTGAAAACCGTCGTGGGTTAACGCCCACCGTGGGTTCGAATCCCACCCCCTCCGCCATATTGAAAAGGGTCCCATTAGGGGCCCTTTT
>MWSE01000029.1_pt1 | contig 66338 bp, 44 predicted proteins | sample 1021931 | NCBI WGS metagenome assembly MWSE01 (sample SAMN06338154, study PRJNA374545) | mollusc metagenome | biome: marine bay; material: sediment; isolation source: gill 28 cm from animal B | host: Kuphus polythalamius | place: Philippines: Mindanao | collected 2011-09-12 | reverse complement strand
AGCGGGCTGCTACAAGATGACCTTGTCGTCCAATCTCAAGCGCGAGCGTGCGCATGCCTTCTACGACAAACTCGGATTCGACAAACACGGCTACAGTTTTCGCATCGCCATCGCTGGCGAGTAAGCTGCCGCGACCGGGCAACAAAAAACCCACCGGCAGGCGCTGATCGGCCTCGCCGGTGGGTTTCTTTGGGTTTTGCTATGACGTTATCAGCTACGACGCAGCAACTTGGTCTTGATGATCTCCAGCGAGGCGCTTAGTTCATCGAGCTCGTTGATACCGGTCTTCTGGAAATGCACACCCATATCGCCATCGCGCATCGAGCGTGTCTGATCGATGATCTTGCGGAACTTGCCCATGAACGAGCGATCCAGCGTCATCACGCCGATCAGCATCGTCACCAGTACAAGCAGGCCGGCGCCGTAAGTGAGATAGGCGATCATGTCGGCGCTGTCCTGCACGCCGGCGCGCGTCGCAACCAGTTCGGTATCTTTCTTCGCCTCCAGCGTATTCAGCCCTGAAAACACCAGCTTGAGTCGATTCTTGCCATCGGCGATCTGCGTGTTCGCATCCACGGTGTGCTGGGTCGAGGCAACCGCAGCCAGTTCGCCGACCTCGTTCAGCCCGGCATAATGCTCGACGATCTTCTCGAACTCGCTGCGATAGAACGCGATCGCTTTCTGCCACTCGATGAATTCGATCGCATCATTGTCGTCGAACAAACCGTCCGCATCGTCGATCATCGCCTTGATCATGACGTCGACCTTGTTCATGGACTCGGTCCATTCGCCGATGTACTTGGCTTTCTTCGCGGTATGACCGACGTAGATGAAGTATTCCTTCTCGTAACGACGGGTTTTCTGCAGCTGAATCATCAGCGAGTTCGCCAGTGCATGTGCCTGGCTGTTCTTGAGCAGGGTTTCGTCAACCAGTTGTACCTGGCGATTGCTCAGTGAGCTCACCGCGAGCGCGTACGCCAGGATCACGGCACCCATGAGAAAAAAGATGGCTAGCAGTCTTGTTCGTATGTTCATTTCGTTGTGTTGTCTCTGTCTTGGAGTCGGGAAAAGTTTCGGGCCTCCAATGCACCTACTAAGAGGAGTGTCCCAACCAACCATTGGCGTCGCACGACGCGTGCACCAAGCTCAGACTTCCTCTCGGTAAGCGCTCGTGACGAGCAACCGTCGCAATGCCACGGCAGTGGGTTTCGGCCGATTGCCTAATATAACGATTTTTTATCGTAGAAGTCAGCCCTTGATTCCCACAACGCACCAAAAGCTTCCTTAAATCAGGTATTTAACGACTATCCCTCGAGCACCGATTTTCAGATTTGAGAAGCAGTTCAAAATAAAGTCGAACATCGTGCCTTTACAAATGCCATCCCCAAGTTCTCATGGAACGACGGCTCGATGTCCTCCAACCCCCATCAGACATCGTCCGAATTTCGGACGACACCCGCCACCAACGGCACGCGTCTGACAAGAACATCAATGCATTCCATTCGCTGTAACGACGCATGGTTTAGCAGTTGTTCAACTAGGCATGCTGCACGACCTTGAATCGCACGCTATGGATCAGCAGTCGCGAAATCGGCGTCGTGTTCGCCAAGCGAACGGGTCCATCAAATCGCCAGTGTTTCGCCACAATTTGCACATGAACCGCAGCAGCAAACGGCCTATACTTGCGCGTCGTTTTCGGACACCAACCACAAGGAACGTCGCATGGGTTTCATCTTCCGGGCAATCGGCAAACTACTGGCTTTAATCTTCGGAAGCCTGAGTTGGCAAGCGCCGCCCTGGTTGCGTCCGATGACGGTTTGGCGCCGCGATCACAACGCGACATTCAATCGATCCTTGCTCGTAATGCTGCTGATCGGCATTGCCGGCGGCGCCGCCTACTTCTATTACCAGACCCTGCCCGAACCCCTGCGCTACGTCGCAGCCGCTGAAAGTCCGCGTGTCACCCCTGTCGTCAATGATGAGTTGCAACCGCAGCCGCTGATCATTCGATTCAACGCTGTGTTGTCCACCGATGTGCTGCGTGCACAGTATCCGGAAGGCGCACCCGATGTTGCCCAGTTGGATCTGATCGGAGAGACCGTAAAAGACGGTGTCACGATGAAACCGGCCGTACCCGGCACCTGGGAATGGCTCGACGCGAACACCCTGCGTTTTCAGCCGAAAAACGACTGGGCTCCCAACCAGGACTACACCGTCGATTTCGCGCCTTCCATTTTCGCACCGCATGTCGAACTCACGCAGCCCGGCGCCGTGTTCAGCACGCCGTCGATGACGGTCAAGCTGAAAGATTTCCGCTTCTACCAAGACCCGGCGGACAAGAAAATCCGCAAGACCGTCGCCACCCTGCAGTTCAGTCATCCGGTCGATGCTGAAAGTCTCGATGAGAAACTCTCGGTCGCCATGCGCGAATCCGACGCCGGCGTAGAGACCAAGCCGACGTTGTACGGCCGCAAGATCACGTTCGACAAGTTTCACCGCGAGGCCTATATCCACTCCGACCCGGTATCGCCCGGCGAACAGACCAGCTACATGAAGCTGCATGTCAACGAAGGCGTTGCCAGTTCACTCGGCGGCGACGCCAGTGCGCAGACGGTCGACGCATCGGTCAAGATCCCGAGCCGGGAGACCTTCTTCAAGGTCGCCGCCAGCCAGGCAATGATCGCGCGCAACGCGGAAGACGAACCGGAACAGGCGCTGGTCGTCAATTTCACCGATTACGTAAAACACAGCGCCGTCGTCGATGCGACGCACGTTTGGCTGTTGCCGACCAAGGAGAATGCCTACGAACGCTGGAACAGTCCGCGCGAGGTCACCGACGCCGTGCTGGCCAAGGCCGAGCCGGTCGTGCTCGAAGCGATGGAGAGCGAACGCGACTCATCGCAATCGCACAGCTTCCTGCTCAACATCCCGGAAGGGCGCGATCTCTACGTGCAACTCGACCGCGGACTGACGTCCGATGGCGATTTCAAGATGGCGACCCGCTACGACACGGTGTTGCGCAGCCCGGAATATCCGAAAGAAGTCCGGGTAATGGCCGAGGGCGCGCTGGTCGCCAAGAGCGGCGACAAGCATCTGCCGTTGCAAACGCGTGGTCTCGAAACCATCCGCTACACCATCGGTCGGCTGCTGCCACAAGACATCAATCACCTGGTCAGCCAGACCGCGGGCGATATCAGCTCGCCGCAGTTCATCAACTTCCAGTTCAACGAGGACAACCTCACCGAACGCTTCAGCGGACTGATCAGCCTGGCACAACAACACCCCAAGAAAGCCAGCTTCGCGTCGATCGACCTGAATCCCTACCTGGCGCAGAGCAACGATCGCCTCGGACTGTTCCTGGTCAAGGTCGAGGGTTGGGACCGCAAGAAAGGCTACGCCATACCCGGTACCGTAGATCAACGGTTGGTGCTGGTCACCGATCTGGGCCTGCTGGTCAAGGACAACGTCGATACCAGTCACGACGTCTTCGTGCAGTCGATCAACGACGGCTTACCGGTAAGCAACGCCCAAGTTGCCCTGCTCGGCAAAAACGGTCTACCGATCCTGCGCGGCACCACCGACGAGCTCGGTCATGTCAGGCTCGCCGAAACCGAAGGCTTCGAACGCGAACGCACACCCACCGTCTACCTGGTGCGCACCGAAACCGATGTAACCTTCATCCCCTTCAGTCGCGCGCCGCGGTTCCTGAACTATTCACGCTTCGATACCGGCGGCCTGCACTCCCGCTACCAGCGCGACGACCAGCTCACGGCCTACCTGTTCACCGACCGCGGCATCTATCGCCCCGGTGAAAGCGGCCACATCGGGGCCATCGTGCGCCGGTTCGATTTCGAGCAGCCCGGACGGATACCGTTGGCGGTTCAGATCACCGACCCACAGGGCAACACCCTGGTCGACAAAAAACTCACCCTCGACCCGAGTGGCTTCATCGAACTCGATTTCGCCACCGACGACGTCGCACGTACCGGCACCTACCAAGCGGCGATCTATATTATCGATCGGCAGAAACGCCGCGACCTGATCGGCACAACCAATTTCCGCGTCGAGGAATTCCAGCCCGACCGCATGCGCATTCGCACGCGCCTCTCAAGCCCCAAGGCAAAAGGCTGGATAAACACCACCGACGTCAATGGCCTGGTGGCGCTCGAAAACCTGTTCGGTGCACCGGCGCAAAACCGACGCATCGAGGCCGAGCTCACGCTGAGCCCGAGTGGTTTCGGATTCAAGGAGTTCGCCGACTACACCTTTATCGATCCCTATCTGGACCCGGAAAAGCCGCCGCGCACGATTCGCGAGAAGCTGCCGATGCAGCGCAGCGACGACAAGGGCAATGCCACGTTCGAACTACCGCTCGCCAAGTTCGACCAGGGCACCTATCGGCTGACGTTCGCTGCCGACGGCTATGAAAGTGGCGACGGCCGCAGCGTGAGCGCTGCCACCGGTGTGCTGCTGACGCCCGCCGACAAACTCATCGGCTACAAGGCCGATGGCGGTCTCGACTATCTCAAACGCGACGCCAAGCGCAGCGTGGAGTTTCTTGCCGTGGATCCCGAGCTCAATCGCGTCGCCTACGACGAGCTCACACTGCGTCTGGTCGAACGCCAGCAGGTATCGACCCTGGTGCAGCAACGCGACGGCACCTATCGCTTCCAATCGGTGCTCAAACGCCGGCCGGTGTCCGAGACGCCGTTTGCGATCGCAGCCGAGGACGCCGCCGAGTACCAACTGCCATCCGACAAGCCGGGTGACTACGAGCTGGAATTGGTCGGCAACAATGGACGCGTGGTCAGTCGACTGAAGTTCTCGGTCGTCGGTGCCGCCAATGTCGCCGGTGAACTCGAAAAGAACGCAGAGCTGTCGATCAAGCTCGACCGCAAGGATTACCGCGCGGGTGACGAGATCGAGATCGCGATCACCGCGCCTTATCACGGCGCCGGCCTGATCACGATCGAACGCGATCGTGTGTATGCCTTCCAATGGTTTCAGAGCGATACCACGCGCTCGGTGCAACGCATCCGCATACCCGAGCAACTCGAAGGCAACGCCTATGTGAACGTCGCCTTCGTGCGTGCCGCCGATTCCAAGGAGATTTTCACCAGCCCGCTCAGCTATGGCGTCGCGCCGTTCAGTATCGACCGCGCAAAACGCCAGCTCGAGCTGACGCTCGATGCCCCCGAGCGGGTAAAACCCGGCGCGACACTGACGATCGGTTTCTCGTCGTCCAAACCGTCGCGCATGGTGGTCTTCGCGGTCGACGAAGGTATCCTGCAGGTTGCGGATTACAAGAACCCCGAACCGCTCGATCACTTCCTGCAGAAACGTGCGCTCGAGGTCAGAACTGCGCAGATCGTCGACCTGATCCTGCCCGAGTTCGCGCTGCTGAAATCGCTATCCGCCACCGGTGGTGACGAAGCCAAACGCAAACGCGCCCTGGGCGCCAACCTCAACCCGTTCGCACGCAAGGCCGACGCCCCGATTGCTTTCTGGTCGGGGATCATCGAGGCCGATGCCGAACGCCGTGAACAGTCGTTCGCCATACCGGACCGTTTCAACGGTGAATTGCGTCTGATCGCCGTCGCCGTCAGCGATCAGGGCATGGGCATGCAATCGGACAGCACCCATGTGCGTGGTCCGTTCGTGCTTCAACCCAATGTGCCGCTGGCCGTTGCACCCGGCGACGAGTTCGACGTAACGGTCGGCGTCAGCAACGCGCTCGAAGGTTCCGGCCCCGATGCCAAGGTCATGATCGAAGCCGTCGGCGGCGACCGCCTGCAGATCCTGGGTGACGCCAAACAAGAGATACCGCTTGGCGAGGGCAAGGAGTCACGCGTGGAGTACCGCGTAAAGGCGCTTGCGGCGCTCGGCGATACCGAGCTCCGGTTCCGCGCCAGTCACGCCGAAGCCGACGCACGCATCACCACCACGCTGTCGGTACGCCCGGCAGTGCCCTATCGCACGAGCCTGAATGCCGGCTTCGCCGAGAACGGCAAGGTCACCGTGAAGCTACCGCGCACACTGTATAAGAATCTCGGTGAGAATCGTGCGACCGGTTCGGCGCAGCCGATTGCATTGGCCGACGGGCTGATCACTTATCTGCAGCACTACCCGCACAACTGCACCGAGCAGATTGTCAGCCAGACCTACCCGCTGCTTGCCTATCTCGACTCGGCAGACTACCAGGGCGATATTGCGTCGAAACACCAACGACTGCAGGCATTGATCAGCAGTCTACGCTCGCGCCAGTCGGCCGACGGTGGTTTCGGCCTGTGGCCTGGCGACAGCCGCACGGCGACGTTCCCCAGCATCTATGTTGCACAGTTCCTGACCGATGCAGCCGAACGCGGTGTTGGTGTGCCGCGCGACATGCTCGAACGTCTTACCAGTTACTTGCGTGGCTACGCCGGCGACAAGCCGCTCACCCTCAACGATGCCCGGCTGATCGCCCGCGCCCAGTACGTAATGACGCGCAACGGGATCGTCACGACCAACATGCTGGTGAATCTGCACGAGACGCTGAACAAAAAGTTCGCCGGACAGTGGGCCACCGACATCACCGCGATCTACATGGCGGCGACCTACCAGCTGCTGAAGAAAGAAGCCGACGCGGACAAGCTGATGAACGACTATAAGATCGGTCAGTTCGTCGACGGTCTCACCGGCAAACAGGCCACCGATCGCAGCGACTACGATTCGCGACTGGCCCACGATGCGCAGTATGTCTACCTGATGGCACGGCACTTCCCTGCCCGCTTCGACAGTCTCGAGGGCAAACAGCTGCTGGCGCTGGTAGACCCGATATTCCAGGGCCGCTACAACACGGTGTCTTCGGCCGCGGCGATTCTGGCACTCGATGCCTATTCGGATCGTGCGGGCGATACCGCGGCCGCAGAGTCGGTCAGGTTCGCTGTGCCCACTGCCGAGGGCGGTGAACAGGTGCTCGATATCACCAATCAACCGTACCCTCAGGCAACGGCGCCGATCGACGCACAACAGATCACGATCGACGGACCGGAGAAACTGTTCTATCTGGCCAGCCAGTCCGGCTACAACCAGTCGATGCCGGAGACGGCGATCAGCGAGAAGCTCGAAGTCTCCCGACAGTATCTCGATGCACAGGGCAAGCCGGTTTCATCCGCCAAACAGGGTGATGAATTGACTGTACGTGTGCGCATACGCGCCTTGCAGGGCACCTTGAGCAATGTCGCCGTCGTCGATCTGCTGCCCGGGGGCTTCGAGGTGCAGCGCGACAGCGTGCGTCGCAAGTCGGCCAACTGGCTGGCCGACTACACCGATGTGCGTGAAGACCGCGTGGTGTTCTACGGCACCTTCGGCAACCAGGTCACCGAGCTCAGCTACAAGGTCAAGCTCACGGCGCGCGGCAACTTCGTGGTTCCGCCACCGTTTGCCGAGGCCATGTACGATCGCACCGCCGTCGCCCAAGGTCTGTCGGGGCGCTTCGAGGTCAAGGCAGCGCAATGACGGGCCGGCGGTTCGGCCGATGGTCGCGCCGGCTGCTGCTTGCCGGTGGCGGCCTGTGCGCCATCGCGCTGCTCGCCTATGCCGTCTGTCCGAAGCCTGATCTGTACGGCGATGTACCCTGGTCGCGCGCCTACACCGATCGCAACAACGAGCTGATGCGCCTGTCGCTGGCGGCGGACGACCGCTACCGCCTGCGCACACCTTTGGCGGAAGTCGCACCTGCGATGATCGACGCGACGCTGCTGTATGAAGACCGCTACTACTTCGATCACCCGGGCGTCAATCCAATCGCCCTGCTGCGCGCGGCATGGACGACCTTTGTCGAAGGCGATCGCCGGGTGGGCGCTTCGACAATCAGCATGCAACTGGCGCGCATCCGTTTCGATCTCGACACCCGCCACGTGCCGGGCAAGCTGGTGCAGATCGCGCGCGCCGTACAACTCGAACGACACTACAACAAGCAGGAACTGCTCGAAGCCTACCTGTCGCGCGTGCCCTATGGCCGCAACATCGAAGGCGTCGGCACGGCAAGCCTGATCTATTTCGGCAAACCGGCCAGCGAATTGTCGCTGCCCGAGGCCTTGAGCCTGGCCGTGATCCCGCAGAACCCGGCTGCACGCAACCCGGATACAGCGAAAGGCAGAGCTCGCTTGGCAGCAGCCCGCTCACGCCTGTTCGACACCTGGATCACCAGCCACCCGCAAGACCGGGCGCGTGCCTCGCAGTTCGATCTCGCGCTCGCATTCCGTCCGCCCGAAGCACTGCCCTTTCTCGCGCCACACCTGACGGAACGCCTCGAACGCGAACTGCCGAACAGTCAATCTGGAACGGTGCAGACGACAATCGACGCCCGGTTGCAGCGACTGCTCGAACAGCACATCTCGCATTACGTCGAACGGCGTGCGCCGGTCGGTGTCGACAACGCCGTGGCACTGTTGGTCAATACCAAAACCATGGATGTCGAGGCCTATGTCGGCTCGGCCGATTTCTTCAATGACGAAATCGAGGGCCAGGTCGACGGCGTGCGCGCACGCCGCTCGCCCGGCTCGGCACTCAAACCGTTCGTCTATGCCTTGGCGATGGACCAGGGATTGATCCATCCGATGAGCTTGCTCAAAGATGCACCGCGTCGCTTCGGCGGATACACGCCGGAGAACTTCGACAAGGATTTCCTCGGTCCATTGTCGGCCAAGACGGCGCTGGCGTTGAGCCGCAACGTTCCGGCAGTGCAGTTAGCCGGCGAGCTGAACAACCCGGACCTGTATGGGCTGCTGAAGTCGGCAGGCGTCAAGCAGATGCAGCCGCGCGATCACTATGGTCTGGCCATCGCTCTCGGCGCACTCGAGGTCAGCATGGAAGAACTGACGCGGCTGTATGCGGCATTGGCCAACGACGGTGTGCTGAAGACACCGCGCTACCTGCCCGGTGCGGCCTCGACCGACGATGGCATTCGGCTGATCAGCAGCGAGGCAGGCTTTCTTACCCTGGATATGCTGTACCAGGCAGATGCACCGGACGAGCAGACACTGCCCGGACAGTTACGCGAGGTATTGCCGGTCGCGTGGAAGACCGGCACCTCATATGGCTTTCGCGATGCGTGGACGATGGGCGTGTTCGGTGACTATGTCATGGCCGTGTGGGTCGGGCGCTTTGATGGTCGCGGCAATCCCGCCTTCGTCGGCCGTCGTGCGGCGGGGCCGCTGTTTTTCGACATCGCGCGGGCAATCGAGCACGAGCGCGGCCCGTTCGAGGTACCGACGCCGGGCCCGGGCTTGAACCTCGCCAAGGTCGACGTGTGTGCGCCGACCGGCGACCTGCCGAATGAGCATTGCCCGCACACTACAACTTCATGGTTCATACCGGGCGTGTCGCCGTTAAAGATCAGCGACATCTACCGTGCCATACCGATTGACATGGCCAGCGGCAAACGCGCCTGCTTCCACGAACCACCGCGTACCGAATTGCAGACCTACGAGTTCTGGCCCAGCGATCTGTTGGCCCTGTTTCGCAGTGCCGGCATATCCCGTCGCCTGCCACCGCCGTTCGAAGCGGACTGTTCACTCAACCTCGCCAGCAGCAGCGGCGCGGCACCACAGATCCGCGCACCGGATGCAAACATCACGTATACCTTGAGATCGGCGCAGCGTAACGAGGAACGCATCCCGTTCAGCGCGATCGCCGATACCGACTCCGATACCCTCTACTGGTTCGTCAACGACCGCTTCGTCGGCCAGAGCGACATCGGCGAGGTGTTTTTCTGGCAACCCGATGTCGGAAGTTTCGATGTGCGCGTGGTCGACGATCATGGTCGGGCCGCCCACTCGCAGCTCATGGTGAAGATGGTCAACTAGCGCATCCCGCGGGTTGCACGGCAAAAACAAGTCAATTGGTCGGTTCTACCCTCTTCGCAGGTGATCATCCGCCATCGAGTTTTCCCATCACCATATCGCGCAGCGTTGTCGATCCGATGATGGGATCGTCCAAACGCGCAGCGAAGTCCGGCGATGCACTGGTCACGATGTCTTGTCGTGAACCTATCGAATCGAACCAGGGCATCGCCACATGGTCGATGCGCCGCAGCACCTCGGTGAGCCAATCATCCGCCAGGGGCACCGAACAAAAACGATTGATCTTTGGGTAGCCGACGACGTCGTCGGGTCCGGCAATCTGCGGGTTGATCATCATCAGATCTTCCGGCAGTTCATCCACACGATGCGCCATCTCGAACTCCGGCACCCAACTGCCGAGGTTGACGAACAACCGGGTTCCCAGACCAATCAATTCGAAATGAATCACGTCATAGATGTTGCTGTCGGATCGGTGCCGATAAAACTGCGGGTTGTGGTCACCCTTAACGGCGGCAAAGCCTCTATCAACGAGTTCCTTGGCCGCTGCCCGAGCGAACTCTTGGCGGAACCGCTCGTGTGACACTCGCTGATAACGCCGTGAGGCGCACAGCTCATCAGCATGGCCCGGCGCAAGGCCCAATGCAGGTCCACCGCCGGCGCACTGCCCGACCCGTCGCGCCGTCTCGCTGTCTCCCAATTCGTCGAGTGCTTCGACCACTGCGCCCCGGTCGGCGAACGCATATAACCAGGGAATCGCGATCTGCTCTACCTGCGCAAGCATCTGCGACGCACTGTCGGGGTCGGCCAGTTGGTCCGGCGACCAGGGCCACCCGCCGGCAGCGTGATGTACTTGGTTCATCCCCACGCCGCCAAACAACGGTGTGCGAAAACCCTTGGGAAACTTCTTGCCCGCGAAGCCCGGCTGCATCTCCGGCGCCCAGACGCCCACCCAGAGCATCACATTGCGATCGCCGCCAGCGTCGATCCAGGCAACATGAAACAGATCGTCGACCCGCTTCACCAGCGTGTTGCCGTGCACGCTTGCAAAGCCAAGTTGTTCCAGTCTGCGCGCAACAAGCGATGGCCAGTCCATAGGTCCGCTCTTCTTCCACAAGGTTTCACCCGAAGCATAGCAGCGGATCCCCCTGTTTCCGCCGCCAGCTACCCGGCCCCGACTCCATGTGTACGACCCGGGTTCGAGCTGTTAACCGCCCGTTAACCACCGGGCGCATACAGTGAAATCACGACATCGGGCGGTTGGAAGACGTGGGCAATAAGACATCGACACTACGGGCGGCATCGACGGTACGCGGCATCGCCACCGCGTCGCTGTGTGCGCTCGCACTGACCGCCTGTACCAGCGGCGTGCCACGTACCGAATTCGCCGAACGCGCGACGCGTGAAGCGGGCAGCGTTACCGCGTGGTCAGCGTCGGAACCCGGTGAATCGCCGGGCTACATCGGCGATCTCATTGCATCGAGCAAACTCGACACCCTGGTGAGCGAGGCGTTGCAATCCAACCCCAGCCTACAGCAAACCCTGTTGACGCTGCGCATCCGTCAGGCACAGCGGCGCCAGACCCATGGCGCACAACGCCCGACAATCGAGGCGGGTCTGAGTGGTGAACGCACCGAAGACAGCGACGATGCCTATACCGGCACCCTCAGCATCAGCTGGGAGATCGACCTGTGGTCCAAGCTCGCCGACGACACCGCCGCCGCCGACAAAGACGTCGCCCAGCAACGTGCGCTGTTCCAGGCTGCGCGCGATACGCTCGCCGCTGAGGTGATGACCAACTGGCTCAACCTGGTCGGCCAACAACGTGCCGTCGACATCCAGCGGCAGCGTCTCGAATCGCTGACACGTAACGAGCAGTTCATCGTCCAGCGCTACCGCAACGGCCTGGGCACCCTCGAGGATCTCGACAGTGCACGCACCTCGGCCGCCAGCGCCCGCGCGACACTGGCGCAACAGCATGAAACCCTGGCTCAACTGCAACAAGCATTGCGCGGCCTGCTCGGCCGAACCGATGCGAACGATGTCGAGATCAGCGAAGACTTTCCCACCGTCGCAGTTCCCGCGGCCGACCTGCCGCCGCAAACGCTGCAGCGCAGACCCGACCTTCAGGCCGCCTATCACGCCATCGTGGCCGGCGATCTGCGCACGTCGGTCGCCTACAAAGAACTGCTGCCCAGTCTGAGCCTGACGGCCGCTCTGCAAGACGTCGCCGAAAACCCTCGCGCGGCGCTGCTGACCGATCCCGTCTGGTCGCTACTCGCGCAGTTGACCGCGCCGCTCTACAAAGGTGGCCAGCTGCGCGCGGCGGCCGAGGTCGCCGAACTTGAAACCGCGTATGCCTACCAGAGCTATCGCGACACGCTGCTGACGGCGGTCTCCGAAGTGAGCAACGCCTTGAGCAACGAGCACGCACTGGCGCGCCGCTTGACCCATACCGAAACTGCGCTTGCCAGCGCACGCAACAACCTCGACCAATACCAACGCAGCTATCGCGCCGGCCTGGTCGACATCCTCGACCTGCTTTCCGTGCAGCAGCAAACCTACGACCTGGAAGACCAGGTCAATACGCTGCGTTACGAACGCCTGGCAAACCGTATCACCCTGGGGCTGGCGCTCGGCCTCGGTGTCGACCCAACCCTCAGCGGAGCTGACCCCGAATGACTCGACGTGGCACCCAATGGCTGACCCTGGCTATCGCACTTGCGATCTGCGCCGGCGTGGCCGGCTATCTGTTTCAACACCTGTCGCCACCCGGATCGGGACCGGCAGGTGCGCCGGCACAGGCGAAGCAACCACCAGCATCGGCTGTGCCTGCCGAACAGCCGCCATCGTCGACCGCACAGGCGATCGATGTTGCCACCGTGCGCGTCGCCCCGGCCAGCTACCAGGCACACGTGGCGGCGTTTGGCGAAGCGCAGGCCCACTATCAACTCAGCCTCAGCGCACAGGTGTCGGGCAAGATCACGTCGCTCAACGACGCGTTTGCCAACGGCCGACGCATCGCCCAAGGCGAGTCGCTGCTACAGATGGAAGACAGCAGCTACCGGGCAGCCGTGGCCAGCGCCGAGAAAGAGCTGGCCGACGCCAAGCTCGCCCTGCTCGAAGAACAGCGCCAGGGTGTGCAGGCCGAAACAGAATGGAAGGCCTCCGGACTCGGCGGCAAGCCCGACTCGGCATTGGTGCTGCGCAAACCGCAACTGGCCGCTGCGCAGGCCGCGGTGTCGACCGCACAGGCGGCGCTGCGCAGTGCGCGTCATGATCTGGAGCAGACACGAATGCTTACCCCGTTCGATGCCCTGGTGGTCGAGCGCCTGGTATCTCCCGGCGGCTATGTGCAGGCCGGCACCGAGGTCGCCACGCTGTACAGTACCGACCGCATCGAGATCCGCATCGCGCTGTCGGCACGCGACTGGCAGAACCTGCCGGCCGACGATCAACTGACCGTGGGTGACTGGCCGGTTAGCCTGACCGATGTCGAGAACGGTCAACAATGGTCCGGCCGGGTGATACGTGTTGAGCAACACCTCGACGACACAACACGGCAACGCGCATTGATCGTTGCGGTCGACCAACCGCTCGACCAAGAACCACCGCTGCTACCCGGCACCTTCGTCAGGGCGCAGGTGGCGGGCACCGAGCGCAATGACCTGTGGAAGCTGCCGGTCTCGGCATTGAGCCAACGCGGTGAGATCTGGTACATCACCGCATTCAACACCCTGGTCAAGATAGCAGCGACGCCGGTGTTCAGCGATGCCGACAACATCTATATCGCCGTGCCGGAACAGCTCGAGGCAATGCCGCAACAGGTGCTGGTGCATCCGCTGAATGGCTACCTCGAAGGCATGCATACCAACCCGATCGAGGAGCCACGCGATGAGTAGCGGACACCGCGGCGTGATCGCCTGGTTCGCCGCCAACCCGGTCGCCGCCAACCTGTTGATGATCCTGGTCATCGTCCTTGGCCTGATGCAGATGGGCAGCCTGCGCAAGGAGGCCTTCCCCAGCATGGAACCCGACCGACTCACCGTGTCGGTGACCTACGACAGCGGCTCGGCGCAGCAGTCGGAAGAAGGCATCGCGATCAAGATCGAGGACCAGCTCGAAGGTGTCATCGGTATCGAGTCGATCACCAGCGAGTCCACCCGCAACGGCGCTACGGTGACGGTGGAGAAGCTGGCGGACTACGAGCTCGACGATCTGCTGCGCGACGTCAAGGCCAAGGTCGACGCGATCTCGACCTTTCCCGCCGACGCCAAGAAACCGGTCATCGAAAAGGCCGAGCGCGAAGAGCACTCGATCTGGCTGCAGCTGTACGGTGCTGTGGGCCGCGATACCTTGCAGGCCCTGGCGGATGATCTCAAGCGCGAGCTGCTCGCCGATACATCGATCAGTCGGGTGACTATCTCCGGCTGGCTCGATCCGATGATGGCGATCGAGATCGACGAGGGCCGCCTGCAGGCCTATGGGCTGTCGCTGTCGGATGTCGAAGATGCAATCAACCAAGGCTCGTCGAACACGATGACCGCGGTGATGCGCAATCGCCAGCTCTACCTGCAACTGCAGGCGTCGGAGCAGGCCTACCGCAAACAAGAGTTCGCGCGCATCCCGCTGGTCACGACGGATGATGGTCGGCAGATCTTGCTGGGCGACGTCGCAGAGATTCGCGACACCTTTGACGACACCACCTCGGTGCTGTCGCGCTTCAACGGTGAAGACAGTATCGCAGTGCAGGTCATCACCGCCGGCCAGGACGATATCACCGAGTCGGTGGCCGCGTCGCATCGGGTCGTGGAGAGTTGGCTGGAGCAAGGCAAGCTACCGCACGGCGTGGAACTGGCGAGCTGGTACGATCGCAGCACCGCCATCAACGATCGACTGAACCTGCTCGTACGCAACGCCTTGAGCGGCATACTCTGGGTGTTCCTGCTACTGGCGGTGTTTCTCAACCTGCGTGTCGCCATCTGGGTGGCCGCCGGCCTGCCGTTCATCTTCTTCGGCACCCTGTACTTCATGGGTGACAGCTTTCTCGGCCTGTCGCTCAACGAGTTCACGACCTTCGGCTTCATCCTCGCCCTCGGCATCGTGGTCGACGACGCGGTAGTGGTCGGCGAGAGCGTCTACAGCGTGCGGCGCGCCGAAGGCGATACCCTGACCAGCACCGTCAAGGGCACGATGCGCGTGGCGATCCCCACGTTGTTCGGCGTGTTCACCACGGTGGCGGCCTTCTGGGCGCTGTCGCAGACCAGCGGACGCCTGGGTGAACTGTATGCCCAGTTCGCAGCCATCGTCGCGGTGTGCCTGGTGCTGTCGATCGTCGAATCCAAGTTGATCCTGCCCGCGCACCTGGCACATCTGAACACACACCGCAGCAATGGCAGCCGTGGCATCGTCGGCCTGTGGCAGAAGGTGCAACAAACCGCAGATCGTCTGTTCGAAACCTTCAGCGACAAGCTGTACCGCCCCGTCATCGATATTGCCCTGCATCATCGCTACGCAGTGACCTTGCTGTTCCTCGCAGTCTTCGGCTTGGTGGTATCGATGCCGATCACCGGTGCGCTACGCGTCAGCTTCTTTCCCGACATCCCCGGCGACACGGTCAGGGCCGAGCTGACGATGCGCAACGACGCCAGCTTCGGTCAGACGCATGATGCGCTACGCCTGATCGAACAGCGGGCCTACCAGGCCGACCGTGCCCTGCGCGGCGAGGCAGCGAGCGGCATCGCGCACCTGCAGGTGTTGTCCGAGGCCGACCAGTCGGGCCGGGTCACGATCGAACTGGACAGCCAGTCGGCCTACGACATTCGCACCTTCACCCAAAAGTGGCGCAGCTTAGCCGGCCTACCCGAGGGCGTGCGTTCGCTCACGATCCAGAACTCGCCACGCATGGTCGATGCCGTGCGCGTTGAGCTGCGCGCCGACGACGACCAGGTGCTGACGCTGGCCGGCGAAGAACTCAAAGCGAAACTCACCGCGATGCCGGCGGTATTCGGCATCGAGGACAACCTCGAACCCGGGATGCCACGCATGCGCCTGGAACTGACCCAGCAGGGACGTTCCCTCGGCCTGACCACCGATGCGCTGGCGGCGCAGGTGCTGCAGGCGTTCAGCGGTCAGATCGTGCAGCGCTACCAACGTGGCAGTGATGAGATCGAGGTTAAGGTGCGCTATCCCGAGAACGAACGGCAGAGCGCCGCCGACGTACTGAACGCGCGCGTACGCACCACCGAGGGTACCGTGGTGCCGTTATCGAGCGTGGCAACCGTCAGTTTCGGCTATGCACGCGACAGCATCAGCCGCATCGACGGCAAACGGGCGGCCTATGTGTCGGCCGACGTCGACAAGGAACAGCTCTCGGCCACCGAGCTGGTCGCGCAGTTGAAAAGCTCGGTCGCACCGCAGCTTGAACGCCAGTTCCCCGGCCTGGGTATCCACTTTGCCGGCGAGGCCGAGCAGCAGGCCGAAACGCAGACATCGATGACGCACATGTTCATGCTCGCCCTGCTTGTCATCTATCTGCTGCTGGCGATACCGCTGAAGTCGTACTCCCAACCGTTGTTGATCATGACCGCGATCCCGTTCGGCATCGTCGGCGCGATTCTCGGCCATTGGCTGAACGACCTGTCGCTCGGCATCCTGTCGTTGAACGGTATCATCGCGCTGAGCGGCGTCGTGGTGAACGACAGCCTGCTGCTGGTGGCGCGCTTCAACGAACACAAGCCGGACGCCGCCCACCTGCACCAGGCGATCAGCCGCGCCTGCCGCGAGCGTCTGCGTCCGGTGTTACTCACGTCGTTCACCACCTTCGCCGGCCTGATGCCGCTGCTTGGCGAGACCTCGCGTCAGGCCCAATTCCTGATTCCGGCCGCCGTATCGGTCGCCTACGGGATCATGTTTGCTACAGTGATCACATTGATCCTGATACCGGCGTTGTTGCTGATTCAGCACGACATCGCCGACCGGCTGAAGCGGATCAAAAACGCCTTGTTCACCGCGGAGAAAACGGCTCGCCATGCTGAACGCACTTCTGGTTGAGGACGACCTCGATCTTGCGCAAACGATCGTGCAATACCTCGAGCTCGAACAGATACGCTGCGACCACGCGAGCAACGGCGTGGCCGGGCTCAACCTCGCACAGCGAGCGCGTTACGATGTGTTGCTGCTCGATCTGAACCTGCCGCGTCTCGATGGGCTCAGCGTCTGCGAGCGCCTGCGCGCCGACGGTGACGACACCCCGGTACTGATGCTGACCGCCCGCGACCGTCTGGAAGACAAGATCGACGGCTTTCGCGCCGGCACCGATGACTACCTGATCAAGCCGTTCGAACTCCAGGAGCTCGTTGTTCGGGTGCATGCGCTGGCACGACGTCGCAGCGGCCAGGTGCATGTGTTGCGCTGTGCCGACCTCGTCATGAACCTCAGCGAGAAGACGGTGGCACGGGCCGACCGATTGATCCACTTGTCGCCGACCGGGTGGCGACTGCTCGAGGTATTGCTACGCGCCTCGCCAAGCACCGTCAGCCGTCAAACCTTGGAAGACGCCGTTTGGGGTGACGAACCACCCGACAGCAACAGCCTCAAGGTGCATATCTTTAACCTGCGCAAAGCGGTCGACGGTTCTGCGGGGCCGCGCCTTGTGCACACGATCGCAGGTCACGGTTTTGCCGTGCGGAGCGAAAACGATGAAACGCCAGATTAGCCTGCGTTGGTTCATCGCGCTGGCGGTACTGGCGCTCGGTATCGTGCTGGTCATCGGCTACTCGGTGCTGACGGCTCAGTATTTCATGCGCGGCATGGACAACATCATCGCCGCAAATATGGAAGCGGCCGTCAACAGCTTTGTCGAATCAACGCCCTCCGCCGACTACAGCGACAGCAACAGTTTCGACGGCTATACCATCAGCAACCGCTGGGATCAGCTGCCCGATGCCGTCCGCGACAGCTTCGGCAAACCACCTACCCGCGTCGGTTTTCTGCAAAAGCACGATGCGTCGGGCTTTATGCAGCGCCCGGATGCCATTCACTTCCTGATGCGGTTTCGCGTAAACGGCGACGAATTGCTGATCTCGCGCACCTTCACCCGCGAAAACGCCTCGCGCCTGGTGGGTCGCAACATCGCACGCAACATGAAGGCGCTGTTGATGATCAGCGCCGCCAGCGCCCTGGCGTTCGCCGTGATCATCTGGTTGTTGATGAAGCGCGTATCACGCCCAGCTGCCGAGCTCGGCAGCTGGGCGCAGGCACTCGACGCGCACAACATCACCAAACCCGTGCCCGACTTTGCCTATCCTGAACTCAACCGGCTGGCGCAGCTGATCAAGAACAGCGTGTCGTCGGTGCAGCAATCGGTTGAACGCGAGCACCGTTTTCTGCGCCATGCCAGTCATGAACTGCGCACACCGATCAGCGTTATCCGCAGCAACGTCGAACTGATTCGCAAACTGCAACTCGATCACAAGCACCTGCCGGACAAGTCGCAGCAGAAGGCCTATGACCGTATCGATCGGGCCAGCCAGACCATGCAGCATCTCACCGAGACCCTGCTGTGGCTGAGCCGCGATGAGCTCGAAACGCTGCCGACCCAGATGGTGTCGATCGGCGACCTCATCAAACAGCTGGTCGACGACAATCGCTACCTGCTTGCCGACAAGCATGTCGAGGTCGAATTGCAGACCGACCAGAGCATCGCCGAACTACCCGATACCGCCGCACGCATCGTGCTCGGCAACCTGATCCGCAACGCCTTCCAGCACACCTGGGAGGGCCGGGTGAAGATCACCCAGCGGCGTAGCGAGGTGCGCATCGAAAACCGGCAGGCCGACACACATGACAACGGCAATGGCGAGGCCACCGGCTTCGGCCTGGGCCTGCAGTTGACCGCCCAGCTCAGCGAGCGGCTGATGTGGCCCTACCGCCACCAACCGGTTGGTGGTGGCCGGGTGGTGGAGATCACCCTGGCGAGTGAAGCAAACGCATAGTGTCGCTACGCTACCGCGTTACCTGCCTTTCGCCACTCGACGTCAGTCGTGGCACCCGGCGGGCAGTACGGAGAAACCCGCCGCTGCGCATTCAGATACAGCAACTACACTTAACTCTGTGCACGACGCACACACCCTAGGAAAATCACGGAGGATAAAGCTATGAAAAATGCCAGACTCATGCCGCTTTGGGCATCCGCACTGATCTTTGTATCGATCTGGGCAACCCCGCTATTTGCCGACCAGGAACTGCAACGCGCGACCGGCAGCTCGTCAGTCGGACGCACCGCCAGTGGTGCCCTCGCCGCGCCAGGTGGATCGACCGGTTCGGCATCGACATCATGCTATATCTGCAAGAAATGCGGTGACAACGTCGGTAACGACCCGAACTGCAAGAAAGCCTGTGACGCATGCAGCATCACCGCGGCGCAACCGGGCGGCGGCATCGACTGATCAACGCGTGAACTGATGCCCAGAACTCCGGCGGCAGATATCCCTTTAACAGGATGGCTGCCGCCGGAAGTGGCCGAGGTCACCCCACCATGTCATGGCAGTAACGGGCTTTCGCAGCAGAGTTTCATCGCTGGGCCGGATGCAGCGTGAAGAAGAAGGTCGTCCCGACACCCACCTCGGATTCGAACCAGATGCGTCCGTCGTGGCGCTCGACGATACGCTTCACTAAAGCCAGGCCGATCCCGCTACCCGATTCCTCGTCTTTGCGCCCCAAGCGTTGGAACATCTGAAACACGCGCTCGGCAAACTCGCTGCTTATACCGAGACCGTTGTCTTTCACAGCGAACTCGACCATGCCACGATCCGACTTCGCCGATATCAAGATCTCGGGTGGCCTTTCGCTGCGGTAAGCAATGGCATTGTTGAGCAGGTTCTGCATCAACATGCGAAACTGGTTGGCATCGGCCATCACGTCGGGCAGCTCACCCGTCGTGATCGTTGCCGATTCGCGCTCGATGAGTGGTTGCAGGGTTTTCAGCACGGCTTGCAGTTCGCGCTGCGTCGAAATGGGTTCAGGGGGCCGGCCGTGTGCTTCGACCTTGGAGTAAGCCAGAAGATCGGTGATCAGGCTCTGCATCCGCTTCGCTTCGCTCACCATGTACGAAAGGTAGGTACCGGCGCGCTCATCGAGGCTGCTCTTGTATCGTCGGGCCAACAGTTCCGAGTAGCTCGATACGATACGCAGCGGCTCGCGCAGATCGTGCGCAGCCACGTAGGCGAACTGGGCGAGCTCATCGTTGCTGCGGCGCAAGCGGTTTTCAAACTGACGACGTTGCGATATATCGGCGATCGCGGCCAGCGTCTGCAAGCCCGCCGACGTTTCCAGCGGCGCAAGACCCACGGCAATCGGCACCTCGGTGCCATCCTTGCGCAAGCCGAACAGATCGAGGTCCTCACCCATGGTCCGCGACGCCGGATCGTTGAAATAGGCCACGGTATGCTTGGCATGGGCATGGCGTAGACGGTGTGGCACCAAAATATCCACCGGCTGATTCAGCAGCTCATCACGCGGGTAACCGAATAGCCGTTCTGCCTGCGTGTTCAACATCGTGATCTGACGGTCCGCATTCACCAGCACCAGCGCACTCGGCGACTCTTCAAACAGCGTACGGAATCGCCTCTCTTCAGCCCGCAAAGCCTGCGTATTCTGCTGCAGACGCGCACTGGTTGAATGCAGTGCGCGCGCAAGCACTCCGATTTCGCCCGGCTCACGCTCAGGCAACTCTGGGACTTCGCCGGATTCAAGAGCAGCGACCGACTCCGCCATCTGTCGAATCGGTTTGGATAGTCGCCGGCCGAGTAGCAGGGCCACGAACAACGCCACGGCCACGCCGGCGATGCTGGACCACAGAATGATCCGGCGCGCCTCGCTGGTGGCCGCCGCACCGAGTGACGGCACTGCATTGATCAGCGTGAACCGGTAGTCGGGAACCGGCATGAAGGTTTCCGCCACCATCGTGACGATCTCTCCGGCAGGTGTCCTACGTTCGGCCGTCCACCCCTCGTTCAATGAGACATGACCGGCAAGATCGGCAAAATCCACCGCGAAGGTATGCCCGTGTCCCAAGTCGGAGGCGAAACGGTGATCACGATTCGGATGAACCAGAAAATCGCCTTTGCGATTTATCAGGTAAGTTTGGATCTGATCGGACGTTCCGGTCATCGCATACAGCAGTGGCCCAACATCGACGTTGATCACCACAACCGCAATTACCTTGCCGTCGTTGCCTATGACTGGGGTCGCAGCACGCATGACCGCGACGTGGGGCTGCTGGATTCGCCCATGCTCACGGTTCAGGTCGATCGGCGAGACAAACACCTCGCCCTCGCCCATGGCAGCGGCCTCACTGAGATAGTAACGGTGTCCCTTGGGCTGAAGATCATGGCGCGATACCAGCGAGACCGGACCGCCGTAACGTGGCCTTTCGATGCGTACCAGCTCCTGCCCGTCGCCGGCTACACTGATCAATCGCACCTGAAGATAGGCCGGTTTCGTCTCGATTCGCGCCCTGAACAGCTGCGCAATTGTGTCGAGCGATTCGGCAGACGGGTCGTCCACCGAGACAAACGACGATGCCGGCAGGCTTTTGCGCAACGCCAGTACATCCGCGACGACACCATCCGTATAAGATGTGAATTCGAGGATCTTGCCATGTACCACGGCCCGTTGCCGCTCGAGCTCGATCGGTTCGATGGTCAACCGAATACGCTGACCAACGACCAGGGCAATGATGATCGCCGTGGTCAGCGCAACGCCTATCATAGCCACAGTCAGGCGGTGGGCAAGCGTCACGCCGTCACCTCTCTCGCATATTCCTTGTCCGCTGCGAAAACGTGATGGGTGTGCCTGAATCGAATATGTTGCGTCACCGCTTTTCCCGGTAGGCCGTCGCCAGGCGGCCCATCAGAGTGAGCAACAAGGAATGGGCGGATTCAGCGAAGTCATCCCTCGGGCTGATGTCTGAATCGGCGACATAACTGCGGACTGCGAGCGTATGCAGGTCCACCAGGTCGCTGGGCCCCGCTTCAGCACTTACCAGTTGCTTGATCACATGACTCGCCTTGCCGGCGACGCTTAGATCTCCTCTGGCTTCGGCCAGCACGACGGCATCGAGTTCGTGCAACTGATTCTGATACGTGGAAAGCAGCTGCTCAAAAAGCTCGGCGTTGCGCTCCCTCAGTGGTGCAGATGCGTGTTCTGCAGAATCGCCGTCGGACGACAACTCGAACGCGAAGCTGCCGCTGCCCAAAGACGACGTTTTCGGGCCCGTACTGTCCAGCGAAATGGCTCCCACTTGGCGTTTGCGGCGGTCGACCGCATAGACGAGCGTACGCGCCAGGTATCCCGGCGCCGCCAATTCGTCTTTCGACAGATAATCCTCTGCACCTAACCCGACCGCCTCCCGACCCTGCGTCTCGTCGCTCATCCCGGTCAGCACCACAATGGGAATATTGCCAGCCACTCCCATAATGCCCTTCAGCGAGTCGAGACCCTGGCTGTCGGGCAGTCCGAGGTCCAGCAGAATTACGTCGGGCGGTGCAGACCCGGCCGCGATGAGACAGTCTCGAGCTGCCTGCAGATGCGAGACGACTTCGATATCGAATTCTTCAACACCGGCTTCTTCCAGCAATTCACCGGCAAGAAACACGTCACTCGCATTGTCCTCAATGTGCAGCACACGCATGCTTTGTCACCTTGTTCAATTCAACTCCTCGCCGTTATCCGCAAGCTGCTTTCCGCCCCGGGCTGCCGAGCGTTCTCAATCACCCCCCGGCTTGGGAGGCAGTGTCACGATGCTGAACCAAAAACTCTCTATGCAGTTGACAATGTCAACGAATCGATCGAGATCAACCGGCTTGGTGATAAACGCTGCTGCCTGATTGAAATAGGCATGGGCGATGTCGCTTTCGACATCGGAGGTCGTCAACACGATCACTGGAATGCTCTTCAAGTCGGCATCCGCCTTCAGCGATTCAAGAACTTCGCGGCCGTTCATCCGTGGCAGATTCAAGTCGAGTAGAACGACATCCGGCCGAACCGCGTCTTCGAACGGCGCCTCGCGGCGCAGGTACTGCATCGCCTCAACGCCGTCTTGCACGACGTGCACCTGGTTCAGAACCTTGCCTTCCGCAAGCAATTCAATCGTCAGCCGGGCATCGGCAGGATTGTCCTCAACCAGAAGTATCTCGATAGCTCTCGGTCTATCTTGGTTCGTGTCCATCTACTCCCTCCCGATAGCGGATACGGCGTTGATAGCAGGCGGCACTGCAGGCGCATCTTCAACAAGGTCAGGCAGTCGGACCTCGATACACGCCCCCTGATCAACCGGATGGGCACAAATCGAGCCGCCGTGTCGTTCCACGATGCGACGACATACCGCCAAACCGATGCCTACGCCGGGATATACATCGCGCGGATGCAAACGCTGAAACATCTGGAACGCCCTTTCGGCATACGCCGGTTCGATGCCAATGCCATTGTCGATAACGCTGATCTGCCACACCGGCTGCTCCCCCAGCTCACGTTGGGCTTGCACGACAATCTTCGGCGCCGTATCGACACGCCTAAACTTCATGCTGTTCGCCAACAAGTTCTGAAACAACTGTCGCATCTGCGCCCGGTCTGCCCGGATCTCCGGTAGGCGGTCTACGACGATCTGCGCATGCGTCTGCGCAATCAGGTCGGCAAGATCCGCGCGTACCTCGTCGATCGTGTCGTTCAACGCGATAGATTCAAACTCCGCACCGCGCGTCGTCACCCGCGAAAGCAATAGCAGACCCGTTACCATTTCCTGCATACGCCGCGCACCGTCGACGGCAAATGCCATCAGTTCGCGGGCCTTGGGGCTGATTTCTTCTGCATGCCGCCGCTCGATCAACTGCAGATAGCTGCTTATCGTGCGTAACGGCTCTTGCAGGTCATGGGATGCGATATACGCGAAGTAAGCCAACTCTTCGTTGGATCGCCGCAGTTCAGTGGCGAGCTGCTCCGTTGTCGACAGGTTGGCCTGAATCTCGTCCGCCATGAGATCGAAATCCGCAGCCAGTAAAGCCAGTTCATCGCGACCGGGAAGAGCCGCGCGCGCCGTCCTGTCGCCTCGGGCGAACAAACGGGTCGCGGTGGCGAGACGCTCGATCGGAGTGAACACTGCCCGGTTGACCAGCCAGATCAATGTCAGCGTGGTGATTACCAACAACAACACGGCCGTCATCAACGCAAGCTCTGTGTTGCGCTCATGGTCTTCGAGCTGCTGTTCTGCGGACCGCACGAATTCGTCGACTGCCTCATTGGCCTCATCCAGAGAGGCCAGCAATCCTCCTACTCTGGCCCACCAGGCCGCCGAAGCAACGCTTTCCCGCTCTAGCCGCTCGAGTTCATCCAGGGCTTGGCCGATCTGGTCGATCGATTTGTCGACCACAGCGCGATCATCGCCAACCACACGACCAAGTTGCTCGGTGGCGGAGCTCGCGGCCAACGCTGACGTTCTGCGATATTGCACGCCCGCCGCATGCAGTACTGTCGGTGTACGTTCGAACCGGTATTCATAGACCAAAGCACGCAAACGGCCCAGTTCACGGGCCAGCTCTTGCGTCCAGGTCACGGTCTGCAAACGTGCACCATGACGTTCAATCGCCCACCAGAAAATCAACGATGCGACAAAAGCCAGCGCAATCACCGTTGATGATGCAATCATGAGCTTCGTTTTCAGTCTCACCGTCGATGTTCCCTATCCGACGCCGAATTCGCGATCAGGGTGAGCGAAGGCATGTGCGCCTCGTTAGCGACCGCTTTCAATGAGAACGACGCACATGCTCGGGCGGTTCGACCAAAATTGAACGGCGTTCTTCCATGTAGCACTCGGCGTCGCCGGCGGGTACCGGCTCTGAATAAAGAAACCCCTGGATGGCGTCGACACCGAGGTCTTTCATCATGCGCGCCTGACGCTCGCTATCGACCCCTTCGGCAATCACCGTTGCATCAATGCCATGTGCCATGGTGACCACGGCATCGATCAAGGCTGCGTCCCGCTGATTGTTTGCCGATTCGACGACGAACTCCCGATCGATCTTGATGATATCCACCGGAAACCGCCTGACCCGCGACAACGACGAATAGCCGGTTCCGAAGTCGTCCAACGCCACGCGCGCACCGGCATCGCGCAACCAATGGAGGCTGTCGCTGATATGACGCTCGACGTCGTTCTCGAGTGTTGACTCGGTGACTTCAAAGACGAATGCACTCAAGTCTTCGCTCTCATCGCGGAACAGCCGGCGGAACGAGTCGGTACGAAACTGTCGGGAACACAGGTTGATCGTCGCCCGCAGATTAGGGTCGAAACGTTCGCGCCAATTGGCCAGGTTTCTGCGCGCATCGTTCATCACGAACTGCGTGATGTCGTCGATCAGGCCGATATGCTCGGCATAGGGAACGAACTGCGCCGGCGATAGCAGCCCGCGCTTCGGATGTTGCCAGCGGATCAATGCCTCCAGCGAGGTCAGCCAGCCAGTAGCGACATCGATAATCGGCTGATAGTAAACATGCAGCTCATTGCCCTCTACCGCCTGGTGCAATTCCGCCTCGAGCGTCATGCGGCGCACCGCATCGCGGTTGAGTTCCGGCTGGTAGAACGCGAAACCGCGCCGGCCTTCCTGCTTGGCCTTGTACATGGCCGCATCGGCATTGCGCAGCAGTTCGGAGCTATCGATCCCGTCTTGTGGGTAGATGGCAATACCGATCGATGCCGACAGATAGATCGTCTGCCCTTTGACGTCAAACGGCTCTTCCAGGGCACGCACGATATTGCGCGCCGTCAGCTCCGGGGCCTGTGAGCGTTGATATTTCGGCAGCAACAGCACGAACTCGTCGCCGCCGAAACGCGCAACCGTGTCGGAAGCACGCACTGTATCGCGAATACGGCGAGACGCTTCGACCAGCAGTTGGTCCCCCGCCTCATGCCCGAGACTGTCGTTGACCTCTTTGAAACGGTCGAGGTCAATAAACATCAATGTCACACCGTAGCCATCGCGTTCGGCATGTCGGATCTCCTGATTCAGACTGTCGAGCATCAGGCGGCGGTTGGGCAAACCGGTCAGCGAATCCAGGTGCGCATGCTGGTAGACCAGTTCCTGCGCGGTTCGCGCCTGGGTCGTGTCGGTCATCGTCACCAAATAGCGGCCGGGATCGTCGCCATGTAGCTGATCTAGTGGAGAAACCTCCATGTCGAGTACAACGAACTCGCCATCATCGAGCTGGAGGTGTACCTCGCCCTGCCAGCGACCCTCCGCTTTCAGATGCGACCAGATCTCTTCGCTGAATGCGGACGACGGGTTGTCGCTGCGCAACACCGTTGGGACGTGGCCCAACAAGTCTGCTTCGTCCAGCTTGAGAATACGCAGCGCTGCTGGATTGACTGCCATGACGCGGGTATCCGCCCCCAGCACGAGTACGCCGTCCGGCGAATTACTGAAGGCATTGGCCGCGACGCGTAAGCGCCGCATTTCAGAGGAGTTCGTCGAATCGTCTCGAATAACCACAACCGCGCATGCCTTCGAGCAACGCAACACCGGATCCGTCGAGATCATCAAGTCAGTCGTCGTCACGCTGCCATCACCTTTCTTGATGCGGGCCGAAACGACAGGCATCCTGACCGTTTGGTCGGCTATGAGGGCTTCACGAAGCAGCGAGGCGTAGTCATCTTCGAAGAGGTCATCCAACGAAGCACCGCGCAATTCCGATTCGTCGATACCGAAAAGATCAGCGCCTTTGCGATTCGCGTAAGCTACGCGGCCGTCGGAGTTGAAACCAAGCACGCCGTCGCATGCCGAATCGAGCATCATGTCGTACACGCGCGAAAAGTTTTCGTCACTGCCTATTTCGACGACGTCGTCGGTAACGTCGGTAACGATGCCGGTGTAGTACTGTACGCTACCCCCCTCGATGACCGGATAGGCACGCGTCTGCAACCAGCGCAGCGAACCGTCTCGCGGATGGTTGATTCGCGTCCGCACAGACCAAGGTAGGCCGCTCTGTGACTTGCTCAATTGTCGGTAGCGCACGGCATCTTCGCGGTGCATGACCTTGAACATGTGCTCGGAATCGCGCAACAGCATTTCGGGATCGAGCCCAAAGATCGTGCGGTAACCGGGACTCACGAAGATCACCCGGCCCGTGTTGGGTTCCTGTACCCATACCACGACATCCTGGTTTTCCGTCACCATGGTGAACATGTGGCTGATGTTTCTCAGCGCTGCCTCGGCATGCTTGGCCTCAGTGATATCCGCAAGCGTGAGGACGACTCCGATGATTTTGCCGCGATTGTCTTTGCATGACCGGAATTCAACAAGGAATACCTCGCCGCCTTTGGCTACCTCGATCGGTTCGGTGGCGGTACCTTTCAATGTGTCGGTCAACCGCCTGTAGAGATCGGGAATCTGCAGGCGGATAGGCAGTGCGCCAAAGTTGCGCCCGATGTCGGTGTCGGTCAGGCCGATCATGCGAATCGCCTGGGCATTGAAACGCGTAACCAATAGGTCATGGTCGACCACCACCATCGCCACGGTGGTTGCGTCCTGCACGTTTTCCAGATCGGTCACTGCGTCGGACAACGCCAGGGTCTTGGCCTGCAGCTCGTCGTTGACGGTGGTCAACTCCTCGTTGGTGGCCTGCAGTTCTTCATTCGACGTCGCGAGCTCTTCATTCGATGCCTGCAACTCTTCGCCCGAAGCCTGCAGCTCTTCGTTGAGCGACTGCAATTCTTCGTTCGAGGTCTCCAGCTCTTCGATGACCACGTGAAGGTGTTCGCGCGTGGCCGTCAACTCCTGCTCCAACTGCCGGATATGGGCTTCCGCCGTTTCGGAGAGTGCGCTGCCGTCACCCTGCTCGCCGTTCGCCGCCTCGGATTCAACAGGTATCGGCAGAAAACTCAGCAACACCGCATCCTGCACGTCTTCGACGCCCTCCACACGGCAGACGCGCATCTGGAAACGGCCGTCGTTCGTGGAGAAAGCCCGGCCCAACACCTCTTCTTTGTCGGTATAGCGGGTTCTGTGCAGCAGTGCGCGCAGTTCCGTGCGCAGATCGCTGCGGATCAATGTCAGCGCATCCAGTTTGGCCGCGCCTTCGCCGAACTCGAAGAACTGTTTGGTGCTGCCCTGTAACTCCACCAGACAGTTTTCACTGTTGAGCAATGCCGTTGGCGGCGCGTAGCGTTTGACCAGTTCATCCCGCAGGATCGTCTTCGGGTCGGGCGGTTTGGGCAACACCTTGGCTTTGGCCGGCCCGGTGAACTCGATATTGGGCCGATACATGTTCATTCCGAGCGGCAAGGCCGGCGCAAGGTCGTTGCGGACGAAGATGCGTTGCTGCTTGCTGCTTTTCTGGAACAAGCTGGCGGCACCCGTCACAACTTCGGACTGGCCGAGAAAAAGGATACCCCCAGGGTTGAGTGCGTAGTGAAAGACGCGAAACAGGTGCTCCTGCAGGTCGGGCTTGAAGTAGATCAACACGTTGCGGCACGAGATCAAATCGAGTCGCAAAAACGGCGGGTCTCTGATCAGGTCCTGGCGGGCGAAGACCACCGTTTCGAGTATGCGCTTGTCGACCTGGTAGCCGTTGGCGGTCAGTGTGAAATAGCGCTTTCGTCGACATCCTGCAACGCGGCCTCTGGGTACAGCCCGCGGCGTGCGCGCGACGTGGCATCGGTGTCGATGTCGGTGGCGAAGATCTGCACGGGATGATTCTTGACGTCATTCCCCAGCACTTCATGCAACATGATCGAGATGCTGTAGGCCTCTTCGCCTGTCGCACAGCCGGGCACCCATACACGGATGCCCTCGCCGGTAGCCTTCTTCGCAATGGCGGAAACCATTGCGCTGCGTAATGCGTCAAACGACTCGCCGTCACGGAAGAACACCGTCACGGAGATCAGAAAGCTCTTGGCAAGCACATCGAGCTCGTCAGGAAACTGATTGATATGACTCAGGTAATCATCGAGTGACTTGAGCTGCAGGGCCGCCATGCGGCGATCGAGCTGGCGGCCGATCGTCGAGTCCTTGTACTTGGAAAAATCCAGCTTCTGCCGCCGCCAGATACTATTGATGATTTCTCCGAGTGGACCGACCTCGGTATCGAGCGAGCGCGTTGTGTTGGGGTCCTCGTCACGTGGCTGGGTTACGAGGTAAGCCAACTGCTTGCCGATTGCCGATGGCGGCATGATCAGCTCTGCCGCACCCTGCTCGATCGACGATCGGGGCATCGAGTCGTATTGTGCCGTTTCCGGGATCATCAGGCCGCCGATCGCGCGAATGGCACGCGCCCCATGGGCACCATCCGAGCCGGTGCCGGACAGGATCACGCCGACTGCGCGTTCGCCGAATGCCTGGGCAAGGCTGTTGAACAGGATGTCGATCGAGGGTTTCGGCCCGGTACTGCGCTGAGGCGTGGTTACGACCAAGCGTGCGTCTTCTATCGTCAGGTCGGTATTCGGTGGGCAGACATAGATCGTGTTGGCAAGAAGCTGTTCGCCACCGGTCGCTTCTACCACCGGCAGGTCGGTTTCTCGACCGAGTAGCTCGGTTAACAGACTGCGATGGTGGGGCGAGAGGTGCTGCGCGATGATCAGGGCGAGATCACCCTCGCCAGGCAGATTACTGATCAGTGCCCTCAGGGCGTCGAGACCGCCCGCAGAGGCGCCTATACCTACTACGAACTTGGGACTGCGATACTTTTCGGGCTCGTCGCATCTGGCTTTGCTCATTTAGCTTTCTGTCGCTCGTGTCGGGTGCGTGAATCCATCCCGGCATCTTTCTTGTAGGTCTGTTCAACAATAGTAGAACACTCTAGACAAAAGCTTTGGGTCAAACTTTTTGATCAGGGCAAAAAGACGGCAGACATCGATATTCTGGTCAGCCGGAAACACCGCCGCAGCGGGAAACGTGCCTCACGTTTTGCTGAAAAACCCGGGGAAGACAGGGCTTTCCATATCACCGTGCAGCATTGAACTTACGTTGTGCAGGGAAATATCCTGGACAGAAGCGCCAGTTATAGGCCGAAGAAAATGGCGAACCGGGGCCGGCTAGGGATGCACCAACGTAGTCGCCAACAATCCAGGTGGCACGCGCCAAAGCAACTGCCTGAACGACAAAACTCGCGGGTCGTGAGACCTTCCCTGGCATCACTAATTTATCGAATGGTGATCAACCTCGTTGGCCTCTGTTCCAACAACGCAATTCGCCGCAGGCCTCGATGAAGCCTGATGCACTTTTGCTGGTCGACAACTCCACAATGCCCGCGTCATCAATGGAGCCATGCAGCAGGCATGCCTCGACCAACTCACGTGCCTGTTTGCTATAGGCCACGAACTTCTTGTGGGAAATCGCATCGGCGATGAACTGGCGTGCGGCGTTTTCAATCAACAGGTCATCCGCCCCTTTTTCGGAAACGACAATCGCAACCGCATCGAACAACACCGACGGTGCACCTTCGAGGATCTCATCGGCAGCGTGTCTCTGCCCCTGGTCGTCTTCGATGCCGTCGGCGACCGGCGCCACCAGGGTGATGTTGGCCCTTTCCTTCTTTGCAGCCTTGCGCAACGCGGCCAACAGTTTGCCGTCGAATCCCTCGGTAACCAGTACGCCCAGCTTGCGGCCGGCAAAGGTCTGCGGTGGATTCTTCAGCAAGCTGAGCGCATCGGATACAGGCAGGTCCTTGATCGGTGCGCGCGCCGCTGTTGCCGGTTTCGGCAACTGGGCGATACCGAGCCCCTCGGCGACGCCTTCCGCCAGGCTCTTGTCGATGTTGAGCAGGTGAGCGACCACGCGTACCCGAATCTTGGGTTCTTTCACCTTGCTCAGCTCGAAAACCAACGCGTCGCGCACGTGCTCACGTTCGACATCGGTCTGACTCATGTAGAACTGGCGCGCCTGACTGTAGTGATCGGCAAAGGTTTCCGATCGGTACTTGCCTTTCTCACCGCTTTCCCCGGCAGGGTATGAGGTAAAACCATCGCTCGACGCACGCGGTCCGCCGTCGCTACCCCACGAGTTCGGCTCGTAGTTCACCCGTCCTTTGGGATTGCTCATCGCCATGTGGCCATCTTGTTGGAAGTGATGGAACGGGCACTTCGGTGCATTGATCGGAATATGGGTGAAGTTCGGTCCGCCCAGGCGTTTGACCTGGGTGTCCAGGTACGAGAAGTTGCGCCCCTGCAACAGCGGATCGTTGGTGAAATCGATACCGGGCACGATGTTCTGCGTGCAGAAGGCGACCTGCTCCGTCTCGGCGAAGAAGTTGTCCACCACCCGATCGAGCACCAGCCTGCCGACCATCCTGATCGGCACCTGTTCCTCGGGTATCAGCTTGGTGGCATCGAGCACATCGAATTCGAACCTGTCGGCGAACTTGTCATCGAACACTTGCAGCCCGAGTTTCCATTCGACCTTCTCGCCCGCGACCAACGTGTCCCACAGGTCGCGACGATGAAAGTCCGGGTCGGCGCCGTTGATCTTGACCGCCTCGTCCCAGGTTACCGATTGCATACCCAACTTCGGTTTCCAATGAAACTTGACGAAGCGTGACTGTCCCTTGGCGTTGACCAGGCGGAAGGTGTGTACACCAAAGCCTTCCATGAAACGGAACGAGCGCGGTATCGCCCGGTCGGACATGATCCACATGACCATATGCATAGCTTCGGGGGTCAGCGAGATGAAATCCCAGAAGTTGTCGTGCGCCGTCTGCGCCTGTGGGAAACCGCGGTCGGGTTCATCTTTGGCGGAGTGGATCAGGTCGGGAAACTTCATTGCATCCTGGATGAAGAACACCGGGATATTGTTGCCGACGATGTCCCAGTTGCCTTGCTTGGTATACAGCTTCACGGCGAAACCACGAACATCGCGTGCCAGGTCGACCGAGCCCTTGTTGCCGGCCACGGTCGAAAACCGGACGAACGCCGGTGTCTTCTCGCCCTTGCGCTGGAAGATGTCGGCGCTGGTGAGGTCGGCAAGCGACTCATAGGTTTCGAAGTAGCCGTGTGCCCCGTAGCCACGCGCGTGCACCACCCTCTCGGGGATACGTTCGTGATCGAAGTGGAAGATCTTTTCGCGGAAGTGAAAGTCTTCCAATAAGGTCGGGCCGCGCTGGCCCACCTTCAACGAGTTCTGGTTGTCGCTGACGGGTACGCCCTGTTGGGTGGTCAGCGACTCGCCATTGCCCTGATCGGGCGCCTGTTTAATCTCGCCACCGCTGCCGATCGGCGTTTCGATGTCGGCGATCACAGTTTTAGCGGTCGATGATTTGCGTTTTCGTGTGCCGGATTTCGTTGCCATGTGGTGCCCCGTGTTCTCTGTCGATGTGTTCACTGAATACGACGCCGATCGGCGTTTCGGAGCGTTAGGGCAAGCCATATGCCAATGTGCCGAAGCACGATCGGACGGTGTTAAAGCGGGCGTGCCGATGCAGTGAAACCGGGTGCGAGGTGCTAATCGACCACCGCTCGTCTGTATTCAGCCACCCATCGGGCGCGACCCGCCGCCGGAGCTCGTCAGAGTTGTTCGATGGTCGACGATAAGCCGACACACGCCGCGGCCTGTGGTTTGAGCATCCACTATCGGTGGCACAGCGCCTTGCTGGCCAGGGCTGGCACGGTTAGTGCTGAACTCGGAGCGGTACGGTCGCGTTCCGCGTGGGCGGCGACAAGGGTCGAAACGGGTATTTCAGTCGCTGGTTCCCGTTTCTTTGTTAGAGGCGAGTCGGAGGAGTTATGAACATTTCGGCACGAGCGTTTATCGGTGGCTATGTTAAGAACCTGGAAGGCGAAAATCTCGGCAACGTCGAAGAGGTCATGATCGACACGGATACCGGACTGGTCTCCTACGCCTTGTTGGACATGAGTCAGTTCCTGGGCGTCAGCGAAAAGCTGTTTCCTGTGCCCTGGAACGCATTCCACCTGGATGGCGAGAGCAAGGGTCTGCTTCTGGATATCGACCGCGCGCGGTTGACGTTGGCCGAAGGCTTCGAAAAAAATGACTGGCCGGATTTCACCGACCGGGACTACGAGATGAAGATCTACGACACCTATCGCACCCGGCCCTACTGGCAATAAAATTTTTGTATCCGTCGTGGAAATCGCAACGATCCGGAGATCGGGTTACCGGATCGTCTGCAGACAGGAGGCCGGAGCCGATTCACCTGTGAACTGTAGGGCGACTCTCGACATTGGATCTGCACTCAACGCGAAGCTCCGGGGTCGACCCTGGCGGACGAGGCTGGCGAAGTTCGGCACGAGACTATGGAAAAACAGAACCGCAAAAATGAAGAAGCCGACACATCGGCAAATATCGCTTCTCTGATGGAGCGTTACGGCGAACTCGTGCAATGGGAGGCCGTCGACGAATGGGAAGACGTGGTGAAATACATCATCCACAAATCACGTAACAACTATGCGGCGCTGGCGGCTGTGTGCAACAACTTGCTTAGCGAGACGACCGACGCCGACGTTGCCGAGCGCCTGAAGCTGTTCAAGGAACAGATCGATGTCGGCCTCGCAACGCTACAACCGATCAGTGCGAAGATCAGCCAGCCGCTGGAACATGCCACGACCTTCAACCTGGACGAGACCGTTGTCCAACTGTGTGAGATCGTCAACCAGCGCTACGCCACCGCTTGGGCCTGTAGCTGCACGGCAGACGATCAGGCGCCGGTTACCCTGCCCCGCAAACAGGTGATGCGCACGATCTACCAGATCCTCGTCCATGTGACGGAATTGTTCGAGGCCGGCGTACCCAGCCCGGCGACTGTCTGCGTCGAAACAGTCAGCGGAGGCGTACAGTTGCGGCTACCGCAGATCCGGCTCGACACCAGCGCTGCTAGCGACTCGGCAGCCGAACGCCTGCGCGACGGCTTGGGCAAGGCGACCACCCTGACGCGCCTGCTCGATGGCAAGCTCGAGGTTCATACACCGGACGCCTCCCACCTGTCGGTCAGTTTGTTCCTGCCGACCTGACCTACCCAACGGTCGACGATTCGCCCGCGACAGGCGAGCGGCGAGCGACATTCATCGGCGATCGCACTGGTCCCTAATCGGTACTTAGCTGGTGCAGTTGCGCCAGACCGACTGGTTGAATTCAACCGGGCAAAAGACACCCCGCGGCACCGCGCCTCGTTAGCCCGTGCCAATTTGCGAAGGTGCATGTGGCATGCAGCTTGCCACCTCACTTACAACACGGTACGCAGTTTCCATCGCACAGGCATCTGACGGCTGCCATTGCTGCCGGACCAGACCCAAGGAAAGTAGGAGTTCCCCTCCCTCGGCCATTTACCGGCGAATCAATAGACCGACCGCGCGTTCGAGCAGACGGTTCGACGCGCAGTCGAAAACATCCGCGAAAAACTGGTTGCCGACAAACGCAGTACACAGGAAGGCAAAATATGCACAACGTCAATCGCTATCAACGCAGAGCCTTGATTTTCACGGCCGGGCTGCTGGTCTGGCTGACCGCAGGCGCGACGCCTGCCCTCGCCGACCAAGACGTCGGCGAGCAATTAGCCAAGAAAGGAAACAGCAACGGTGCGGCAGCTTGCATGGGCTGCCACGGCAGCGACGGACAAGGCATGGCCGCAGGTGGCTTTCCACGACTCGCCGGCATGAATGCCGACTACCTCGTCTCGCAGTTGCACGCGTTCCGCGACGGTACACGCAACAACCCGATCATGACGCCTATCGCCACCAACCTTGCGGACAGTGAGATCAATGCGGTTGCCAGCTACTACTCACTGCTGCCGGCTGCATCCGGGTCTGGCCCAAAGGCCAGCCCGCTCGAGGGCGACCTGCTGCAACGCGCCAACCACCTCGCCACCTGGGGAGACTGGCCGCAACGTAAGCTACCGGGATGCAACCAATGCCATGCCCCATCGGGTGAGGGTGTCGGCGCAAACTTTCCCGGCATCGCCGGTCAACACGCAAGCTACCTCAAGGCACAGCTCAAGGCATGGCAGTCAGGTGCCCGACGCAACGATCCGCTCGGCCTGATGAAACACGTCGCCACCTCGCTCAGCGAGGAAGAGATCGATCTGCTGGCGACCTACTATGCATCGATGCCGCCGGGCAAGACGATAGCCGCCGACAACCTGGTGCAGGCACCTCCCAAGCAGCCGGTTGCGGGCACAACGCCGGCACCCGACGCGGGTCAGCAGGCGACGTTTACGCCTCCATCCCGCGAACAGTTCCCGGAGGGGCCGTTCGGCGACATGGTTCGCCAGGGTGAGGCCATCTTCACTCAGACCAATACCCATCCCGTATCCGCGCCTTATGTCGGAAACGATCAGGCGTGCACCAACTGCCACCTGGATGCCGGTCGGTTAGCCGACTCCTCTCCCCTCTGGGCTGCCTGGGTATCCTATCCGGCGTACCGCAAGAAGAACGACAAGGTGAATACCTACATCGAACGGCTGCAGGGTTGCTTCACGTACTCGATGAATGCACAGGCTTCAAAGGCCGGCAAGCCCCCCGCTGCGGACAGCGATACGATCGTTGCGCTGACTGCATACAGCTACTGGCTTGCAAGCGGGGCACCGACCGGAGACAGCGATATGGCGGGGCGCGGCTACCCCGAGGTCGCAGCTACCGAGAAAGGATTCGATGCACAGCACGGGGCCAAGGTGTTTGCCGACAATTGCGCCATGTGTCACGGCAAGGATGGTCAAGGCGTCAGGGATGCCGAGGGGTCGGCGATCTTCCCACCGTTATGGGGCGAACATGCGTATAACTGGGGGGCCGGCATGCATCGCATCAACACCGCCACCGCGTTCATCAAACACAACATGCCTTTAGGCGTCGGCGGGCTGAGCGACCAGGAAGCCTGGGACGTTGCCGCGTTCATGAACAGTCACGAACGACCGCAAGACCCGCGCTATGACGGCGACTTCGAAGAAACGGTCAAACGGCACCACGGCGGCGAGTACGACTACTATGGTGTGGATGTTGGCCAGTCGGGGAAACGCCTGGGCCAACCCTAGACGCAAAAACAGATGGACGACGCAACAGACCGCAGGCGCGACCGGGCCGGGTGCGGGAGGTCGCGTGCCGACCGGCTAACGCCAGGCAGCTCAGGAAGACAATTTCGCCAACACCTCGCGCAATGCTTCTTCCTGACACGGCTTGGTGATCATCTGTACGCCGGGAAAGGTCTTCTGCAAGGTGGCAACATCGCCATAGCCGGTGGCGAACGCGAATGGGATGGACGCCTGCTGCAAACGGGTGGCGATCGGCTCGCTGCTTTCCGATCCGAGATTGACGTCGAGCACGGCGACGTCGATCGGTTTCTCGTCGAGCACCCGGTCGGCGTCGATCACGCCGGCCGCCACCGTTACATTGGCTACGCCCAGGCGCTTCAATAACGCCTCCATGTCCATCGCGATGATGAAATTGTCTTCGACCACCAAGGCGTGCTGAAACGCAAATTGTGATGACATTGGTTCGTCCGTTGTTGTCTCGTCCACGGTTACCGACTCGCTGCCGTCAGTCGAAATGAAGGCGGCCGGGATCACGAAATCGGCTTCGACACCGGCAAGTCTGTAATGTAGGGCAGCCTCGCCTTTCAGTTCGAACGGAATGGAGCGCTCGATGATCGCGCTGCCGAACCCGCGTCGCTTGGGCGCCTGCACGGGCGGACCGCCGGCCTCTATCCAATGCATGGAAAGGTCGCCGTTACCTTTCGTGTCGAGTTCGACCGTCACGGTGCCGCGCGAATCCGCCAGTGCGCCGTACTTCGCCGAGTTCGTGGTCAGCTCATGGATGACCAGCGCCATCGTTGTCGCGGCGACCGGCGCCAACATTACGTCGTTGCCTTTGACAACCACGCGCTCCGCCTTGCTGGCGATATAGGCTTTGACCTCGGTATCGATCAGTCGGGTCAGCGACGCGGGCGACCAGTTCTGCTGTGTGATCTGATCGTGGGCGCGCGCCAGCGCATGTATCCGCCCACCGACAACGTCGGTGAAATCGGCAACCGAGCGTGAATCGGCGCTGCTCTGCGTGACCAGGCCGCGAATCAGGTTGAGGATGTTGCGCACGCGGTGGTTCAGTTCCGCGATCAACAGTTCCTGGCGCTCCTGTGCCCGCGCGCGGTCGCTCGCTGCAACATCGGCCATGCGCAGGATCACCTCGAGCAGAGTGACCCGTACCGATTCGGCGGCCTCGCACTCGATATCGCTCCATGGCTTGGACCGGCCGCGCACCGTCTGTTGCCACAGTTCGAAACTCTTGCGCGGGGTGAGGCGCTCACCTTGCGAGTCTGCAACCAATGGCTTGGTCGGGTCACCCGCCCACGCAACCGTGCTGACGAATTCCTTTCTGAAGAACATCATGTAGTCGCGCGGCGTACGCGACACCGGCAAGGCCAACAAGCCCGATGCCGTCGCCGCATACTGTTCAGCCGGCGGGAACACCTCGCCGAGGCAGTCCGTTTTATAGATGGTGCTGCAGCCGGCCGTGTTCAGAAAGCGCACAACCTTCTTGATGTCTTCTTCCGCCGGCGTGTCCCCTTCGGCCAGCAACTGACCATCGATATAGCCGGCCACGCCGTCGCATTCGATGACCGTCTGCAGGCTACTGGCCAGACGGGGAAACTTAGCGGCCAAACCGGATTCGTCGGCGAGCTCCGACATCAGCCGATGATGCAGCGCCTGCGCCTTGCCCGAACCAAGGCTTCGAATCTCGCCCTCCAGTTGATCCAGCACGAAGCCGAAGATCTGGCCATACAACTCGGCGCCGGTACGTATCCGATAAGGCAGCACCCTGGACGATTCGTGGTGACAGGCGAACAGGCCCCACAACTTGCCGCGTTTGAGTATCGAGATCGACAGCGACGCATGCACGCCCATGTTCTTCAGGTACTCGATGTGGATCGGCGAAACCGAGCGCAAACCGGACATCGACAGGTCCAGCGGTTTTCCGTCCGGGCTGAACTCGGGCACGATCGGTGAGCCGGGGTCGTCGACATCGCTGATGATGCGCAGCAGATTGCGACGGTAGAGGGTTCGAGCCTGCTGTGGAATGTCCGACGCGGGGAAATGCAGTCCGAGGTAAGACGTCGCAGACGCATGGCGCTCTTCGGCAACCACCTCGCCGCTGCCGTCGGCAGCGAAGCGATACACCATGACGCGATCGAACCCGGTGAGCTCGCGCACCTGCCGCGCCGCGGCGCGACACAGCGCCTCGACCGAGTCGCAGGACGGCAGCGCTGCCAGCATATTCCTCACATGCTGGTTGGTGTCGCTGTATTCCGCGGCTTCCCCGGCCTCGATATCGAGAATGATCCACGCGCCGGAGACGTGCATCGCGAGATCATAGGTTCTGTCGCTGCCGCTGAGCAGCTTCACACCGAACATCCGCGATACGGCATCTTCGGTATTCAACTCGCTGACGTGCTCGCGGAGCTCGGCAAACACCTCACCCGGTATCAAGCTACCGAAGGGCGTACCGACCAATGCATCGGCGTCGAGACCGAGGTACTCGCGAACGTTGGTCGACGCGCGGCTGATGATCCAGTCGCTGGTGAGCGCGAGTAGGCAACCGAAATGCTGAACCCGCCCGAGAAGATGGATGGGTTCGCGGTCGCAGGTCGAAAGATCACCGCGGGTCAACAGTTCGCCGGCTACGTTTTCGCTCAACGCACACTCCAAGTGCATTCCATGATTGATAGCGCCGCGAGATTAGCACAGACTATTTGGCGTTTCATGTTCTGGACAAGTAGATCTGGCGCCATGCCGAATATGCGATATCCACGCGCTCTGCACGCATGGCCCCACGTTGCCGCTGGAAATGAAAAAAACCCAAGCGTCGCCGCAACACGGCGCCAAGCAAAATGACATTTTCGGCGAGTCGCCAGGGTGTTGCGTCGCGTTATACAGCCACACTGTGCGCCTGTAGCGCAGTGAAAGACTAACCACTATTTACAATATGGAAAGTAACTTAGCACCGCAAAGCGGCACGCGATTCAACATATGTTATTGACGACCAGGCTCAAAACGGCGACCGGGCAGCTGCACCGTGCGGCCGAGCGGCATCCGTTTGTCTCGTCGATGCTGGGCGGCCGCTTGTCGAGCGCACAGTATGTACGCTATCTGCAGCACCTGTTGCCGGTCTACCAGACCCTCGACCGGCTGTCGCAAGAACACATTGCGCCAAAATTGGCGTCGTGGTCTGAGTGGGATCTGCCACGCGCCCAGGCGATCGCCAGCGATCTGATGCATTTCGGTCACACGCCGGCACCCGTCGATTCCGGCGCGACCTCAGCCTACGTAGAGCAGATTCGTGCCAGCGCCGACCGCTATCGCCTCGGCGTGGTCGCACATTTCTATACGCGTTACCTCGGCGATCTCGCCGGCGGGCAGATGATCGGTCGTGCCGTCGCCAGCGCCTTCGACTTACATGACGAGAACGGCGTGCGCTTTTATCGCTTCGCCGCGGCACAGGCGCAGCACCCGACAATGGTGCAGATCAAACAGGAACTGGATCGCCTGGCGTTGACCGCAACGCAGATCGATTTCCTCGAACACGAAGCACAACGCTCGTTCGAATCGAGTATTGCCTTGTTTGATTCGATTTGAGGATGCCGGCAGCCATACACCGGACAAACAGACGCCGACGACAAACCACGCGGGTTCGCCGTCGGCTCTGCTAGTGAATGCTCAGGCTATCGCTTACTTCGACTTGCCTGCGCTCTTACCACCACCATTGCCGGTCGCGGCTTCGACCGTCACGCTGATCGACGTGGTTGCTTTATTGCCCGCAGCATCGGTCGCTTGTGCGCTGATCGTGTGGCTGCCTGCAGCTACCCTGCGTAGGTTCCAGGTACATGACGCACTGGTCGTACCGGAACAACGTGCACTGCCGTCGACATAGATCACCACGCTGCTTACCTGGTCGTTGTCGGTCGCCGATGCAGACAACCTCACGCGCCGACTTACCGTGGCACCATCGGCCGGCGATGTGATCGTGACCTCCGGGTCTTGGGTGTCGCCCACAGGCTCGCTGAGCGTGACGACCTTGGTAACCGTCGAGGTCGCGCCGCTGTCGTCGGTGACCGTCAGGCCGACCTTGTACCAGCCAGCCGCAGCGAAACTATGCGTCGGGCTCTGCTGCGTCGACGACGATCCATCGCCGAAGCTCCACTGCCAGCTGGCAATGCTGCCGTCGCTGTCGCTCGACTGATCGCTGAAGCCACATCCGAGCCCATCGCAAGCGAAGGCAAACTCGGCTGTCGGTGGATTGTTCACCTGCGCGGTAACGTTCACCGTTTGCGAAACCGTCGCCGTCTCGCCGTCATCGTCGGTCACCGTCAGTTCGACCGCATAACTGCCCGCTGCATCGTAGCTATGGCTGGGATTGGTCGCGGTCGATGTCGTGCCGTCGCCAAAACGCCACTCGCGACTGACGAGCGTGCCGTCACTGTCGCTCGAGGTGTCGGTGAAGGAGCACGCCAGGTCCATGCAACCGTAGCCGAACTGCGCGGAAGGTGCCTGGTTGGCTACCGACCCCGCAGGCACCATGCCGCCGATGAAGTATTCACCGGCACTGCCGTAGTTGCTGTAGTTGTTGCTGCCTACACCACGAACCTCGAGGTAGTAGGTCCCTGCGTCGACGTTGGCTGCAATGTTGGCATAGGTGTCGGTGCCCGGGTCGGACGTCGCCACAACCTCCCCCGACGCATTCAACAGGCGGGCCTGGATGTCGAGGTTCGCGCCGCGCCGGTCGGTACGATAGAACGCGTCCCATGCCGGATTGATCGTCAGATCGATAGCCCCGTCCGGCACACTGAAACCGAAGACATCGACGTCGCCGCTGTTTTCGACAACACCCTTGTTTTCAGGGTTCACATTGTGCGGATCGGCCTCCGGGTTGGAAACCTGCACGCTGCCGTCGGACTCGATAACCAAGGGTGAAGCGTCGGCAAGTGTATCGCCGTGATCATCGGCCGCTGACGACAGGTTGTTTTCAATGATCGCCAGATCGTCTTGCGTGTTGTTGGCATCGGCATACTCACCTTTGCTCCACTGGGTGACGTTCTGGTAGTAGCCGACACCCATGATCGGCGCCCAAGAGGTCGCACCGCTGCCATGGCCGGTGTAGTAACCCTCACTGCTGGTACCGTCGTGCGACAGTCCGAGATTGTGACCAAATTCGTGGCTGCTCGCCTCGGCGATATAGGTCGTCCCGTTGCCGAGGTTGTCGTGGTAGACCAGTGCCGGTGAATAGTAGGTGTAATTCGAGCGACCCCAAACACCAACATAGGCGACACCACCGGCGGTATCGTGCGGCATCGGGTTGCCGGAGGCATCGGTACGCGATGTGATCAGCACGCGACCGACATTGGGACCGAAGGCCGGCGGCTGTTCAGTGGTAACGTCGATATCGAAAGCCGCCATGTCTTCTGCCACGCGGTGCCAGATCTCGGCAATGGCCGCACGTTCCGCTTCACTGAAGTTCGCCCGGTCACTGTCCAGACTGAACGCGCGCGCCGTGATCGTACCTGCACCCCACGCCGTATCGGTAAAGGAGTGACCATTGAAATCGAGATAGACCACGTTCGGTGCGCCAGGCCGGCTGTGCAACGCGAAAGGCTCATCAACGGCCCAGGCGTTCGCGCTGGCAAACGGCGTGTCGGACTCGCCCGCTGCCTGCTGCACGTCGCCGGGTACCGGCAGATTGTCGTCTACGTAAAAGACGCCGCCCTCTTCATCGACGTCGAGTGATTCAGCATCGGCCGCAGGGAACTCGAAACGATGCAACCACTCCATCGCTCTGTTGCGTGCGCGCGAAGGCATCGAGTCCAGTCTATTGCGCAATCGGCCACGCGGCAGATCACCACTGACAAAGGCATGACCGGCACCGAACATGCGATGTTTCCACGGCGCCCCGCCATCAGTGGTATTCGGTGGCGCGGCATTGACGGATGCAGACAGCATCGCAGTAAGCAAAAAGGTCGAAAGACGACGATCCATAAACTCCACTCTCGATAAGGTAATGGGTATGCAAAACACGCCTTGGTGCGACCTGCTCAACATTGCGTTGGACGCTCAAGGCTCTCTGACTCCCTGCACGTGGCAGCGCGGTTCAGCTTGCCAGCGTGTTGCCCAAGCTCAGCGTCGTCTGTTCAACAAAGTTGAACGACAAAAATCAACGATTGGAGGAAAGCGTGATGCAGGCACGCTGGAAAGTAAGGCGGGTACTCAAAAGCGCTTTTTTTGCCTAGCGGCGCCTTTCAGGCCGCGAGGTTCGACAGTTGCTGTCGACTGGTAACAATGAGATCAAACGTTGCGATTGACGTCCGACGGCGTGCGCCGCCCGTGCCACTTGACCGGATCGGCGCAAGGTGTATTCATCAGCGGGGCTGAGTTACCTCAGCTGGGCGTGCGTTCCTCGGCAACAATGTCGGCGGCCGGCTTGCAGCGCAGCATGGGCACGACCGAACCTGTCGGCGAATAGATGCCGTACTTTGCAAGATACTCGCGCTGAATCGCGTACGCTTCACGCTCGGCCGCGATGCTGTGTTCGCAGGTTTGCGAGAGTGCGCCGGTCTTGCCCTGCACCCAGTGAACCAGTTCGTGCAGCAAAATCGATGTATGCAGCGTGTTGCGTTCGAGATCGAGCCGATCATCGACATAAACCACATCGCCGTCACCGGGATACCACCCCAAGACCTTGCACTTGCGACCGTCGCAGGCCTGTTCTTCGAGCCAGGCGTGCGACACCTTGCTGACTTGCGGGCACCCCTCGACCTTCTCAAAATCGGACAAAGTAAAAACCCAAGATAGTAGTACTGCACACAGTTCCATAAACGACCTCGCATCCTGAATCGCTTCGACAACAGCCCGGTTGATGCAGTCGTCCTACACCCGTGCAGACCGGCGACCCAGTGTCATCTCTAGATAAACAATCTACAACGCGCCCGGCCGTTGCGGAAATAAAGGTCGCACAAACCGGCGCGTCACAGACTTTGCAGGAAGCGTGCCGCGATGCGTTTGGACGCAATGTAATACACTGATCGTTCACTTACCCCACACACATCCAACGAACCAGCCCAAGCCATAAAGCGCTTATTACCAAGGATTTACTGCGCGAAACGGCAGAATGACGGGCAATCGGCAATGAGTTTGTCTGTATTCTTCCGACAGTTGAAATGAGCAGCGAAAACGCGAGAAGCTGATCCACATCAGCGCCTTGAAGAAGAAGATGCCGATATTTTGGCATTCGCGCACCATACCCGGGCAATGACATGCCTGACCCCAATAATAGGGATGAGACGGCAATTTCCGGATTGGTGCCGTACAACCCCGTGCAATCGACAAAGATGCGAGCCGCTCGGGCTGCTGTTCAACGCTGGTATCGACTAAGGAATCGAAATGAATGCGCGCGACCCACGCTATCTGAATCAACTCACCCGCAATACGCTAGCACTGGTTCTCGCCGGCGGCCGCGGGGCCAGGCTACACGAGCTGACTGAACGTCGCGCCAAGCCCGCGCTGTACTTCGGCGGCAAATTCCGCCTGATCGATTTTCCCTTGTCGAACTGCATCAACTCCGGCATCCACCGCATCGGTGTGCTGACGCAGTACAAATCGCACTCACTGATTCGCCACCTGGTCGAAGGCTGGAGTTTCTTTCGACGCGACCTCGGTGAGTTCATCGAGATACTGCCGGCGTCGCAACGTACCACCGGCGACTGGTACAAAGGCACGGCGGATGCGATCTATCAGAACCTGGATATCGTGCGCACGCTATTGCCCAAGTATGTCTTGGTGCTATCCGGCGATCATGTCTACAAGATGGACTATGGTGCATTGCTGGCGCACCACGAAGAGAACGACGCCGACCTCACGGTGGCGTGCGTCGGCGTATCGTTGCAAGACGCCAAAGGCTTCGGCGTGATGAGCGTCGACAAAGACTTCCGCGTCCGGCAGTTCGATGAAAAACCGGATGATCCGCAACCCATGCCCGGGATGGACGACATCGCCCTCGCATCGATGGGCAACTATGTGTTCAACACCGAGTTCCTGTTCCGCAAACTCGAGGAAGACGCCAACAACGCCGACTCACGACATGATTTCGGACACGACATCATCCCGTCGATCATCGAGGAACACCGTGTTTTCGCCTACCCCTTTCTCGACAGCGAGACGGGCAGGCAACCTTACTGGCGCGATGTCGGCACGCTCGATTCGTTCTACGAGGCGAACATGGAACTGGTATCCGTGGAACCGGAACTCAACCTGTACGACAAGGAGTGGCCGATCCGCACCTATCACCTGCAGTTGCCATCGGCCAAGTTCGTGTTTCGCGATCCCGACCGCGAAGGCAAGGCGCTCGACTCCGTCGTCTCCGCCGGCTGTGTGATCTCCGGTTCGGCGGTGATCGATTCGCTGCTGTTCTCGAACGTACGTATCCATTCCTACAGCAAGATCACCGCCTCGGTGCTGCTGCCCGAGGTTGAAGTGGGTCGGCACTGCCGGATCCATCGCGCGATCATCGATCGCGGCTGCCGAATACCGCCGGGCACCGTCATCGGCGAAGACCGCGCTGCGGACGCAAAGCGCTACCGCGTGACCGACAAAGGCGTGGTGCTGGTCACCGCGTCGATGCTCGGGCAGGAAGAAACCGTCAGCCAGATGTAGCGACCTCGCCCACCGGCCGGGCTGAATTGGTCTAGACTTCAATTTGCCGTTGTGGCCTGGCGCGAAAAGGAGCTTCGCATGGAACCGGAATTCTGGATTGATTCATGGCAGGAACGGGGCAGCAAAACCAGCTTCCACCGACCGGACATTCATCCCTACGTAATCAAGCATACCCCGGCCGACTACCTGGCCGGCAAGCGCGTATTCGTGCCGTTGGCAGGGAAATCCAACGATCTCGATTGGTTTCGCCGGCACGCCGCCTACACAACCGGCGTGGAACTGGTCGACAGCCCGATACGCGAGTTCTTCGATGAACACGATCTCGCCTACAGCGTGCATGATGGGCGACGGTACAGCGTCGACAAGATGGCCTTTCTCTGCGCCGATTTGTTCCACTTGAGCAGAGACGAGGTCGGCCCGGTGGACCTGATCTACGATCGCGCCTCGCTGATCGCGTTTCCGTACGACATGCGGATGCGTTACCTCGACAAGATCGATGAGCTCTCAGACCCCGGCACACAGATCCTGCTGATAACGCTTGAGTACGAACCGCGCATGGAGACACCGCCGTTCTCGGTCACGCCCGACGAGGTCAGCGAGTACTATGCCGAGCGTTATGCAATCGAGCACATCGAATGGCCGGACGTACCCGACCACAAGATGAAGTACAAGTTCGGACTCGACTTCATTCGCGAACACGCATTCATACTGACCAGGCGCTAACAACGTCTAAGCCGTGCGCGTGAGGGTCACGCTGATCGCGCCTTCGTTGTTGCCGTACTTGGATGACATGTCGTTGGCGAACATGTAGAGATCGGCAGTCGCCTGTGGGCTGAACGACGTTTGTAGGCCGTTCAACACGATCACGTCATCGTCCTCATCGCCCAACGCAGCGACCAGTGCGAACCAGTTTGCGTCTTCGATGCGCCGAAAGCGCTCAGCAAAGCGGACGATCTCCCGCTGAATGACGGGCAGATCGTCGCTGCTCCAGCCTTCAGGCCCGCACTCGATATCGCCATCTTTCCAGCGTGCACCGTCCGCGACATTGCATTCGTAAGTCGCGCCGGCATGCACCCGCACGCCGCACCAGTTGTAGAGGTTTTTCGACGACACGGTACAGGTATGGCTGCCCCCCACCTCCAGTTCGACCGGCTCGGCGCTGGGGTCGACCTGGTCGGCCGCCGACACCGTTCGCCTCGGGTCGCGCTTGACATCCTTGTTCGGCGAAATTGGAGCAAACCTGTCAACGCGGCTGTAGCGAGGGTGCGCCGCCTTGGTTTCGTCGAACTCGACACCGCACGACCTAGCTTTGTCCAACATCCACTGCAGGGCAATATTGGAACGGGCCTCATTGCCGTTGCCGCCACCGACGTCGCTGTGTACGCCGCGGAACCAGACTTCGCGAATACCCGGGCATTTATGCTGCGGATCGAGCCGGGTCACATTGAAGGTCTCGCGCCGTTCATCGAGCGCCATCGCGTGAAAGCAATGCTCTACACAACCATCCAGCGTGTCGATGTTCCAGCCGAGATTGATATCTTGAAAGTTGACGATGGTATCGAACGACAGGCCGAACGAGCCGACGATATCCCAGACCCCAATGAACCTCACCTTGGCCGTCTTGTCGAAGTGATCGCCGTGTGTCCGTATCCCCTTTTCACCAATCAGGTTGGCAAAGTGGACAGCCAACGCCGCACCGCGACTGAAACCCACGATATCGATGACGTGGTCGCCCTGCCGCCAGTTCTCGCACAATTCATCGTACATCTCGGCAATGCGCGTGCGCCCGCCGGTTCCGAACAATCCGCCCAAGGCTGCACCGAGCTTGCCGAATCGCGTGCCGACGCCGGCAACGTACTCCACCTGTGTCCCCTTGTAGAGCTCGGTGAAACGCACGACATTGGTATCGACCTCGGGTTCATCCTCGTCGGAGTTCCAGGTTCCATCGAAAGCATAGAGCGCCATGTTGTGTTCCTCATCAGCACAGGGGCAAAGAGCCGGTCAACCGAATGCCGGCCTGTTTTTATCGAATATTGAAATGCGCGGGCCGGCCCCCACAGTCGCGCCGCTCCAGTGGTGGGAAACCGGACTCACCCAGCACATCCCCGACCGGGATACGCTGCAGGCGAAACATGGACTGCAACGCCTTGCTGAAGCGCTTGTTGGGAAAGCTCTGCGTAAGTACGTTGAATATATTGCGGCGCGAACGGTTGCTTTCCCAGTCGAACAGTTCGGTCAGCACCAGGTTGGCGACATACAGCAAGCCTCTGCTGTCGCGGTTGATACCGATGGCATACGGCTCGAACGTGTAATAGTGCTCGGAAACCTTGAGGTCGAGCCGTTGCCCACCCGGGTTATCCCGCTCGGTTGCAGCGGCCTTCTGCTTGAGCGCCAACAATATCTCGCGATCCGCAAGATAGGCATCGATCTTGCCGCTGCGCAGCAGGTCCAACGCTTCGCCGTGCTGCTTCGTATAGCTGACGGCGAACCGGTTCGATGCCGGCAGCGGCATCTCCGAGCGCAGTTGGAACTCGCCGGCAATTCGCCGCACCTCGATGTCGGTCGTCGTATGCTGCAAGACGCCGACAACAAACTCATCGTTCTGCACTTCCTCGTCTTCGGAATCGACATTCACGCGATACATCAAAGACGCACCGCTCAGAAAGGTAAACAGGCTGAAGTCGGCGATGCGCTGTCGGGCCAGCGTTACCGTGGTGGCGCCACACAGCATATCGATGCTGCCATCGCCGAGCTTGGCGAAACGGTTGGCAGTATCGACCTGCTCATATCGCGCGCCACAGAATACGCCCATCGATATCGCTCTTTGCGCGATCATCTGACACAGGCTGACGGAATAACCCGTGTACCGCTGATTTCGGTCCAGCGCAGAGAACGGCGCTGCATCGGCACGCACCCCCATGACGAGAATACCGTCGTCGGAGCCGTCATCCGCCAGGGCGGACAGCACCTGCACGAAAATCAGCAGGCCAAACAGCAAACCGCGAGCTACATGTCTTTCATGCCAACTGGCCCTTTCTCCGACGGACATCCTTGTGATCACCGCTTGCTTCCCCTTGCCGGCATTCATGCCGCATCCTTGATGTAGCCGACATAGAACCTGTGCTCATCCCGCGCGTCCCGGCGAAGGACCTGGGCGGCTTGCGGCGGAAACGGCGGTATTGAAATCTGTCCCCGGCTACCGACAGCCAGATCTTCTTTTGACACCAGTTCGGCGCCGTTGTCGGAGATTGTCACCGTACGAACCCTGAGCTTGCGCTGTTCGTCGCTCCATTCCGCATGCGATCGATACTTCTTACGATTTCGACGCTTCTCGGTCTCCCCCTTCAGATCGAGTATCTGTACATTGGTCTCGGCCCTCACCCATTCGCACAGGATCAAGCCAAGTGCCAGCCCGAGGAAGGTGTTGGTCAGGCCCACGTAGGCGCCATACAGCAGCATTTTCGGTTGCGACAGGTCATAGCTCTGGTGATAGAGAAGCAACAGGACAAAGAATGCGGTCGCACCCGTCGCCGCTGCCTGGGCAACCAGCATACGCATACGCGGCATCTCGTCGAAGCTGCGTCGCTGGCTGCGCATCAACTGCCGATGACGCTCCTGCTGCGTGTACACGGCCGCGAAAAACGCAGTCACGCCGGGGACCAGCGCCCACCACCAGCCCGTAACCAGCTGGTTGAAGTTTCCTGACGAGGCAAACAACACAGCGAACAGCAACACGTTCAACGACACGCCGAACAGCGCCGACCAACTCGCCTCAGCGGTGAGATCGCTACGCGATGGAAAGCGCGGCTTGCCGATCTGCATGCGTTCTCTTTTCGCGGCGAACGAGCGTTGCACCGTGTAGCCGGCGATGATCGCCACCAGGTGCATGCAACTGACGACAACCGACCACCACACCATTTGGTTGACGTCTTCGGGTACATGAGGTGGCAACTCGCCATCGACCTTGTCGAGAAGCAGTCGATACGCCATCGACGCGCTGAAGACGATACCCAGCGTACCGAACGCGATCCAGGTAACGGTTTCCCAATTCAGCTGCAGCGGAATCTGACCCTTGAGATTGAAACCGAAAGCCTCGAACATCTCGGCGCGATGGGTTGGCGTGCGGCCGACGGCCAGGATGCTGCAGACCAACAACTGCAGGATATCGCGCCACACCGCGTTCACGTCGCGTTCGATCTCACTGTGCTGCGCCCCGAAATATTTGTCACGCAACGCGTTCTGCTTTTTCTGATCAAGCTTGCGCAACCAACCCTCCGCGTCGCGCAAGGTCAGCGTGACGTTGGGTGGTGTCTCCACACCTTCATCGTCCAGATGCTGCTGAACATCCTGAATGCGTTCGCGGATTCGGCTGCGTAGCGCAACCACGCGTGATTCGATGTCTTCGAACTCGTGCGCATAGCGCACCGACAGGTTCGAAAACACCGGCTTGCTCCAATAGCGTTGAAGCTGGGTGTAGATGTACTCGACCCGCGCATACACGAGCCAGTAACCCTGGTTGTCGGCGTGGTTGATGAAATCCTGTGTGCCGAGCGTCCTGCCCGACTGCTCGATCGCCAACCTGGCGACTTCCTTTTCTGCGCTGAAACTGCTGTCGTTCGAGCTGAAGCTCTCGATCAGATCGCGTGCCTGGGTAGGCACCGCCGCACGCTCCTGCAGTTGCAGGCGAAAGCGCCGTTCGAAATCCGAAAACGGTCGCGTGCCGGCCCACAGCACCGTGACCAGCACGACGGCATACGGTGCCAGGTCGGCCGGTGTGCTGACGTCGGCAGCAGCGAACCGGGATTCGTCGAAGAACAGGTCGACCAACGATTGGGTTTCTGCGAGGCCGACGACCGGCGCCTGCAGTTCGTTCGAAGCCCGCAAGAACGAGCCGGCGACCTCGTAGATCAGGTCGGGAAAGAACACGATGACGGTATACGCCGCCGCCATAAGCAGCCCGTAGGTACAGTTCCAGCCGAGGAATCTCAACCAGGTGGTGAAGTGGCGGACAGGGCGTGGACGAAAGCCGGCCGGCGCCTCTCCCTCGCCCGCCCACTCATTGAACTTGAACCAGTAGAAAACGAAAACGATGATCTCGCCGACAATCAGCGTCAATCCCAGGACATCGTCGGTACCCGTATCGCCGGATGGCTGATACCCCACCGCCTGAGTGCCGATAAAATCGGGATCACTGGCAAGCTTCCATACGAGATAAGCGCCAAGCGCTCCAAGTATGACGATCGCGCGCATGTTTCGTTCTCCGTGACTTCCAATGTCGTGCGCTGGAACTCCTCCGGGCGACATACCTCTGTGCCCGCGCTGTCGGCAATCTGTGATGCGTGTCGTTCAAGCGATGTAAAGCACGCCGTACCGGTGACCGACCAAGCGCCTGAAATAACCACTACGTAGATTGCCGGACCTTATAAAGATATAGACCCGAATTTTCGCCTTTGCATCATTTCACATGAACACAGCAGCATCGGTATCACCTCAGATCGCCCACATTCCGGTCGGCTATCGACGGCGAAATCAGCACAGATCAAACGCAGCGGTCGCCGTACTCGGTGCCCGGCGCGGCCACCCGGGGCACCGCGCAACCACTGGTATTGGGTACCCCACCCCCGGGACAGACGCAGCCTCAGCCCGGCCCGAAACCCTTACGTTTTCTGCTATTAATGCGAATGATTTGCAACCGCGTTCGCATCTTTGTATAGTCCGGCCAGGGCGCGCCGTCTGGCGCGTGACCGTGGCATTGGTATTTGGTCGACAGAAACGGAGCTGCAAATGGGTTCGCCCACGGCGTCGCATAACGAGGTATTGGAAAAGCTCACGTCGCTGTATCGCGACGTCTGCGCGCACGATGGCTACGGCGATATCCGGGTTGAGGTGCGCCTGCTTCGGCGCGGCCAGAAAGAGGTGATCCTGCACTGCGGCAAGCAATACCGCTACGTCGTCGATTTCGACGCCGCGCACCCTGCAGGTTGATCGGGCGAACCGACGCACACCACGACGAACATCGCCGATGACAGCGAGGGGCTGAATCGGTAAGGCAGGCAAACCAGATACATGCCCGCCGACGAACAACGAAGAGATGCCGCGGCACGGCGTGTCCCCTATCGGGCGGGGAATGCGGTGCACGAACAACGAGAGCTGTAACGATGCCTTACCCCTCGATCGCCCGCCCCCAACGCGCCACCGGTTTGCTTCTTGCCGCGAACGCTCGACCACCATCGAACGCTTGCCATACGGCCGGCACGCGCCATGCCGTCCGCCACCTTCGATATCCGCAAACCTGACTGATCCCGGCTGCTCAACAAGGGCAGACCTCTTCGGTGTCGATGAACTTTTCCATTCGCGTGTGGATACCCGCTTATGAACAACGAAATTGTTGAACAGACTGTTGCGTTCTTGAACGTCGGTGGCCCGGTGGTTTGGGTACACCTGCTGATGTCGATCCTGTTGGTCACACTGCTGCTGATGAAACTGTGGCAGTTCAGCGCCGGCGGCCTGTTCTCGCCGTTTGCCCGCGCTCGCGCAGACCGTGCGGTCGGGCTTTGGGAATCCGGCGATGCCGACGCCGCAATCGATGAGATAGCTCGCGCTCGCGATGCGCAAAGCCGCATCCTCGTGCTGTCTGCACGCCACCTGAAAGATGGCAGCCTGCGTGGTCAGGCCTTGATCGACGAGATCGGTCGCGAGGCGAGCAAGATACTGGGACAGTTGCGTTCGCAACTGCGCAGTATCGAACTGATCGCCAGCCTCGCTCCCTTGCTCGGACTGCTGGGTACGGTGCTCGGCATGATCGAGGCGTTTCAGGCGATGGAGGCCGCAGGTCGCCAGGTCGATCCCGGCACCTTGTCCGGAGGTATCTGGAAAGCACTGCTGACCACAGCCGTCGGTCTGATCGTGGCAGTACCGGCCATCGTCACGCACAACTGGCTGGAGCGCCGAATCGATCGTTTCAACGCCGGTCTGAACGACCGCTTCGGTCGGATGCTGACGGCCGCGCGCCTGGCACCTGCGGATGGCCACGACGCCCAGCCGCTGGAGCTGCACCGTGCTCGCGCATAACGAGCGACGGCCGACGCTGCACGTGCCGCTCACTCCGTTGATCGACGTGGTCTTCATCATGTTGTTGTTCTTCATGCTGTCGTCGACCTTCGTCCGCTACCAGCAGATCGGTTTCGCATCGGCCAGCACGGGGTCGGTCGAACAGGTGCCCGATACGCGCAGTGTACTGGTCGCGGCCGACGGCTCTTTCGACGCGGATGGGCAACGCCATGTGCCGGGCACTGCGCTAACCGACGCCTTGTTTGCCGACTGGAAACGTAGCCATGCCAACGTGGTAGTCACCGCGCACGCCGATACGCCCGTGCAGACCCTGATCAGTGTGCTCGACAGTCTGCGAGCAGCCGGCATAGCCAACCTCAAACTCAGCGAGTCGTACTGATCGTGCTGCCCGGGACTGCAGCGCCGCACAGACGGCGCAGTGACGACGATGCCTTGATCCCGATGATCAACATCGTCTTTCTGTTGCTGGTGTTCTTCATGATCGCCGGTCAGATCAACGCCTACACCGAAGACGAACTGACCGTACCCGGCTCAACCAGCGATGAAGCGCTGGTCGTGACCGCAATCGACATCAGCATCGACGCGACCGGCGTGATGCGCGTCAATGGCAAGATCGTCGCCGCTGAACTCGACCCACTGCTCGACACGCTTGAGCCGGACGAGAACACCGCTGTGGTATGCCGTGTTCATCAGGCCCTGCCCGCTTCGGCGCTCGACCCGGTGCTGCGCGCGGTGCGCCGGCTCGGTATCACACAGCTGCGGATTGCGACGGAGATGGTCGAGTGACACCGAACAAAGGTCACTGGATGTCTGCGTTGCTGCTCGCCGGTTTGCTGCATGCGGCGATAGCGGCGGCCTGGTTCAACCGCCCGCACGACGACGGCGCGATGGACGCCGGGGTCGGCGGTATTCAGGTCAGTGTCGGTCTCGCTGGCCGCTACACGCCAACGCCACAACCGGTCGAACCGGCACCTGAAGAGACGGTTAATGATGAGGTACCGGTCGAACCTGCCGAGCAGGAGACGCCCGTAGAACCGACGCCGGAAACAGAACCGGCGGCCGAGGTGGTTCAGCAGACCGAACCCGAGCCGGTTGAGAAGGCAGTCGATAAGCCCGTCGCACCCAAGCCTGTCGTACCCAAAAAGCCGACCAAGCCCAAGCAGGTGACGAAACGCATAGCGCCGGCGAAACCCAAATCGCCTGCCCCGGCACCCACACCACCCATCAAACAACAGACCGTCACCGATAACACGACGGCGCGCCGACCCTCTACCCAAGCGACGGGCACCGGTCGGCAACTCGAAACCGGCGGCGATCCTGCCGCACGTCAGGGGTATTACGCACAAGTGATGGCGCAGATCGCGCGTCATAAACGTTATCCCCGTTCTGCCAGGCGCGAAGGCGCTACCGGCGTTGCCACGGTGACCTTCGTCATTGCGGCCGACGGCAGCCTTCAAACCCAGCTGTTGAAACGCAGCTCGGGAGACGAACGCCTGGATAAGGAAGCTCTCGCGATGCTGAAACGAGCGAGCCCATTCCCCCCGATACCAAAAGCCATAGGGGACGGCCCGCTCAAACTCACGCTACCGATCGAATTTTCGTTGCATCGGTAGCGCCATAGTTAACGGAGAGATTCCATGCTGAACCAGAAAAACCAAGGGACCCCGCTGTCGTTGCGACGACCGCGCAAAGACAGTGCGCCGACCCTGAGCTCGCTGGCATTGGCGATATCCAGCTCACTCAGTGCCGGCATCGCGCACTCGGCCGATGCCAATCCAGCCACGGACGCAACGCTCGATAAATTGACCGTCGAAGAAAAAGTCGAAGCCGAAAAGAATCCGCATGCTGAACCCGGTGCGCCGTACAAGGTGAATACCCTGTCGTCGCCCAAGTACACCCGGCCGATCAGCGAAACACCCAAGACGGTAACCGTGGTCCCGAAAGAGGCGATCGAGGATTCGGGCAATACCGATCTGGCCGACGTGCTACGTGCCCAACCGGGCATCACCATCGGTACCGGTGAAGGCGGTAATGCCTTCGGCGACCGTTACATAATTCGCGGTTTCGAGGCGCGCAACGACGTGTTCGTCGATGGACTGCGTGACCCGGGCGTGACCACGCGCGAAACCTTCGCCGTCGAACAGATCGAGATCTCGAAAGGCCCGAGCTCGAGCTTCGCTGGCCGCGGCACCACCGGTGGCGCAATCAACAACGTGACCAAAAAGCCCAGCGACTTCGACTTCACCCGTGCGCAGATCAGCGTCGGCACCGACAACAAGCAACGCTACACCATCGACAACAACTTCGTGCTCAATCGCGATATCGCGATCCGCACCAACCTGTTGTACGCGGACCGCGACGTGCCGGATCGCGGTTGGGCCAGCGAAGAGCGCAAGGGCGCGGCGGTGGCCGTCGACTGGTGGGCGACCGACAAGCTCAAGTTCGTTGCCGACTACTACTACCTGCGTGGAGAGGATGTGCCCGATGGCGGCGTACCTTGGGACTCGGTAGAGGGTGAGCCGGTCTCCGGCAGTAAGTTCTACGGCCAAAAGGGGCGTGACTTCTGGGATACCGGATCGGATATCGCGACCCTGTCGGCTGAGTACCACTTTACCGATGCCTTCAAGGTCACCAACCAGACACGTCACGGCAAGACGACCAACGAATACGTTGTGACCATCCCTGGGCTTAGGTCCGGCGCCGTTCCCGGCGGCACGCCGATCGGCGTCAGCACCCCCGGCGTTTTCGTCGCCGCATCGTCGCAGAACCGCAACCAGGAAAACACCTACCTCGGCAACCAGACCAACTTTCAGTGGGACACCGAGCTGGCCGATATGCGACACACCTTCGTGTTCGGTTTCGAGTTCTCCAAGGAAGAGGCCGAGAACCTGCCGTATTCCGACTCGCTGCGTTCGCCCAACGCGGGCGACCCCAACAACCCGAACAACTACGCCTGGCTTCAGGGCGGCGGCACACTGGTACCCAATACCGACAGATACGCCGAGTTGGAGGTCAAGACCCGCTCACTCTGGTTGATGGACACGGTCACGATCAACGACGACTGGGAGGTGTTTGCCGGGCTGCGCCACGACTCGTTCGACTACCGCGTGAACTCCGGTCCGACCGCCTACACCGGTGGCACGGATGGCGAAGTCACCAACGACGAATCATTCCTCAACGGCCACTTCGGTGTGACCTACTCGCCTTGGGCCAACGGCAACGTCTACTTGGCCTACAGCACCTCGTCGAACCCGACCGGCGAGCAGTTCGATGCCTTTACCAACTGCGCCTATGGTGGTTTGTGTGAAGACGCCAACGGCGAATTCCCTTCACCCGAGAAGAACACCAACATCGAGATCGGCACCAAGTGGGAGCTGATGGATCACAAGCTGTTGTTCACCGCAGCCATGTTCCAGGTGACCAAAGAGGACGTGATTTCATCGTCCGGCGGGCGCGGTGCGCCGGTGGTATTGACCCAGGTCGGCGAGATGCGGGTGCGCGGTCTCGAACTGGGCCTGACCGGCAACATCACGCCCAAGCTCAGCCTGTTCGCAGGGGCGACCTTCATGGACACCGAGATCACCGAGTCGGACGACCCGGACGAGATCGGTGACCCGTTCCCGAATACCGCGGAAACCAGTGCCAACGTGCAGCTGCGCTACCAGGCGACACCGGAGTGGGCCATTGGCGGCACCGTCACCTACACCGGCGAGATATCGGGTGGAACGCCCAATGGCGCGCCGACCGATAACACCATCGATGCCAATACGCGGCTTGACCTGATGACCGAATACGCGTTCAGCAAGAACCTGAAGGCACGGGTCAATGTGCTCAACGTGACCGATGAAGAGTACTACGACGCCCTGTATCGCTCAGGTGCACCATTCACCTATATCGGCGAAGGTCGCTCAGCCACATTGACGCTGGACTACACCTTCTAAGGCCGCCCCACGTCGAACGATTTGGAGCCTTGACGTCTCCGGGCCTCTGTCCGGAGGCGTCCTTTTATTGAGAGAACGCCCATGCTGACCGTTGTCGAGAACGTATTCACCAAACAGGAAGTGGCCGACATCCGTCAACAAATGGACCAAGCCGCGTGGGTCGACGGCAAGGTTACCGCGGGCACACAATCCGGGGCCGTCAAAACCAATCGACAACTACCGGAAGATTCAGCGACCGCACGAGCGATCGGAGATCGTATTCTGGATGCCTTGGCAGGGCATCCGACCTTTATCTCGGCGGCCTTGCCGGCAAAGATATTTCCACCCCTATTCAACCGCTACGGCGGCGGCGAGTCTTTCGGTCTGCATGTCGACAATGCCATCCGTGCGATCCCCGGCTCAATCGTCCGCATCCGTACCGACCTGTCGGCTACATTGTTTTTCAGCGAACCCGACGAGTACGACGGTGGCGAACTGCTGATCGAGGACAACTACGGTTGCCAATCGGTGAAGCTGCCGGCCGGCGATATGATCCTCTACCCTTCGACCAGTCTGCACCAGGTAACACCCGTCACCCGCGGTGAACGCATCAGCTCATTCTTCTGGATGCAGAGCATGGTGCGCGACAACCAGCAGCGCGCAATGCTGCACGACCTGGACCATTCGATACAGTCATTGACTGCATCGCTTGGCAGCAACCACGATGATGTCCTGCGGCTGAGCGGGCTGTATCACAACCTGGTGAGACAGTGGGCCGACGCGTGAGCGACCGACGATAGACGCACAGTTGCCAAGGCGCATCAGCCTCCTGCGGCTGGCGCAGCGCCGAGTCCTTGGTTGACGGCATGCAGCGGGCCGTCCGGATCCAGCCGCCATTTGCACGGTGAGATGCTACGCTTGAGGTTGCCCAGGGACGTCAACGGAAGGCAGCGCAATGCGAAATGAGCAGCAGACTTGGCTTTTGGAACTGGCCCACACGATCAAGCCCGGTCTTTCATTGCCGGATTCGTTCGAACTCGCTGACAACGCGGTAAAGCGCTGGCAACAGATCGCACGCCTCTGCCGAATCAGTACGCAACAACTGGCTGAAGCCGCTTCGCAACATTTCGAGATCCCGTTGGCGGAAACCGGCTATGCCAATCTCAACGTCGTCAGGATACTGCCGGAAAAGACCTGCCGACAGTTGCTCGTGGTGCCCGTTCAGCAGACTGACGACGAGCTGATCGTGGCCACTTGCGACCCCATCAACCTCGATGAGATCCGTTCGGTCGTCAGTTTCGCGTTGCCCAACCCGCTGGCGATACGTTTTCAGCTGATGCTGCCCGAGGTGATCGAGAATACGATCGTCGCCGCATTCTCACCGTCGCCGCTGAGCGCGATCAACCTCGACGAGGTCAGTGGCTCGGGTAGCTATGATGCCGACCTGACAGTCCGCCTGGCAAAGGCGATCTTGCGTGAGGCAGTCAAGAAACGGGCTTCCGACATCCACATCCAGCCATTTTCAGGCGGCGGTATGATCCGCTTCCGCATCGACGGCGTCATGCAACGCATAGGCACCGTCTCGCTCGGCACGCTGGAAAACCTCGTGCGGTTTTTCAAGGTGCAGGGCAAGATGGACCCGTCGACCCATATGGTTCCCCAGGACGGTCGCCTGCGGCTGAGCCAGGATCGCATGGAGATCGATATCCGCTTGTCGATTCTGCCTACATTCGGTGGCGAACGCATCGTTGCCCGACTGCTCGATCAGAATCGCATCTTCTCGATGCGGCGCAGTGGGTACTCGGTGTCGGATCAACAGGCGATCAAGCGTCTGACCGCGAACCGCTCAGGCATTGTCCTGATCACCGGTCCGACCGGCTCGGGCAAGAGTTCGACGCTGTATTCAATCCTTTCCGACATGGATCGCGCCGAGCAGAACATCATGTCGATCGAGAACCCCGTCGAGTACGTTCTGCAGGGAATATCGCAGACCGAGGTCAACGAGAAGCAGGGGCTTACCTTCGCGGGCAGCCTTCGCTCAATCCTCCGGCAAGACCCTGACGTCGTCCTGATCGGCGAGATCCGCGACAGTGAAACAGCGCTGATTGCGACGCAGGCCGCGCTGACCGGACATCTCGTCCTGTCGACGCTGCACACCAACGACGCCGTGACTGCGATTCCTCGATTGCTGAGGCTCGGGGTCGACGCTTCGATTCTCGCCGACTCTCTGATCGGTGTAGTCGCACAGCGACTCGTCAGGCAGCTTTGTCCCGATTGCAAGGAGCGCGTTACCGAACAGACGCTGACACCGCTTGAAAAGCTGTTCAAAGACGCATCGCACATGCTGCCGGGCTATCGCGCCGTCGGCTGTGAGAAATGCGCCTACACCGGGTACAGAGGGCGCCTGCCGATAACCGAGATATTCGAGGTCTCTGCCGAGATCGCACAGATGATCAACGCCGGCAAGACCACACGCGCCGAACTGATCGAAGCCAGTCGGCAATACAAGAGACTCGCCGTATCCGCAGCGCTGCTGGTCGTGTCGGGCGATACCACGATCGACGAGGCCTACCGGATCGTTGGCCGCGACTTCTGGTTCGGTGTCGCCAAGGAATATGGCGCTGAATTGCCTGACACACTGATCATTCCCGAACGACAGAACGACGTGATGCCAGGCATCCTCGTTATCGCCGACGATCGCGTACTCTACGACGAACTGTCAGCCTCGATAACCGGAGGGCTTTACCAGGGCTACGTCTGTCGAGATGCAAAAGAGGCGAAGGAGATACTGCGCCAACAAGTCAATATCGTGTTCGTCGTCATGGATGTCGGCGACGTATCGCCTGACGTCGCCATCAAGAAGGTTCGTGATGCCAGGGTCGAGCTCTATTGGTCGAAATTGCCCGCGCTGCTCATCCTTCCCCAAAACAGCGCGGACATGGCGGACCAACTCAGAGAAGACGGTGCTATCTCCAAAATGCTGGCGAAGCCGGTTACCGCGTCGCAGATCATGGGCTACATCGAATCGTATACCCTGGAAGGCGGCAAGCATTGACGCGAACACAATAGCTGAAACGGCAATGATTGCTCAGCTTGGCGCTAAAAACTCAGCTCGAGCGTAGCGGTTGCACCCGGCGATTTCGTCCATACCACGCCGTCGTCACGATAAATGATCTGGTAGCGTCCACCCGCTTCCGGCACGAGCAACAATTCGGGCCGGCCTTCAATGTTGCGAACACTGCGATATTCTATCGGCCATTCGATCGCGTCCTTGGGAAAGGCATCGAGCGCAGTCAGCGTGGTCGGCAACATGCCATGCTGGCGCACATAGCGCGCCAGTTCCCCCTCGATCTCCGACAGAATTTGGCGCGGCGACCGTTGCGCACCGGCCACGATGTCACCGATTTGATGATGCCAATGCCGATAAGTGAACCCAATCGCAAGCAAGCAGATGACCACAACCGCCGCGTTTCGCATGCGCGACTTGGATGAGCCGATCTCCTCCGTTTCACCTTCAGCTGAGCGGGTTGAGGCCTCCTGCAATACCGCGTCCAGCGAAGCATTCCGCCGCCCCCCGCTTGTGGAGGTGGGGTTATCGACGGGATGAGGCGAGACACCGCCGTTGGCACGCACATGTGACTGATGGCCCGCCTTGCTGATGTCTACCTCGCTGGACGCCGAGTGCGCGCGTGAGGCTGACGTGGACAGGGTGTGCAGATCGTCGTCGGCAACGCCTTTCTCCGCAGGGATGCCGCGCGCAACACCACGTGACATCGTTGCCTTTTTCGCCTCACCCATCAGTTTATCGAGATCCTCGTGCTGTGGACGCGGACCTTTACGTCTGGCCGGTTGTTTCTGCGTCTTATCGGCCGCCAGCAGCTTCTCGAGATCCGACGAGTTCCCATCTTTCGCGTTCATTGGCAATCCCTGGGTTGCGATACCGCCCGACCGTGCTAAACATTATGGAGACCCCGTTCGCATGCGGCCGCTGGCACACAATGGTCGCGAACTCGAACAACCCAGCGCGGTATCTGGACCAGGACACATCAGGCATTGGCAGGGCAGCAGAACCAAGTATGGCAAAGAATTCACGGATAGCAGGGTTCACGATCGTCGAGCTGATGATCGCTATCGCCATCATCGCTGTGATCAGCACGATTGCGCTCGCCGCCTACCGTTATTACATCCGGACAAGCAGTGAGACAGCGATCGACGCTGCCTTGGAAGAGATTTACAAAGCAACAAGGCTGTATGTTGAATCGAACGGCCGCCTGCCTGGTTCGATGGCAAACCTGGGTTTGCCGACGCAAGACGCCGGACTGGCGTTCACCGTCAAGCCTGTCCAGGGAGCATCGAATCAGGCGCAGATCGTTTCACTGAATGGCTCATCGAAGGTGCCCTTCGTCGTGAATCTGCAGAACGAGGGCGATAAGCTTTGTTGGGATTGCGTGGGCGCCGGTCAAGCCGGCCTACCCGCCGAGCTGATCGCCAACAACGCCTACCTGCCGGAAGAGTGTCGCCGGATCGACCACAACGGCTGCGGCCATTCGATACCGAGCACGCCGCCCGGCAGTACGCCGACCTCCACGCCGTCCGTACCCACGCCGAACAATCAAGGCACAAACGGAACAGCTCCCACACCGAATACTGCCCCGCAGGCGCCGCAAAGCTGTTCGGCAAGCGAAGACGTGATCGACGTCAACGGACACCCTGCATGCGCGCCAAAGTGTCCGCCCGGTACCGTGCGAAACCCCGTGCACAAGTTGCAATGCGATGCGGCTAGCCAGAGTCCAGGGTCGTCCTCCGGATTGACCAGCCCGCAAACGACGGGCGGCAGCACGGGATCGGGAACCGCAACAAGTGCGCCGGCACAATCCCAACCTCATCGGGATACGAACCCGCCGGTAGCCAATTGCCACTATCCCTATGTCGTGCATCCACATGATCCAACGCGATGCTGCAATGCGCACGACAACCGGCACCACGACAAATGCCCCAAGTAGCCGGCTACCCGGTACAAAGCGAGTGCGGGGAATCGACCAACGTGTCCCTGCCGCATACCGCTCGTACAACACGCGTATGATCACCGCCAGGGCGTCGACGTTGATCGGCGACGCCCCGTCGCCATTCAGCTCGACTCAAACACCGCTGCCAAACCTCACCGGAGTCGGCCACCCCAAAGGGTTTTGCTTTGAGATTCGCTGACGGCCGGTTGGTGGTCAGAGTTGGATCTTAGTGTTCGCCAACTGCTGAACCGCTGCCTTGGTCTCATCACTCAGCGGGTTCTTCTGCAGGTCCAGTTTCTCCAGCTTTGTGTTGGCCGACAGATCAAGCTCCGACAACTCATTGCTGCTCAGGCGCAGATCGAGCAACTCGGGGTTCTTGCTGACGTCGAGGCTTTCGAGGTCGTTCTTGTCTGCGCACAGGGTTTCCAGCATCGGGCTGTTGCCGACGTTCAGCTCTTCAAGCTGATTGATGAACACCTCGACATAGGTCAGCTCAGTACAACCGCTGATATCCAACATCTCGAGCTCATTGTTTCCGACAAACAATTCTTCAAGCTTGGTGTTTTTCGACAGGTCCAGTGCACCGAGTTCATTGCGCGTCAGGTCCAGCAATTTCAGATTGCACAGATGCTCGACGCCCACCGCACTCGTGATCTTCTGTTTGCGGCAAACGAGTTCGGTAATGTCTTCGGCGTTCTCGCACCCGGTGGCCAGCACACAGGCTTTGAACGCGTCGTCTTCAAAGGCGATGTCAGTCAGTTTCATCTTCGATTACCCGTCCCTACTCGTTCATACCCGTCGCGCGATCAAGCCGCTTCGGCTTCGGTGGCGGCTGCCAGCAACGCCGGCTTAATCTGCGCCACCCAGGCTTCGACACGCTCTTTGGTTTGGCCCGATTGATTGTCCTGGTCGATCACCAAGCCACAGAACTGGTCGTCGACCTCGGCTGCCGAGATCTCGTACTCATAGCCTTCAGTCGGCCAGAAACCGATGAACGAAGCACCCAGCGAATCGAGCTTTTCGTACAACAGGCCGAGCCCGTCGACAAACTCGTGCGAGTACTCTTCCTGGTCACCCAGGCCGAACAAGGCAACGGTCTTGCCATTGAAATCGACATTGTCGAGCTGCGGCAGGAAGGCCTCCCAGTTTTCAGGCAATTCACCATCGCCGAGCGTGGGCGTACCGAGGATGAAGGCGGAATATGCCTCGAAGTCGGCCGGTTCGAGTTTGGTGACATTCTTCATGTCGATATCACCGTCGTCGAACAGCTTGTTGATCAGCTTGGCGACCTTGCGGGTGTTGCCGGTATCGGTATCGTAGAAAAGACCTATCTTTGCCATCTTGATCTCCCACCAGATGCGTCCTGTCGGGTACGCGCCAAGACCAGGCGACCAGCATCAGGCGCATTGTTGTAAAACTTACAATCGCTACAGTGAATGTCCCTATCACGACCCGGATTTGACCAGGTTGCCGCCTCTAGATCGGTCCTACTCGAGGCGTTGGCTGTTGTGTGGCAAGTGTTATGCCATGCCTTCGGCGCGCCGAGTTTGGGTGGAACGAATCGTGCTGATGCTTGAGTAGTTGTGACCACCTTGCCCACTTGAGCGGAGGAAGCGATGAGTGACGTGGCCGAAGTCGAGAGCGTTGCCGAAGTGGCAGCCGACCCAAACCTGTTGATGGTGGCTTTCGCCTCGTCGGACGGCGAATGCGTCAACCAACATTTCGGTTCCTCGCAGGGTTTCCATGTGTTCGGCGTAGACGCTGATTCAGCCACGCTGATGGCAACCAAGGTGTTTCCCAAAGAAAAGAAAGACGGCAACGAAGACAAGCTGAAACCGAAGCTGAAATGGCTGCACGGCTGCGACCTGGTCTACGTCGGGTCAGTCGGGGGTTCGGCCACTAAGCAGCTGGTCATGCTGGGCGTCAATCCCATCGTCGTCAAAGGCGGACCTGAGATCGAAGAGATCATCGAAGAACTGCAAGGCGAGCTGAGTGGCGATATGTCGCCGATGCTGCAGCGCGTGGTCAGCAAGAAAGCCTCGAAGTCCGATTCGCGCTTCGAGGATATGGAAGAAGAAGGCTGGGTTGAATAATCCGCCCCGGTTGCAGTCCGCTAAGCTGGCGAACGGTTGCTGACGAGGTAAAGCCGTGGCAAAGATACAGATCATCGTTGGATCGGTGAACGGCCGCGCCCTACAGACTGCGGCCGCCGTTGCCCACGTGCTGAACCGGCAGGGCCACGAAACACGGCTCAATACCGAGCCTACAACTCACGACTTGCAACAGAATGCCGACGAAGCACTGCTGGTGTGTTGCTCTACCACTGGGAACGGCGAGCTGCCGAGCAACCTGTATCCGCTGTTCTTCGCGCTCGACGAGCAAACCGTCGACCTCAAGGACCGCATTTACGGCATCATCGCGTTGGGAGACAGCGGCTACGAGCACTTCGCCCAAGCAGGCTACATGATGGAGAATGCCTTGTATCTATCCGGCGCCAAACGAGTCGGCGAAATCTGCGCATTGGATGCGAGAAAGGTCGACAATCAGCCACTCACGGCTGCCTTATGGGCAAACGAATGGGTAAGCGCGCTGGCCTGAGTCAAAAAGAGGCAGAACGATCCGCCGGATCGCTGGCCAATGGTTGGCGACTAGGCTGGCGATAACGGAAACAGAGTATGGGGGCTGCGGCGCGCTGTCAGCATGACGTTGCGGCTTCAGTCTTGAACGCGACATGGCCTCTGATGCGTGACCCGCGATTGCCTTGTACCGAATGCGCTCGCAGTCTCGTTGCGCCTCAGTACGGAAACTCCGGCGACGTCGCCTCTGTGTCTTCCAGCTTGGCGTCGGGATAGTGTTGCTTGATCAACGCCTGAAACTCACCCACTCGCTTTTCGGGCACATCCACCAGCACAAGCAACTGGCCGCCGGCAATCGCTGATGCATACTTTTTCACATGCACGTTTTCGATATCTTCGCCGAGCAAACAACCCAGGCAAGCTCCCATCCCCGCTCCCAGCACACCCATTGCGAGCATTGCCCCACCTGCGAGTACGACCCCGGGGAGACTGAGAGCCAGCAGCCCGACCAGCAGCCCCATCGTGCCCCCGTACTCGGCGCCCTTCTTCATGGCAGGCATCAGGTAGCTCGTCTCTTTGACGGTCGCTTCGTGCAGATCATCCAGCTCGGTACCCGGCGCAGCAACCACATGGACATGGCGGTCATCAACTCCCTGAGCTTTTAAAGCCCGCACCACGCGATGTGTGGTTTCAAGATCCGGCACAAGAAAATAGAGTCGCCTCATGGGTGTTGTTCCTTCGGCACGTTTGTTGAGGTACGAGGGCTATTGGCCAATCTGCGGTGTTCGGCAGCCAACCCTCCCTATCCACTGCAGCAGGCGGCCAAAATTCTACTTCAGCTGGTCAATTCTACATACAACATGCTGTGAAGAGATTATTTGGAGCGCTTCAATACAGCACTTCAGCTCGTCGAGACCTGGCAAGGCCGAACCCGCCCACCGAAGCTACCACAGAGCCCGCCTCAGGCACCCTGACGCACCATGTGCACCCACCGCGCTGAATGCTTTATCTCTTTTCGAGCAAGAGAGACCAGGTCAACGTCCTCTGTCACGCAATAAACTCACGAATTCCGACTCATTGCTTGCCGTCATCAGCAACTTGTCTGTCGATCGCGTCATTGCCACATAAAGGAGCTTGGCGTCTGCTGCGGCGTCACCGTGTTTCGCAGGTAATGATCCTACACCCGGTATAACGACCAACGGGAACTCCAAGCCTTTACTACTATGCATCGTCATAACTTTGATGGCTTTTTCAGCCGAGTCAAAAGCCTTCTTCTCCGAGGTATCCAACAATCTCCTCACTGGCAGAGAACTTGTCTTCAGTCCATCTGCCAACTGTCCAGCCAAATACTTCGAGTGACATACCACACACATCTCATGCCAGGGCATACCTTCCGCATGAAGACGCTCTAGCGTATGAGCGATATACGCGATCTCCTCGACGACCGACCTACACATCCGCAGGTGCGGCGGCGGGCCATGGCGCCCCGCGGCCTGCGGTTCGACAAGAGGTACGGAATCCTCGTCTGAATCATTGGGAGCTAGATAGTGCTTTGCAAACTGATAGGCGAAATCGAAGATTTCGGTAGTATTTCGGTAGTTGAGCTTCAAGATGGTTGTTCGGCCCCGAGCTTGCACACCAACGCTTGATAAACTGAAGTCCATCGTTCGCTGCTTCTTATAAATTGATTGGGCATCATCGTAGAGAAGAAGCAACGATCCCTCTTCGGGATCGACCATTTGAACGATCAAGCGGAGCCACTCTTCCTCAAAATCGTGGCCTTCGTCAATCATCAGTGCACCATACTGCCCCTTCGGAATACGCCCCTTGTTGACAGCGTCAATAACCGCGTTTACCAGTTCTCGATGGTAGTCCGTTCCAGGTCTGGGTTTGTCGACGTGATAACACTTCAGTTGCTCGCCACACCAATCGTGAAAATGGTAGACGTGAACGCGATCGTGGATACCACGCTCTTTCATCATTCCGCGAAGCCTGGCAGCGAGCGTGATATTGAAGCACACGACCAGAATAGGCTTATTCATGAGCTGAGCCAAATAAAGGCAGCGATAGCCAAGTATGAGCGTCTTCCCTGAGCCAGCTACTCCATGAATCACACGGTGCCCACTCCCAAGACTTCGTGCCAACTGCTCCTGCTGCATATCCATCACCCTGACAATATCGGGGATGAGGTCCGCAGGTGAAGGTTTGACACCATCACTGTTTTGTTCGTTTTCAACAGCTTCCTCAAAAAGATCTGTTTGACTGTCGACGATCCGAATTTCAGGAAAGATATGCCACCGAACTCTATCTATCTGTGGAAGCGACATCTGACGACTGAACGCTATGTTGAACATGTCCCAAAGGCATTTTTGAAAGTCCTCAGGATCAGTCGATTCAGTCATTTCGTCGCTGCAGATGACCTGATGAGCAGGCAACACCTCCCCCATGCCAGAACGTTCGAACTGATTCCTATTAATGTTGGTTAGGACCACGCCATACCCGTAAGGAAAAACAAGCTTGCCTCGATAACGTCCGTCTGCGTGTACGAGCTGAGGATCGGTTTCAAGTCGATTGACAAGCTCATAGGCACACTGTCGAACCTGTTCAATCGGGTTCGCCTTGGTGATCATTCCGCGCTGCGTAACCAGGCTGGCAGAGACTTTGTCCATCCGTTTTATGTTATCGAACTTCCAATCCTTCACCTCCAACAGAAGCAGGCCTCGTGACGGATGCAATACGATGAAATCCGAATGGCGCTGTCGTCGTCCAACGGGTAATTCATACCAACAGAGGTAATCATCCTCCAAATGGCTTTCCAATCGACGGGCAAAACGTTTCTCGCCAGCCTGCATGCGGCTTAGGCAGCTATTCAAAGAAGGGATCAATGTCGCCATTCCGCGTTACTCTTCGCAGGCCAACTTCAATCTATTTTTCTGGTTCACTTCGATATTTCTGAGCGTCTATTCCATATATTTCTTTAGCCAACGAATGCCCCAGGGTCAACATGGCGACTAGGCGCTCCATCTGGGCACTCGCCACTTCGTTTCTATCACAACTCGACACGCAGAGATTGGCGCCCGCCAGCGGTGCGGCTGACTTCGCGTGAAACATCCGCAGCGCCTCTCCCCCGCCCTGCAGCAGATCTCGGATCACCAACGGACTCAGCATTCCAGCGGATTCCATAACGGGTAGCTGGCAGACGTTATGTAGGGCCGTCAGCAGTTTTGGTCCGATGAACTGCGG
>MWSE01000013.1_pt1 | contig 66628 bp, 59 predicted proteins | sample 1021931 | NCBI WGS metagenome assembly MWSE01 (sample SAMN06338154, study PRJNA374545) | mollusc metagenome | biome: marine bay; material: sediment; isolation source: gill 28 cm from animal B | host: Kuphus polythalamius | place: Philippines: Mindanao | collected 2011-09-12 | reverse complement strand
GCGATTCGGCGCGATTTTGCCCTGGCCCTGGCCCGTGAGGTGTCGTACCAGGCCGTTCTCGACGTGATCCGCGACGTTGCCCCGCCGGTCGTCAGAGACATCCAGTTGTTTGATGTCTATACTGGAGAGAAATTAGATTCCGGTCTAAAAAGCCTTGCTTTGAGCTTGATTTTACAGGAATCTTCCCACACGCTTACGGATGCTGAGGTAGAAGACGCCACAGGTGTCGTTCTGAAGGCACTCGAAGCGCGTTTGTCGGCGAAACTGAGAGATTGAAGCAATGGCACTCACCAAAGCAGAAATGGCAGAACACCTGTTTGAAGAGTTGGGTCTGAACAAGCGCGAAGCCAAGGACATGGTGGAGATGTTTTTTGAAGAGATCCGCCTGTCGTTGGAGAACGGTCGGCAGGTGAAGCTTTCCGGTTTCGGAAATTTCGATCTGCGTGAGAAGAAGCAGCGCCCCGGCCGGAATCCGAAAACGGGTGAAGAGATCCCGATTTCGGCGCGTCGTGTGGTCACGTTCCGTCCCGGCCAGAAACTGAAGGCTCGAGTAGAGGCATATGCTGGATCCCAACAGCAGCAACATTGAACTACCCCCGATACCGGGCAAGCGCTACTTCACGATCGGTGAGGTCAGCGAACTCTGCCAGGTGAAGCCGCACGTCTTGCGTTACTGGGAGCAGGAGTTCCCGCAGCTCAAGCCGGTCAAGCGGCGCGGCAACCGACGTTACTATCAGCGCCATGACGTCGAGATGATCCGCAACATCCGTAGCCTGCTGTACGAACAGGGTTTCACCATCGGTGGCGCCCGTCAGCAGTTGTCCGGAGAAGGTCACAAGCACGAGGCGCCGACAGCGCAGGTTCAGGCGAGTCCGGATTCCATCAAAAAGCTGCGCAGCGACCTCGAAGAACTCCTCGAAATCCTGAAAAGCTGACCAGGAATTGCTTCATTGACAAAAAAGCGCCGCATCCATAGGATGCAGCGCTCGCATTTCGGAGCGTAGCGCAGGCTGGTAGCGCACCACAATGGGGTTGTGGGGGTCGGAGGTTCGAATCCTCTCGCTCCGACCAAATCTAAAAGAAGCTGCCGAAGGGCGGCTTTTTTATTGTCCAGAAGAAGCCACGATTCGAACCTCCGACATCAAAATGGCTGGTTCGACAAGGACCGGAGGTCCGCAGAACGGCCGAAGGCCGATAATCCTCTCGCTCCGATCAAATCTAAAAGAAGCTGCCGAAGGGCGGCTTTTTTATTGTCCGGAAGAAACCACGATTCGAACCTCCGACATCAATAAGCGGTTCGACAAGGACCGGAGGTCGGCAGAACGGCCGAAGACTTATTGAAGAAACCCACTTACCTTCGACAACAACAGCTCTTCGTCGATCGGCCTGTGCATGTACTCGTCGGCGCCGGCGGTGTTTGCCTTCGCCAGTTGCTTCTCGCGATCGTTGGCCGATATCAGAATCACCGGGATGCGTTGTGTTTTGGTGTCGGCTTTGAGTTGCTCGCATACCTGCACGCCATCCATGCCGGGCATGTCGATGTCCAGAAGAATCAGGTCGGGGCGCAGGCTGTGTGCGATGTCGACACACTCGTGTCCGGTCTCCAGTGTCACGATATTGCAGTGATTGCGTAGCGACTCACTCATCTGCTGCAGGTGGTTTTGATCATCGTCGACGATCAACACGGTTTTGTGCGGTTGCTCTTTGCGCGCATAGACGCGATTGCGACCTTGTTGTTTTGCCTGATAAAGCGCCTTGTCGGCGGTTGCGACCAAGGTCTCGAGATCGGCGCCGTTGATTGAATCGCTGCAGGCCACGCCGACGCTGGTGGTGACGAATTGTCCGGTGCTGGAGGATTCGTGTGGGATTTTCAGATTTTGTACGGCTTCGCGAACTGCGTTGCCCACCGTGATCGCGCCGTCGAAGTCGGTGTCGGGCAGCAACACGATGAACTCCTCACCGCCGTATCGCGCGACGATATCGTCGGGTCGATGCACGCGCGACTTTATCGCCTGTGCGACGCGCTGCAGGCAGTCGTCACCCGCCGGGTGGCCGTATCGGTCATTGAACTTCTTGAAATGATCGACATCCATCATCAATACCGAGGTGGGGCGGTTGTAGCGGTTGACCGACGACCATTGTTTGGCGGCCAGCTCATCGAAGGTACGGCGGTTGTACAGCTGGGTCAGGCTGTCGCGCTGGCTCAGTGCTTCGAGCTCGGCGTTGAGCGCGTTCATCTGGTTGCGCATCGTGACGATGCGTTCCATTGCGCGAATCTTGGCGTTGAGGATCACTTGGCTGATCGGCTTGGTCAGGTAGTCGTCGCCGCCGGCCTCGATGCCTTCACAGACGCTGTTGTCGTCGGACTTGCCGGTCACGAAGATGATCGGTACCCAATGGTCGCCAAACCATTCGCGCATCAAGCGCGTCGTCTCGAAACCGTTCAGTCCCGGCATCTCGACATCCATGATGATCAGATCGAAGCTGTCGTTTTCGATCAGCTGCAGCGCCTCTTCGCCGGTCTTTGCCACCACGGCCTTGTGTTGTGCCTGTTCGATGTACGAGCACAAGGCGTGGCGCAGGGTGGCGCTGTCTTCGACGAGCAGAATCTTCACGTTAAGTAGGATTCCCTTTTGCTGGCTTTGCAGATGCCGAAGAACACTACCGCTGCCGGTGCAGCGTCGACCAAACAGCCGCCTTCCTCGCGCGGCGATCGGTGCGCGCCGATAGCGCGCCAGGCATGACTGTTTGAATTCGAGATGGCCATTGAAGAGGGAACTAGGGTCTTTCTGAACATGGATTTGCTGCACCTGTTTTTTCGGTATGTCAGCGCAATTCTTGAACAGTTCCGAGGCGCGCGATTCGCATTCTTGGATGCCCGACAGGCGCGTCTTTACATCTCAGTCCGGCAGGTGGACGACGGGCATGAATCACCTCTGAAGATTGTTGCCGAGACGCAGGGTTGCAGGTGTGTGATCCATCATGAAATGCGTTGAAAGTGCCGTTTCGCAACCGCCAGGTCGCCCGATAACCGCCGGTGACGGGGTTATCGGGCAATGCTGGGCCTGGGCTACTTGGCGAAGTTGTATTCTTTTTTCTCGGCGAGTTTGCCGACGGTGTCTTTGATTGCGTCGTTGAATGTCTTTTTGTCGTTCTGCTGACTGGACTTGCGCTGCGCGTCGACAAACGCCTCGCGTTCCTCGCTGAGTTTCAGGATCTCACGCTGCAGCGACTCGCGTTCGGCCTTCTTCTCGGCGACAAATGCTTCGCGTTGTGGTTTTGACATGGACTGCATGGGTTCCGGCAGTGCCTCGGTCTCGACGTCGTCGAGATCCACCGAGCCGCTTTCCATTGCATCGACGAGATCCCAACCGGTATTGCGGTATACGGAAGAGGCTTTCGCCTTGGCGCGTTTCGCCAGATAGGCTTGGGATACATCCGCTGACTTCGAGTCCTGAACGCGTTGCCGTTCCTGGGCCGATTTGCCTTGTTTGCCAAACGCGATATAGGTGTCGTTGAGTTGTTGGTTGAGGCGAGCGATCGCCGCGTCTTGGGGTGCGTCAACGTGGGCGATCTGCTGGTTGTGATCGATGCTCATGAAACTGCCGCCGGAAAGCTGTGCACCCTGCATCCAGCCGGTCGCGATACCTTCGCGTCGCTCACCGGCGAAAATGGTGCTGACAGTGATGTCGCGCCCACCGGCCCGCTCAACCGCCTTGGTATAGTCCACCGGTCCTTGCGTGAAGGGTTCGTTGCCGGCGATAAAGATCAGCCGCATGTCTTGCGGGTTGCTGCTCCACTGCAACTGTGTGACCGCCTTGTCGATGGCGTAGCCGCAATATTCGTTGCCGCCGTTCGTCGCCAGCGAAAACAATGCTTCGGAAACGCGGTCGAGTTCGGTCGTCAATCCGACCACTTGGCGTAGATGACCCGATTGAGCGGGTAGGCCGTCGTTGCCGTACTCAAACACGGCAACCTGCAGCGTAGGGGTCACACCGTTGCGTTTGGCTTTGCCCAATTCGTCGACCATCTGCCATAGTTGTTCGCGCGTCTGGTTGATCAGGCCGTCCATGCTGTTGGATGTATCCAGCAGGATTGCGAGCTGGATCTGGGGCGGCTTTGCCGCGATCTCGGATGCAGCGTTGGGCTGAGCACCTGGTGCAGAGAAAGCGGGTGCAGCGCCCAGACACACTGCCAACAGCATAGCGGACGCGGTTCCGCGAACAGCGCGGGTGACGGACGATGAAAGAAACGGCTTGAACATGGTGGTTCTCCTGGCATTGAAGTGTGTTCTCACTCTATGTGCACGAGGCGAATGATTGACCACCGAAATAGGTAAACAGTTGGTGCGCGTGTTTACCTAAAGTTTACGTTCCGCCCGTGGTGCGCAAGCTGCACCGGTGGGGCGTAACCCGGAGTAATTGTTGTTGCTTCATTGGATATCAGTTGACGGAAAAGTGAGATGTCGACCTTCAAGGCGCTGTTGTTGGATATGGACGGGGTCTTGTTTCATGGCGACCGTGCATTGCCTGGTGCGGATGAGTTTCTGCAGGCCATCAGTCATCTGCCGTATTGCTTCATAACCAACAACCCGATACGCACGCCCGCGATGTTGGTTGAGCATTTCGTGCGCCTGGGTCTGCCGCGCGTCGACGAATCACGCTTCGTAACGAGCGGGCAGGCGACGGGTGAGTGGCTGGCTCGGCAGCAACCGGACTTTGGTTTTTACGCGGTCGGTGCAGCCGGTCTGCACCAGACCTTGTCGCAGTATGGCAACTACGACCCGGAGACGGCCGATTTCGTGGTGGTGGGCGAGGGCGAGGGTCTTGATTTCGATACGCTCACGATCGGCATCAATCTGATTCTCAAACAGGGGGCTCGCCTGGTATGCACCAACCCCGACCACAATGTCGATGCCTCGATCGATGGCATGCATCGGGTGTTGCCTGGCGGAGGTGCGCTGGTAGCCCCATTCGCCGTGGCCACCGGTCAGACACCGGTATTCATCGGTAAGCCGCATCCGCTGTTGTACGAGATGGCGATGCAGCGCCTGGGTGTCGCGGCGCCCGATTGCGTGATGGTGGGCGACCGGCCGGATACCGACATCGCCGGGGCAGCGGCCTTAAAGATGGCGACGGCGCTGGTCAGAACGGGGCGCTTCGGGCGCGGTGAGAAACTGCCTTCGGGGCTTGAGCCGGACTGGGATTGCGAGAGCCTGACGGCGCTGCTGGATCGTTGGCGAGACGCGTGCCCTGAAAGCTTCGGCACAAAAACTAAAGCCGGCTGAAGCCGGCTTTACAGTGACCGCCACGGCAGTAGCGACCTGGGTCGTTCTTGTTGTTAAATCGGCACAATTTGTTATCGCTCTATACAAAGCAGGTAACGGGCCAATAGTAAAAAGATTTTTATAATCATTGTGTTACGAGGTGGGATTCACGCGACTGCAATAGTCGTGTAAAGCAAGCTGACAATATTCATGAATCTTATTCGCCGCACCGCGGATCGCTTTTTCGGCCTGCGGTGACCGGATAGCCGTCCTTTTCATGGCAATTCGGTTTCGGCGGCGTTGCTCTGCTGTCGTCGGCTTTTCAATCAGCTTTTTCTGAAATAGACCCGGTTTTAGGGTGAGTATTGATTTTGACCCACCCTAGGGGTTCGTCTGATAATGCCGCGCTGTTCGTAAACTGCCCGCTGGAAATTGATTAAAACTATGAAAATCGGGATTCCAAAAGAATCGCTCGATGGAGAAACGCGGGTCGCAACGACCCCCGACGTCGCCAAGAAGCTGGTCACAGGCGGCTTGACCGTATTGATGGAGAAAGGCGCCGGTGAAGGCTCGCATTTTCCGGATAGAGCCTACCAGGAGGTGGGTGTCGAGTTGACCGATCGGACCGGCGCGTTTGCCTGCGACATCGTCACCAAGGTGCGCAAGCCAACCCTGGACGAAGCGGCGATGATCAACGAAGGCGCCATCCTGATCGGCTATGCCGAGACTTGCGACGAAGACCCGGTGATCGCCGCGCTGCACGCGCGCAATATCACGTTCCTCGCCATGGAACGGATTCCACGGATCTCGCGCGCCCAGTCGATGGACGCCCTGTCGTCACAGAGCAACATCGCCGGCTACCGCGCGGTCATCGAAGCCGCCCAGCATTTCGGTCGCTTCGTTCCGCTGATGATGACGTCGGCCGGTTCGGCAAAGCCGGCGCGCGTCGTGATCCTCGGCGCCGGTGTCGCCGGCCTGCAGGCGATCGCCACGGCACGACGTTTGGGTGGCGACGTGTACGCCTATGACGTGCGTCCCGAGACCCAGGAACAGATCGCGTCGCTCGGCGCCAAGGTGATCGAGCTGGATATCGGCGAAGGTGGTGCCGGCGAGGGCGGTTATGCGCGTGAGCTGTCGGATGAGGGCAAAGCGAAACAACAGGCGTTGCTGGCCGACGAACTCGCCAAGGCGCACATCATCGTGTCGACGGCGTTGATCCCGTGCAAGCCGGCGCCGGTGCTGGTCACCGAAGATGTCGTCAAGCGCATGCGCGAGGGATCGGTGATCATCGATCTCGCTGCAGCGACCGGCGGCAACTGCCCGTTGACCGAGAAGGACAAGGTCGTCAACAAGCACGGTGTGATCCTCGTCGGACACACCAATTACCCGGCGATGATGCCGTCCGATGCGAGCGCGTTCTACGCCAAGAACGTCGCCAATCTCATCGAGATCATGCTCGACAAGAGCGGCGATACGATCGCATTGAAAGATCTCGACGAAGACGAGATCACACAGGCAGCCCAGCTCAAGCCGACGGCCTGAGCACGTGGCCATTGCTGAATAAAAGAATCGAACAGAGGAAACGCTGATGCCAGACACACTGGTCGCGCTATACGTATTCGTTTTGGCCTGCTTCATCGGTTACTGGGTAATCTGGGGAGTCACGCCGTCGTTGCATACCCCGCTGGTCGCGTTGACCAACGCGATCTCCGGCATCGTGATCGTCGGCGCCTTGCTGGTGACCGGTCTCGAGTCGGCCGGCTCGTTCGCCGAGATCACCGGTTTCTTCGCGGTGCTGTTGGCATCGATCAACGTCTTCGGCGGCTTCCTGGTGACTAACCGGATGCTGTCGATGTTCCGCAAAAAGAAGTGAGGTCCTGAGGCATGCAGATATCCGCCAACCTCCAGGCCCTGGCTTACTTGGCGTCGGCCGTGTTGTTTATCCTGTCGCTGAAGGGGCTCACGCATCCGGCCACCGCGCGGCGCGGCAATTTCCTCGGCATGGCCGGCATGGCGATCGCGATCGTCGCAACGCTGCTCGGCAGCGAGGTGCAGTCGTACGGTTTCATCATTGCCGGCGTGCTGGTTGGTGGCCTGATCGGTGCCGTGCTGGCGATGCGTATCCAGATGACGGCGATGCCGCAGCTGGTCGCGGCACTGCACAGTTTCGTCGGCCTGGCTGCAGTGTTGGTCGCGATCGGTACCTTCCTCAACAAGCGAGACGAAGGTTTGCTCAACGCGGTGTTGATGGGTGAGCTGTCGGCCGGTGCAATCATCGGCGCGATCACCTTCACCGGTTCGGTCATCGCCTTTGGCAAGCTGCAGGGCCTGATATCCGGCAAGCCGGTGAAGTTCGGTGGGCAGCATCAGCTCAATGCGTTTATCGCTTTGGTCACCATAGGGCTTGGCGTGCACTTTGCGATGACCGGCAGCGTGGTGTCGCTCGCCGTGATGACGATTCTTGCCATGGTCCTCGGCGTGACCTTGATCATCCCGATCGGCGGCGCCGACATGCCGGTGATCATCTCGATGCTCAACAGCTATTCGGGTTGGGCCGCGGCGGCGACCGGTTTCACGCTGCACAACAACCTGCTGATCATCGTCGGCGCGCTGGTCGGTTTCTCGGGTGCGATCCTGTCTTACATCATGTGTAAGGCGATGAACCGTTCGATCATCAACGTGGTGTTCGGCGGCTTCGGCAGCGAGAGCAGTGGCGCACCGAGTGCCGGTGCAACCGCGATGGAGAAGGGCATCAAGTCGGCGTCGGTCGAAGATGCCGTGTATTGGATGGAAGACGCCAACCGCGTGATCATCGTGCCGGGTTACGGCATGGCCGTGGCGCAGGCTCAGCACGCCCTGAAAGAGATGATGGAGTTGCTCGAAGCGCGCGGTGTCGAGGTCAAATTCGGCGTGCACCCGGTGGCCGGTCGTATGCCCGGTCACATGAACGTACTGCTGGCCGAGGCAGACATTCCCTACGATCACGTCCTCGAGATGGACGAGATCAACCCAGACTTCGCCTCGACCGATGTCACCCTGGTCGTCGGCGCCAACGACGTCGTCAACCCGGCTGCCAAAAACGACGCCTCGAGCCCGATCTACGGCATGCCGATCCTCGAGGCCGGCAGGTCGAAGCAGGTCTACTTCCTCAAACGCTCGATGAACCCGGGCTATTCGGGCGTCGACAACCTGCTGTTCTACCAGGACAACACCTCGCTGATATTCGGCGATGCAAAAGACACGATCGAGGGCATGGTCGCCACGCTGAAGGGCGGTGGACACTGAGTTCGAGCAGACTTGGCGGCACGCTGCAGTGCCGTCCACCGCTCAGGCGACGATACTCAGATCCGACAGGTGATCCTGCGCTGCGACGATCTGCGCCTGGATGTTGCTGAGTGGTTCGGGGCGGTGAATGGCGAAGCCCTGCGCATGATCGATGTCCATCGATTGCAGGATCTTCTTCACCCGATGGTTCTCGACGAACTCGGCAATCGTACGTTTGCCGAGTTTCTTACTGATCCTGCTGATGGATTCGACCAGCGCACGGTTGATCGGATCGCGGTCGAGGTTGTGAACCAGGGCGCCGTCGATCTTCAGGTAGTCGATGTCAACGTTGCGTAGCTGGTTGAACGCGGCCAGACCGCTGCCGAAGTCATCGAGTGCGAACCGGCAACCCAGATCGCCCAATGCATCGATGATGGCCGCAACGCTGCTGAGACTGCGCACAGCCGTCGATTCGCTGATCTCGAAGCACAAGGATGCCGGTGGTACGTCGGTCTCTTTGATGCATTGACGCACGAATCGATGAAAGTGGGCGTCGAGGGCAGATGTACCACTGATGTTGATGCTTACCCGCAGTTGTTCGGCCGTATCGCCAAGATCGGCGAGCCAATCCAGCGTATGGCGAACCACCCAGCGATCGATCTCCGGCACCATGTCGTGCCTTTCGGCAGCGGGCATGAACTGACCCGGCGTGATCAAGCCCAATCCTTGTTCGTCTTTCATACGCACCAGGATTTCGAGCGACAGGTAGCCGTCGTCTTTGCTCGGATTGAGCGCCTTGATTATCTGCCCGTACAACACGAAGCGATCGTGTTGCAGTGCGTCGCTGATGCGCGAAACCCAGCGTATCTCGCTTGAGCGTTTGGTGAGCGCCTCGAGATCGCCGGTGGCACGATGCACGCGGTTGCGACCCTCCTCTTTTGCCGTATAGCAACAGGCGTCGGCGGTGTTCATCAACTGAGTCAGCGTGATCGGCAGGGTACCGAAAGGCACCAGGCCAATGCTCGCCCCAATCTTGAAAACCTGGTTGTCCCAACCAAAGGTGTACTCCTCGATAGAGCGCCGCATCTTTTCCGCAACCTGCTCGGCGTCGCGCGTATCAGTGAAACGCAGCAGAACCGCAAATTCGTCACCACCGATGCGCGCCAGCACGTCGGCGTGGCGCAGTAGTTTGGCCAGCCGGTCGGCCACCTCGCGTAACAGCGCATCGCCGGCGGCGTGGCCACAGGTGTCATTGACCAGTTTGAAGCGATCGAGGTCCAGCATCAGCAACGCATGGTGCTCGAGTTCGACCTCGCTCTGCTCGAGCACTGTGCGCAGCGTGGCTTCGAACGCCTGCCGATTCAACAGGCCGGTGAGCGGATCGTGCGACGCCTGGTACGACAGCTTGCTCTGGCGCGAGCCGGCGTTGATCACGACGAACGCTGCGGTCGCAATCGCCATGATTACCGCAATGATGCCAAGCAGCGTGCTCATCAACAGTGCATCTTCGAAGTCGTTGTTGGCCGTTCGAATGTGCTGTTGAGTGCCTTGATGAATCGTGCGCACCAACTCGTCGACGTGCTGCAGCAGCGCCAAGTGCCCATCGATTGCCGCCTGGACGGCGATCCGGCGCTCCCTTGGCGTGGCCTGGTCGTTGAACAGGGCGGACAGTGCGCGGGAATTGGCAGGCCCGACGCTGCGCGCATCGGCATCGAGACCGTCCATGATGCCTTGCTCTGCGTCCGTCCGAACATGCGACAGCAGCGATGCACGGGCGCGGCTATATTTACTGGCGTAGCCGAAGTAGCGCATCTTTTCTTCGTCGCGTGCGAAGACGTCGTACTGGCGGACCATCGTCCGCAGGCTGTCTACGCGTTCGCGGATGGCTTCGCGCATGGTGTAGGCGAGCACGGTCTTCATGCCTGTTTCTCGCACGAGCTGCGAGAGCGACGCGTGATGTTGGTTTTTGGTGTGGAAACCGGCGACCACGGAGACGAGAAACAGGGCAATGACCAGGCCGAAGCCGAGCGCGGTCATAGTGCGCACGTCGTAGCGACGAACGAGCGGATTACTGTCGGCAGTGGGAGGTGTCTGTTGCACGTCGTCCCAATAGTGATCGTTGCGGGGCCCAAGGTGCCGGGCTGAAACAGCGATTCTCCGTTCGCCTAAACCCGTTATTGGCTCACGATTCGAATTCTTTAATCCTTTTCAAACAATAGCCTATGTCCAAAAAACAAGAAAAACTCTCGGCCTTGGCCGGCTGCGTCAGCGGGATCTGCCTGATCGCAGCGAGCACTGCTGCCTGTCTGGCCGATAGCGGAGAACAGCATTGGAGGGCCGGCGAGCACGCCGCTGCGTTGGAATCTTGGCAGCAGGCAGCGCGCAGTGGCGATATGCAGGCGGCGTTGCAGCTTGCCGCGGTTTACCGGCGTGGTCCGATCGAGCTGCGCGACGCCGAGCAGGCGGGGATCTGGTTCAGACGGGCCGGGTTGCAGGGCGATCCATCCGCGCAATACGAGTTGGGCCTGATGTATGAACTGGGTGTCGGCGTGCCGCAAGACCCCGCCGAAGCCGCGCGTTGGTATGGCATGGCGACCGCGCAGGGTGTTTGTCCCAGCGCGATGCCGGACGACTTCGGTTTGCTGTTGTCCTCGCCCTGACGGAGTGAGACGGACAAAGGCGCTTGGGTGATTGATTCGGCGCGGATGGGCCTGCGCCTGCTAAAATGGCGAATTTTTCGCGATCTCCTGCCGCGTGTCCGAGCTGCAACACAACATCGATACCTGTCTACTGCGCGACCGCCCACGTTTGCGTCGCCTGGCAAAACAGTTGCGCGCGTCATCCGGCGAGGATGCGGCGTGGCTCGAGTTCGACCAGCAGCTTGCCGCTTCGGCAGCAGTCGCGCGGCAGCGCGCCGAGCAGCGCCCGGCAATCAACTTTCCCACCGAACTGCCGATCTGCGAGTGCCTCGATGAAATCCGTTCGCTGATCGCCGCACACCAGGTCATCGTGCTGTGTGGCGAGACCGGTTCGGGCAAGTCGACCCAGTTGCCGAAGGTCTGCCTCGACCTGGGACGCGGCGTCTTCGGTCGCATCGGGCATACCCAACCGCGCCGGATCGCGGCGCGCAGCCTGGCGACGCGGATAGCCGCCGAAGTCGGCCAGGAGGTCGGCGATGCCGTCGGGTACAAGGTACGGTTCCGCGACCATGTCGGTGACAACACCCAGGTCAAACTGCTGACCGACGGTATGTTGCTGGCCGAGATCCGCCACGACCGCGACCTGCTCGAATACGACACGCTGATCATCGACGAGGCGCACGAGCGCAGCCTCAACATCGATTTCCTGCTCGGTTATCTGCACAAGCTGTTGCCCCGCCGACCGGACCTGAAGCTGATCATCACCTCGGCGACGATCGATCCGGGACGCTTTTCGCGGCACTTCAACGATGCACCGGTGATCGAGGTATCGGGCCGGACGTTTCCGGTGGACGTGCGTTGCCGCGAACCCGAAGAGGCAGGTGCCGGTGAGCGCGACGAGGCCATGCAGCAGGCGATCGTCGATGCGATCGATGAACTGAGCCTGGAGGGCACGGGCGACATCCTGGTGTTCCTGTCGGGCGAGCGCGAGATCCGCGAAACTGCCGAGACATTGCGCAAGCACAAGATGCTGCACAGCGAGGTGATCCCGCTGTATGCGCGTTTGAGTCCATCCGAGCAGTCGCGGGTGTTTGCGCCAAGCGGCCGGCGGCATATCGTGTTGTCGACCAACGTGGCCGAGACCTCGCTGACCGTGCCGGGTATCCGCTATGTGATCGATGCCGGCTTTGCACGCATCAGCCGTTACAGCGCACGCAGCAAGATTCAACGCCTGCCGGTCGAACGCATCTCCAAGGCGAGCGCCGAACAACGCAAAGGGCGTTGCGGCCGCGTCGCCGAGGGCATCTGCATCCGCCTGTACAGCGAAGACGACTATGCTGCGCGCGCCGATTACACCGAGCCGGAGATCCAGCGAACCAACCTGGCGGCGGTCATCCTGCAGATGGCGACACTGGGTTTCGGCGACGTGGCGTCGTTCCCGTTCGTCGACCCGCCGGACGCGCGGCTGGTCAAAGACGGCTACAAACTGCTCGAAGAACTGGCCGCGGTCGATCAGCGCCACAAGGTGACCAAGCTCGGCAACCGACTGGCGCGCCTGCCGGTCGACCCTCGCATCGGCCGCATGCTGCTGGCCGCGGCGCAGCAGGGCTGTCTGCGCGAGGTGGTGATCATCGCCGCGGCCTTGTCGGTGCAGGATCCGCGTGAACGTCCTGCCGAAAAACGCCAGGATGCGGACGAGGCGCATGCCCAGTTCGCCGACGAACGCTCCGACTTCATGGCATTTCTGAAGCTGTGGCAGTTCCTCGAGGAAAACCGCAAGCACCTGACACGCCGCAAGTTCGAACGCCTGTGCAAGCTGCATTTCCTGTCGCCGACGCGCGTGCGCGAATGGCACGACGTGCAGGTGCAGCTGCGCGTGCAGCTGCACGAGCTGGGTTATCGCGACAACGAGCAGGATGCCGACTACGCGACCTTGCATCGCGCGTTGCTGACCGGGCTGCTCAGCCACGTCGGCCTGCGCACCCAGGGCAACAATCGCGATTACCTCGGCGCACGCAATCGTCACTTTTTTATCTTTCCCGGGTCGGGCCTGTTCGCCAAACAGCCGAAGTGGGTCATGGCGGCAGAGATGGTCGAGACCACGCGTCTGTACGCACGTAGCGTGGCGGCCATCGAGCCGGATTGGATCGAGCCGCTGGCCAAGCACCTGATTAAACACAGTTACTCATCGCCGCGCTGGCAGGCACGGCGCGGCCAGGTGGCGGCCGATGAGAAGGTGACGTTGTACGGCATGCCCATCGTGCCCAGGCGCGTGGTCAACTACGGCCCGATCGATCCGGTTGTGTCGCGCGAGATCTTCATTCGCTTCGGCCTGACCGAGGGCGACATGAATACGCGCGCGCCGTTCTGGCGGCACAACCGCGAGCTGATCGCCGGGCTGCGCGATATCGAGGCCAAATCACGGCGTCGGGATCTGCTGGTCGACGAAGAGGTGATCTACGGTTTCTATACCAATCGGGTGCCCGAGGGCATCTATAGCATTGCGCAACTCGAAAGCTGGCTGCGCGAGCTGCCGCGCGATCGGGCCAAGGTGCTGCACATGCGCATGGAAGACCTGCAGCGCGCGGATATGGATGCCGACTGGGTCGCGCAATACCCGGACAGTCTCAATCTGAACGGTTCGCGCCTGCCGCTGCGTTACCACTTCGCGCCGGGCGAGAGCAACGACGGGGTGACCTTGACGGTGCCGGCCGCGGTGCTTGGTCAGTTGACGCCGGGTGTGGTCGACAGGGTGGTACCCGGCCTGCTGCTGGAAAAGATCACCCTGTTGCTCAAGAGTCTGCCCAAGGCGATCCGTCGCCAGCTGGTGCCGATCCCCGAGTACGCCGAGCGCTGCCTGCAGGCGTTGCCGATGGCCGATGCGCCGCTGGTACAGACGCTCGGCAGCACGCTGAAACAGCTCGCCGGTATCCACGTGCCCGAGGATGCCTGGCAGCCGGACCAACTGCCGGCGCACCTGAACCTGCAACTGCGCGTGCTCGACGACGACGGTCGCTCGACGCTCGCGGTGTCGCGCGATCTACACGATCTGCAAAAACGCTATGCGGGCGCAGCGCGCAAGCTATCGCCGGAGAAGGGCGCGGGCTTGGGCAAGGCCGACGAGGCGATGACCGAATGGACCTGCGGCGCGTTGCCGCAAGAGGTCGTCCAGCAATCAGGCAAGATGCAGGTCAAGGGCTTTCCGGCGCTGGTGGACGGTGGCGATCACGTGCGCGTCAAGGCGGTCGACAGCCTGCCGGGTGCGCAGCGGCAGCATCACTTCGGCGTGCGCCGCCTGTTGATGCTACGTGAGAACAAGGCCGTCAGGGCTTTGAAGAAGAACATCCGCGGTGTGAAGGATATGCGGCTGCAGTACGCCAAGGCCGCCCAGGCACCAAACCGCGAGGCGGCGGATGACACCGATCTGGTCGATCAGTTGGTCGAGGTGGCATTCGATCGGGCATTTCTACCCAACAGTGCCTGGGACATTCGTGACGTGAAGGCATTCGAACATTGCCGCGAGCAGGGCAGGCCGAAGCTGGGGCCGGCGCTGCTCGAGATCTCCGGGCTGATCGGCGACATTCTCGCCGAGGCGCATGCGGTGCGTTCGCAGCTTGCCAAGACCACCCAAGCCAACTGGCAGGGATCGGTCGCCGATATGCAGGCGCAACTCGACCGGCTGGTTTACCGCGGTTTCGTTCATGCGACCCCGGCCGAGCGGTTGCTGCATCTTCCCCGTTACCTGAAAGGCCTTCGCCTGCGGTTGGAGAAACTGCACGCCGGTGGGGCCGCCCGCGATGGCCAGCGTATGGCGGAGATGACGGAGCTGCACAATCGATGGTTGCTGCGATGGCAGCAGGCAGAGCAGGCCGAGGTGTTCGACGCGCGGCTCGACGAGATCCGCTGGATGCTCGAAGAGCTGCGGGTTTCGTTGTTTGCACAGGAATTAAAGACACCGGCTCCGGTGTCGATCAAACGTATCAGCAAGCGTTGGGAAGCGTTGGGGCTGTAGCCGAGTTCGCCGGTTGAGAGCGGTTCGGCTCGGCTGCCTCAGTCTTTCTTCTTGCTTTTTTTGACCTCTTTCTCGATCAGCTGGGTGATCCAGTTCGAAAGGCTGCGACCGTCTGCTTCGGCGATTTTTTTCGCTTTGGTCTTGAGGTCGGCGTCGATGCGGAAATTGATGATTTTTTCTTTCGGCATTGAATTTATGTGGGATTGGGTATATATGTTGTATACACAATGTGATTAATTTTAGCAGATGAGATGACGACATGGACTATCAAATTGCAAAATCGGAATTGCAGTCGCCTCCGCCCCGGGTGTCTTTGTCCGGCGTGATGGTTGAAGCGGTCGCTATGGTAGCAATCGCTGTTCTGTTGACGGTATTCCTTTGACCGCCAACCCGCTCGATGTGCGTGGCAGACTGGCAATGAACAGGTCGCGGCTGGCTACGGCCGCGACTCAATACTCCCGCTTTTCTTGATTCCTGCCGTTGCGGTGGTCACCGCAACAGAGGCATACCCGCCGAATAACCGTTAAAATCCCGCCGATTTTAAACCGAGACGGGACTCTTTCGAATGCAGCCATGCCATTGCGGGTCGGACCGACCTTTCGCTGAATGTTGTGCGCCTTTCATCAACGGCACCGAGATACCTCCCACCGCAGAGGCCCTGATGCGCTCGCGCTACAGCGGGTATGTCGAGCGGGCGGTCGATTACCTGGGCGATACCTTGCATCCCGAGCATCGTGCCGATTGGGATCGCGACGCCACCCAGCGTTGGGCCGAAGGTGCCGAATGGCTGGGTTTGCAGATCGTCGATACCGAAGCCGGACAAGCGGGCGATGCCGAGGGCTGGGTCGAGTTCATCGCCACCTATAAAGAGGGCGGCAATCTCAAGCGCCATCACGAACGCAGTCGCTTCGAATCGAAGGACGGCCGTTGGTATTACGTCGATGGCGAGTTGCCGAAGCCGGAAACCAAACGCAACGCAACGCCCAAGGTCGGCCGCAACGACCCATGCCCGTGCGGCAGCGGCAAGAAGTACAAGAAGTGTTGCGGGGCTGCGTGAACGACAAGCCTTATTCGGAGTCGTGTGAACAGAATCGAGCGCCGATCTTCGCGGTGCTCGAGCCGCGTGTGCGCGATTGCGAGCATTTGCTGGAGATCGGCAGTGGCACCGGTCAACACGCGGTGTATTTCGCCGCCGATCTGCCGCATCTCACCTGGCAAACCAGCGATTGCCGCGTCAATCATGCCGGCATCCATGCCTGGCTCGACAAAGCCGGGTTGCCGAACGTTGAACCGCCGTTGGCGCTCGACGTGCTCGAAGACGAGTGGCCGACGGGCCCGTTCGACGCCGTGTTCAGCGCAAACACCGCGCATATCATGCCTACCGATGCCGTGGTTGCGATGTTTCGTGGCGTCGGTGCCTTATTGCGCGACGGCGGCTCGTTTCTGTTGTACGGACCGTTCAATGTTGACGGCGGATTCACCTCAGACAGCAACGCCCGTTTCGATGCCTGGCTGAAGCAGCGTGACCCGCGTATGGGTATCCGCGATATGGCCTGGCTGAACGAGCTGGCTATGGACAGCGGCCTGCGTTTCCGGGAGGATCTGGAAATGCCGGCGAACAATCGCACGCTGGTATGGACAAAAACCGTCGGATGACCGGCGACAACAACGATGATCGCTAAAGTATCGGCAAGTTCGGGCCGCTAAGCCTTTTAATCTTGCCCGCGACACCTTCTGAATTCAGGGAAGGAACGCGAAGTTACTTTGTGCCGCAGGGAGTCTGAATGAAATTCGCGATTAAGACAGTGTTGGCCGCTCTGGCCTGTGGGATGGTTTTGTGTGCCACAGCCTCGGCGGAAGTCTTCCAGTATCGCGATGCCTTCGGCCGGGTACACCTCACCGACAAGCCGATGCGTGGCATGAAGCTGGTCAAGCGCTACAGCATCTCGACCGGCCGTATCAACGAACTGCCGCGCCTCAAGAGCAATACGGGCAACTGGGCCAAGGTGCTGAAGAAGCGCCGCGATGCAGTTGCTCACCTGATCGAAAAAGCCGCCGCCGACACCAATCTTCGCCCTGCATTGATCCACGCGGTGATCCGCGCTGAATCCGCCTATCGACAGGACGCCGTATCGTCGAAAGGGGCAGTTGGCCTGATGCAGCTGATGCCGGGCACCGCAGAGCGCTACGGCGTTACCGATCGTTATGACCCGGCACAGAACATCCGTGGCGGCACCACCTACCTGCGTGATCTGCTGCTGATGTTCGAAGGCGATCTCGAACTGGCGGTCGCCGCCTACAACGCCGGCGAGAACGCCGTTATGAAATACGGCAACAAGATACCGCCATACCGCGAGACCCAGAATTACGTGCGCAAGGTCATGGCCTTCTACGAATCGCTCGACGACGGCGATCGCGTCGCACTGCGCTAAGCAGCAGCGACTCTCTCGGCAAAACCTCACTTTCCGGCTTTGACGCAGCCTGTCTGCGTTCGTAACCTGCTGCCCATCGATTTACCCGGTTCACGGCAGAGCAGGTTGCCGCATGGCGCAAGAAGCTTCCGAAACGTCCAACAATCCCGACAAACGCCCGCGGCGCCGATGGGTGAGATGGCTGCGTGATGCGGTGCTGCTGCTTATCGTGTTCGTACTGATCCAATGGTGGCAGGCGCGCAATCTGGTCGAGGGCGAAGCACCGTCGCTTGTCGGACATTTGGTTGACGGCAGTCCGTATCAGCTCGATGTGCGCAACGGGCCGGTGCTGGTGCATTTCTGGGCGACCTGGTGCCCGATCTGCAAACTCGAGCAGGACAGCATCGACAGCATTGCCGAAGACCATCCGGTGATCACGATCGCAACCACATCAGGTACGGCCGACGACGTGTCCGCCTATCTTGCCGAGCATGAGCTGTCGATGCCGGTACTGCTGGACGAGGGCGGCGACATCGGGCGCGCCTGGGGGGTGCAGGGCGTGCCGGCGACCTTCATTGTCGATCAGCAAGGGATCATCCGGCACGCGGGGATGGGCTATTCGTCGGAGATCGGGTTGCGTACCCGCCTTTGGATAGCCGACTGACTAGCCCGAACATTTCACCAGTCGAACGACGCCTTTGTTTTAAGTATCTGGAGCGGCGAGGATTTCCTTGAATCGTGATGCGAACGCCACAGGTACAGTTTGTACCCGGCGTCGTTCTATTCGGATTCCAGCGGTTTCTCGCTCGCTGCGGCTCGGCTTTCACTCAAGCCATAGCGACGGCTATGACTTTCGCTCCAAGCCGGCGCCTCAACGGCTGCGAAACGCGCAGGCTCTGCGAACACTGGTGAAATGTTCGGGCTAGCCGCGCCTTGGTTCAGTCTTCGCCGACGACGCGTTCATCGCGTGGCGCACTCAACAGCTTTTCCGCTTCCACCTGATTTTTCGCAAAGATCAGGCGGCAGTCGCGATTGGGCTCGCCGCTGAGCTCACTGCGTTTGTCGCGTGCCAGCTTGCGCGCTTCTTTGTAGTTGTCGAAGGTCTCGATATGTTCGAGGAACTTTTTGGGACTGTCGGCGTGCTGCGTGATGTAGTACACGAAGTAGGGCATTTCGCTAACCGTTCATGCTTGGATTCGATAGGGACCGGAGTTTACCCCAGCGCGTCGCGCAAGCCGAATCGGTGAAACCCGGCCATCTGCGGGGATGATCGCGACTTCACTCGCTCGGCCGCTCGCTGGCGGCACCTTGCGAGAGGTTGTGCAGGTGCGCCCGCAGTTGCTGCTCGCGAGATTCGTAGAGCGCGGTCACCGCACCGATCTTGAGGCTCTTGCCCAGGCCGTCACGGCGCGCCGCGCCGCTGATGTCGAGCATGGCCAGTTCACTGTCGAAGAACGTCTGCCAGGCCTGTTGGCTGCGGTCGAATGCCAGCCGCTGACGGTTGTCGAGCCGGGTGCGGATAGCACGCGCGAGATCTTCTATGCGCTGCTGCAGTCGGGTTTGCTCCAACTTCTCGCAGCGCGCAATGCCGCCTGGACCGGGGGCGGTGTTGATACAGTCTCGCAGCGACTGGGTTTTGTTCGCTGGCGGTGCCGCGGGCGCGCTCATCGCCAGCAAGGCGCACACCGCAAGTGCAATCAAGGCTTTGCGCGACCTCAACGCCTTGGTTAGTCTTGTCGAAAAGGGGTTTGCCCTGGGGTACGTTGAATGTCGGATAGCACCACTGAGCGGAAGATCATCCGTTGGGGTAACCAGGTTTTTGAGTATTTTCATTTCTTTGGCCTGTTTGTCATCGGCGCCTCGATCGTATGGGCGTCGTGGGTCGAGGTGTTGGCGATCATCGAGCATGGCGGCCCCAGTATCAAAGACGTGCTGTTGCTGTTCATCTACCTCGAACTCGGCGCTATGGTCGGCATCTATTTCCAGACCAAGCGGCTACCGACACGCTACCTGATCTATATCGCGATCACGGCGCTCACGCGGGTGCTGGCTGTCGACGCCAAGACCATGGAAGATCGGCATCTGATTGCCGTGACCGCTGCGATCTTGATACTCGCCGTGGCCGTGCTCGTGCTGCGTATCGGAAGTTCGCGTTTCAACGAACGCGATCCGATCGAAAAATAATTCTGACCGGGGCGTACGATGCCAGAGTTTCCCAAAATCCTCACCGCCATTCCCCAACGCCGCTATCAGTTTGGCGATTACAACGTGACTGTGCTCGGTGACATCGAGAGTGGCGACCAGCACGACTATCATTTTGTTGCGGCATTCGTCAAAGAAGGCGAAAGGCAGCCGCAGCTGTATATCGTGTCGGAGCGATTACCGCCAGGTCAGCGAGACCAGGGCAGCCATGCCTTGCGCGTGATCAACGCGGTAATGGACGAGACCATGGACACGGCCAATCGATGGGGCAATGTCGGCGAGTTTGCCGATCAGGCGCTGGAAATGGGTGGCCAAATGCTGGGGCTCGAGCAGGACACCGCCTATCCCCTGATGTGAGCGTCTTAGCGCGATAACGGTTCTACCGGGCCGGTAGCTCACTGGCTATCCACTGTGCCACGCGCTGTTCCAGATAGTACTCGGCCAACCCCGGCCAACGGCCCGCAACGAAACCGACGTGGCCACCGCCTTGTGGTATCTCGAGCCAGACGTTCTCCGGCAGTTCGTCGGCCTCCGGCGGCGTGTCCGGAAACACGAACGGATCGTTGCGTGCGTGCACGATCAGGGTTGGCACGCGGATTCTCGGGATGAACTGGCGGCTGCTGCATTGTCGATAGTAGTCGTCCGCTCCGGCAAAGCCGTGCAATGGCGCGGTGACCTGGTCGTCAAATCGATAGAAATCGGTCAGCGAGGCGGGGTCGATATTCAGTGGCGAAGCGATGCGCGAAAACTTGGCACGATAGTCGGCGACCAGGCTGTCGATGAGGTGTTTCTGGTAGAGACGCGAAAGTCCGGAGTCGAGGCGCTTGGCGGCCCGGTCCAAACGAAACGGGATCGACGCGGCGACCGCGCGTTCGAGCGGTGAGTCGTCGCCTTGTTCACCCAGCCACTTGAGCAGCATGTTGCCGCCGAGTGAGACGCCGACCGCGGCGAACGGTGGGCGACCACTCGCCTCGATGATGTGCTCGAGTACGCGTTGGGCATCGTCGGTCTTGCCGCTGTGGTAACTGATCGGCAGTCGATTCGGCTCGCGGCCGCGACCACGAAACAACATCAGGCAGGTACGGTAGCCACGTTGCTGCAGCGCTAGCTTGAGGGCAGGGATGTAGTGCGAACCCAGCCCACCTTGCAGGCCATGAAACAGCAGCACGGTCGGTGCGTCGTGCGGCCCCGACCATGCGAGGTCGAGAAAGTCGCCATCGTCGAGTTCGAGACGTTCCCAATCGATATTCAATCGGATGCGGCGGCGAAACAGCGCCGGCCACAGCGTCTGGGCATGCGCCCCTGGCAGCCACCATGCTGGACGAAAGGCACTGTCGATGATCGGCATCAGAGGGTTTCTTTGACCTCGGCGTGGCGGTACAGGCTGGCGTACAGACCATCGTTGCGTAGCAGGTCGTCGTGGCTGCCGTCCTCGACAATCCTGCCGTTCTCGAAGACCAACGCGCGATCCGCCTGGCGGACCGCGCTCAAGCGGTGCGCGATGATCAGCGTCGTGCGACCGCGAAGAAACGATTGCAACGCCTCGTGCAGGTGCTTTTCGGTGGTCGTATCGAGCGCCGAGGTGGCTTCGTCGAGGATGACGATTTTCGGATCGCTGAGCACCATGCGTGCGACTGCCAGACGTTGGCGTTGCCCACCGGACAGCCGGATGCCATCGCGCCCGACCAGTGTCTCCAGCCCGTTCGGCAGATCGCGTACAACCTCGGAGAGCTGGGCGATATCGAGCGCGTTCCACAGGCGTTCGTCGCTGGTGGGTCGGCCCAAGGTCAGGTTGTTGCGCACAGTGTCGTTGAACAGCGCAGGATGCTGCAACACGGTGGCGACATTGTCGCGCACCACGTCGAGCCCGATCTCGCTGACCGGCACACCGTCGAAACAGACGTCGCCGCGGTGCGGCAGGTAGAGTCCAAGGAGTATCTGTACCAGGGTCGTCTTGCCGCCGCCGCTGGCGCCGACCAGTGCGACCTTTTCACCTGCGTCGATATGCAGGTTGAGCGAGTCGAGCACATCGGGGCCGTCACCGTAGCGGAAGCTCACGTTGCGCACGTCGATGCTGGTGGTGCGCTTGTTGTCGAACGGGTTCTGTTTGGCCGGGTAGTGCGGCTCGAGGCCGACGTCCATCAGTTGGTTGATGCGGCTGAGCGCGGCCTTGGCGGCAAGGTAGGCGTACTGGATGTTCAAGATCTCCTGCACCGGCGTCATCATGAACCACAGATAGGCATACACCGCGAGCATCTCGCCGATCGACAGGTCGGAGAACAGCACCATGAACATCGACAGGGCGCGGAACAGGTCGAAGCCGAACAGGAAGACCATGAACGACAGCCGGTTGGCCGCATCGCTCTTCCAGGTGAACGCAGTCGAGCGGTCACGGATCGTTGCCGCCGCATCGATGACACGCTGTACGTAGTGACGCTCGCGGTTGCTCGCACGAATCTGCTGGATGGCATCGAGGGTCTCTGCCAGCGACTCCTGAAAGGTCTGGTAGGCGCTGTTTTCGCGCGACTTCAGCCGCTTCACCCGGCGACCGAAGATGGTGGTCAGGTAGATCACCACCGGGTTGAGCAGCAGGATGAACAGGGCGAGTTGCCAATGCATCCACAACAGCACGAAGGCCGTGCCGACCACGCTGAACACCGCGACAATGAACTTGCTGGTGGTCTGGCTGACAAACTGGTCGATGGCGTCGAGGTCGGTCACCAGATGCGAGGCGACGGTACTGCTGCCCAGCGTTTCGTACTCGGCCATCGAAAACCGTTCGAGGCGGTTGAGCAGGGTGCGACGGATACTGTAGATGACGTCTTTCGAGATGATTGTGAATTCGCGGGTCTGCCAGACGTTGAACACCAGCGTGAACAGACGCAGGATCAGGGTGAGCACCAACACCGCGGTGATATACAGCACAGGGCCGTGCCAGGACTCGGGAAACATGGCGTTCATCGAAGCGACCGCCGGTCCCGGCTGGTCGAGCAGTACTTCGTCGACCAGCAGTGGGATCAGCAGCGGAACCGGTACTGCAGTCAGCGCGCCGAGCACGGCGATAATATTGGCGATGACCAGTTCACGCCGGTGGCGCGCAATCATTTGGATTACTTCGGGCCACGTGTAGACTTGCGAGCGCAAGACGGGATGTTGATCGCGGGGTTCAGCCATGGCGAAAGTCTATCAAAGGCCCGCTTGCTTGCTGTTGCGACATCACGGCGACGCCGGCCAAAAGGAGTGTTTCTTGAAACGGTTGACAATCATTTTCTGCACTTTGCTGCAATGGACGGTCGCGTCGGCGGCTGACGAGCCGTCGGCCGGGTATTCCCTGGATGGAAAGCTCGTTCAGGGCGGCATGGTCATTGGGCGTGCCCAGCCGGGCAGCAAGGTGACCCAGGACGGCCAGGCAGTGCGGATCAGCAAGGACGGCGTGTTTCTGCTGGGGTTCACGCGCGACGCACCGGAGACTTCCGCCTTGGAGATTCGTAGCGCCGACGGCGCTGTGATCAAAGAGACGCTGCAAGTGGCGCGGCGTGACTACAAGATTCAACGCATCGACGGTCTGCCCAAGCGCAAGGTGACACCGCGCAGCGAGGCAGACCTCAAGCGCATCCGAGACGACGTTGTGGCGGTCAAGCGTGCCCGGACGCGCGACGACGACCGCCAGGATTTCCTGAGTGGTTTTCAATGGCCGCTGGAAGGCCCGATTACAGGTGTCTACGGCAGCCAACGTGTACTCAATGGTGAGCCCCGGCGCCCACACTTTGGCGTCGATGTCGCAGCGCCTGTCGGCACCCCGGTGCGAGCACCGGCACCCGGGATTGTTACGTTGGCCGTGCCCGATATGTTTTTCTCCGGAGGGACCATGATCATCGACCATGGTCACAAGCTCACATCGAGTTTCCTGCATCTGCATAAACTGCACGCGAAGGTCGGCGACCGGGTGGAGCAAGGGCAGGTTGTCGCCGAGGTCGGCGCCACTGGTCGCGTCACCGGGGCCCACTTGGATTGGCGGATGAATCTGCGTGACCGGCGCATTGATCCGGAATTGCTCGTGCCGCCGATGCCGAATCTGAGTGCCAAGTGAGGATTGCGGTTACCCAGACCACTTAGATGAGGTATTTTGTCTGCCTGACATGACCAGTGCCGGCGTACGCGCCAGCCGCAGGCTTTGATTTGCCACAATCGGCGGCGATTTCCACCGTTACCCGCGGTGTAAACAGGTCATAAAAACCTGTTATATTTGGATTATCTAATATTTTGGGGAAACGAATAAGATGAAGCGGATCGCATGGGCGATTGGCCTGGTGCTCGGCACTTCTGTGGTTTCAGCGGCAGATCTCGCCGAGGTCTACCGGATGGCAACCGAGAACGATCCGGGGCTGCGCGCAGCGCGGGCCACGCGAGACGCGAATCTTGAGGCCAAACCGCTGGCCGAGGCCCAGTTGCGGCCGAACGTGGCCTTAACCGGTGATGCCAACTACCTGAACCAGGATATCAAGGACTCGGTTCGTGGTGCCTACGACGAAGACTACGGTACCGCCGACGCGGCCCTGCAGGTGGTCCAGCCGCTGTATCGCAAGGACCGCTTGATTCAGCTCGAGCAGGCTGAAGACCAGGTGGCCAAAGCCGGCATCGACTACAACGCCGCAGAACAAGACCTGATTCTACGTGCCGCCAATGCCTATTTCGGGGTGTTGTCGGCCAAAGACACGCTGACCTTCGCCGAAACCGAAAAGAAGGCGATTGCCCGCCAGCTCGACCAGGCCAAGCAGCGATTTGAGGTTGGCCTGATCGCTATCACCGGCGTGCACGAAGCGCAGGCGCGCTACGACCAGTCCCGCGCCGATGAAATCCTGGCGCAGAACAATCTCGATAACGCCGTCGAGGCGCTGTTGGAGATCACCGAGCAGAACGCGCTACCTCTGGCCGACCTGCGGCGCAATGTGCCGATGTTGTCGCCTGAGCCGGCCAGTCTGGAAGAATGGAGCAAGACGGCGACCAGCACCAACCCGGGCATCGTCTCGGCCCGGTACGATGCCGACATCGCCCGCAAACAGATCCGCTTGCAGGACGCGGGCGACTCGCCGGCAGTAGACCTGGTCGGTTCCTATGCCATGGGGCGCTCGGGTTCCGACTTCGGTACCGATCAGAACACGGCGACGATCGGCGTCCAGCTCAATTGGCCCTTGTATACCGGCGGCGGTGTTTCGGCGGCGACCCGCCAGGCACGCTACCAGTACGAAGCAGCGCAAGAGGTGCTGGAGCAACGGCGCCGTTCGGTACAGACCCAGGTGCGCAACGCCTACCGCGGCGTCGAATCGAGCATCAGCCGTGTCAAGGCACTCGAGGCCGCCCAGGTGTCGGCGCAGAGCGCCCTGGAGGCCACCGAGGCGGGTTTCGAGGTCGGTACCCGGACCTTGGTCGACGTGCTCGACAGCCAGCGCGACCTGTACCGCGCCAAGCGCGACCTTGCCCAGTCACGCTACGACTACATCATCAATACGCTGTCACTGCTGCAGGCGGCCGGCACTCTGAACATGGAAGATGTCACGACGGTGAACGGCTGGCTTGAACAACAGCCCTAGTCGACGCTTTCTATTGGCGCTCGCGCCGCGCGAACATCAGGCTGGTGATCTGCTCGGAGACGATGCCGATCAGGAACGTCAGCAGCGATGTCATGTAGAGCAGGGCGCTCATGTTGGTGAAGCGCGCCTCGGTGATGTAGGTGTAGACGTAGAGCGCCGAGGCCAGGCCGAACAAGACCCCGCTGATCGGCAGGAATAATTTCATCGGCGAATATAGCGCGCCGATCTTGAAGATGATGATCATGAAGCGCGCGCCTTCGCGCCAGATCTTCAAGTGGCTTCGGCCTTCACGTTGCAGCACGTCAATCGGTTCATAAGCCACCGTGTAGCCCGAACGGAAGAATGCCATCGTGCTGGTCGTCGGATAGGAAAATCCGTTGGGCAGCAGGTGGATGAACTCGCGAAAACGCCGCGCTTTGCAGATGCGGATACCGCTGGTCAGGTCCATGATCTGCTGGCCTGTCATCCAGGTCGCCACCCGGTTGAACACGAAGTTGCCAAACCGCCTGAACAGGCTGGCGTGATCACCCTGTTTTCGAGCGCCGATGATCATGTCGAGATCTTCGCGCTCGAACCGATTCCACAGCGACATCAGGTGTTCCGGGGTATGTTGGCCGTCGGCGTCCATCATCGCGAGGTTGGTGCCGTGCGCGGCGCGTACACCGCGCTTGATCGCGGCGCCGTTGCCCATGCGGTAGGGGTTTGACACAACCCGGCATCCGTGGCGTTCGACGGTTGCCGCCGTATCGTCATCCGATCCATCGTTGACCACAATGATCTCGGCTTCGGGAAGAGCCGACCTGAGTTTCGGCAGCAGGTTGTCAAGACTCTTGGCTTCGTTCAGCGCAGGCAGCACGATGCTGAGTAAAGGCGGGTTGGTCTTTGCGTCCATAGATCCTTATTTACCGAGCGCACTTTCGATGTGCTGGCGTACTTGTTCGGTCTCGTCTGTCTGTTCGCGATTACGAGCCACTGAAGCCGCTACGTCAAGGTGCTGCAGCGCTTCCTGCCGGCGACCGAGCTTTAGCAACAAGCGCGCGACGCGCATGCGGGGCTTCCACTGGGAGCGCCAAGCATCGGCGGCGGCAATCCCATGTTGCAGGGCTGCGTTCAGGTCTTTGGTGACGAACTCGTGATATTCGCGGTATGCGCCTTCGATGCCCGAGCGGCCGGTGTATCCCCATTTCGGATTGGCGAGCGCAGCATCCAGTATCGACTCGAGTTGCTCGTTGCCCATGGAACTGCCCCCGGCCTTCTGCCAATCGACGAGAAAACTGAACTGGCTCACGGATACCCGGGTTGGGCCAACGTCTCCATCTTTGAGGGCGTCGCTCAGCATGTTCACGGTGGTATCCGAGGGCCGCTGATTGAGGTGGAGGTCGAGTACGACCAAACCGAACAGGCAGTTGAGGCAGCGCGAGTCTGCCTCCAACCCTTTCAGCAGATAATCGGCAGCAGCTTGAGCAATCTGCGGTCTGGACTGGTCGGCATGTTCGACGGCAGAGATAAGAAACTGGGCCGCTGCGAAGTTGGCCCGTGCCGACGCCGGATGGTTGTTGGCGCTGCTCATGACGAAAGTCTGGAAACTGGACCAGTTGTTTACGCGGACGAAGGTGGTGGCCGCGTAGGCAGCCAACAGCGCGACACTGACGGCGACCACGAGTTTGTGCTGGTTCAGACGGCGTGAACCGACGACAACCGCGTAGCTCAGTGCCATGAGAGGCCCGAGCCCCGGCAGATAATTGCGGTGTTCGAACACCATTTCGAGCGCCAGCACCGTTGATTCCAACGCGTGACCGGCGAAGTAGAAGAACACCGCGAAGGCGAAAACCTGGTGCTTGCGGCGCGTTATCCACGCGGCAAGCAACAAGGCTGAGATGCCCATAACCGCCAGTATCGTGATCGGTGGGGAGAACAAGCCGGTCGACAATGCGATATCGTCATGAAACAGGCCGAACTGCGAGATGTCGGGGATAAATAACAAGCGTAGGTAGAACCACAGTATCCGCGGCTGCGTCAGCACTCGCTCTTCGAGTGTGAACGGCCGTTCGTCGTAGTAGACGAGCCCGGGGTGGGTCATGAAATACGCTGCGCCCAAAATGAGCGGAACCACGATGTAGGTGACCTGCAGCGCTCTGAGCGCCCCTGGTCTGCGGCCAAGTGATACCTTGTTCAGGAGGGTGAGCTCACAGGCGAGCAGCAACAAAGGAAGTAGGGCGGCGTTTTCCTTGCCGAGGAAGCCGATTGCAGCAAGAACCGGAACCAGCAACAGCCAGCCGAAGCCCGAGCGATTCTCCGCCAGTTGCAGCCGCCCCCACAGATAGGCGCTCAGCGACAGCAAGGTGAACAAGGCTGAGATCTGGGTCATACGTTGCACGGCGTACAGGACGGTGCTGACATTGATGGGATGCAGCAACCAGACGGCCATCGTGGCCAGCGCCCAGCCGAGTTCGTATTTCGCGTCGTACGTATTTCGCGCGATGGCTCGGTAGCCAAGGCGGGTGAACAGGAAGACGGCTACGCCCGTCAGGATATGGATCGCAAGATTGGTCGCCTTGAAGGCCCAGGGGTCTAATCCGGCGATAGCATGGTTGATGCCGAATGACAGCTGGGCAAGGGGGCGACTGGCGGGGAAATCGTTGAACGACGAATTCCAGGCGCGAAGCAATTCGCTTGCGGCTAGGGAGTTGATCTTGACCCACTGGTTCTGGACGATGTGGATGTTGTCGTCAAACAAGAACGGGCCGTTCAAGCCCAGCGTGTAGATTGCCAGGCTGGCGGCGACTATCGCTGATAGTGCAAGAAGTGATTTGTATTGCATTCTGTTTTGCGCGTCAGAGTTTCAGATGGTCGCCGAATCCAATTGAATTGCAGCTTGTGCCCGATGTGGCTCAAAGTCGACTGCTAATCAGCACAGGGCCGTGGCGGGCCACACGTGCTGCTGTACGCAGGCTAGCGGCCGATCTGCCGGAAATTTGCGTAATTGGACAACAGCTAGCGGCTATAGAGTGAACCGACGAACACGAATACCGGATGTCGTGAGCGCTGTTTGGCAGCGAGTAGCCGTAGGATTTTGTCGACGAACATGTGGGACTCTGTCCTGAGGTGAGCAGGGCGGTGTCTGGTACGGATTGGGGTTGCCCTGAGCGGTCAAGCAGGGTCTTAGGATGCCGGTGCTCAGGATCTGGAACATTGACAGGAAGGGGCTGAGCGCTCACGCCAGGTAACCTCGAACTCTTGGTATCAAGTGACATTAAATGTCGCCGATAATCATGTAATTGGCTATTAGAACGAAAATGCTCTCGGCTTCACACCCAAAAAAGTTGCTCGGTTCACGATGATGGACAACAACGCGAACACCGTTGAGGTGGCCGCCGAAGGTCGACGTCGTGGCTATTGGCGCGAGGTCTGGCAGTACCACGAACTCTTGCTGTTTCTTGCTTGGCGGGATCTCAAGGTTCGCTACAAACAGACGGCTATCGGGGTTGCTTGGGTCATCCTGCGTCCATTGATCACGATGGTCATCCTCACATTCGTGTTCCAGCGCGTCGCGGGGTTGGGCAAGAATCTCGATGTGCCGTACCAGATGTTGGTTATCGCCGGTCTGCTGCCGTGGCATTTCTTTTCGACCGTGTTTGCCGAGTCCGCAAACAGTCTGGTCGCTAATTCTCAAATGATTTCAAAGGTTTACTTTCCGCGCGTATTGATTCCACTGAGCTCCTCGCTGGCCGGCGCGGTCGACTTTATGGTCACTGTGCTGATCCTTGTACCGTTCATGATCTGGTTCGGCGTGTTTCCGGGGCTTGAGATCTTGCTGTTTCCGCTGTTCCTTTTGCTGTTGATCTTGTTCACCCTGAGCATCGGGATCGGCTTTGCGGCACTCAACGTCCGGTTCAGGGATGTCAGGTTTATCGTGCCGTTCATCGTACAGATTGGCCTCTACGTGTCCCCGGTGGGCTTCAGCGTTTACGAGATCCCCGAGCAGTGGCGCGTGCTGTACAGCCTCAATCCGATGGTCGGCATTGTTGAAGGGTTTCGTTGGTCGTTATTTGGCGACTCGTACCCGGTTCCAACGTTCGCAGTTGCCGTCAGCGTTGCATGTACGGTGTTGATCATGTTCGCTTCTTTGCACTTCTTTCGGAAGGTAGAACGTACCTTCGCAGACGAGATCTGAGCGATGGGTGCGGCGATAGAAACACAAAGGCTCGGCAAGTGCTATCAGTTGAGTCATAGCCAATCGCCCCCATACGACACGCTGCGCGATTGGCTCGCGGCTCGATTCCGGAGGGGTTTCCGACCGATACGACAGATTGTCCGCGAAGATTATTGGGCGTTGAGAGAGATAGATCTCCAGGTAGATCGGGGAGAAAAACTGGGGCTTGTCGGCGCGAACGGTGCGGGCAAATCCACGTTGTTGAAGCTCTTGAGCCGAATAACGGCCCCGTCCGAAGGCCGTTTGGCACTCAATGGCCGAGTGGCCAGTTTGCTGGAGGTGGGCACCGGCTTTCATCCCGAGTTGACGGGCAGAGAGAACATCTTCCTGAACGGGTCGATACTCGGGATGCGCAAAAAGGAAGTCGTGCAAAGATTCGACGAAATCGTAGCCTTCTCGGGAGTCGAGCAATTTCTCGATACACCGGTTAAACGCTATTCGTCGGGAATGTACACGCGATTGGCTTTCGCAGTGGCTGCGCACCTGGAATCTGAGATTCTGCTGGTTGATGAGGTGCTGGCAGTGGGGGATGCGTGGTTTCAGAAGAAATGCATGTCCAAGATGGAAGACATGCATAGCAGCGGACGAACGGTGGTACTGGTTAGTCACAATATGTCGGCGATTCGCGCGTTTTGTGATCGGGCAATCTGGCTCGATCACGGACGCATCGTCGGTGACGGCGATGTGGGCGATGTCGTCCATGCCTATGGCACGTCAATCAGGGAAAGCGGTGATGCGTGCTCAGTAGTTAGATATGACCCTCAGCTAACGGATGGCGAACGGACTGTGGTCTTCCATTCTCTAAAGGTCAGTGACGCCGACGGCAATTCACGTGTCACCTTTGACAGCACGGAAGCGATCACCGTATCGATAGAGATCGAGCTGACGCGACCGGTGACAGGCTTGCTGGTTGGATTTGAACTCTACGCGGGCGACGGTAGTCTGGTGTTTCAATCATTCGTTGGCGAGAGCGGAAAGGCCGACGTTTCCGAAGCTGCAGGCCGCGATGGCGTAGTCATCTCGACACAGATTCCTCCGGGCCTTCTGGCCAACGGCAGCTATCACCTGACGATAGCGGCGGCTATTCATGGCGTTCGTTGGCTGGTTCGCAGAGAAAAAGGCGTGCATTTCGGGGTTACGTTCAGTTGTCCTTCGGGCGAGTTCTTCTTTGCCCACCGCGACGGAGCTGTAGCGCCCATGCTCACCTGGTCGGTTCAATAAGCGGGAAACCAAATGTACAAGAAGATATTACGGCACATCGCAGAGCGCATCGCCGAGACTAGTGTGTTCGTTCAATCGAGAAGTTGTTACCTCGGTGACCATCGCGTGCTGACCAACACGGTACAAGGGTACAAAATGTATCTCGACAGCCGCGACATCAGTCTCACCCCTCATCTCATTCAGGATGGCATATGGGAAGACTGGGTGACCGCAGCGATACAGCGACTCGTCAGGCCTGGCGACCGAGCGGTGGATGTGGGGGCCAACGTCGGTTATTTTTCTCTCCTCTTGGCCGGATTGGTCGGCGAACACGGCTATGTTTGGTCGGTTGAAGCGAATGCCGAGATTTATGAACTGGCATACCGCAATCTTGAAGTGAACGGTTTTCGCGACCGCAGCTCCGTCTCGATGTGTGCGGCGTATAAAGAGCAGACCACCCTCGAGTTCAAGGTCTATGAAAAGCACAAAGGTTCATCGTCGATTCATGTGCCCGACGGAGATCCGGAAAAATACAATGATTCGGTTACCACGGTGAACGTCGAGGCGAGAAAGCTTGACGACATCGTTGGCGAAGGTACCGTCAATTTTATGAAGATTGACGCAGAAGGCAGCGAGCCGGAAGTGTTGTTGGGTGCAGATCGGTTGTTGACCGAGAGCACGGATCTTGGGATTGTGCTCGAATTCGCGCCGAGTTTTTATGCAGGTACGTCGCGTGGAGCCGATATGCTGGATCTGTTGTCGAGCCGGGGATTCTCGTTTTCGATGATCATGAAAGACAGCTCGATCAAGCCGGTGACGCGTGAACAGTTGTTGGCGCGAACAGAATACTGTGACGTCTACGCGTACAAAGGCGCACAACGCTTCTAGAGAAATTATGTGTCCTACCTGGTGACTCGGTAGTTACGCATGCGATGTGCGAGATATCAGGTTTCTGCGGGCGAAGCCTGATCGGCGAGCTTTGAGCAAGTATCCAAGAGGCGTCGCGTGGCCTGATCCCAGTCATGCCATTCGAGCGCATCATGCTGTTCCGGTTTGTTTTCAACGAATTCGACAATTGTGCGTTCTAGATCGTCGAGATCCTGGGTGACGAAGTATCGTGCCGAATCGCCCCCTATCTCTTTGAAAACCGGTATGTCGCTCGCGATAACGTCCAATCCCTTTTGCATCGCCTCTACCAGTGGCAGGCCGAATCCTTCCGCCCGCGATGCGAAGATCAGTGCTGTGGAGTGCTCGTAGAAAAAATCAAGTTCGTTGTCATTCGCATTGGTATAGATGAAGAGATGTCGATTGACGTAGGGACTGTTGGTCATCGCTTCGACCAAGTCCTCGCACATCCATCCTACGCGACCGACGATGACGAGGCGTTCTGTTCGACCGGCGTCCCACATCCGGGTGAAAACCGCGAAAGCATCGTCGTAACCTTTACGTGGCTCGATTGTGCCGACCATCAGGAAGGTATCGGTCGCAAAATCCATGGTCTGGATGTCGCTGCGAATCGGCAATTCCTCGATGCCGGAATCCGGCTCGTTGGCGATGTCGGCGCCGGAATACCAGATTGCCGTTGGCAGGGCTGCTTCCCGTTGCATGCCATGGTCTTTAAAAAAAGCGAGTAGGCTGTTTCGGGTTGAATGCGAGATACAGACAAATGCTGAGGAATGAGAGCATATTTGTGGGAGCAGACGTTTGAATGTCTTTACAAAATGCTTGTCGCAATATTGTGGATGGGTCACGGGAATAAGGTCGTGGATCATCGGCGCCACGATCAGTTTCTGGTTACGTCTCTTGTTCAAGGGCGTTACGACGTCATAGGCCCAGAAAGCGTCGGGCATCAACAGGAAATCGCCCGATTTCGGTTTTATTCGACGTATGCTTCCAGTCAACAGTCCGACAACGAAGGGCGTTTGCAACAAGGCATAACCGCCGTATCGAATCAGTCGCCGGATGGCGGAGATGAAATAGGCATAAGCCAGCCAGGGCGAGAATTTTTTGCTCTTTTGAATAGCCTTTTTCTCATGTGCCGACAGCCACACCGAGGCCTTGGTGCCACCGTGCATCACCGTGCTCATGTTCTGCGAGGCGAGCTGCAAGGCGTTGAAGCGGGGAGAGCGCCAAAAATGTCCAAAGTTCGACACGACCGGGACGAATTTCTTCCCTTCAGTATCCGACAATGCAACCGCGCGTTTTACGATATTGCGCACGACGCGTTGAATCCCCGTATTGATGCCCAGGTAGTAGGTCGCGGTGCAATCGATATAAATCGTTCTGGATGTTTTGGTCATTGTTCGGGGCTTGAGGGACTGTTCTTATCGCTGTGGTTCGATCGTAGTTTGAAAGAAAGCGCAGATCTTTTGTGAAATCGAAGCCCAAGAGAATCGCTGTGCGAGAAATTCCGAATGAGAACACAGTGTCGCGTAGAGGTCTGCGTTCGAAAGTATCTCGCGGAGACGCTCGGCCAGCCGCAACGCATTGTCGCGTGGGACGACGGATTCATCGTCGATAACCAGATCCTGCAGGCCACCACAGTCAGACACAACGACGGGCAGTCCGTAGGTCAGCGCTGAAGTGCCGACACCGCTTTGGGCATCGAAGTGCTTGTAGGGCATGAGCAGAATGTCTGCTGCCGAAAGGTAGTGGTGAATATCGGTTTCTTGCACGAACGCGAGGTCTAGACGCACGTTGGGTTCCAGTTTCAACGTGCGCACCGTGTTGTTGATTGCGTCTGCGCTATCCCATGCCTGACCGGCGATGATCAGCAACGTGTTTGGCTCGTTGTTGCGTAGCGTATCGACTGCCTTCAATGCAGTATCCCACCCCTTGTATTCGCGGACGGCGCCGAACAGGAGCAGCACTCGCTTGTGCTGAGCGATTCCGAGATGTTGTCTGGAGGCCCGTTTGTCCACGACTCGATCGTGTTTGAAGTCTGCGGCACCCATCGGGAATACGGCCGTGCGATCTTCGAATGCTGGGAAAACCTGGTGAAACACTTCTTCGTTGCGCCGCGAGTGCAGCAGAATCGCATTTGCCAGGGCATAGAGAATGCTACTGGCAATCCGGTGCAACACGCGGTTGCCATTGTGTGGCGTTACGTTGTGGACGGTAACGACAACGGGTACGCCGCGGGCCTTCGCCGTGAGCGCGATGACGATAAGGATCGGCGCCAGGGGTAACGACCACCATTGCAGGTTGAGTACGTCGCCCTTCGCCCGCAAGCCGGCAGAAACCCAGCTCAAGGGGTTGTACCAAGCCAGTCGGCGATGGATCAGCAGGTTCGGATGATGCGGAGGCTCGCTCTGGTCATCGACTTGGGTCGCGCCGGGATAGAGTGCCTTCGGGTAGAGCGCCGAAAAGCTGAAGAACTCGACTTCGGTATGTTCTGCCAGCGCCAGCGCGACCCCTTCACAGTAACTGCTTATGGCGCGCAGCGGCGGGAGTGTGCCGACCATGGTTATCCGTTCAGGGCACGAAACAGATGAAGCAGCGGAATGTTGGGTCATTTTCGACCAGTCATGGCGCAATTTGCGTTGAATGGCACGGCGGGCGACACGAGGGTGCCTAAGCCATTATCATTGGCCGAATAATTCAACTGCTTATCCAACATTCGTTTCCAAAAAATGTCCGGCAATACTATCGGAAAACTCTTTACGGTGACGTCTTTCGGCGAAAGCCACGGTATCGCAATCGGTTGCATCGTCGACGGTTGTCCGCCGGGTATGGCGCTCAGCGAAGCGGACATCCAGCCCGACCTCGACCGTCGTCGCCCCGGCACGTCGCGCCATACCACGCAGCGGCGTGAGCCGGATCAGGTCCAGATTCTCTCCGGGGTGTTCGAGGGCAAAACCACCGGCACACCGATCGGACTCGTGATCTTCAATCAGGACCAACGTTCTAAGGATTACGGCGACATCGCGCAGAAATTTAGGCCGGGACACGCCGATTACACCTATATCCAGAAGTACGGCATTCGCGACCATCGCGGCGGTGGTCGCTCGTCCGCCCGCGAGACTGCGATGCGGGTGGCGGCCGGCGCGATTGCCAAGAAGTACCTGCGCGAACGTTTTGGCATCGAGGTGCGTGGCTACCTTTCAGCGCTCGGGCCGATTCGGCCGAACGGCTTTGCGTGGGACCCGGTTGAGTCCAATCCGTTCTTCTGGCCGGACGCTGCGCAGGTCAGCGAGCTCGAAGACTACATGGACGAGTTGCGCAAATCCGGTGATTCGGTCGGCGCTGAAGTCTCTGTTGTCGCTACCGGCGTGCCCCCCGGTTGGGGAGAACCGATCTTTGACCGGCTGGACGCGGATATCGCGCATGCGCTGATGAGCATCAATGCCGCCAAGGGCGTAGAGATCGGCGCCGGTTTCGCGTGCGTCGCGCAGAAAGGCACCGAACACCGCGATCAGATGACGCCCGAGGGCTTTCTGTCGAACAACGCCGGTGGCGTGCTCGGCGGGATCTCCAGCGGGCAGGACGTCGTGGCTCGCGTGGCGTTCAAACCGACCTCGAGCATCCGCCTCGGCGGGCAAACGGTCGATGTCGCCGGCCATTCGACGGAGGTGATCACCAAGGGGCGTCACGATCCCTGTGTCGGCATCCGCGCGACCCCGATCGCCGAGGCCATGCTGGCGATCGTGTTGCTCGATCATGCCCTGCGCCAGCGTGGTCAGAATGCAGATGTGACGCCGGATACCCCGGTGATCCCGGCCGGCAGCAGCGAGCCTTGAGGCGGCGCCGGCGAGGGATGCGCGCGCGATATCACGCCGAAGTCTGATGCCTTACTGGCGACTGTCGTCCTTTTATCTGTTCTATTTCTCGGTATTGGGCGCCCTGGTGCCGTACTGGGGACTGTTCCTGCGTGAGCGCGGATTCGATGCGGTAGCCATCGGTGAGCTGATGGCAATCTTGATGGCCACCAAGATCGTCGCGCCCAACCTGTGGGGTTGGTTGGGCGACCACCTGGGCCATCGCATGCGGATCGTGCGGCTGGCGTCGATGGTTTCGATTCTGGTGTTCGCCGGCATGTTCTGGGCGCAGGGGTTCTGGCCGATCGCGTTGGTCATGACACTGTACAGCTTTTTCTGGAACGCCTCGTTGCCACAGTTCGAGGTGATCACCTTCATCTACCTGAAAGAGCGCGTGGCACGCTATGCACAGATCAGGGTTTGGGGGTCGATCGGTTTCATCGTCACGGTGATTGTGCTCGGTTGGCTGGTCGACCTGCACAGTGCTGAGGTCGTGCTGCCAACGTTGTTGCTGCTGTTCGTCGCAATATGGCTGAGTTCCCTGACGGTCAAGGATCCGGACCCGGAGCCCCATCCCAAGGCCCAGCCGCCGCTTGCTGATGTACTTAAAAAACCGGCGATCATCGGCTTTTTTCTCGCTGTCTTTCTGATGCAGGCCAGCCACGGGCCTTACTACGCCTTCTACTCGATCTTCATGAAAGACCACGGCTACAGCGAGTCGCTGATCGGGCAGCTGTGGGCGCTGGGCGTGCTGGCCGAGGTCGGGCTGTTCCTGATCATGCACCACCTGCTTGGGCGCTTCGGTGCGCGTCGCGTGCTGATCGCCAGCCTGGTCATCGCCGCGCTTCGCTGGGTGTTGATCGGCAATCTCGCCGACTCGCTGGGGGTACTGCTGCTCGCGCAATTGATGCATGCCGCTACGTTCGGCACCTTTCATGCGGCCAGCATCCACCTGGTGCACCACTATTTTCAGGGGCGTCATCAAGGCCGGGGCCAGGCGCTGTACAGTAGCGTCAGTTTCGGCGCGGGAGGTGCCGTCGGTAGCCTGCTCAGCGGATATGCCTGGGACGGGATCGGGCCGGCGATGACCTTCGCGGGTGCCGGCGTTCTGGCGGTGCTGGGCGCGCTGGCCGCCTGGTACTGGATCGATGCCCAGCATGATTACTAAACACAAGCTTGATCAGTAGGTAACGGCCGATGACCGACTACACACTTGGTGAACTTGCGCAAAAACTCGGTGCGACGTTCGAAGGCGATGCCGCGGCGGTTATCGTCGGGGTCGCGGCGCTAGAAGCCGCGGGCGAGGGGATGCTGACTTATGCCGAATCCGGCAAGTACCGTGGGCAGGTCGAAGCGAGTGGTGCGGCGGCGATCATTGTCGGCGCCGATTTTCCCGCCACGGCAGGCAAGAACCTGCTGCGTGTCGAGCGCCCCAAACCAGCCTTTGTCGCGGCCATGGAGCTGTTCAGGCCGGCACGTGCGGTGATCGGCATCCACCCCACCGCGGTCATCGCCGACGATGCGCAGATCGGCGAGGGTGTCGGTATCGGCCCGTTGGTGGTGGTCGACAGCGGTGCCGCGATCGGTGCCGGTAGCCGAATTCGTGCCGGGGCCTACATCGGGCCGAACGTTTCGGTCGGCGAGGCGTGCGACATCGGGCCGAACGTGTCGCTGATGGACGACACACGGGTTGGCAACCGCTGTATTCTGCACCCGGGCGTAGTCATCGGTGCCGATGGCTACGGCTATTACTGGGATAGCGACCACCACCACAAGATTCCCCAGTTGGGGAACGTTGTGGTCGAAGACGATGTCGAAATCGGCGCCAACACCTGCATCGACCGGGCTACGCTGGGCGAAACGCGCATCGGCCGGGGCAGCAAATTCGACAATCTCGTCCAGGTCGGGCACAACAACCAGATCGGCGAACACGTGATCCTGGTGTCGCAGGTCGGTATCGCGGGCAGCAGTAAGCTGGGTAAAGGCGTGGTCGCGGCCGGGCAGGTCGGCATCGCCGATCACGTGACGATCGGCGATGGCGTGCAGATCGGCGGCCAGGGCGGCGTCAACACGGATATCGAGCCCGGTGAAAAGGTCTGGGGATCACCCGCCAAGCCGATGGCGCGCGAGATGCGTGAGATCGCTGCCGTCGGCAAGCTACCGGAACTGCTGCGCAGTTTTCGCCAGCAACAGCGTGAGCTGGATGCATTGCGTGATCGCATCGCAGCCCTAGAAGACAAACCGGCAAAATAACCCCTTTTACGTAACGACAAGAACACCGCCAGCCAACAATGACGTCCGACACCAACACAGGGAAGAGTACGCCCAGAAAACGCTGGTTACCGCTGGTCATTCTATTGGTGGCTGCCGGCGCGGCAGCCGCTCTGATCGCCACCAAGCCAAAGCCCACCCCCGTGCAGGTTAGCGAGCGTGCCTGGCTGGTCAGTGTCGAGCAGGTCGAACCGGCGCGCCACAGCCCCACGGTCACGTTGTACGGCAAGGTCGAATCGCTGTGGTCGAGCCAGTTGACGGCCGGCATCACCGCCGACGTCAACGAGGTGCTGGTGGTCGAGGGTGACCGGGTCGAAAAGGGTCAGGTGCTGATCAGGCTCGACGACCGCGACGCGCGTCTGCAACTGGCGCAGCGTGAGGCCGAGCTCAAGCAGGCGGATGCGCGGATCGTCTCGGAGAAGCGTCGCCAGGAGGCCAATCTCGAATCGCTGCCGCGTGAACGCCGGCTGCTCGGCCTGGCGCGCAGCGAGGTTAAACGCCTGCAGGATCTGGTCGCGAAGAAGGTTGGTGCGCAGTCGCAACTGGACACCGCGCGCCAGGCGTCCGAGAAACAAGCAATCACGTTGGCGGCGCGTGAGCAGGCCGTGGACGAACACGAGGCGCGCCTGGCGGAAGTCGAAGCGGCGCGAGCGCGCGCCGAGGCGTTGCGCGATCAGGCGCAGCTCGAATTGGAACGCAGCGCGATTGCGTCGCCGTTCAACGGCCGGATCGCCCGAGTACAGGTGTCGCCCGGGCGTCGCGCCAGGGTAGGCGACCCGCTGATTCAGCTGTACGACACCGATGAGTTGGTTATCCGTGCGCAGATTCCCAGCCGACATCTGCCGCAGGTGCGCGCTGCGATCGATGCCGGTCGGCCACTGACGGTGCATGGCACGATCGACGGCATAGCCGTCGAAGGTAAGCTGCGCAGCCTGGCCGGTGAGGCGTCGAGCAGTACTGGTGGCGTTGACGGCCTGTTTACGGTAACGCGCGGCGCGACGCAGATAAGCCAGGGGCGCTTTTTGCGCGTCGAGCTGAACCTGCCGGCACGCGATGACCTGATCGCGCTGCCGCCCGAGGCCGTGTACGGCACCGACCGCATCTACGTTATCGATAGCGAAAGTCGCATGCGGCCGAAACGAGTCGAGCGCATCGGCGAGGCCCGCCGGCAAGGCAAGGTGGCGCGCGTCCTGATCCATGCCCCGCAGCTTGAACCGGGAACCACTGTCGTGACCACGCAACTGCCCAACGCCCTCGATGGCTTGTTGGTGCGCGTCGCCGAAGAGCGCTGACATGCCGTTTCAGCATCGCAGCGACATCGTCGGCATCTTTGCCCAACACAAGGTGGCGGCCAATCTCCTGATGGTCGTGATGCTGATGATCGGCGTCTGGGGCGTCGCCAATCTCAATGTGCAGTTCTTTCCGAACTTCGAGGTCGAGGTGGTCTCGGTACGCACCGTGTGGACCGGGGCATCGGCCGAGGACATCGAAACCTCGATCACCATCCCATTGGAGCAGGCGCTGCGTTCTACCGATGGTCTCGACAAGATGACCTCGACCTCGAGCCAAGGCGTCAGTTCGATCCTGCTCGAGTTTCCGGAAGGCACCGACATGGGCGCGGCGACCGATCGGGTCGAAGAACTGGTCAATGGGGTGCGCAACATACCCACGGATGCCGAAGAGACCGAGGTCAGCCACGTGGTGCGTTACGAACCTATCGCGCGCCTGCTGATCCACGGCCCGGCCGATATCCGCGAGCTGCGGCCGTTGGCGCGACGCATCGAACGCGAGCTGCTCGATCGCGGCATCGCCAAGGTCAACATCACCGGCCTGCCCGAAGACGAACTGGCCATCCAGATTCCGCAGGCGACGCTCGAAGACCTCAAGCTATCGCTGCGGCAGGTGGCCGACCGGGTGGCGGCGGAGTCACGCGATCTGCCGGCCGGCACGGTGGGGCGCGACGATGTCGGGCGCGAGATCCGCACCCTCAATCAACGGCGCAGCGAGGCCGGCTTCGAGGAGCTGGCCCTGGTCGCCGATCGCGAAGGCCGGTTGATTCGCATCGGCGATGTTGCCGAGGTAGAGCGGCGCGCACGCCCGAACCAGGTCGAGATGACCTACCAGGGCGAACCGGCGGTCGAACTGCAGCTGATGCGCTCGGCCAACGCCGATTCGCTCGAGTCCGCGCGCATCATGCAGGAGTGGCTCGCCGAGGCGCCCAAGCGGTTTCCGCCGGGGGTCGAGATCACCGCCTACGACGAGAGCTGGACGCTGATCAAGGACCGCATCAACCTGCTGCTGAAGAACGGCGCCAGTGGGCTGGTGCTGGTCGTTATCATCCTGTTCCTGTTTCTCAACGGGCGGGTCGCTTTCTGGGTCACGGTCGGTATCCCGGTGTCGTTCATGGCGACGCTGGCGATCGTCTACGTGGCCGGCGGCAGCATCAACATGATCTCGATGTTCGCCCTGATCATGGCGCTCGGGATCATCGTCGATGATGCCATCGTGGTCGGCGAAGACGCGCTGACCCACTACCAGACCGGTGAGAGTTCGCTCGAAGCCGCCGAAGGCGGCGCGCGCCGGATGCTCGCGCCGGTCATGTCGTCGTCGCTAACGACCATCGCGGCGTTCATCCCACTGTTTGCGATCACCGGCATCATCGGCAAGTTCCTCGGCGACATCCCGTTCGTGATCGTGTGCGTGATCATCGCCTCGCTGGTCGAGAGTTTCCTGATCCTGCCCGGCCACCTGCGCCACAGTTTCAAAGGGATCAAGCCGGCGCAGCCGGGCTCGTTCCGCGAACGCTGGGACAAGCGCTTCAATCACATCCGCGATAAGCATTTCCGCGCGATGGTCACCTGGGCGGTCAACAACCGCTTCGCGATCGTGGCGATCGCACTGGCCTTTGTCATCGTATTGGTCGGCGTGCTGCGTGGTGGGCGCATGGGTTTCAGCTTCTTCCCCAATGTCGAAGGCAACGTGGTCGTTGCCAGCGCGACGTTTGTTGCCGGCACGCCACCGGAGCGCGTCGTCGGTTTCATCAAGGACGTCGAAACCGCGGTATACCAGACGGACAAAGAGCTCGGCGGTGGGCTGGTCAGGCTGGCCAATGTCGCCGAAGGCCTGGGTTTCTTCTCCAACGGGCGCCAACAACAGCAGGGCGAACAGTTCGCCACCGTCACGGTCGAGTTGATCCCGTCCGACCACCGCGAGGTGCGTAACGAGGAGTTCATCAAGGCCTGGGAAAACCGCCTGGTCAAGCCGCCCGGGCTCGAGTACCTGACCATCACCTCCCGCCAGGGCGGCCACCCGGGGCGCGACCTGGAGATTCGCCTGACCGGGCCGGATGCCGAGCGCACCAAGGCCGCGGCGCTCGAGCTGTCGGATGCGATCGCCGCGATCCCGGGCGTGCAGGGCGTCGAGGACGACATGCCCTACGGGCAGCAGCAGCTGGTTTACAAGCTCAATCCCTTCGGCGAGTCGCTGGGCCTGAGCGTCGAGGATGTCGGGCGGCAGTTGCGCGCCGCGTTCGATGGCCAGCTGGCGCAGATCTATAACGAGGGCGACGAAGAGGTCGAGGTGCGGGTGATGCTGCCCGATGCCGAGCGCTACCGCCTGACTGCGCTCGACGACTTCAGCGTGTTCCTGTCCAACGGCCAGACGGTGCCACTGTTATCGGTGATCGACCTGGAGGAACGGCGTGGCTTCAAGGCGCTGCGGCATGCAGAGGGCCAGCTGGCGGCGACCGTGTATGCCGACGTCGACAAGAAGATCGCCAATGCGAACGAGGTCCGCAGCCAGCTGCGCGAGGAGCTGTTGCCGCAGCTGTCGCATCGTTACGATCTGCACTGGGCGTTCACCGGCCGCGCCGAAGACCAGCAGGAAACCGCCGGCGATATGCAGCGCGGCGCCTTGTTCGCGCTGGCGATGATCTACATCGTGTTGGCCTGGGTGTTCGGCTCATACGGCTGGCCGCTGGTGGTGATGGCGATCATCCCGTTCGGCATCGTGGGTGCCCTGTACGGTCACTACGTGATGGATATCACGCCGACGATCCTGTCGATGTTCGGCCTGTTCGCCCTGTCGGGCATCGTGGTCAACGACTCGATCATCTTGGTCGTGTTCTACAAACACCTGCGCGAAAAGGGCATGGAGATCAAGGAGGCCATCATCGAGGCGGCCTGCCAGCGCCTGCGGGCGGTGCTGCTGACCTCGCTGACCACGATCGCCGGCCTGCTGCCGCTGTTGTTCGAGACCTCGTTGCAGGCGCAGTTCCTGATCCCGATGGCGGTGTCGATCTCGTTCGGTCTGGCCTTCGCGACGTTCCTGGTGCTGCTGCTGGTGCCGACGCTATTGGCTGGGCTGGAAACTACCCGGCAACGCATCGTCGCGTGGACCGCCGGCCGCGCCGCGTCGCCGGTGGCCGAGGAAACCGCCGACAAATGACGAGCCTCTGCCGGTCGTGACCGGCGGGTTTTCGTTTGCAGTCAGGTGCCTATTCAACGGGCAGCGTTACACACCTCGATCATCGCGCTGGCGGCGTTCGACAGGCTGCGTTTCTGGTGGGTGACCGCGCCGAGCTGGCGGGTGAGTCGCATACCGTCGATTTCCAGTGGAACCACCTTGTCGTCGAGCACGGTCGCCGGCAGAAGGCTCCAGCCCAGGCCGGTGGCGACCAGCATATGCAGCGTTTCCAGGTAGTTGGTCGCCATACCCACCTTGAGTTCGACACCGGCCTTGCGCACGGCTTGCTCCAACACACCGCGCGTATAGGTCGTCGTACCCGGCAGCACCGCCGGGTATTCGAGCAGCTCCGTCAGCGACACCTTCGTTCTGCCGGCCAGCGGGTGATCCGGGGCCACCATGAAGGCCAGGGGATCGTCCCAGATCGTCGCCAGGTTCAGGTTGGGCGGGCGTTCCGGCGGCAGGGTGACGATTGCCAGCTCGAGGTCGCCGGTCTCGACGGCGCGGCATGCGGCCTCGGAGTCCATGAAGCGGATGTCCAGTTCGACCGCGGGGAACGCCTCGGTGAAACGTTTAAGCGGCGTCGGCAGGCGGTGCAGCCCGATGTGGTGACTGGTGCCCATGGTCAACCGACCGCGCACCTCACCCGACAGGTCGCTGACCAGGCGCTTGAGTTCACGCGCGTCGTTGATCAGGCGGCGCGCCCGTGGCAGCAGGGCGCTACCGGTCGCGGTCAGCGACACGCGTCGCCCGATGCGGTCGAACAGCTTGGTGTTGAGTTCACTCTCCAGCTGGGCCACGCGCTTGCTGACCGCGGGCTGGGTCAGGAACAGGGCCTCGGCAGCGTCAGAAAACGACTGGTGATCGGCGACCTCGACGAAGGCCTGCAGTGCGGCGATTTCCATTATTCCTCAAAAGAATTCAAACAATGAAAAACATGAATTTGTGTTATTCATATTAGCCGCTATCGTTATTCCCGTCAGTTAATGGAATGTCGCCATGAAACCGAAAACGCTCTACGACAAGTTGTGGGAATCGCATGTGGTCCGCGAAGAGGCCGACGGTACGGCGTTGCTGTACATCGACCGGCACCTGGTGCACGAGGTGACCTCGCCGCAGGCGTTTGAAGGGCTGCGTCTGGCCGGTCGTCCGCTGTGGCGCACCTCGGCCAACCTGGCGACCGCCGACCACAACGTCCCGACCACCGATCGCAGCAAGGGTATCGAAGACCCGGTATCGCGGCTGCAGGTCGAGACACTCGACCAGAACTGTGCCGACTTCAACATCATCGAGTTCGGCATGAACGACCAGCGTCAGGGCATCGTGCACGTGATCGGCCCGGAGCAGGGCGCAACCCTGCCGGGTATGACGGTGGTGTGCGGCGATTCGCATACCTCGACCCACGGCGCGTTCGGCGCGCTGGCGCACGGCATCGGCACGTCCGAGGTCGAACACGTGCTCGCTACCCAATGCCTGATCCAGAAAAAGTCGAAGTCGATGCTGGTCGTCGTCGAGGGCGAGGCGCCCGCCGGTGTCACCGCCAAGGACATCGTGCTGGCGATTATCGGCCGCATCGGCACGGCCGGTGGCACCGGCTACGCGATCGAGTTCAGCGGGCAGGCGATCCGCGACCTGTCGATAGAAGGCCGCATGACGGTGTGCAATATGGCGATCGAGGCCGGCGCGCGCGCGGGTTTCGTCGCAGTCGACGATAAGACCATCGAGTATGTTCGCAACCGGCCGTTCGCTCCGTCTGCCGAGCATTGGGACCAGGCTGTTGCCTATTGGCACACGCTGCACAGCGATGACGGCGCCGAGTTCGACCACGTGGTCGTGATCCCGGCCGCCGAGATCCGTCCGCAGGTCACCTGGGGCACCTCGCCCGAGATGGTGGTGAGCGTCGATGGCAAGGTGCCGAATCCGACCAACGAGAGCGATCCGGTCAGGGCCGAGGGCATGCGGCGCGCCCTCAAGTACATGGGACTGGAGGCGGATACGCCGATCAGTGCGATCGCGGTGGACAAGGTTTTTATCGGTTCGTGCACCAATTCTCGAATTGAAGACCTGCGCGCCGCGGCCGGCGTAGCCAAAGGACGCAAGGTTGCTGATAACGTGAAGCAGGCGCTGGTGGTTCCCGGTTCCGGTCTGGTGAAGTCGCAGGCGGAGCGCGAAGGCCTGGACAAGATCTTCATCGAGGCAGGCTTTGAATGGCGCGAGCCGGGGTGCTCGATGTGTCTGGCAATGAACGCCGACCGTCTGCAGCCGGGGGAGCGCTGTGCGTCCACGTCCAACCGCAATTTCGAAGGCCGGCAAGGCCAGGGCGGGCGGACACATCTGGTCAGTCCGGCCATGGCGGCAGCCGCCGCGGTTGTCGGGCATTTCGTTGATATCAGAGACCTTTGACGCCGCTGCGGCCGAAGGTCTGGAGGGGCAAGAATGAAACGGGTTCTGTGGGTATGTGTCGTGTTCGCCGTGCTGTCGATGGCGACCGGGTGTGAAACAGTCAAAGGTGTCGGTCGCGATATCACCAATGCGGGTGAAGCGATGGACGACGCCACGAGGTAGCCATGCAAAAGTTTGAGACCTTTACCGGTGTGGTCTGTCCGTTGGACCGATCCAATGTCGATACGGACGCGATCATCCCGAAGCAGTTCCTGAAGTCGATCAAGCGCACCGGTTTTGGTCCGAACTTGTTCGACGACTGGCGCTATCTCGACCACGGCGAGCCGGGCATGGACAACAGCACGCGTCCGGTCAATCCCGACTTCGTGCTCAACGATCCGCGCTACGCCGGCGCCAGCATCCTGCTGGCGCGCGAGAACTTCGGTTGTGGTTCGTCACGCGAGCACGCGCCGTGGGCACTGGCCGATTACGGCTTCAAGGTGATCATCGCGCCGAGCTTTGCGGACATCTTCTTCAACAACAGCTTCAAGAACGGCCTGTTGCCGATCCATCTGCATCCGGACACGGTCGACCGTTTGTTCGACCAGGCGATGGGCGACACGGCGTTGCAGCTGACCGTCGATCTCGAGCACCAGCAGCTGCACGGCATCGGCGACGAGGCGATCGGATTCGATGTCGATCCGTTCCGCAAGCATTGTTTGATCAACGGGCTGGACGATATCGGCCTGACCTTGCAGCACGTCGACGACATCAAGGCCTACGAGGCACGTCGGCGCGACGAGGCGCCCTGGCTGTTCGCCTGATTGTCGGTGGTGCGATAAAAAATTGGTGAGTCTGGCGCTGCGCGACGACGTTTCGACACGGGGCGCAGCACCTCGAGTGAGTGGGGAGTTATGAGCAAAAGAATTCTGGTATTGCCGGGTGACGGTATCGGTCCCGAGATTACGGCCGAGGCGGTCAAGGTACTCGATGCGCTGGTCGGCGAGGGGCTGGACGTGGAACTCGACGAGGGCCTGATCGGCGGCGCGGCCTACGATGCCGCCGAGACCCCCTTGCCCAGCGCCACACTGGACATGGCCAGGGAGGCGGACGCCATTCTGCTCGGCGCGGTCGGTGGTCCGAAGTGGGAGCCGCTGGATATCTCGGTGCGCCCGGAAAAGGGCCTGCTGGGCCTGCGCGCCGAACTCGGGCTGTTCTCGAACCTGCGTCCGGCGATCCTGTATCCGCAGCTCGCCGATGCCTCGAGCTTGCGCGCCGAGATTGTCGCCGGCCTGGACATCATGATCGTGCGTGAGCTGACCGGTGGTATCTATTTCGGCCAGCCGCGCGGCATCCGCACGCTGGAAAACGGCGAACGCCAGGGCTTCAACACGCTGGTGTATGCCGAGCACGAGATCGAACGCATCGTGCGCTCGGCGTGCGACATTGCCATGAAGCGCGGCAAACGGCTGTGCTCGGTCGACAAGGCCAACGTACTCGAATGCACCGAGCTGTGGCGCGAAGTGGCCGAGCGGGTCGTCAAGAACGAATACCCGGAGATCGAGTTGTCGCACATGTATGTCGACAATGCCGCCATGCAGCTGGTGAAATGGCCGAAACAGTTCGACGTCATGGTCACCACCAATATGTTCGGCGACATCCTGTCGGACGCGGCGGCCATGCTGACCGGTTCAATCGGCATGTTGCCGTCCGCCTCGCTCAACGAAAAGGGGCAGGGCATGTACGAGCCGATCCACGGCTCGGCGCCGGATATCGCCGGCAAGGGCGTTGCCAACCCCTTGGCGACCATCCTGTCGGTGGCGATGATGTTGCGTTACAGCCTCGGCGAGTCAGCGATGGCCGAGCGTATCGAGAAGGCCGTCGAGCAGGTGCTCGATCAGGGCCTGCGCACGCCGGACATCATGTCCGAAGGCATGACCGAGGTGAACTGTGAAGGAATGGGCGACGCGGTTGTCGCCGCGTTGTGAATTAAAACGAGCAAGCCGGTCGGCCAGGTCGATCGGTATGAGTTCTGTCGAGTCGGGTGTGTGACATGAAAAGAGTGGGTTTTGTAGGTTGGCGCGGCATGGTCGGTTCGGTCCTGATGGACCGTATGCGCGAAGAGAACGACTTCGCCGAGATCGATGAGCCGGTGTTCTTCACCACCTCGCAGGCCGGTCAGCCGGGCCCGGATATCGGCAAGCCGGTGCCGGCGCTCAAAGATGCCACCAACATCGACGAACTCAAGCAGATGGACGCGATCGTCACCTGCCAGGGTGGCGACTACACCAAGCAGGTATTCGCGGAGCTGCGCAAGTCCGGTTGGGATGGCTATTGGATCGATGCGGCGTCGGCGTTGCGCATGAACGACGACACCGTGATCGTGCTCGATCCGGTCAACCTGAAGGTGGTCGAGCAGGCATTGGTCGACGGCAAGAAGGACTTCATCGGCGGCAATTGCACAGTCAGCCTGATGCTGATGGGCCTGGGCGGACTGTTCAATGCCGACCTGGTCGAGTGGGCCACGTCGATGACCTACCAGGCCGCGTCCGGTGCCGGCGCCAAGAACATGCGTGAGCTGTTGAGCCAGATGGGCGTGTTGCGCGACAGCGTGGCCGATCTGCTGGCCAACCCTGCGTCGGCGATCCTGGATATCGATCGCGCGGTCACCGAAACCCTGCGCAGCGAGGCCTATCCGACCGACAACTTCGGCGTGCCCCTGGCCGGTAGCCTGATCCCGTGGATCGACGTGCCGCTCGACAACGGGCAGAGCAAGGAAGAATGGAAGGCGATCTCCGAAACCAACAAGATCCTCGGCCGGATGGACAACCCGATCCCGATTGACGGCACCTGCGTGCGGATCGGTGCTATGCGCTGCCATAGCCAGGGCTTGACGATCAAACTCAAGCGCGATGTGCCGATCGACGAGATCGAGCAGATCCTGGATGAGGCCAACCCCTGGTCGAAGGTCATCCCCAACGATCGCGAGCAAACGATCCGCGAACTGACGCCTGCCAAGGTCACCGGCACGCTGACTATCCCGGTCGGCCGGCTGCGCAAGATGAATCTCGGCAGCGAATACCTCAACGCGTTCACTGTCGGCGACCAGCTGTTGTGGGGCGCGGCCGAGCCGCTGCGTCGTATGCTGCGTATCCTTTTGGCGCGATGACTCCAAGCACGGCCGCAATCGCGGTCGTGTAAAAAAAATCCTCATTAGTCGTTTCAGTCTTGAGGTCTGCTGCCGTTACTATCGTTGGTAGAACATATTGACTCGGCTATAGTTAGGCCAAAATCATTACATCGGTTCTGAATTGCACCTACATAATCTGTGGGTTACGCAACGATGAAATCGGGGCGGAGAAGCACCTGAGGGAGGATTCATGGTCCGCAAGTTGGCATTAGCGGTTTCACTGGCATTAGGGACTCTGAGTGTTCCGGTACATGCTCTTGGATTGGGAGAGCTGAGCTCCAAGTCCACGCTGAACCAGAATTTCAATGGCGACATCAGCCTGCTTTCGGTCAACCCCGAAGAGTTGGACGGTGTCCGTGTTCGATTGGCGGACGAAGATGCCTTCGCCCGCGCTGGCATCGAACGTCCGTTTTATCTGACGCTGCTCCGATTCGAGCCGACGATGACCAAACGCGGCAAGGCCGTGGTCAAGGTCACCTCGGATTTCCCGATTCGTGAGCCGTTTCTGAACTTCCTCGTCGAGGTCAACTGGCCGAAGGGCCGTTTGATGCGCGAGTACACGGTACTGCTCGATCCGCCGACCACGACCAAGCGTCGTCCGCCGGCGATTGCCCAGACCACCAAATCCAAGGCCGCTGCACCGGCGCCGAAACCGGCAGCCAAGCCGGCGAAGCCAAGTGCAGCAGCGGCTACCAGTCAGGCTCCAACCCCGTCCCCGGCGAGCACCGAAGGCTTTGAATACGGCCCGGTGCAGGAGAATGACACCGTGTGGGGCATTGCTCGCAAGACGTTGCCCGCCGGTGTCAGCATGGAGCAGATGATGATGGCCTTGTACAAGGCCAACCCGCAGGCCTTCGTGCGCAACGACATCAACCTGTTGCGCAAAGGTCGCATACTGCGGGTTCCGTCGGTCGCCGAAATCAAGGAAATGAGCCGCCAGGAGGCGCGCGACGCCTATCGCGAGCAGCAGGATCAATGGCTGGCGCGACGCAACGAAAAACTGCAGGAAGCCGCGGCTGAAGAGCAGGCCGAAGCCGATGCGAAAGAGGCAGCGACCGAAGAGGGTGCTGATGCCAAGGCGGCAGCAGCCGAATCCGAGAGCGATGCCAGCGACCAACTGCGCATCGCCACCGCCCGCCCGCAAGGCGAAGGTGAGGCCGGTGCCGGCGATGACGACGCTACGGCGACCACCTCCGACGAGCTGAGCGCACGTCTGTTGGCGGCACGTGAAAACGCCGAGACCTCGCGCCAAGAGGCCGAGTCCCTGCGTGGTCAGGTCGACGATCTCAAAGACCGTTTGTCCGACATGCAGAAGCTGCTCAGCCTGAAAGACGAGCAACTGGCGCAGCTGCAGGATCAGATCACTACCGGCGATGGTGCAGCATCTGCAACCGAAGAGACGCCGGCTACCGAGGCCATGGCCGAAGGCGAGGCGGCACCGGGTGAAGAAACCACTGCTGAGGCCGGTGATGCACTCGATGCTGTCATGGCCGACGCCAAGGATGCCGTCGAAGGCGTGGCCGACACCGTCGCCGATGGCATGCCGAGCGAGGTCAAGATTGAAGACATCGCACCGCAGGTCGATCCGGACACGATCGTCGAATCCACCAGTGACGAGGCGCCTGCAGAGGGACCGGTAGCATCGGAAGTCGACCTGTCTGCGCCGATCCAGGATGTACCGCCTCAGGTTGATCCGGATGCGGTTGTTGCAGCTGCCGGCGAAGGCGAGGCTGCACCTGCCGAAACCGAGATGGGCCAGGAGATCGTGATCGGCGACGAACCGCCGGCCACGGCATCCGAAGAACTGGTCATCGACACCGGCAGTGAGCCGGCGCCGGCCGAAGAGACGGCTGCCGCCAGCGAGACCCCGGGTGAAGTCGTGGTTGCGGACGTGCCGGTTGAACCGACCCCCGCGCCGGATGCCGCCGCTGGCGACTCCGATTCGATCATGGCGATGGTGCAGGACAACATGATCCCGATCGCCGGTGGCGGTGTCGTACTGCTCGGCCTGCTGGGTTGGATGGTCGCTCGTGGTCGCAAGAAAGATGACGGCAAGGAACTGCTGGCAGCGGGCGCTGCGGCAGGTGCCGCCACCGCGGCAGCACCGGTTGCCGACGCCGATATCACCGGTCTCGAAGAAGAGGATGCCGAGGACGAACTGCCCGACAGCTCCTTCCTCGACGAGTTCTCTCCGAGCGAAATGAACGCCTTGCAGGACGAAACCGGTGAAGTGGACCCGGTCTCCGAGGCAGACGTGTACATCGCCTATGGTCGCTATCAGCAGGCCGAAGAGCTGCTCAAGCAGGCCATGAACCGCGAACCGGAGCGTCTCGCGCTGAAGCACAAACTGCTCGAAGTGCACTATGCGACGCGTAATACCGCAGCCTTCGGCGCCCTCGCTGAAGAGATGGTTGCGGCCGGTCAGGATGCCGTCGACGAGCACGCCTGGATGCGCGCACAGGACATGGGGCGTGAACTCGACCCGAACAACCCCTTGTTCGCGAACAAGGGTGGTGACTCCGCCGCTCCGGCCGCCGCTGCGGCGGGTGCCGCTGCGAGCGCATCGATCGCCGCTGTCCACCGTTCGGAGAGTGTCGACGACGATACCCTGTCGCTGGGTGACCTCGACCTGAACATGTCGTCTGACGCCGATCAGGATCCGGATATCACCGATACCTTCGAGCCGCCGTCCGAAGTCTCGATCATGCTCGACCTCGACGACGAGGACGACACTACGGCGGTCATGGAGGCTCCGACGTCCGAGATTCCCGAGAGCATCTCGCTGGATGAGTTGGACGACGACCTCAAGTTCTCCCCGGACAAGGGTGTCGAGTCGGTCGCTGCGCTGGAAAGCGGCGAAGACAACATCACCGATTCGCTCGACCTCGACAGCATGATGGCTGACGCGGAAGCGGCGATCGACAGCGAAGAAAGCATGATGAACGCCGACAGTGACTTCAGTGCAGACGAACTGCAGGCACAACTCGACGAGCTCAGCGATCTGTCGGTGCTGGATTCCGGCCTGGACGAGCCGCCGCCGGCGGGCCTCGGTCTGGTCGAGGAAGACAAGGGTGAGAAACCGCAGGGTCTGGACGAGCCGATCAGCCTGGATACCGCATTCGATGCCGATGAAAGTTCGGCCGATCAGGAGACCGACACGCTCGAACTCGACGAGATCAGCGGCCCGGGCGAACTGGAAGGTGAAGATGAAGTCACCACCAAGCTCGATCTGGCGCGTGCCTATGTCGACATGGGCGACCAGGACGGCGCACGCAGCATCCTCGAAGAGGTCGTTGCCGAGGGCAACGATAACCAACGCGACGATGCGGAGAAGCTGTTGGCCGAACTCGGCTGATCTGATCGCCTAAATGTGATGAAGTATGCGGGCGCCTGATGGCGCCCGTATTTTTTTATGCGAATTGCACTGGGTATCGAATACGACGGCTCGCGCTTCAAAGGCTGGCAACTGCAGCGCCATGCTGTGCGCACCGTGCAGGGTGAGCTCGAGGCCGCATTGTCGACCGTGGCGGCGCACCCGGTGCGCGTGGTGTGTGCCGGACGGACCGACACCGGCGTGCATGCGGTGGGCCAGGTGGTGCACTTTGACACCCAGGCCGAGCGCGCGCCGCGCAACTGGGTGTTGGGTGGCAACGTCAACCTGCCTGACGATGTCGCCATCACCTGGGCCCAGCCGGTCGACGACAACTTTCACGCGAGATTCTCGGCACAGGCACGCAGCTACCGCTACCTGATCCTGAACCGGCCCACGCGCAGCGCGCTGCTTGGCGGCCGTACCACCTGGGTACATGGGGAACTGGACGCCGATCTGATGCACCGCGCCGGTCAGGCCCTGGTGGGCACGCATGATTTCTCCAGCTACCGCGCGATCGGCTGTCAGGCCAAGAGCCCGGTGCGCACACTGCATTCGCTGAGCGTGCGCCGCGCCGGTGAGCTGATCGAGCTGCGCGTGCATGCCAATGCCTTTCTGCACCACATGATCCGCAACATCGCCGGGGTGCTGATCGCGATCGGCAGCAGCAAACAGGCCGAGAGCTGGGCGGCCGAGGTCCTCGAACTGCGTGATCGCACCCTGGGCGGGGTCACCGCGCCGCCCGATGGACTGTACTTCGAGCGTGTCTGGTACCCGCCGGAGTTCGACCTTCCGTTGCCGCCACCGGTGCCGATTGTCGGCATGACGGGCGATGTTTGACGCAGACAATCAATGACTGAAGCAACGGCAAATGGACGCCTTTTTGCGTCATAATGTGCCGTTATGCGAACCCGAGTTAAGATATGCGGCATAACGCGATTCGATGATGCCGCGGCGGTGGTCGAACACGGCGCCGATGCGATCGGCTTCGTGTTCTACGAGCGCAGCCCGCGCAACGTTGCCATCGAGCGGGCTGCCGAGATCGTACGCCGTCTGCCACCGTACCTGACTACCGTCGGTTTGTTCGTCAATGCCGAAGACGATCTGGTCCGCCGGGTCATCGAGACCGTTGGGATCGACCTGTTGCAGTTTCACGGCGATGAACCGCCTGAAGTCTGCCAGCGTTACGCCCGCCCGTGGATGCGGGCCATCCGAATGAAACCGGGCACCGACCTGATGGCCCAGCGGCAGGCTTACGGTGAAGGCCGCGGCCTGCTGCTCGATGCCTATATGCCGGGTGTGCCGGGAGGCACCGGCGAGACGTTCAACTGGGATCTGATTCCCCCCGAGCTGGCCGGCGAAATCGTACTGGCCGGCGGTCTTAATGCGAACAACGTGGGTGATGCCATCCGTCGCGTGCGGCCCTATGCGGTCGATGTCAGCGGCGGCGTAGAGGCGGAAAAGGGCATCAAAGACCCGCTAAAGATTAAAGCCTTTATCGAAGAGGTAAGACGTGCACAAATCTGAAACCCGCTGGGCCGACCTGCCGGATGCCGGCGGCCATTTCGGCCCCTACGGCGGCATCTTCGTCGCGGAAACCCTGATGGAACCGCTCGACGAGTTGCGCCTCGCCTATGAAAAATACCTGAAAGACCCCGAGTTTCTCGCCGAACTCGATGCCGATCTGCAGCACTATGTCGGCCGGCCTTCGCCGATCTACCATGCCGAGCGTCTCAGTCGCGAGCTCGGCGGTGCCCAGGTTTATCTCAAGCGTGAAGACCTCAATCACACCGGCGCGCACAAGATCAACAACACCATCGGCCAGGCGCTGCTGGCCAAACGCATGGGCAAGACCCGCATCATCGCCGAGACCGGTGCAGGCCAGCATGGTGTGGCTTCGGCTACCGTGGCTGCGCGCCTCGGGCTGGAGTGCGTGGTGTACATGGGTGAGGTCGATGTCGCCCGCCAGGAGGCGAACGTCTACCGCATGCGCCTGCTCGGCGCCGAGGTGCGCTCGGTGTCGTCTGGCTCGAAGACGCTCAAAGATGCACTCAACGAGGCGATGCGCGACTGGGTCACCAATGTCGATGACACCTTCTACATCATTGGTACTGTGGCCGGTCCACATCCATACCCGGCGATGGTGCGCGACTTCCAGGCGGTGATCGGGCGCGAGGCGCGCGAGCAGATGATGACGATGACCGGACGTCTGCCCGATGCGCTGGTCGCCTGCGTCGGCGGCGGATCCAATGCCATCGGACTGTTCTACCCGTTCCTCGACGATAGCGATGTCACGATCTACGGCGTTGAGGCTGCGGGTGATGGCCTGGATACCGGCCACCATGCAGCGCCACTGTGCGCCGGCACCCCAGGCGTGCTGCATGGCAACCGCACCTACCTGATGGAGGATCGCGACGGACAGATCATCGAGACGCATTCGATCTCGGCCGGCCTGGATTATCCGGGTGTCGGCCCTGAACACGCTTGGCTGAAGGATACGCAGCGCGCGAACTATGTCGCCGTGACCGACGACGAGGCGCTCGAGGCGTTCCATCGCCTGACGCGCACTGAAGGCATCATCCCGGCCCTCGAATCCAGTCATGCCATCGCACAGGCGATGAAGCTCGCACCGACGATGAACAAGGATCAGACCCTGTTGGTGAATCTGTCCGGCCGGGGCGACAAGGACATGCACACCGTGGCAGCCCGGGAGGGTTTGAAGATATGAGTCGTATTGCCGGTGTTTTTGCCGCGCTGAAGGAACAGGGTCGGCAGGCATTGATTCCGTTCGTCACCGCGGGCGATCCCACGCCCGATTTCACGTTGCCAATGATGCATGCCCTGGTCGAGGCCGGCGCCGACATCATCGAACTCGGTGTGCCGTTCTCTGACCCGATGGCCGATGGTCCGGTGATTCAACGCGCCAGCGAGCGCGCCCTTGAGCACCATATGTCGTTGCACGGCGTACTCGATATCGTGCGCGAGTTCCGCAAGACTAATGAGGCGACCCCGGTCGTGTTGATGGGCTACCTCAATCCGCTCGAAGTCATGGGCTATGAGGCTTTCGCCGAGGAGGCCTCGGCTGCAGGGGTAGATGGCGTGCTGACGGTCGACATCCCGCCGGAAGAGGGCGAGCGCTTTGTGCCGACGATGAAGGCCAAGGGCATCGACCCGATCTTTCTGCTCGCACCGACCAGCCATCGCGCGCGCATCGAGCGCATAACCTCGGCGGCCAGTGGGTTCGTGTACTACGTCTCCCTCAAGGGTGTGACCGGCGCAGCCAATCTGTCGCTCGACAGTGTGCGTGAAAAGCTCGCCGAGATCCGTTCATGTACCGATCTGCCGGTCGGTGTCGGCTTCGGCATCAAGGACGCCGAGATGGCGGCCGCCATGTCGCAGTTCGCCGATGCCGTCGTGGTCGGCAGCGCGCTGGTGTCGCGCATCGAAGCCAACCTGCAGAATCCGTCCCAGGCTATTGAAGAGATCAAGGCTCTGTTGGCTGGTATGCGATCGGCAATGGATGCGGGTTGAGCCGCGTACTCTGGTAGAATTGCGCGATCGTTCAAACGGGGATTTGCATGAGCTGGTTTGAAAAACTGATGCCCAGCCGCATCCGGACGGAAGGCGGCACCAAAAAGGTCGTGCCGGAGGGTCTTTGGGCTAAGTGTCCCAGCTGCAACGCGGTGCTGTACCGCGCCGAGATGGAGCGCAACATGGAGGTGTGCCCGAAGTGCGATCACCACAATCGCATCGGCGCGCGCCGTCGCCTCGATCTGTTTCTGGATGCCGAACCGCGCGAAGAGATCGCCGGCGATCTTGAATCCGGCGATCCGCTCAAATTCAAAGACAGCAAGAAATACAAAGAACGCCTGACCGCGGCGCAGAAGAAGACCGGCGAGAAAGACGCGCTGGTCGTGATGCGCGGTCAGCTCAAGTCGCGCGACATCATTGCCGCGGCGTTCGAATTCGACTTCATGGGCGGCTCGATGGGCTCAGTGGTCGGTGAGCGCTTCGTACAGGGCGTGAATGCGGCGATCGAACGGCGTTGTCCGATGGTGTGTTTTGCCGCCAGTGGCGGTGCACGTATGCAGGAGTCGCTGTTCTCATTGATGCAGATGGCGAAGACCTCGGCGGCATTGCAGCGCCTGTCGCGTCGTGGCCTGCCGTTCATTTCGGTGATGACCGATCCGACCATGGGTGGCGTATCGGCGAGTTTCGCCATGCTCGGCGACATCAACATCGGTGAGCCGGGTGCGTTGATCGGTTTTGCCGGACCGCGCGTTATCGAACAGACCGTGCGCGAGACGCTTCCCGAAGGCTTTCAGCGCAGCGAGTTTCTGCTCGATCATGGCGCGATCGACATGATCGTCGATCGGCGCGAGATGCGCGACCGCATCGCCAATGTCGTCAGTATGCTCAGCGGTGAAACGCGTACCTGACCGATGAGATTCTCATCGCTGGCCGAATGGCTGGATTGGCAGACCGGTCTCAGCCCGAAAGCCATTGATCTGGGCCTGGACCGGGTGCGCAAGGTATGGAGCGCGCTCGGTGCTCCGTCACTCAACGCCACGGTCATCTCGGTTGCCGGCACCAACGGCAAGGGTTCCAGCGTGGCGTTTGCCGAGGCTATCCTGGTCGCCGGCGGCTACCGCACCGGCGTGTATACCTCGCCCCATCTCATTCACTACAACGAACGAGTTCGCATCGATCAGACAGCGGTCGACGATGCCGGCCTGTGTCGCGCGTTCGCGGCGATCGATGAGGCGCGCGGTGACACGCCGTTGACCTATTTCGAGTTCGGTACCCTGGCAGCGCTGTGGCTGTTTGCCGAGGCCGGCCTGGACGCCGTCATTCTCGAGGTCGGGCTTGGCGGGCGCCTGGACGCGGTTAACATGATCGACGCCGACGTCGCCGTGATCACCAGCATCAGTCTCGACCACCAGGATTGGTTGGGTAACGATCTCGACGCGATCGGTCGCGAAAAGGCGGGAATCATGCGCCAAGGCAGGCCGTGCGTGTTCTCGTCCAACGCGATGCCGGCGAGTATCAGGAACGAGGCCGACAGGATCGGTGCGAAACTTATCGTTGCCGGGGAAGACTACCGGGTAGTCAGGCGCGGCGAGAGCTGGGACATCGAAGCGCCGGACCTCGGGCGACGCGCGTTGCCGATACCCGGTATGCGCGGTCGGATACAGATTGATAATGCCGCCGGCGTGCTGGTTGCGCTCAACTGCGTCGCCGATCGTCTGCCGCTGGATCAGCGCGCGGCGCGCGCCGGGGTGTTGGCGGCACGCATTCCCGGTCGTTTCGAAGTGCGGCCTGGTCGACCGACCTGGGTGCTGGATGTGGCCCACAATCCCGAAGCGGCCGGCGTATTGAGCGACATGCTGGGAGATCACTTTATGCAGGGCAAGGTGATCTCGGTCTGCGGCATGCTGGCCGACAAGGATGCCGCCGGGGTGGCCCGGGTATTGGCCAAGCGTTTCGATGCCTGGTATCTGCTCGATTTGTCGTCCCAGCCGCGAGGCCTGTCGGCGCAGGCACTGGCCACGCTGATGCAGCCGGAACTGGGCGATACCCCGGTGACCGCAATGGCGGATATCGACGCGACCTTGTCCGCTATCGTTGCTGACAGCGGCGAACACGATATGGTGGTGGTGTTCGGCTCGTTTCTCACGGTCGGTGCCGCCATGGCATGGTTGGATACGCGTGCTGACGGGGAGGTTGGCGCGTGATTCGCCCGGTATAATTCACTATTTCACGACGGCAGAGATGCAATGGAAGAAGGGCTAAAGAAGCGATTGATCGGCGCTGCCGTATTGGCGTCGCTGGCGGTGATATTTGTCCCGATGTTGTTCGAGGAGCCACCCTCGGAACCGCCGGCCCTGCCGCCGCTGCCGTCGAAACCTCCGGCCAATGATTTTGCCTCCGACATGCTGCGCGACGAGATCCCGGCCGTGACACCACTACAGCCGGCGCCGGAGCCGCAAGTGCCCGACGATGTCGTGGATGCCGACAACGGCAACCTGGCGTTGCCCGATCCCGAACCGGCTGAACCGACGCCGACCGTCACCGCGCAGATGCCGCCGGAGCCTGTCGCCAAACCTGTGGCGCCGCCGGCACCGAAGATCCGTGCCGGCCTGACCGCCTGGGTGGTCCAGGTCGGCAGCTTTTCCAGCCAGGAGAATGCCGAGCGACTGGTCTCCAAACTGCGTGAAGCCGGCATGCCGACTCCGGATCCGGAGTTCGTCGATATCCGCGGCAAACGCTACTACCGGGTGCGGGTCGGTCCGGTCATCGAGAAGAGCGAAGCCGAGGGGATGCTGGACAAAGTGAAGGCGTTGTCCGGAACCAATCCGAAGGTTCAGCAGTATCCGTGATGTGCTTGGTTAGGTTGTACCGGCCGGTGACGCCTTGGGTCGCCGTGCCATTGCTTGGGGTGCTTGGCTGATGGCATGGCTCGATATCGCCATCATTGTGATCATCGTGGTCTCGGCGATGATCAGTCTGCTGCGCGGCTTTGTCCGCGAGGCCTTTTCGCTGGCGGTCTGGGTGCTCGCTTTCTGGGTGAGCTGGAGTTTTTTCCGCGATCTGGAAGTGCCGCTGCGCGCATGGATCGAATCGCCGACGGCCCGATTGGGCATCGCGTTCGCGATCCTGATGATCGTCACCCTGATGGTCGGCGGGCTGGTAAACTTCCTCATCGTTCAACTGATCGAAAAGACCGGATTGAGTGGCACCGACCGGCTGGTCGGCATGGTGTTCGGTGCGGCGCGCGGGGTGCTGCTGGTCAGCGTGCTGGTGTTTCTCGCCGGCCTGACACCGATGCCCGGTGAAAGCTGGTGGGTACAGTCGAGTCTGGTCGGCTATTTCCAAGAGCTGGCATTCTGGCTACTCGATCTGTTGCCGCCGGAACTGGCGGATCGTTTTCGTTACACTGCTTAGCCCGTTGGTCGGCTAGAGGGCAAATTCAAGATGTGCGGAGTTGTCGGAATGGTGGGGTCGGGGCCGGTCAACCAGTCCCTGTACGATGCCTTGCTCGTACTGCAGCATCGCGGCCAGGATGCGGCCGGGATCATGACCTGCGATCATGGACGACTGCACTTGCGCAAAGACAACGGCCTGGCGCGCGATGTCTTTGATAACCAGCACATGATCAACCTGCCGGGCCGAATGGGTGTGGCGCATGTGCGCTATCCGACGGCCGGGTGCTCGTCGTCAGCCGAAGCACAACCGTTCTATGTCAACTCGCCGTACGGCATCTGCCTGGCACACAACGGCAATCTGACCAACGCCGATGATCTCAAGCGCGACCTGTTCCGCGAGGATCGTCGTCACATCAATACCGATTCCGATTCCGAGATTCTGCTGAACGTGTTCGCCCACGAGCTGACCGCGCAGACGCAGAACTTGTCGTTCGATGAAAACGATGTGTTTCGCGCGGTGTCGGGCGTACATCAGCGCTGTCGCGGTGGCTATGCCGCCGTGGCGATGATTCCCGGTTTCGGTGTCATTGCGTTTCGCGATCCCAACGGCATTCGCCCCTTGGTGTTCGGTGTGCGCGATACCGAGAATGGCCCTGAGATGATGGTCGCTTCGGAAAGCGTGGCACTCGACACGCTCGACTTCGATCGTGTGCGTGATGTCGACCCCGGTGAGGCGATTATCTTCACCGAAGACGGCCAATTGCATACCCGCCAATGCGCTGAGACCTGGCAACGCAGTCCATGCATCTTCGAGTTCGTATACTTTGCGCGACCCGACTCGATCATCGACGAGATCTTCGTCCACAAGGCTCGCTTGCGCATGGGGCGCAAGTTGGCCAAGAAGATTCAGCGCGTGATGAGCAAGGGCAAGATCGATGTCGTGATTCCGATTCCCGACACCAGTCGCACTTCGGCGATGAGTCTGGCGCATGAACTCGACGTGCGTTACACGGAGGGGTTCATCAAGAACCGCTACATCGGCCGCACCTTCATCATGCCCGGCCAGACGGTCCGCAAGAAATCGGTGCGCCAAAAGCTCAACCCGATCGATGTCGAGTTCAAGGGCAAGAATGTATTGCTGGTAGACGATTCGATTGTGCGTGGCACCACCTCGCGTCAGATCGTACAGATGGCGCGCGATGCCGGGGCCAACAAGGTGTATTTCGCCTCGGCGGCGCCGCCGGTGCGTTATCCCAACGTCTACGGTATCGATATGCCGGCCGCCAGTGAGCTGGTCGCGCACGGCCGCACCGAACAGGAAGTGTGTGACTGGATCGGCGCCGACGGCCTGATCTACCAGGATCTCGAAGACCTGATCGATGCCGTCGGCAAGAAAGGCAAGACGCAGGTTCAGCGTTTCGATACGTCGGTTTTCGACGGCCAGTACGTCACCGGCGACATTACCGACGCCTACCTCGAGCACCTCGAAGCCTGCCGCAACGACGACGCCAAGACCACACGCGACGAAACCAAGCCGGTCACCGTCATCGGTCTGCACAACGATCGTTGAGTGTCTGCCACCGCTCGTCCCGCCAGTGACGGGGGGCGTAGCGGGCCATACGCTGCCCGACGACGTTGACCCTGCGGCCGTCGCCGACTAGTCTCTATTCCCAAGCGCCGATTTGGCTCAGATTGCGGGCGCTCTAGAAATACCGCTAAAGCGAGGTGACACCTGCTTTCGGCTGAGCCCGGGCGGGTTTTTTTGTGCCCCTTTCCCGGAGGGGTGGAGGATCAGGATTTGAACAACGACGAATTCGATTGGGGATTCGATACCCTGGGTATCCGTGTCGGTCACGCGCGAACCGCAGAAGGTGAACATAGCGAACCGATCTTCGCTACGTCGAGCTTCGTGTTCGGTAGTGCAGCGGAAGCCGCCGCACGTTTCTCCGGTGACAGCGAAGGCAACATCTATTCGCGGTTCACCAACCCGACCGTGCGCGCGTTCGAACAGCGCCTGGCGGCGCTCGAAGGCGGTGAGGCCTGCGTGGCGACTGCATCGGGCATGTCGGCGATTCTGGCGACCTGCATGGCGATGCTGCAGCACGGCGACCATATCGTCAGCTCGCGCAGCATCTTCGGCAGCACCACGGTGCTGTTCGACAAGTACCTGGCACGCTTCGGCATCTCGACCGACTACGCAGCGCTCAGCGACATCGCCGACTGGGAGCGCCTGATCAAACCGAACACGCGGCTGTTGTTCGTTGAAACGCCGTCGAATCCCCTGACCGAACTCGGCGACATCCGGGCGCTGGCCGACCTGGCCCACGCCAACGATTGCGTGTTGGTCGTCGACAACTGTTTCTGTACGCCGGCGCTGCAGCAGCCGCTGGCGCTGGGTGCGGACATTGTCATCCACTCGGCTACCAAGTACCTCGACGGCCAGGGCAGGGCGATCGGCGGTGCAGTCGTCGGCGATGCCAAGCGGGTTGGCGAAGAGGTGTTCGGCGTGTTGCGCACGGCCGGACCTACGATGAGCCCGTTTGCCGCCTGGATCTTTCTCAAGGGATTGGAGACCCTGTCGTTGCGCATGCAGGCACACTCGGCGAATGCGCAGCAACTGGCCGATTGGTTGGTGCAGCAGCCGCGCGTCAGCAAGGTGCATTACCCGGGTTTGAGTGAGCATCCGCAACATGCGTTGGCGAAGTCGCAGCAGAAGACGCCGGGCGGCATTGTGGCGTTCGAGGTCGACGGCGGTCGCGAAGCCGCATGGCAGGTGATCGACGCGACGCGTATGCTATCGATCACCGCCAATCTCGGCGATGTGAAGACCACAATCACCCATCCGGCAACCACGACGCACGGGCGCTTGTCGGTAGATCAGCGGGCGGCGGCCGGCATCAGTGACGGCCTGATTCGCGTGGCCGTCGGGCTCGAAGACGTCGGCGATATTCGCGATGATTTGCAGCGCGGCTTGATCTGACGCAGGTTGCGAGCGCAAAGTCCGTCTTGTGTCTTTAAGTACATTAGCATAGACTAATACAACTTAAACGGAGCTCTAAGGGTGAGACCGGGCGGGTCTCATACAGCACGCTGGATGCCGCGAATTTCCTCTGAGCCGAACGCGTTCTCTATACTTCGGTGCAGGCGTGCGAAGCGTCGCATCGCGAGATGCAAATAAACTTAGGAGAGTTTGATGGCAAGTTTCCGAATTTTCGCAGCGTCGCTGATGCTGTTCGCCGGTCAGGCCGCAACAGCCGACGAGGCCGCGCCGCAGGCTGGTGCAGCGCCTTTCGTGCCCCAGGGTTACGGCTATTCTCCAGCGCCTGCGCAGGCGCCCTACGGCGGCCCGGTGGCGGCGCCTTACGCGGCCGGACCTTATGGCGCCGCGCCATATGCCGGCGTGCCTTACGGCGGCGGTCCGTACCGTGGCGGCCCTTATGCTGGTGGCCCCTATGGTGGCGCACCGTATGGCGGTGGTCCTTTCAACGGCGGCAGCCCGTTCCGTGGCATGCCTTTCATGCAGAGTTTCGACATGTCGCGTCCGGATAGCTTCAATCCGATGCGCCAGGGCGTATGGGGTGGTGGTCCTCCCTCCTGGGTCGATCCGGGTGATCCGAAAGAAGGCATGTCGCGCGCTTGGGACGACATGATGAACGCACCGCATCGTATGGGTCGGGTACCGCCGGGCTGGAAGGCCCCATCGATCTCGGTACCGAACCCGATCGATGTCGGCGATGAGTTCGAGAAGAATGCCCGTCGCGCACCCTATATCATGCGCGACAACTTCAGCTTCAACTGATCGAAGTCAGCAGTCGTAAGAACCCCGCCTCGGCGGGGTTTTTTGTTGCTGCGTGCATGGCCTTTTTGGCCAACGAGCAAGGCTTGACCGGGCGCAACCTTCGCCGAGTTGGGCAGGCGCAGAATGGAACAACGCAAATCCATTGATGGAGGGATCGGCAGATGAAGATCTTCAAACTACTCGCGATAGTGATGGCGGTGATTGCGGGCGTCGTGTTGGCCGAGGGGCGCGTGCAGCACAACTTCGGCGCGATGATGGCGCATGCCAACCCGATGCCGAACCTGATGCAGGTGGTCGTCAAGCATGGCGACCAACTCGACCTGAGCGAAGAGCAGGCCAGCGCACTGGCCGAGTGGCGCAATGCTCATCAGAAGCCGATGCACGATCAGGTGGCGCACATCCACGAGCTGGAACAGGCGCTCTTCGACGCAGCAGTTGCCGGCAAGCACAAGGCGGAACTCATGGTCATGACATCAAGAATCATGAATGAGCGTACCGATCTAATCTCGACCAAGGCCGACTGCCGCGACAATATGATGCGCATCCTGAGCCCGGAGCAGTTCAAAAAGGTGGTTTCGCTGTACCAAAACTGATCGAGGTTAAATTGCAAGCGTCGGTGGGGAGCGTTACGGCCTGCGATACTTGCATTGTCTGCTGTCAGCGATGAATATCGTCTGCGGGTGTTCGGTGCGTTAGAGTGCGCCAATCAATCCGATCTGCATCGGTGGCAATGGAAACGAGTTTGGAGCGCAGCAGACACACAAGGGTAATGCGAAACGGCCGGTTTCCCCGGTCGCTCAGCCGTGCGTTCGCCTGGGTTCTGATCGCCGGCTTTTTGCTGCAGCCGGTGTTGACCTATCTTGTCACCCCGGTCGTCAGCCATGATCTTGGCGGACAGCAGGTGGTTGTCTGCACGTTGAACGGCAGCAAGATCGTCACTATCGATCTAGCGTCCGATGCTGTTCCGGCATTCGACAACCACGATCATTGCCCGGCACTGAAACTGTTCCAAATGGCGGGTGCCGTACAGCTTGCGCAGCCCGTTGTGCCGCCTTCCCGGGTTCTATTTGCAGCGCATGCGATCGACCATACCAGCGACCGACTTCACCGCTCGGTGCGCTTCTCTGCCTACGCCACGCGCGCCCCGCCAATCGCCTGAAACCTATATCCAACCGTTCTAAATAGTTCCTCGATCAAGAGGGTGGTTATGAGTTTCTGTTTGTCTGGCGCGGCGTATGCAACGCCTGGCCGGTGGTGCAAAGGCAGGGTGTTTACAAGCGCGAAGTCTTTCGCACGATCGATCTGCCGCAGCGATATCGTGAATGACGAACCCGGTGCCGCGTGTTTCAGGCTATTCTCAGCGTGTCGAGGTTCGGCGTGCATATCGGACCTTACGAGTCGAAAGAGCAGGGCGTAGGCGTCGTGTCGATCCGTCTGGCGTTCATCGTTTCCGGCATACTTCATACAGCATTGTTCGCAGCTTGGTGGCCTGAAAAGCTAATCGAAGAAAAAGCAGTGCCGGCGCTGGTCGAGCGCGTGACCGTGGCCGTTACCATGTTGAAGCCTGCGCCGCCGGTCCCTCCCGTGTCTGCACCTGAAACCGAGCCGGTCTCAGATGCGATGCCGGAACCGCCTGCCGTCGTGAAACCGCCGCCGCCCATGGCAGAGCCACCGGAACCGGTCGTCCAAGCCCAGCCGAAAACGCAGGCTAAAACCGAGAACCGTGTGTCGCAAAAGCCGGCACGCAAACCACGACCGGTGAACAAACCACCGCGACCACCGAAGGTGGCCAAACCACCCGTCAACCAGCTCGCCCGTGTCTCGCCTGTTTCCGACGATCCGGCACCGGTCAGACTCGCCGATGCAGCCGAGTCACGCCCGCCTGCCCCGACGGTATCGACAACCGAACGGCAGCACTATCTCGCCGCATTGGTCGCCGCGATCAACCGCAACAAGTTTTACCCGCGTGCGTCGCGCCGTCGAGCCGAGCAGGGGCAGGTCGTTGTCAGCTTCGTGATCCAACGCAACGGCGAACTGAGCGATCTCGCGATCGTTGAATCATCCGGGTACGAACGACTCGATGAGGCCGCGTTGAAAACGCTACGGCGTACGACACCGTTCAAGCCGTTTCCGCCGAATGTCCAACGCGACAGCTGGCCGATCAAGGTGCCGATCGCTTTCTCGTTGAAACGCTAGCAGGTCGCCGATTGCGGTACGCAATACCACGGCGTTACCAAGTGCACGATCGCCCACAGCTGCGTCGACCTGGCTGGCGCGTTATAGTGCGTCGGCGAGTCGGAAACGGAGAGTCAGCGCGTGCACAAACTGCAGAAGCTCAAAAGAGCTGTCGCCGTGCTTCTCAACGTGGCGCTCTTGGCATTTTTCGTTTGGCTGGTATTTAACCCTCTGCCGCTGTTTCGCGAGGTGCCCGAGACGGAGTTTGCGTATCTCGTGCCAGCGATCTATCCGGCGTTCAACCTTGTGGCATTGATCCTGTGCTATTCGGCTGCAGGGCCTGCAAGGTATTTCAGACGATTCGTTCTCGGTATCAATTTCGTGTTGCTCGTGATCGGAGTGGCCTTCGGTATTGCGGACGCTGCGCATAACGGTTTCGCCGATGAAGAACAGTTTGAGACCTTTTGGTTACTGTTCCCGCCGGTCGTCACGCTGTTTGGCTTCAAGTTGGCGCTGCCTGTCAGCAGACGAATTGTGCGTCACGACCCGTCGCTCGACTACGCCCCCGGCTTTGGCTGGGCAAAACGGCATGACGACAATGTGGCGCGGTCTGAATAACGCTGCGAGAGTTGCTGAGTTGCGCGGGGCGTGGATGTAGCATCTGAGGTTCAGCTCTTCATGGAATCGGCTCGTCGGCCAATCTTTTTATGACACTTGCACAGCAGTATCGATTGCTCTTGTTCGGTAGCCTGTATTTCGCGCAGGGTGGAGCGCTGAGTTACTTCCTTTCGTACAACATCGTGTTTCTGAAAGGAATGGGATACGACGCGGAGGACATCGGCGCCTTTCAGGCGGTGCTGATTCTACCGTTCGTGCTCAAAATTGTTCTCGGGGCGATCAGCGATCGTTTCAGCATGTTCGGACTTGGCCATCGGCATCCCTATATCTTGCTGGGGCTATTGATCCAGGCCGGTGCGTTCCTGCTCATGCCGTCCATTGCCGATGCCAGGGATTGGCAGCTGTTCTTCATCGCTGCTCTGGTCGGCGCAGTCGGTATGGCTTTGTACGACACCTGCACTGATGGGCTCGCGGTAGAAATCACGCCCGAAGATGATCGCTCACAGGTACAGGGCATGATGGTTGGTGCCCGCGCAGCTGGCATATTGTACGCGATGCTGATGGGACCCTTGCTGGTCGAACAGTGGGGATGGTCTGCGTTGTTCGTAATGGTGGCCGTATTCTGCCTGCCTGGCATGCTGTTGATCATAAGCTTGCGCAAGCTCACGACAGCTTCGCATTCGACGACCTTTAGTTGGCATGCGTTCTCGTCATTCGACAATAGCCAGATTTGGCTGCTTGCGCTGATTGGGGTGCTGTTTGCGTTGGCGCTTGATGGCATCTTGACCTTTCTGAGCTTGAATCTCGCGTCCGCCAAGGGATTTGAGTTGTACAAACTGAGTTGGGTGCTGATCGCCGCCATGCTGGGTAGATTGGTTGGTGCGACCTTGTTCGGCGTCTTTGCAAACAAACTCGGCTATCGCAATGGCCTTGTCGTGGTTAGCTTCATCGCAGCGAGTGGGTGCCTCGGTCTGGCGGTGGTCGATGCCGAGGCCTGGGTTTACGTCATGGCTGCCTTAATTGGCGTTGCGTACGGCTTCTTTATGGCTTTGTACGCGGCGATGGCAATGACGCTGAGCAATCCCGGGATTGCCGCTTCGATGTTTGCCATCTTTATGATCTTTCTGAATTTCGGTGCCGGGCTCGGCCAGCTCGTGGCCGGCCAGATGACCTCTTCGTACGGTTTTCAAATAATGTCGATCTCCATGGTGGGTCTGCTTGCGCTCAACGTCGTACTCTCGCGCTACGTTCGTACTAGGCAATCGCCATAGCGGGAGGTGGCGGCAGCAGGTGCTGTTAATCTCCGCCGCCGCAGCCACCACCGCCGCAACCCGACCCACCATCTCCGCCACAAGAAGATCCGCCGGAATCGCCGGCACATCCCCCGGTGCATCCGATGTGGCCGGCGCAATAGCCGGTGCCATAGGCGGGCGAGTTTCGATCTTGGCAATCGAGCACATAGGTGAATCCGTTGGGGATGTTCAGCAGAGCGTCGATGCCGAAGATCAGTGGCAGACGGTCGGGTGTGCGTGGATTGATATTGGCTTTTGCGCAGGCCAGCCGCCATGCGCGTCTTATGCCTTCCTGTGCAACGGTCGGCGAACTCATCGCCTCGGTTGGCGTGTGATGTAGAAACCGGCCGAGCGCCTTGCTGCAAAACAATTTGTAACTGCGCGTAAACAGGATGAACTCGTGCCACGCATCGTCGACTACCTGCGAGGGCATCGCGACCATCCGTCGCTTGCCTTTGTTACACATCCAGAAATAGTCCCTGAGCGCGCGAAATACCAGATCGATCTGTTCGTCATCGAGGGTGGGGTGCTTTTCGGTGAGCTTGTCACGCAGCGAGCGGTGAAACTTGTAGTCTTCGATGTAAGC
>MWSE01000011.1_pt1 | contig 69128 bp, 59 predicted proteins | sample 1021931 | NCBI WGS metagenome assembly MWSE01 (sample SAMN06338154, study PRJNA374545) | mollusc metagenome | biome: marine bay; material: sediment; isolation source: gill 28 cm from animal B | host: Kuphus polythalamius | place: Philippines: Mindanao | collected 2011-09-12 | reverse complement strand
TCGTCGCCCCAGCGTTCGGCAAGGCCAGCCATGCCGCCACCGACGTCCGCTTCGAATACCACCCAGAAGCGCGCCTCTTCCAGCGCCGCGTACACCGCCGGATAGGTCTTGCTCAACGGCGCCTTGGCGTCGAAACGCATGACCCCCGGCGCAGCCGCATGTACACCCAACGACACCATCAGCAGGCACAGCGCCGGCAACAACTTCCTCATCGCGAAATCTCCGTAATTTTCAGATGACCGATTGTAACCCGGGCCGCAACTACGCTTTGTCAGACGCGCCGCGAGCCATTAGCATTAGCGCCTCCCTCGTCAGCCGGCGGTAAACACCGACATGTCCGAAGCGCCCATTCGCATCGCTACCCGCAAATCCCCCCTGGCCATGTGGCAGGCGGAACACGTCGCCGACGCGTTGCGCAAAGCCCATCCCGGCCTGGAAGTGGAATTGCTCGGTATGAGTACACAGGGCGACAAGATTCTGGACACGCCGCTGGCCAAAATCGGCGGCAAAGGCCTGTTCGTCAAAGAGTTGGAGCAACGCATGCTCGAAGGCGACGCGGACATTGCCGTGCACTCGATGAAAGACGTGCCGGTCGAGCTGCCCGATGGCCTGCACCTGGCGGTCATTCTCGAACGCGAAGACCCGCGTGACGCCTTCGTTTCGAATCACCATGCCAGCCTGGTCGCCCTGCCCGAAGGCGCACGCGTCGGTACGTCCAGCCTCAGACGCCAGTGCCAGCTTGCCGACCAGCGGCCCGACCTCGAGATCATCCCGTTGCGCGGCAACGTCAACACCCGCCTCAAGAAACTCGACGATGGCGAATACGATGCCATCATCCTCGCCGCCGCTGGCTTGCTGCGGCTCGGCCTGGCCGAACGCATCCGTAGTTTCATCGATACCGAACACAGCCTGCCGGCGATCGGCCAAGGCGCGATCGGCATCGAATGCCGCAGCGACGATGACCGTATCAATTCGCTGTTGGCGCCGTTGCACCATGCGCCTACCGCAACGAGGGTACGTGCCGAACGCGCGATGAATCACCGGCTCGAAGGTGGCTGCCAGGTGCCGATCGGCGGGCACGCCACGCTCGACGGCGACCAACTGTTTCTGCGCGGCCTGGTGGGCACCGTCGACGGTAGCGAGATCGTGCGCGCCGAGATCACGGGCCCCGAAGCAGACGCCGAACAACTCGGTACAGCGCTGGCCGAGGAACTGCTCGCGCATGGCGCCGCCAAGATTCTCGCTGAGCTGTATGCCGAGCACTGATCGCGTTGAGCCAGTCTGCATCACCCTGTGATCTCGGCGGCCTGAGCGTGCTGGTCACGCGGCCGGCACACCAGTCCGAAGGCCTGTGCAGTGCGATCGAAGGGTCACGCGGCAGACCGGTGCGTTTCCCCACGCTCGAGATCCTCGGGCCACGCGACAAGCGCGAGGCGCGCACACAGCTGACGGGAGCCAGCCGGGCAGACCTGTTGATCTTCATCAGCGCCAACGCCGTGCAATATGCGTTTCCACTTCTGCCGGAGCAGCTGCCGGTCGATGTCGACATCGCCGCCGTCGGCAGTGCGACCGCCCGGGCGCTGACGGACGCCGGGCTCGACCCCACGCTGACCCCCGATCGCATGGACAGCGAGGGATTGCTGGCGCTGCCCTCGCTACAGACCGTAGCGGGTAAAACCGTGTACATCCTGCGTGGTGAAGGTGGGCGCGAACTGCTGTATGACACCCTGGTCGAGCGCGGCGCGCTGGTCCAGCAAGTCGACGTCTATCGCCGCCAGGTGCCGCAGCGCCCTGCCGGCACAAACAACCTGGTGCAAAACTGGGAACGTCTGGTCGATGCCGTCAGCGCGACCAGCAATGCGATCCTCGACAACCTGTTCACCTTGCTGGGCGAACCAGGCGCCGCCCTGATCCGTGGCACACCGTTGGTGGTGGTCAGCCAGCGCATGGCCGAGCATGCGGTGGAGCTTGGTTGCGAAGTCGTCTACGTGGCCTCATCCGCGCGCGACGCCGACGTACTGGCGACCCTGTGCGAGGTTGAAGCCGATTTAAATTGAATGCGCGCAGGTGGCAGTCCTGATCGCCGTTCGTCCGGCCCCCGGTTCCCAAAAAAACCATCCCGATTTAGCGATCACCGCCAGTCTTGTTACTATCGACACGCTAACCGAAACAGAGCTGCTCAACGCAATCCGGTAACCAATCCCTGATGAGTGAAGAAGATCCGAAACCGGGCGTCATAATCGACGTTGAACCGGAAGACGCAACGCCGGCGCCAGACGAACACGCCATCGACGCAGACAACGAGCCGCAGGCGCAAACGCCCACGGAGACCGGTCAGGAAAAGTCCGGTAGCAACATCCTGCCGTTGGTCATCGCCATCATCGCGTTGCTGTCTGTGGCCGGCGCCGGCTGGTACGGCTACGAATACACCAAGCAATTGCGCGAAGAACTAGCCGCGATGAATGTGCGCGTCGAGCAGGCCCGCGAGCAACAAACCCAGCTCAACAACGCCCTGGGCAACGCCACCGAAACACTGCGCGCACAAGAAGGCGTGCTCGGCGAACAGCAGCAGGTGCTGTCACAGCAGCAAGATGCCGTGCAGCAGGCGCGCGATGCCTTCAAACAGCAGGAGCAAAAACTCGCCGACGAGAACGTGCGTCTGCAAGAACGCGAAGCCGAGCTGCGCGCCGCCGTCGCCGATGTCCATCGCCGGGTTGGTCGCTCGGGCACGCAATGGATGATCGCCGAGGCCGAATACCTGATGCGCATCGCCAGCCATCGCCTGAGTCTCGCACGCGATACCAAGACGGCGCGCCTCGCTCTCGAACTGGCCGACCAGCGCCTGCGTGATACCAACGATCCCGGCTGGACCGGCGTGCGCGAGCAGATCGCGCGCGATATCGCCAAGCTGAGTGCGTACGAGGCACCAGACGAGGCCGGCATGTCGGCCCGCCTGTCGGCCTTGATCGAGCAGATTCCTCAACTTCAGCTGGCACGTGCGACGATCGGACCGGAGCGCACGCTGCCGGAACGCCCGGATCGCGACCCTAGCGAGCGCAGCTGGGATACCCTGCTCGACGACCTATGGGGTGGCCTGAAGGATTCGGTGCGTATCCACGAGCGCGATCAACCGGTGCAGGCCATGTTGGCGCCCGAGCATCAGTTCTTCCTGTACGAAAATCTGAAACTCCAGATGGAAGCGGCCCGCCTCGGCTTGGCGCGCAACGATCAGGCGCTGTTTCACGACAACCTGGCCACCGCAGGCGAATGGTTGAACAAGTATTTCAACCCCGAGGACGGTACCACCAAGGCGATCGCCGAGGCGATTGCCCAGATGCGCGATGTGCAGATCCGTCCCGAGCTGCCGGATATCAGCCAGTCGCTGCGCACACTGCAGGTGCGCAAGAAGCTGATGGAAGATGTCGCGCCGAGCGGAGTGGCTGAGCAATGAGAGCGCTGCTCAAAGTCTGGCTGTTTGTGCTGGCCGGAGCCGGGATCGGCGTGATCCTGAGCCGCGACAGCGGCTACGTGTTGATGTCTGTCGGCAACTACACGATCGAGATGAGCCTGGCTTTGTTGTTGATGCTTATCGCAGCCTTGTTTGTTGCGACCTATTTCGGTATCCGTCTGATGGTGCGTACGCTGCATCTGCCGCGCGATGTCCAAAAATGGAAGCAGAAACGCGGCTCGCGTATGGCGCAACAGGCCATGACGCGTGGGCTGCTCGAGATGTCCGAAGGCAACTGGCGCAACGCCGAGCGCCGCCTGGTGCGCTTCGCCGATCGTTCAGAGACACCGCTGCTCAACTACCTGGCTGCAGCGCGCGCCGCCCAATTGCAGGGCGCGCACGACCGGCGCGATGGTTACATCCGCCTGGCACATGAATGCATGCCGTCGGCCGACGTCGCAGTCAGCCTGACCCAGGCCGAGTTGCAGCTCGCCGACCATCAGTTGGAACAGGCGCTGGCAACCCTTAAACACCTACGCAGTGTCGCGCCGAAGCACAACTACGTACTACGCCTGCTACGCCGCCTGTATGAACAGCTCGGTGATTGGGAACACCTGCGCGAACTGTTGCCGGAGCTCAAGCGGCGCAAGGTCGAAGAAGACGACGACCTGAACCGTCTCGAAATCCGCACCCATCGGGCATTGCTCGAACAGGCGTTTCTGGCCGGAGACGAACGCCGCCTGAGCATTGCCTGGGCCGACGTACCCAAAGGACTGCGTGACGATCCTCAGATACTCGGCGATTACGCCGGCTACCTGCAGGAGGCCGGGCAAGATGCCAAAGCCGAACAGTTGTTGCGCGACGCACTGCGCAAGCGCTGGGACGCGGGGCTGGTCGAGACGTATGGCTTACTGGAAACCAGTGAGCCCGGCAAACAGTTGTCGCATATGGAGAAATTGCTAGCCGAGCATCCCGACGACCCGACGCTGCTGCTCACGCTTGGCCGATTGAGCCTGCGCGCTCAGCTTTGGGGAAAGGCGCGTGGCTATCTCGAAGCCTGTATCGGCCGCAATGGTCCGGCGCAGGCCTATCGTGAACTGGGCCAGCTGCTCGAGCACATGAACGAACCGGACAAGGCAATCGACATCTACCGTCGCGGCCTGGCCGGCACCGGCGGTCCCGACCCGGTGGCGTTGCCGCGGGAGATCGGCAAGACTAAAGCCAACCGGCCGATGCTCGATGAACAACCGCAGCAACCATCGACGCACGAGGTTGCGCAGCACAACCCCGAACCTTCAGCTTGACGGGGCCACGAGTAGCACGTCAGTTCCCGGCGTCGTCTTTGTTACTGTCAGCAGCGTATTCGAACGAATCGTAGTGCATCTGTTCGGCCGGCATGCCGGCCGCCATGAAGGCGTCGCGTGCAGCATTCACCATCGGCGGTGGGCCGGCCATGTACAGGTCATAGCCGGACAGATCATCGAAGTCGGCCACCACCGCCTCATGCACCCAGCCGGTCCGGCCCTGCCAGTCGTCATCCGGCTCGGATAACACCGGCACATAGCGGAAGTTGCCATGCTCGCGGGCCCATTGCTCGGGCAGATCGGGCAGATACAGATCACGTTTCGACCGCACCCCCCAATACAGCACCATCGGGCGGGTGATGCCTTCTTCGAACGCCTGTTCGATCTGGCCTTTCAGCGGTGCGAAACCGGTACCGCCACCCATGAAGATCATCGGGCGATCAGACTGGTCGTCCAGGGTGAAGCTGCCGAGCGGCGCCTGGATACGCAGGATGGCGCGTTCTTTCATCTGGTTGAACACCCAATCGGTGAACTGACCACCGTCGACATGGCGGATGTGCAGTTCGATGAACTCGTCATCGTGCGGCGCGTTGGCGATCGAGAAGGCGCGCCGGCGGCCATCGGCCAGCATGAAGTCGAGGTACTGGCCGGCAAGAAACTGCAGACGCTGGCCCTCGGGCAACTTCAGCAACAGGCGCACCACGTCATGTGACAGATGATCGACCGCGTGGACCCGGCAAGGCATCATCTTGACCTCGATGTCGGCCGACGTCTCGGCCTCGCGAATGGCGATGCTCAGATCGCTCGCGGCGAACCCCTGGCACGGCAGGCATTTGCCCTCGCCGGCCGTTTCCAGGGCCGGCGGCTGCCCGTAATACTTCACCTCGCCCGACTCAAGATCAGCGGCACACGCACCACAGCGACCGTTACGGCACCCATACGGCAAACCGACGCCCTGCCGGATGGCAGCATCCAGGATCGTTTCGTTTTCCTCAGCCTCGAACTTGTGGCCGCTGTTGCTGATCTTGACGGTAAAAGTCATGGTTTCCTGCTTGCGGGGGTGCGAAACTCTGCGATTCTCCTTGATTTCAACGGCTTTTAAAACCGTGGGGTGCTCATGCTAATCATCGGTTGCGGCGATGTCGGAAGGCGACTTGCCGCGCTGGCGCGGACACGCGAGGAGGCCGTTTTCTGCCTCGTGGCGACAGCTCCGAGCGCCGAAAAACTGATGGCTGGCGGTGTCGAGGCACGCGCTGTCGACCTCGACAGCAGCACGCCCACGTTCGATGGCGACTGGAACCAACGCGACATCTTCTATTTCGCGCCGCCACCGCCGACAGGCGACAACGACCCGCGCATGCAGCGCTTTCTCGCCTCGCTGCCGACCGACAGTGCACACCGCATCGTCTACATCAGCACCACCGGCGTGTATGGCGACTGCGATGGCCAATGGGTCGACGAACAGCGGGCGCCGAATCCCCAGGTCGACCGGGCCAAGCGTCGCTTCGATGCCGAGCAGCAGTTACGCGCCTGGCACGCCGCCGGCAACGGTGAGATTGTGATCCTGCGCGTCGCCGGCATCTACGGCCCCGACAAGCTGCCGCTGGATCGGTTACGCAAGCAGGTGCCGATGATCGGCGAAGACGAGGCGCCGTGGACCAACCGGATCCATATCGACGACCTGGTCGAGGTGTGCACTGCCGCAATGAAGAACGGCGGCGATGGCGAGGTCTACAACGTCAGCGACGGCACCCCCGGCAACATGCGCAACTATTTCGACAGCGTGGCCGACCTGTTCGACCTGCCGCGGCCGCCGATGGTGAGCATGGCCGATGCGAACGGTCGCCTGTCGGCCGGCCTGCTATCGTACCTGCGCGAATCCCGCCGGCTCGACAACCGCAAGATGTTGAGTGAACTGGGGGTCACGCTGAGATACCCGACGCTCAAACTCGGGTTGCAAGCGAGCAAACAGGCTATGCACGGCGACTGACGGCGACGTCTTCAGCCATCTATTCAGTTCAAGCAATCGACTCCAGAGGAACATGGACAGCTCAATGGCAAAACGAACAATAAAACAGCGCATGCGCACAGCAATTACCGTACTTGGAACCTGCTTGTTGTTGGCCGCGTGCGCCGCCACGCCGGATCAAGCCGCAAAAGATACGCTGCTGCTCGACTATGACGATTTCGGTCCGCAGGCCATGGCCCATGAACTTCTCGGCATGCAGTGGTGGCAATGGGAAAACAGCGGATCGCCGAATCCCAATGATCGCTACGCCATCAAGGTGGTCGCCTACAAAAACCTGACGCGCGCCCAGGTGGAGCGCCGTTTTCCCGTGGTACCCGACAAGCTTCAGGATTACCGCTACGTGCCCTATGAAGAGGCAATGCGTTATCTCGACAAGCATATCGCTGACGATGTGATTGCGGACGTGACCGCCCGCTTGACCCGCACCCGCGAGGCGCTGCTTGCGACGCTCGGCGGCAGTACGCAGAAGTAGATCGGAGACACGGATGGATCTGGTCGCGCGAGTCAGACAGGGGTTCTTCCCCGAGGTTTACGACCAGGAATGCAAGACGCCGGGGCCGCTGCAGCTGTGCCTGCTCAAGAAGCATAGCGGCGCGCGCTATTGCCTGGCCGTAGCGGAGTTCGACCCCGCCGCCGATCTCGCCTCGCAGATCGCCGCCGTGCGGGCGGCGGTGCGCCAGGCGACCGGTGCACTATGGATGCTCAAGGAGGTCGGCGCCTACCTGGTATTGCATGCCGACGCCGCCGATGTGAATCTGCATGCCGACCAGCTCGAGGTCGACAAAACCGGCGTCCATGCCGTCATTGTCCAGGGTATTCATCTGGTCGGCCGCGATAGCGCCGAGGTATTCAAACACAGCCAATGGGGCGGGCAGACCTTCGGCAGCGCCGATGCGATCGGTGCCCGGATCAGCGACATCGTCCGCAGCCGCTAGCGAGCGCGGCGTCGACCGCGACATTCAAACTCACACTCCGACCGTTACCGATCAGCGCGTGGTCACCACAGGCAGAGGGAGGCTGACCGCCCCCCTCTGCACCGAACGCTCAGCTAACTCGGTTCACATTACCGCGCGGTCCGTTTGCGCAGCGTGAATCCCAGCAGCCCCAGCGTCATCAGAGCGACCGGGGCCGGCAGCGGTACATCGGCGTCAACCGTCTCGCCGTCGAGCGTGAACGCTGCATTGAATGCACCCGCACCGATCACGTCGGTACCGACACGCAGCCAGTCCGGCTGCAGGTCTTCGTCGCGAATCCACGATTGAAGGTCACCGTCGAAGGGGGTGCCACTTGCGTCGATCGGCTTGGCGGAAGACAGCCAATAGAACTCGGCGATGTCGCCGTTCGGTCCGGGCTCGTCGAACGCGACCCGCGGCACAAAGAAGTATTGGCCGGCTTCAAGCAGCAGCGCCTCGTTGAACACGAACTCGATCGCGGCCATGGTTCCGCTCAACGGTCCGTCACCGCCGGTCGTCTGGTCCGGGATCGGGTTGATGCCGTCCGGACCGATCGAGTTTGTCACGCTGAACCCATCCTGCAGCACCACGGCATTGACGCTGGCGAATGCGCCATCGACCGCTTCGAAAGAGGCGAAATCGACATCGGCGGGCGAATTCTCGCGGGTTGGAACACGCCCGGACGGTGGCAACTGGGAGTCGCCGGGAAAGACTCGATAGAACTCGACAATCACGTTGCTGAGATCACCGTCGCCGACCACCAGGCCGGTGAAACTGCCCCCGGTCAGCAGCGTCTGCTGGGTCAGCACGAAATCGTCGGCGGTCTCGACCTCCCCGCCCCCATTCGCGTCGAAGCCTTGCTGTGCCAATGTGCCGATCTGTCCATCGGGTGCACCGCTGCTGAAGGTGAACGGCGCCGCGATGGCGGCCGGTCCGGCGAGCATTGCGGCGAGCAATACGGCCGTACCGGGCAGGTTCGCCGGCGGTCTGTTTGATATGCGCTTTTTCACTGTTTAATACTCCGTATCAAAGATAGCTATCGGCCCAACTCATCCGGTCGGGCCAACGGTTTTTTCGCGAACCCCGCGCGAAAGCTCGACGGGGCATTTTCTGATACGCAGTGAAGATGACGCGGGGATTCAAAACAGACGCGAGAATGTCGGCCGCACTAAAAAATGCGGCATGCGTCACACCTACTGCCTACTGTCGTGCAATTGGTCCAACTTCTGCCTCATGAGCCGGCGGGGCTTTCGAGCCGAGGCGTAGCGGCAGGACGAACGGCGATGGAAGCGATGAACACAGCAAACAAGGGGAGTATCGGGATGTCGCCCGGGCCGATTCTGATCTACGGTTTCGGCCCCTATGATGAGTTCGAGCGCAACATCACCAGCGACGTGATCGATGCCTTAGCTAGCTTGCCGGGCCTGACGACAATCACCTTCGAGACGCGCTTCGACCGCGCGATGTTCGAACGCTGCCTGACCGCCTGTCGACCGGCCACGATTATCGGATTGGGGCAGCACCGTCATGCACGCAAATTGCGTCTCGAACGACGCGCCGTGAATCGCAAGGGAAATCGCGGCGGGCCGCTGACAACGATCGATCCACAAGGCCCGGCGGCGCTGGCGGTCAATCTGCACCTGCCGGACAGGCCGTTCACGACGGTCGCCTACGACGCCGGCACCTATGTCTGCAACTTCTCGATGTACGTGATGCTGTAATACTGCGCACTACACGAAGCACGTTTCGGTTTCATCCATGTGCCCAGGCGTTTCGAGGTGGCGACCTTGACCGATTACCTGAAGCAGGCCCTGCGGACGACCAACGCCTGACCGGTGCGCACAGGCAGACGAACAATGTCCGCCGGGCGCTTCAGGCAGCGTGCTGCGCCTCCTCGGACGACTTGAGGTAGTGCCAGCCGAGCGGCTCACCTCGCGCCGAGAACACGTACACGATCGGCACACCCGTGGGTATCTCGAAGCTTTCGACCTCGTCCACCGACGTGCCGTGCAACCCCATGATCAGCGCGCGCAGCGTGTTGCCGTGGCTGGCGATCAGCAGGCGCTTGCCCTGACGTAGTTGCGGCACGATCTCATCGGTCCAGAAACCCATCACGCGCGCGCGGGTGGCGGCCAGATTTTCGCCGTTGGGCAAATCGGCGTCGGCGATATCGGACCACTTCGGGTCGTGGCGCGGGTGGCGCGGGTCGTCGACACTCAATGCCGGCGGGCGGTCGAGATAGCCCCGGCGCCAACGCCATACCTGGTCTTCACCGACGCGCTGCGCCATCGATGTCTTGTCTTCGCCCTGCAACGCGCCGTAGTGACGCTCGTTCAGACGCCAGTCTGCGAGCAGCGGTACACCTTGGGCGCCGATCTCATCGAGCACGATCTGTGCGGTCGCCCGAGCGCGCGCCAGCCGCGAGGTGTACGCCTTGTCGAACTGGAAGCCCCGCTCACGCAACTGCCCGGCTGCGCGCACGGCTTCGGCCTCACCGACCTCGGTCAGCCCCGGATCGGCCCAGCCGGTGAAACGGCCTTCTCGGTTCCACTCACTTTGCGCATGCCGAATCATGACGACGCTCGGCAGAAAGAGTTGTGGCGACATGGTTTGCCTCCTTTTCATTTCCACTTGGTCGGGGTGTTTGCCATTCATGGCTGTACGATGCGACGCGGCCATAGATTAGTAAAATCATTTGTTGCTATTTTCGCGATAGCAATTCGCTATTCTTTCGGAGACACTTCGACGACACCGCCGAAGCGATAGAATTGGGCTGAAGGTGAGCTGGAGACCGCTATATGGCGCAACGTTCGGCTGTTCGAGCGCTGTTATTCGACCTGGGCGGCGTGGTGTTGCGGATCGATGTCGAACGCGCCCTGCGCGCCTGGGCACCGTTCTCGAGCCTGCCGCTTCCCCAACTCGTCGAACGCGCCGTGGTCGACGAGGCGTTTCGGCAGCACGAACGCGGCGAGATCGATGCTGCGACCTACTTTGCCCACCTGCGAGAACAGCTGGCACTCGACGCAAGCGACGAACAGATCGGTGCGGGCTGGAACGCCATCGTCGTCGAGCCCTTCGCAACCTCGGTGTCTTTGATCCGCGATGTGCGTCGACGGCTTCCCTGCTATGCCTTCACCAACACCGGGGCCTACCACTATGCACGGTGGGGCCAGGCGTTCCCCGAGGTCGTCGGCCTGTTCGAGCGGATATTCATGTCGTTCGAGCTCGGCATGCGCAAACCCGAGACGGCAGCGTTCAACTCGGTCGCGCAATCGATTGACTGTCCACCCGACCAAATCCTGTTCTTTGACGACAGCGCGGAGAACGTAGAAGGCGCGAGACTTGCCGGATTGCAGGCCGTGCAGATTACCGAGCCGGATGACATCGCCCGGGCCCTGAACGCTGCCGGCATCACCCCGCCATTGTCGTGAAACCGACAAAACGAGGGACACCGCGCGGTCAACTCTGGGATACCGACCGGCGCTCCGCACAAAATCAATGACTTGCCCACCGGGCACCATGGTTCGCTTATTGCTTCGCCCAGACCATGTCTCACATTCCGAACAGGCCGGCCCGCAGGAGTTGCGGACGATGAAAACCTACCTCGATTGGTCGGCGTACAACGATGCCGGCATGGGTGACGCCTACGCCGACATCCCACGCCACGGCGGCGATTTCGCCAAGGCCGTCGCGGTCTGCATCAACAGCCGCCAGTGCGAGGCCGACGGCAAGCAGGTGATGTGCCCGAGCTTCAAGATCAGCGGCAACCCCAACCTGTCGACCGGCGGTCGCGTGCGCTTGCTCAAATCGGCGCTGTCGCAGGATATCGCCGAGCAGGCGCTTGCCGACCCGCTACTCGGCGAGGCGATGGATCTGTGCCTTGCCTGCAAAGGCTGCAAACGCGAATGCGAGAACAACGTCGACATGGCGTTGATCAAGAGCGAATTCCTTGCGCAACGTGCGGCACGCGACGGGCTGAGTCGACGCAGCCGTCTGTTTGCGTCGACGCCGCAATGGCTGTTCGAGCGCCGCTGGCTGCGCCACCTGATCGCCTGGCGCAACCAGCAGCCATGGCTGGCCAAGGCCACCGAGCGATGGCTGGGGTTGAGCGCAGCTCGCGCACTCCCGGTGCCGTCGGCCGAGCCGTTTTCCGACTGCGCCGCGGCCAAGGCAGTGAATCAATCAGAGCTGCCCGAGGTCGCCCTGGTGGTCGATACCTTCACCCGCTACTACGAACCGGCCATCGCACAGGCTGCACTGCGGGTGCTGCGCGCCGGTGGATATTCGGTGACCATCGTCTCGCCGGCGGACGACGATGCACAATCCAAGCGCCCGCTGTGTTGTGGCCGCACCTATCTGGCGCAGGGAATGATCGACAAGGCCCGCACAGAGGCGCAACGTCTGCTGGCCGCGCTCGATGAGCATGCCGCAGCGGGCCGGCTGCTGGTCGGCCTGGAGGCCTCGTGTGTGCTCGGTCTGCGCGACGATGCCCAGGCACTCGGTCTGGGCGAGATCGCCGCGCGCGTCGGCAAGCAGGTGCTGTTGTTCGAGGAGTTCCTGGCCAAGGAGTCGATGGCGAAACGCCTGCGGTTGCCGCTCAAAGCGATCAGCGGCGAGCGCACCCTGATACACGGGCATTGCCACCAGAAGGCCGTCGGCGCGATGAAGTCGGTACGTCGGGTGCTGAAGCTGATCCCCGATCACGAGTTCACAATGATCGAATCCGGGTGCTGCGGCATGGCCGGCACCTTCGGGTTGGAGAGTGAGCACGTCGACATGGCCGATGCATTGGCCGAGCAGGGCTTGATGCCTACGCTGCGCGACAACCCACAAGCGCGTGTCGTAGCCAACGGATTTTCATGTCGCCAACAGATCCGCAACCACGGCGATGCGCGCCCCAAACACCTGGCCGAGTTGCTCGACGAGGCCCTGGACGATACCCAAGCAGGTTAAACAATCAGCATGGCCGACGCGGCACAAGCAATCAAACAGGTTCGCGCCTATCACCAGGCAACCAAGCACCACACATCGGGATATGCACCCAGCCCCGGCTTTCTCGACTGGGACTCGCAACCCAATCCTTTCCGCCGTTACCTCGGCGCACCGCTGATCCCGCTGCCCCTGGTCGGCGGTGACGGACTGCGCGACTACCATGACCTGTATCGTGCCGAAGGCTCAGTCGCCGCTGCGCCTGCGAGCGACAGTCTCGGGCTGATGTTCGAACTCGCCCTAGGCTTGAGCGCTTGGAAAACCGCGGGGCCGGACCGCTGGTCGCTGCGCAACAATCCGTCGAGCGGCAACCTGCACCCCACCGAAGGCTACTTGGTGCTATGGCGACAGTTGTCTGACGAACTGCTGCCCGGCGTGTACCACTATGCCCCGTTCGAGCACGCACTCGAACGGCGCGCACTGCTGGCTACGGAAACCGCGGCCCAGCTTCAGCAGACCTCGGCAGATGCCTTCGGCGCCATCGCGCTTACGTCGATCCCCTGGCGTGAGGAGTGGAAATACGGCTCGCGCGCCTTTCGCTATTGTCAGCACGATGTCGGCCACGCCGTGGCCGCCGTGCGCTTCGCATCGGGCCTGCTGGGCTGGCATCTGGGTATCGATCCCCGCGCCGGCGACGATGCACTGAGCGCCTGCCTCGGCATAGACCGAGATGCCGACTTCAGCGAGGACGCCGAGCGCGAACATCCGGACCTGATTGCATTGCTCGGCACCTCGCACTCACCGGGCCCCATACCGAGCTGGCCAAGCGTCGCAGAGGCGCTTGGCGACTGGCGCGGTTCGGCCAACCTGCTGAGCCCGGAGCGTGCACACTGGCCGCAGGTTGCACAGGCCTTGGCAGCGACCCACAAACCGACCCTGCCATCACCGCCGCCTGTTGCACCCCCGCCGGCCATCGGGCCGGCACACGCAACAGCGCCGCGCGATGCCGCCGGCCTGATCCGGCAGCGACGTAGTGCGCAACGCATGGATGGCGAGTCGGCGATGGCGTTCGCCGACTTTGAACGCACCCTGGCGCGCACCCTACCGCGCGCCGACACGCCGCCGTTCGACGCCTGGCCGTACGAGCCGGCGATCAACCTGTTGCTGTTCGTTCACCGTGTCGACGGTCTTGAACCCGGCCTGTACCTGCTGAACCGGACCCCGCAGCGTTTCGACGCGCTGCGCGAGGCCTGCGAAACTGAACAACTGGCGTGGGACAGCGTGGAGAACGCCAGCCTGCGGCTATACCGTCTGGCAGCGCCCGCCGATGTACGCAAGATCGCATCGCAGTTCTGCTGCTACCAGGGAATCTCCGGCCGCGGCGCCTTCAGCCTGGGTATGCTGGCCGACATTGCCCGGGTACTCGATGCAGAGGGCGCGTGGGCCTATCGCCGGCTGCACTGGGAGGCCGGCATGATCGGCCAGGTGCTGTATCTCGAAGCCGAGGCGTCGGGCCTGCGCGGCACCGGCATCGGCTGTTTTTTCGATGACGAGGTCCATCACCTGCTGGGACTGGGAAGCGCCGCCAACGCCTCGTGGCAGACGCTGTATCACTTCACGATCGGCGGCCCGATGGATGATCAACGACTCGGCACCGAGCCCGCATATGGGCATCTGGGACCGCGCCCGCCCTTGGGTGACGGGTAGAAACGGAGCGCAGCATGAGTTCGGAACAACCGACCGTGGAAGACTACGTCGACCTGTTCAAACGTTACGGCGATGACCTGGGCTCGATCTACAAAGAACCGGACGATGATCGCTACGCCTTGTTGTTCGAACAGATGGTTCGCCTGTTACTCAAGCCGTCGGCGTTCAACCTGTCGCTGCCGGAACAGTTTCGCACCACCGCCCTGCGCTACCATCGCGGCGATGCCGGCACCCTTGCCCACATGGGCGATCCGGCCAACCAGCACTTCATGCTGTGCGATCTGCACGATCTGGTCATGCTCAGAGGCGGCCTGGCACTGAAGCGAAAGAGGCAGTCGCCGTGACCCGATCCAGTCCACACTCGCCGTACGACGCCATCGAACGGGCGTGTAGCGAGCGCGACGAGGTTATCGCCGCGCTGTGCATTGGCCTGACCTGGACGACCTGCCGTACCGCGCACAATGTCGGTTTTGCGATGAGCCCGGGTACGCCGACCCGCACGCTGAGCTGGCCGGGCGAGATCGCCGGCCGCGCAGCCGCCGAGGTGGCAACCTGGGTGCGCTCGTGGGACCTGTACGAGGCGACGGTCGGCCTGGCCGCCGCCAACGCGCTGATCAACACGCCGGGCAATACATTGATGCAGTCAGCAGAACCGGTTCCGCCCGGATCATCCGCGAACCTGTCGGTGTTCGAATACTTCCGCCCCCAGCTCAAGGGACGCAAGGTTGTCGTCGTCGGCCGCTATCCCGGGCTGGACGACGCCACCCGCGGCCTGGATGTGACCGTGCTCGAACGCAACCCGTCCGGCGACGACCTCGCCGACCCGGCCGCCGAGTTCGTCCTGCCCGACGCCGACTGGGTGTTCCTGACGTCGACCTCGCTGATCAACAAGACCTTTCCGCGCCTGGCTTCATTAGCCGAGAACGCCGTCACCGTCATGATGGGGCCATCGACGCCCTGGCTCACCGACTGGGCCGACTTCGGCGTCGACTTTATCGCCGGCGTGAGACCGGTCGACACCGATCGCGCGGTTCAGATCGCCGCCGAGGGCGGCGGCACGCGGTTGTTCGGCGACGGTGTGCAATATGCCGTGGCCGACATCGGTGCCGAACGCATGGCCGCCACCAAGGCACGGATCGCCGAGACGTTTGCCAGGCGCGACGCACTCAAGGCCGAAATGCTCGCCTGGTACGACGCGGGCAACCAGAAGCGCTTCCCAAAACGCGGCGAGCTGGAAGCGGTGGACGTGACGCTTTCCGAGCTCGACACCCGTTACAAACGCCAATGGGACGCACGTAATCCGCATTGACCGGATACAACCGTCGCGTCGCAAACGCAAAGTCGCCTTGCCGCGGCAGCCAGATTGCTTCACCAAGACCGGTTGAATGGACCCACCCTCTCTTCCGGCGTCTTCAGCTCGCCAGCGGCAATGCCGATAACCTGGAGCTGGAAACGGCCGTTGGCTGCGCGCACCGCCACCCCATGCGCCGAACTGATTTCGACTATAGCGGATATGCATTGGATGAATATCGATGATCGCCTTAGGGTGAGGCAATGTAATCACCACGCCTGTTCCCAAGGAGGAACTCGTTGACCGGGGATGCGCCGAGCAGCGACGCAGAAACCATCAACATCAACCCCACCCCGATGCCGAACCCTCCCGACTTGCCCTTCCACCGATCTCAGGCGCCTGCCTACCTGTTGCCGTTTCTGAGCGCGCTGGTCGCCCTCGGCCCTTTGACCATCGACACCTATCTGCCAGCCCTGCCGCTGATCGCTGCGAACTTCGGCGTCGATGTGCCGCACATCAGCGCCTCGGTCAGCACTTACCTGTTGGGTTACGCCATCGGGCAATTCTTCGGCGGCCCGCTCTCCGACCAGATCGGTCGCAAGCGCATTGCCGTCGTCGGCCTGACGATATTCGTCCTCGCGTCGCTTGGCATACTCGCTGCCGTAACGGTTGAGCAGTTCCTGGTACTGCGCCTGCTGCAGGCGATCGGTGGCGGCTTCTCGACCGTGATCGCGATGGCAATGGTCAGAGACCTGTATCCGTCGCACGAAGTCGGACGGCGGTTTGCCATGATCGCCATGGTCATGATGGTCGCCCCCATGCTGGCCCCCGCGCTCGGCACTGCCCTGCTGGCGTTCGGCTGGCATTCGATCTTCTGGATGTTCGTCGCCTACGGTGCCTTATTGGTTTCGATCCTGTCGACGGCCATTCCTGAGACGCTGGCGAAACCGCAACCGCGCATCTCGCTGCCGTCGATTGTCAGCCAGTACCGCGACACGCTCGTCACGCGCATGCGCGGTGGGCAGCTTGCCGTGCAGTTCCCGCTCGCCATGGCCTTCTCCGGCGGCGTGATGATGATCTTCATCACCCAGTCTGCGGTGATCTATCTGCAGCACTTCGCGGTCGGCGAACGCCTGTTCTCGCTGTTGTTCGGCGCCAACGTCGCACTGCTGATCGCCAGCAATTTCGCCAGCTCGCGGCTGCTGCGCACGGTCAACCCGCAGGTCCTGTTTCGCATCGGGCTGACCGTGCAACTCAGCTGCGTTGCCCTGCTGTTCATCGTGGTGACGCTGACCGCCGCGCCCCTGTCGCTCGTGGTACCGCTGATGATGGGCAGCATCGGCAGTATCGGATTGATCAACCCAGCGGGGATGACGTTGTACATGAGCAGCTTCGCCAAAACCGGCGGCAGCGCAGCCGCATTGTTCACCACGATGATGTTCAGCCTCGGCGGCGTGCTCGGTTCGCTGCCGAACCTGTTCGATCACGCCGGGTTGGCGCCGATCATCGGCGTGATGCTGCTTGCATCGTCGCTCGCCAACCTGATCGGGCAGACGGCCAGGCCCGTGTCGCTACAAGGCGAAGAACCGCTGGCGGAGAACAGTGGTACGGCGTGAGGAAAACGGCACAGCGCTTCTCGGCCCACGTGCCTCATTTCCCGCTGAGTGCACCTGCCGCCTTGAGTTCACGCAGTTGGTCGCGTATCCAGACACACATCGGATCCTTGTGATGCCGCTCGTGCCAATACAGGCGAATCGTCAGCGGAGCTGAACGAAGATCGGCCGGCGGTTCACGCAGCGCGATATTGCGCCCTTTTGCCATTTCTTCGGCGAAGCGTCGGGGCAGATGAAACAGGATATCGCTGCGTTCGCAGAAGGCCGCCACCGAGGTGAAACTGGTCAGGCGCAGTGCGATGTCGAGGCGCCCGCCGCGTCCGAGATGACCCCGTTCAATCAAATCGTCTTCCTGCATGCTGGTGCCGCGCCCGGTCAGCGAGATCATGGCGTGACTGGCCGCGAGATATTTCTTCATCGTCAATCGACCGCGTGCGAGCGGGTGGTCGGCGCGCATCATCAGCACGAAATTGAGCGTGTCCAGCGCGCTGCTGCGCAGCTGCGAGGTATTCGCACTCGGCTCCAGGGCGGACATCACGAAATGCACCTCGCCCGATTCCAGCAACGCGAAGTGATCCATCGGGTCGCTACGCGCTTCCAGCGCCATGTGCGGTGCCAGGTTGCGCATCCGCTCGAACAGCGCCGGCATAAACCAGCCGATCTCCGGGTCGGGTCCGTAGAAACGCACGGTCTGGGCAGACGTGGAGGGATCGAATGTCGGCCCGCTGATCAGGCGCGCAGTGCTGTCGAGCAGCCGGTCGAGCTCAGGCATCAACGCGGCGGCCCGCGCGCTCAGGTCATAGCCGTGTTGGGTACGCACCAGCAGAGGGTCGTCGAAGGTGTCGCGCAGACGTTGCAGGGCTCGGCTCACTGCCGGCTGACTCATGCCCAGCACCTCGGCAGCGTGCGAAACGTGGCGCTCCGCCAGCAGCTGGCGGAGCACGACGAGCAGATTGAGATCGACCGCACGAAGGTTCACTTACTGAATACCGGCAATTCGCACTATGCATTGGACGAATAAAACCTAGCCGAATAACTTGGCCGCAACAAGCACGTATCGCTTCGCTATCGCAGCCCGGTGCGAGGCCCATTTTTCAGCAGGTAGTCCCATGGATACAGCCAGGAAACTCAGCCCAACAACCGTCACATTGCACTGGATCGTCGCCATCATGATGATCGGACTGCTCGGTGTCGGCATCTACATGGAAGAGAACGAGGCTTTCGCGCTCTACCCATGGCACAAATCGTTCGGCGTGCTGATCGGCGTGTTCGTTGTATTGCGGGTGGTGTGGCGCATCAAGAACGGCTGGCCACCCGCTGCGGGCGACTACACGATCTGGGAAAAACTACTGTCGAAAATCGTTCACTACCTGCTGATCATCGGCACCGTGTTGATGCCGATCTCCGGCTTCATGATGTCGGCGATGGGCGGGCACGGCGTCGCCTTTTTCGGTATCGAACTGTTCGCACCCAACCCGGATCCGGCCAATCCACAAGAGGCGCTGCCGGTCAACGCGACCTTGGCGCAAGTGGGACACGTCGTGCATGGGTTGGGTGGCAATATTCTGATCGGCGCCATCGCACTGCATGTCATCGGCGCGCTCAAACATCACATCATCGATCGCGACGGCACCTTGCGGCGGATGCTCGGCGCCACCGTGTAAGCGACGCAAACCGGCCGAAGCGGCGAGCCACCCGGCTGACCGCTTCGGCGTTCTACATCTTGGAGGCAACCGATATCGGCGCCATCTCTGCAGGCGTCGCTATCCGACTATCGGCTTCCGACAACGCGGAAGGTCGCGAAACGCTGCTCGGCGCCCGCACGGATCGTACATTCAACCTCGACATCGTCGCCATCGACCCGCCACCGGCCCTCAACACGAAACAGGTTGCCCTTACGCAGGGTGGTATGGCGCCAGTTGTAGATCTCGTCGGTCGACTGCAGAAAATACTGGTACGCCGTGTCCTTGCACCAAGCCGAGAGTTCGGCGCCGCGGGTAACCGGCATGTCTTCGTTGTGGGCCATTGCCGGCGATGCCGAGATCGCGGCGGCCAGCATCAGTCCGGCGTTGAGGGTTCGTGTCATCGTCGCTTCCGCTCCCTGAAACCTGTTGAAATCCAGTGCCAGAAGTGGAGACCGCGCTCCACTTGAAAGGTTCGGTTCGAGCCGAACCCGGTTCATAGCCCCGGCATCGTTGGCGTCGCCTTGGCCATCGCCATCGGCTTTCGACGCGATGGCTGAACCAGCGAGCCGACGATCAAACCGGTTCAAGACTTGGCTGCTCGCGCCGAAGCAGTCAGTAAGAGTCGATCGAATTATGTCAGCACCTCGCGCATGATTATGTATTCCCTATCTCAGAAAACCGGCGCAGCCTTGGTCGCGATTGGCCTGGCGCTGGCGCTTGTTGTAGCGGTGTCACCGACGGCTTTCGCCAGCCCCTTGTCGCCAGAGCAGCTCGGCCTGATCGACGCCGCTGACCCTGCGCGGGCCGACGGCAAGGCGAAAAAATGCGCCAAGTGCCATGGTGACGACGGTGTCAGCGATGACCCCGAGGTACCGCATCTTGCCGGCCAGCGATCGAGCTACCTGCTGAAGCAGCTGCTTGATTTCAAAGCGGACAGCCGCGAAGGCGGACGCATGAACAAGACGGCACGCAAGCTGGGCGAGCAAGAGATGGCCGATCTCGCAGTGCGCTTTTCCAACACCGTGTTGCCCACTTCGGGTGCCGTCACGGTGCCTGCCGAACCGCCCCAAGTGGCCGCCGGCGACGCGCCCTGCGCCGATTGCCACGGCAACGACGGCAAAGGCAAGCGCGACAAGTACGACGCCCCGGCGCTGGCCGGCATGCCGTTCGACTATTTCGTGATGTCGATGCAGGGGTTTCGCGACGCCAGCCGTAGCAACGACGCGGACGCCGTGATGCGTGAAGCCGCCAAGCCGCTGAGCGATGCACAGATCGCCGATCTCGCTGCCTACTACCTGGCACTCGGCCAGCGCGAACGCCTTTCGCCGCCCTGACCCCCCCGGAACGTCAGTCCGGCGGGCTTGGGAAATAACCTTCTCAAAATTAAGTTTTTTCCAAGGGCGCCGATGTGGATGGCAACTGCCGAACTTTTGCGCCGGCCCGCTGAGGCCACAGGAACCAACCGATGTCCGAACAACGACTCGACCGGCCGAAGATGCGTTCAGTCCGCTCCAAGATCAACCTGGTGATCGTCAGCATCTTTACGGTCGTCATCACGCTGTTGATGCTGTTCTCATACTATTCGGATCGCGCCGACAACCTCGATCTGGCGATTGCCCAGGTCAAGGGCATGAACAGTTTCTATTTCGACTCCCTCAACACCCTCATGGTGGCCGACGTCATGGAGGATCGCGAGATCCTGCGCGACAAGATGCTTGAACTGCCGGGCATTGTCGAGGTGCGGATGAACCGCGCCGACGTCATCAAGAAGAAGTTCGGTGAGGGACTGCCCAGCGAACAACCGGTCGACGAACTCGACCAGCGCGGTCTCAACGGCGAGACGCTCGTCGACGTCCGCGAGGTCGACGGCGAGCGCATCGTGACCGTCGTCAAACCCTACTTGTTGACCGAAGACACGCACGGTACCAATTGCCTGGAGTGTCATCGGCGGATCAAATCGGGAACTGTCGGTGGCGCTGCCCGGATCAGCTACTCGCTGGAGGAAGTCGATGCCGCCGCACTGGCGGGACTGTGGCGCAAACTGGGTGTGTTCGGCGGCCTGTTCCTGGTCGGCATCGTCGTGCTGTCGCTGTCGATGAACAGCGTGATCGTCAAACCGCTGCGTCGCATGCTCGACCGGGTCAAAGACATCGCAAGCGGCGAAGGCGACCTGACGGCCGAGCTGGATGCCCGCGCGAACGATGAGATCGGCGAACTGGCCCACTGGTTCAATACCTTCGTCGGCAAGCTCCGCGGCATGATCAAGGAGATCGGCTCAAGCGCGGCCGAGCTGACGAACGCCACCGAACATATGTCGCAGCTGACCGAGCACACCAGCCAGAGCGTTCGCCAGCAGCAGGGCGAAACCGACCAGGTCGCCACTGCGATGACGCAGATGACGGCGACCATCGACGAAGTGTCACGCAATGCCCAGGAGGCGGCCAATGCAGCCGCGGAGTCGAATACAGCGGCTGATCAAAGCAGGACAGTCATGGCGGAGACCATGCAATCCATCGATGCGCTGGCCGGCGACGTCGACGCCGCCGGAGAAGTCATCCAGACACTTGCTTCCGACAGCAACAACATCGGCGCCGTGCTCGACGTGATTCGTGGGATCGCAGAACAGACCAACCTGCTCGCCTTGAATGCGGCCATCGAGGCGGCACGCGCCGGTGAACAGGGCCGGGGCTTCGCGGTCGTGGCCGACGAGGTGAGAACCCTGGCGGAACGGACGCAGCAATCGACGGAAGAGATTCAGGTGATGATCGCCAAGCTGCAGGACGGGGCACACAGCGCGGTGTCGGTGATGACCAAGAGCAGAGAACAGGCACAGCACAGTGTCGACAAGGCCGCGCTGGCCAGTTCGTCACTCGACACGATCACCTCGGCCTTCCATCGCATCGCCGACATGAGCGTTCAGATCGCCAATGCGGCCGAAGAACACAGTGCGGTTTCCGGCGAGATCGGTCAGAACGTGGTCAACATCAGCAGCGTGACCAACCAGACCGCCGCCGACGGCGCGAGCCTGGCGCAAGAGAGTCGCCAGCTGTCCGGCGTCGCCGAGCAATTGCAGCGACTGGTGCAGCAGTTCAAGGTCGACTGAGCGTCAGCTGACGGCGGGTGACCGTCTCAGGGATGCGGCACGCTCACGGTGACGTCGCGTCCACCTTCGCCGTGCACGAGGTCGTTCGCACGCACCTTCACCCAGGTGAATTCGCCAGGGATCCTGACATTCGACAGGCTGCGGGTGAACGGCTGCTCGTTGACGTGCGGATGAGCCAATACGCGGGTCGCAATTACCTTGTCGTCGGGCCCGAGTATCTCCCAACGATTGGCGTAATGGTCCCAGCCGGTATCGGCGTGCTTCACCGTCACGTCAACATCGAAATAGCCCGGCCTGTGGTCAACCGGCCGAATATCCACTTTCAGCACATTGGCCTGGCCCGCCGCTGCCAGCGGCGGGCACAGCAGCAAGGCCGCCCCGAGGATCTTGATCAGCCTTGGCGCAACCATGAAATCACCGGATCCCACTGCACGACGTCGTTGGCCACCTGCGACGGTGCCAACTCGAAGATACCGAGGCCGGTCTCGGCCGAGCGGATGTAGTTCTGACTCTCGCGCAGATGGGTGAGCAGGGGAATGTCGTACTCAGACAGGAATTCCTCGAGCGCCTGGTAGATGCGCGTGTTTTCACGCACCCGGTTGGCGATCAGGCCGATCCGGGTCTGGCCGCGGGAAATCCGGCCGGACTTGAGCAGTTCGTCGATGAAACGCGCCGCCGCGCGCATGTCGATCGGCGACGGCAGCACCGGCACCAACAGGGCGTCGGCGCGACGCAGCAGTTGGGTGACCTCGGGGCCGTAGACGCCGGCCGGGGCGTCGAGAATTGAGATATCGGTGCCATGAGCGGCGCGCGCGTCTCCCTCGACGGCATCCACACCCTCGATCGCCGGCACACCCTCGTAGTCGTCGCGCGCTGCAAGCCAGTCGATCGCCGAGCGCTGCGGGTCGAAATCCATGAGCGCGACCTGCTTGCCCTCATCCGCATACCAGGTCGCCAGGTTGGTGGCGATCGTGGTTTTGCCGCATCCGCCTTTCGCGTTCATGCAGAGGATCGTCTGCATTTATCTCCCCCTTTTGCTGATTCGAGTCGGCCGCATTACAGACGACTTGGCGGCGGACAGCAACCCGCACCCCGATTTATGACCGCATCGTCGGGGCGCGGTTCAGTCGATGCCGAGGTCATCCCACAGGTGATCCACGCGGGCCTTGACCGCCGGATCCATGACGATCGGCCGGCCCCATTCGCGCTGCGTCTCGCCCGGCCACTTGTTGGTCGCATCGAAGCCCACCTTGCCGCCAAGGCCGGATACCGGCGAGGCGAAGTCGAGGTAGTCGATCGGCGTGTTTTCGACCAGCGTGGTATCGCGCACCGGGTCCATGCGGGTGGTCATGGCCCAGATCACGTCGTTCCAGTCGCGCACGTTGACGTCGTCGTCGGTCACGATGACGAACTTGGTATACATGAATTGGCGCAGAAACGACCACACGCCGAACATCACCCGCTTGGCATGCCCCGGGAACTGCTTCTTCATGCTGACCACCGCCATACGGTACGAACAACCCTCGGGCGGCAGATAGAAATCGACGATCTCAGGGAACTGCTTCTGCAGGATCGGCACGAACACCTCGTTCAGGGCGACGCCGAGAATCGCCGGTTCGTCGGGCGGACGGCCGGTGTAGGTGCTGTGGTAGATCGGGTTGTCGCGGTGGGTGATGCGATCGATCGTGAATACCGGAAACTGGTCGACCTCGTTGTAGTAGCCGGTGTGGTCGCCGAACGGCCCCTCCGGCGCCATGTCGTCGGGGTGGATATGGCCTTCAAGCACGAACTCGGCGCTGGCCGGCACCTGCAGGTCCGAGCCGATGCAGTTGGCCACCTCAGTACGACCGCCGCGCAGCAGGCCGGCAAAGGCGTATTCCGACAAGGTGTCCGGTACCGGCGTGACCGCGCCGAGGATCGTCGCCGGGTCGGCGCCCAGGGCGACCGCGACCGGAAAGGGTTCGCCGGGATGCGCCCGCTGCCAGTCGCGGAAGTCCAGCGCGCCGCCGCGGTGTGCCAGCCAGCGCATGATGACGCGGTTTCGCCCGATCACCTGCATACGGTAGATGCCCAGGTTTTGCCGCGGCTTGTCGGGCCCGCGCGTCACCACCAGCCCCCAGGTGATCAGCGGCCCGGCGTCTTCCGGCCAGCAGGTCTGCACCGGAATGCGGCCGAGATCGACCGCCTCGCCTTCGAGCACCCTCGATTGGCAGGCCGCGCCCTTGACCGCCTTGGGCGCCATATCCAGCACCTTGCGGTACAGCGGCAGCTTCTCCCAGGCGTCTTTCATGCCCTTGGGCGGTTCGGGCTCTTTCAGCTGCGACAACAGCACGCCGACATCGCGCAACGCGCTCACCGAACTCTCACCCATGCCCAGCGCCACGCGGTCGGGCGTGCCGAACAGGTTGCCCAGCACCGGTATGTCATAGCCCTTGGGATTCTCGAACAACAGTGCCGGTCCGCCCGCGCGCAGCGTGCGGTCGCAGATCTCTGTCATCTCCAGATGCGGATCGACTTCGACCTGAATTCGCTTCAGTTCGCCGCGCTGTTCCAGTTGATCGATAAAATCACGCAGATCGCGATATTTCATTTTGTTATCCTGCGACAAATCGGTCTTACTTTACCGGCCGCCCGATGCGGTCACTAGGGCCAATCGACACTAGTCTGTCATGCGGAAGCAAACCACCGGATGTACATAGTCGCCATTCTGATTGTCGGTGCGCTCGCCGGCTGGATCGCCGCCACCATCGTCAAGCGCCGCGACCTCGGCCTGTGGGGTTATGTCGGCGTTGGCATCGTCGGCGCTTTGCTCGGCGGGCTGGTGCTGGGCAGCATGGGAGTTCGGCTCGGCGGCGCCTTCGGTCAGCTGATCACCGCCACACTCGGCGCCCTGGTTCTGCTTGGCGTGGCGGGGCTCTTCCAACGTAAACGCAAATAGCCCAGCCAGCAGGAACCTGCCGCGCGTGAAAAATAAGCTGCTGTACCTGGTACACCGCCTGCCGTACCCGCCCAACAAGGGCGACAAGATCGCCTCGTTCAACCTGTTGAAGTTTCTCGCCGAGCGTTACGAGGTGTACTTGGGCACCTTCATCGACGACCCGGACGACCGCGCCTATGTCGACGAGGTACGCGCCTACTGCGCCGATCTTTGCGTTGCCGAGATCAATCCAACCGTCGCCCGGATAGCCAGCCTGCGCGGTCTGCTGAACGGCGAAGCCCTGTCACTGCCGTACCTGCGCAGCGCAAAACTGCAGGCTTGGACCGACGGCGTGCTGCGCGACATCAAACCCGAACGCATCGTGATCTTCAGCGGCCCGATGGCACAGTACGTCAGCGGCAAGGTGCCGGCCGGCGCCGTCACGCTGTTCGATATGGTCGATGTCGACTCGGAGAAATGGCGCAGTTACGGTGAGCGCAAGCGCTGGCCGATGAGCTGGCTGTACCGGCGCGAGGCCGACAAGTTGCTCGAGTTCGAGCGGCGCATGGCAGCCGAGTTCGATGCCACGGTGTTCGTGTCGAAAGAGGAGGCCGAGCTGTTTCGCGACCTCGCGCCCGAATCCGCGGCCAAAACCACCTACCGCATCCAGGGCGTCGACAGTGATTTCTTCGATCCGTCGGAAACGCTCGACAACCCCTACCCGCGCGGCGCACCGGCGCTGGTGTTCACCGGCGCAATGGACTACTGGCCGAACATCGACGCCGTCTGTTGGTTTGTCGATGAGATCTTTCCGCATATCCGCGCCCAGGTGCCGCACGCCGTTTTCTACATCGTCGGCATGCGACCCTCGCCCGAGGTCGGCAAACTTGGCGATCGCGACGGGGTGATCGTGACCGGCGGGGTTCCCGACGTGCGCCCCTACCTCGCGCACGCACACGCCGCCGCGCTGCCGCTGCGCATCGCGCGCGGCATTCAGAACAAGGTGCTCGAGGCGATGTCGATGCAGCTGCCGGTGATCGCAACCCCCGGGGCGATGACGGGTATCCAGCCCTATCCCGGCTTCAGGCCGACGATCAGCGACGACCCGGCCGTGTTGAGCAATGCGGCAATCCGCCTGCTCGAAGCCGATCGCCACGCCGACACCGCCGGCCGTCAGTGCGTGCTCGAACGCTACAACTGGAGCGCCAACCTGGAGCGCATTGCACGCGTCCTTGAAAGCGGGCGGGTTGAGCCCGATCTATAGAAACCGCAAGGTTGTTGCGCTGCGACTTCGCCGGCCACTCAGGCTAGAATTCGCGCCCTGACGCCTGATTTGAACGCTCCGCAAGAGAAAGGTACCGCCTTCATGGCCATCGCCACGCCCGAACTGATCGCCAAGCAGATTGGCGAATCCATCTCCGTCAAGCAGGCGATGCTGGCGGACGATCGCCTGATCAATCAGATCGCCGAAGTGGCGGACCTGATCGTCGACACCTACCGCGCCGGCGGCAAGGTGTTGATTGCGGGCAACGGCGGCAGTGCGGCCGACGCCCAACATATCGCCGCGGAGCTGGTCAGCCGCTTCACCATGGAACGCCCGGCATTGCCGGCGATTGCCCTGACCACCGACACCTCGATCATTACCGCCATCAGCAACGATTACGGCTACGACAATCTGTTCAGCCGCCAGCTCGAGGCCATGGCGCGCCCGGGCGATGTCTTTCTGGCGATCTCGACGTCGGGCAACTCACCGAACGTGGTGCGGGCGCTCGAAGGCGCGGCCGCGCTCAAGCTGGTCAGCGTAGGCATGACCGGTGCGACTGGTGGGAAATTGAAAGCGTATTGCGATCACTGCCTGTGCGTGCCATCGACCGACACGGCACGCATCCAGGAAGGCCACATCACGATTGGCCACATCCTGTGCGAAACGACCGAGCAGGGGCTGTTCGGCAACGCCTGACGCACCCGGCACGGGCCCGGTCTGCGCGACCGAGCCTTCGGGCTGTGCCGTGATCTGATCCCGGGCGGATTGCCCGGACAGGGAACGCCTTACAAACGATCGCCGCGAGCGGCAGGCGCCTCGACCGGACCCAGTGGCGACGGCGATCCGACCGCCATATCGCCCGCCAGAACCGGGTTGTTCCAATAGCTCGAACGGTGCACCGGATGGCTGCGAAGCTTCTGTGCTTCGGCTGCCACCGCCTGATTCCAGCTGCTTGCTCCGTAACCTTCTCCCTGGTCCTGCGCCTGTGCGGCCATTGCACCGGCGGACATCGAAGAAAGAAGCGCCAAAACTACTAACGTCTTCATTACTGCATTCTCCATAACTACATTAGGCATATTTATATGCCCCATAAGTGGATATTAGTAGCGAAATCGGCCGCAGAATCAAGATCTTTAGCGAATTAAGCGAATTTGTGATTAATTTCGCTTATGCCGATCGCCTATCCACCGGGGCATTCGCCCGATTCATAGTAATTATGACAGCTCAGAAGTAATTTTTATCCATGACAATTGTTAATTAATGAAAAACTAATGTATTGGTCGGCATCACCCACATCCCGGGTTCCAACACATTGGCCTAAGACACTGTTTTAATTAGCTTTATCAGATCCGCAGGCCCGCGTAGCGCTTGCGGAAGCGATAGTCGATAAACGCCACGCCGACGCCAAAACCAACGACGAGGGCAATCAGGCCGACGATCCAGGCCTGGTGGCGCGTCACAATCCCCGGCCGCGTAGCCGCCTGCTCGGATTCGACCGGTAGCTCGCCCGCCGACAGCAGATCGATCGCGCGCTGCACCCGGGTTTCAAGTTGGTCCAGACGCGCGTCGGCGCCGATTTCGGGCACGACCTGCGGGGCGGCCGCTGCTTGTTGCAGTGCCTCAATTCTGGCATTCGCCTTGTCGAGCGCATCCTGCAGTTCACGTTCGCGGGCACTTGGCGCCGACGGTGCGTCAGCAGAGCCCGCAGCGTCCACCTCGGATTCATTCTCGGCCTTCAACGCGTCCAGTTCCTTCTTCATCTGGCGCAGCTTGGTCTGCGTTTCGAGCAGCAGGGCTTTGGCCGGTTTTTCTTCCGTGACATAGGCCGATTCCACCCACCCGGTGGTCTGGTCGGCCATGCGCACCCGGACGAACTGGGTCTTGCGCTCGAGGATCTCCAGCGGCGTGCCGCTCGAGATCAGTTTTTTCGGCGAACCCTCGACACTCGGTTCGGCGTAGATACCGACGACCAGTTTGTCGGTGATGTGGGCGGCATCTGCCGTAGCGGCAAGGAACAGGAGGACGACCAGCAATCGGCGGGTTATCGGTGGCATCACACTTCTTGGGTGGCTAATCGGAACCCGCTTAGTGTAGCGGGATTTATTGCGATCGACCGGGTGCGCAACGCGGCGCCTAGGCGTCTTGACTCTCGCTCGCGTGGCGCAGCCAGCGGTACAACCCGACCGCCGCATCACCGAGTTCGCTGACCGTCTCGCGGTGAGCCGCTTCGTTCGGCGGGTCAAACCACTGCGCCTCGTCATACATCAGAAACGACAGGATCGGCGTCAGCAGTGCAGCGGCCTGCTCATCGGCCAGCAGGCTCTCGCGTTTGGCTTCGCCGAGATACTCCATGCCCGAGGCGTAGCCCTGGCACCAGCCGTAGGGCAAGGGCAGCATGCTGCCGTCGTCGCGTGGCATCTGCAGGATCAACGGGCCATATTCCGCGCACTCGAGATCGGTCAGCAACTGGCGGCGGAACCGCTCGAGCAGCTCGCGCAGACCGTTGTCGCCAGCCAATCCGCCCAGCACCCGATCGAGAACCGCGGACGAACCGGCGTCCGGAGTGACCGCCGTCGCCGTCAGGAAGCCATGCGCGACATCCAGCGGCATGCACGCCGCCTCTTCCATCTGCTCGACCAGGGTGGTCTGCAAGCGGTCGAGCTCCTCCGGCACCAACGGCTCGGTCGCACCCATCAGGCAGCGATCCCGCTGTGCCGCAGCAGGGCGTCGATCTCCGGCTCCCGCCCACGGAATGCCACGAACAGCTCCATCGCGTCCTTCGAGCCGCCCTTCTCCAGAATGTTTTGCAGGAACGACTGGCCGGTCGCCTGGTCGAACACGCCTTTCTCCTCGAACAGGGAGAAGGCGTCGGCCGACAGCACCTCTGCCCATTTGTAGCTGTAGTAACCGGCTGCATAGCCGCCGGCAAAGATATGCGAGAAACCGTGCGCGAAGCGGTTCCAACTCGGCGGCTGGATCACTGCGACCTCGCGACGCACCTCGTCGAGAATCTCGTAGATGCGGCCGCCTTTGGCCGGGTCGTATTCGCGGTGAATGCGAAAATCGAACATCGCGAATTCGAGCTGGCGCACCATCATCATCGCCGACTGGAAATTCTTGGCCGCGATCATGCGATCGTACAGATCGTCGGGAATCGGCTCGCCGGTATCGACATGCGCGGCGAACAGGTCGAGCGCCTCGCGCTGCCAGCAGAAGTTTTCCATGAACTGCGAAGGTAGCTCGACCGCATCCCAGGCGACGCCATTGATCCCGGAGACAGCGACATAGTCGACCCGCGTCAGCATGTGGTGCAGGCCATGCCCGAACTCATGGAACAGCGTCTCGACCTCGTCGTGGGTCAGCAACGAAGGCTTGCCACCGACCGGCGGGGTGAAATTGCAGGTCATGTACGCGACCGGGATCTGTTCGACGGTCTGGGTCTTCATGCGCGACTGGCAATCATCCATCCAGGCGCCGCCCCGCTTGTTCTGGCGCGCGTACAGATCGAAATAGAACTGGCCGCGCAGCCCGCCGTCATGGTCGCGGATCTCGTAGAACTTCACATCCGGATGCCAGGTATCGATGCCGTCGACCTCATGGAAGGTCACGCCATACAAGCGGCCGACAACCTCGAACATGCCGGGCACGACGCGGGTGGCCGGAAAGTACGGCTTCACCTCTTCCTGCGTGATGTTGTAGCGATGTTGACGCAGCTTCTCGCTGTAGTAGGCCACGTCCCACGGGTTCAATTCGTCAACGCCGTGATGTTCCGCCGCATAGGCCTGGAGTTCGGCCAGTTCACGCTCGGCCTGGGGCTTGGAGCGTGCGGCCAGATCGTGCAGAAAATGCATGACCTCATCGGTGGAGCGCGCCATCTTGCGCGCCAGCGAACGTTCGGCGTAATTGTCGAAGCCCAGCAGCTGCGCCTGTTCGTGGCGGAGGGCCAGGATGCGCTCCATGTTGTCGCTGTTGTCGAACTTGCCGGAATTCGGCCCCTGATCACTGGCCCGCGTCTGGTAGGCCTCGTACATCTCACGGCGTAGCTCGATGTCGTCGGCGTAGGTCATCACCGGGTAGAAAGACGGAAAATCGAGGGTCAGCACCCAACCCGACATCTCGCGCTCTTCGGCGGTGTGCTTGGCCAGGTCCAGCGCCGATTCGGGCAGTCCGGCCAGCGCATCGACGTCGTCGATCTGCTTGATCCAGGCGTGGGTCGCATCCAACACGTTCTCGGAGTAGTTGCTGGTGAGCTTCGACAGCTCCTGGCTGATCTCCTTGTAGCGCGCCTTCTTCTCTGCCGGCAGGTCTACACCGGACAGGTGAAAGTCGCGCAATGCGTTATCCAGCACCTTGCGCTGCGTGGCGTCGAGATCGTCCGTTTTCTCGAAAACCGCCTTGTAGGCGGCGTAGAGCTTTTCGTTCTGGCCCATCTCGGTGCTGTAATCGGAGAGCTTCGGCAGGCAGGCGTTGTACGCAGCGCGCAGCTCATCGCTGTTGACCACCGAGTTCATATGCGACACCGGCGACCACACCCGGCCCAGGCGGTCTTCCCATTCCTCGATCGGTTCGACCAGATTGCACCAGCTGGGCTCAGCGGTGGCCTCGAGCAGTTCGGCGATATGGTTGCGGTTGTCGGCCAGAAGCTGGTCGATCGCCGGCTCAACGTGTTCGGGTTTGATCTGCGAAAAGGCCGGCAGGCCGTCCTGCTCGAGCAAGGGATTGGTCATGTCGTGATACTCATACGCACGGAAGCAATGCCTCGATTCTTACACGAAGCGATGCAGAACGGCAGGGTGGAAAACCGCGGTGTTGCTGGCTGTTTAGCCTGTAAGCGACGATCAGGATGGGGCGAGCGTCGGACTGTACAGCAGCAGCACGTTCAGCTCGTCGCTGGGCACTGGCTTGCCGAACAGGAAACCCTGCACCTCGTCGCAACCGGTGCCGCGCAGGAACGCGCTTTGTTCCGGTGTCTCGACGCCCTCGGCCACCACGCGCAGGCCGAGGCTGTGCCCCATCGCGATGATCGCCGACACGATGGCGGCGTCGTCGGAGTCACTCGGGATATCGCGGATGAAGGAACGATCGATCTTGAGCTTCTGCACCGGAAAGCGTTTCAGATAGGCCATCGACGAATAGGCGACGCCAAAGTCATCGATCACGAGGTTCACACCGAGATCATGCAGCATGCGCATCTGCTTTTCGGCGCGGAACGGTCCTTCCATGACCCAGCTCTCGGTAATCTCGAGTTCGAGCCTGTCGCCGGGCAGGCCACTGTTCTGCAAAGCGGCAGCCACGGTTTCGTGCAGCGCTTCATCGTGGAACTGACGTCCCGAGATGTTGACCGACAGGCGGCCGAACTCCAACCCCTGCGACCGCCATTGCTGGGCCTGACGGCACGCCTGGTTCAATACCCAGGCACCCAAGGGCACGATCAGGCCGCTGTCTTCGGCTACCGGGATGAAGCGTGACGGCGGAATCTGGTTGCCCTCGCTGTCTTTCCAGCGGGTCAGCGCCTCGACACCGACCAGACGGCCCGATGCGAGATCGTACTGCGGCTGATAACAAAGCGAGAATTCGTCGTGCTCCAAGCCATGGCGGATCTGACGTGTCAGGTGCAGACGCTCTTCGGCACGCTTGTTCATCTCCGGCTCGTAGAAGGCATAGCGGTTCTTGCCGCTCTCCTTGGCCTGGTACATCGCGGCGTCGGCATGTTTCAACAGCGTCTGTACGTCGCGGCCGTCGTCGGGAAACAGCGCGATACCGATGCTGGTCGTCACGCGGTTTTCCTGGCCGCTGATTTCGTAGGGCTCGGTGATGACCTGCAGCAACTGGTCACAGATCGCCTGCACGTCTGACGCCTGGCCAACGTCGCCGAGCACCACAGCGAACTCGTCACCGCCGATCCGCGCCACGACATCGGCCTTGCGCAAGCGCGATGTCAGACGTACACCGACCAATCGCAGCACCTCGTCACCGGCGGCGTGCCCGTAGGTATCGTTGATCAGTTTGAAGCCGTCGAGGTCGAGAAACAGCAGCGCCAAGCGGCCGCCCGAGCGTGCGACGCGGTTGATCGCATGCAGCAGGCGGTCCTGCAGCAAGACGCGGTTCGGCAGTTCGGTGGTGGCATCGTAGTGTGCCAGGCGATGGATACGCTCGGCCGCGAACTTCTCTGCCGAGATATCGCTGAACATGCTGACGTAGTGCTGCAGGCGATTGCCGCGATCGCGTACCGCTACGACGGTGCGGTTCTCCGGATAAACCTCGCCGTCGCGTCGCCTGCTCCACAGCTCGCCGACCCAGTTGCCACGGCGGTCGAGCGCCGATTGGATCTCGTCGCGTAGGTTGGGATCGTCGCGGCCGGCGCTGAGCATGCTGTCGCGCCGACCCAGAACATCGTTTTCCGACCAGCCGGTGATCTCGGTGAAGGCCTCATTGACCTTGCGGATACGGTGTTCGGTGTCGGTGATCATGATGCCCTGCGGGCTATGATCGAACACGCTTGCCGTGAGCTGCAGCTCTTTCTCGACCTGCATGCGCCCGATCTCGAGCGAGATTCGATCGGCGTACAGACCGAGCACCGGATGAATCCAGGAGTCCTTGCTCATCGGCTGGGTGTCGGCGACAACGACGACGCCGATCTTTTCGCCCTGGGCGTTCTTCAATGCCGCACCGAAATAGCCGTCGATCTCGAACTCGGCGATCAGCCGGCTGTCGGGATAGATCTCACCCGCCCCCTGCCTGATGAACACCCGGTCATGCTGCAAGACATCGACACAAGGCGAGCCTTTGAGCTCGTAGGTGAACCGCTTTCCCGCCTGCTCGTCGGCCCAGAAAGCGACGGCGGAGATCTTGTTTTTGGTGTCGTCGGTGTAAGTAGCGATGTACGCGTAGGCGACGCCGTAGGCCGACGTCAGCAGGCGCACGCAGTCGGTGAAGAAACGCGTGCCACCGCTCGATGAAGCGGACGCGAGCGCAGCTACCGCTTCGAGAGCACGGTCGCCCGGGCGTTGATCGGCGATGCCGACTGTCCCGCCGAGTTCAACCTGCGGTGGTCCGTTCTTTTTGGGCAACAACACGCGTTCTCACAATCCTTTAGACAATCCCATATTAGCCGAAGCGACAACCCGCCGATTGCGCGCGTCACAGCAAATGTCGCGATCGGGGCGGAAGCTAATTAGGTAACGCTAAAAACCGTTCGCCAAGTCCTTTTCTTAACGTTTTTTTACACTCTTGTCGATAACATCAGGATGAAAGACCCGCCAAAAAGCGCGAACCCGAAGAACCCCAATCGCATGCGCCAGCGGTAGCGCGACAGCAGGTCGAATTCCTCCATGTTCGACAGCAGAAAATAGCGCCCGTCTGCGGGTTTCCCGAGCGTGTGGGTCGACTCGCTCAGCAGGTGTTCGGCCAATTCGGCAGATGCCTGTTTTTCGGCGAGGCGGCGCGCCCTTTCCCATTCCTCGGCATCGATCAACCCATCGCGGTTGGTATCGAAGCGCTCGCGCAGCGTGTCCGGCCGCTGCTTCCATTCGCGCAGCACCTCCGCCGTCAGTTGGCTCAGGCTGGCGACCTGATCGGCAGGGCTCAGGGTGCGAAACTGACCGATCACGTATAGCGGATCATCGTGCATGATCAGCGCTTCCGTATAACGGTAGTCGCCGGAGTCGACACCAATACTTTCGAAAATCCTGCCACTCCAATTGGCAAGCAGGTCAGGCATGGCGCCCAGGGCGACCGTACGCATGTGCACCCCCGGTGGCTCCCAACCGCTGCCATTATCGAACCAGGAACGTTTGTGATTGGTCGACACCTCGGCGCCTTCCGGGTCGATGACGCAGATCCCCGTGGCATCGTGCAGCGCAAAAATGGCATCGCTGGTACCGGTTTCCACCGTGCTCCAGTTCTTGCCGTTGTACTTCTGAATGCGATAGCTGTACCAGCAGCAGGCGGTCTTGGATAACGGCGCAATGATGGGTTCACCATCGAGCATGCGGGCCTTGCCGATGAGTTCGACGTACCCCTGCGGCGCGGAGCGCACGCGCGCAGTCGGCACATCTTCGATGTGACGCGTTCTGCGCAGACCGGAGAATCCGAAGTAGAACGCCACCGCAGTCAACCCTGCGGTGATAAAGAGGTACATGGCCGGCGCATGCGCCAGCTTGTACAGGAAGTCAGACATGGCTTACTGAAACAGGGCGCCCACGTTCACGTCAGCGGTTTCCTCAACACTGAATTCAAGCAGATCGGCCGATTTGAAATTGAACATGCGCGCGATGATCACATCGGGGAACTGCTCGATGCGCACGTTGTTAGCATTGACCGAGGCGTTGTAGAACTCGCGACGGTCGGCAATACCGTTTTCCAGCCCGCTGATGCGCGATTGCAGATGCTGGAAACTCTCGTTGGCTTTCAGATCGGGGTAGGCTTCAGCGACCGCGAACAAGTTGCCCAGCCCCATGCGCAACATCCCTTCCGCACGACCGACGCCATCAACATCGTGCGCCTCTTGCGCACTGGCGACGGCGGCACGCGCCCGCATCACCTGCTCGAGCGTCTCACGCTCGTGTTTCATGTACTGCTTGCAGGTCTCGACCAGTTTCGGCAGCTCGTCGTGGCGCTGCTTCAGCAGCACCTCGATATTCGACCAGGCCTGGCTGACGGCGTGTTTCAGCCCTACCAGGTTGTTGTAGATCACAATGGCATACACGATCACGACTACCGCAACACCAATGAAAACCATTGTTCCTACACCCATTTTCCCGGCTCCTTATGCCTGTTAAGTTGTTGTGCAACTATATCGGCAGCTTGTCCAATAATCATGAGTTCTACCCGCAGCTTCGAACAACACGACCCGCAGATCGACCCGGATGCCTGGCTCGACCCGACCGCGCTGGTCATCGGCGACGTACACATCGGCGCCGGATCGAGCATCTGGCCGGGGGCGATCGCACGCGGCGACATCAACAGCATCCGGATCGGGTGCGATACCAACGTGCAGGACGGCAGCGTGCTGCACAACAGCCACGATGGCCCGTTCATGCCCGGCGGCTCGCCGCTGGTGATTGGCGACCGCGTCACGATCGGTCACCGGGCGATCCTGCACGGCTGCGAGATCGGCGATGACTGCTTGATCGGCATGGGGGCGATCGTGATGGACAAAGTCGTCGTCGAATCCGGCGTGGTGATCGGCGCCGGCAGCCTGGTGACGCCGGGCAAACGCCTGCAATCCGGCTATTTGTATACCGGCAGCCCGGCGCGGCAGGTGCGGCCGCTCAACGACAAAGAGAAGACTTATTTCGCCTACTCGGCGAACTACTACGTCGAGCTGTCACGCCGCCATAAGGCGGCGCTCGCCGTCGACTGAGGGCGTTGCATCCAGGCACAAAAAAGCCCGGCGCACCGAAGTGCGCCGGGCTTCGACGTCGGATCGCTTAACGCAGTTCCATAACCTGGTCCATGGTCAGGCCCTGCTTGTCGGCCAACACCGATACACGGACGCGATCAAACAGTTGCGCCTGCATACGGAAGCTTTCCAGCTGCGTGCGCATTTCCTGGGCCATGGCCGCATCTCCCGACGCTTCCATGTTGGCCGCTGTCTGCTCTACCAGGCCACCGAACTTTTCGACTAGCTTGTGGATGCCGTAGTCGAACACCATCAGCGGCGCCGGCGTGGTGGGTGTGGCGTCGAGCATCGATTGGGCAACGCTGGTCGAGTCGTTGCCGGCGACCAGCATCAATGACTGATCCTTCATCGCGACCTTCACGTTCGGCATAGGCGCCTGAATGCCTACTTCCGGAGGCAGATCGACAAAGGTGCCGTCGCTCGGCACGTCGAGTGCAGCCAGTGCCGGATTGAACATCGCGCCCATGGCGAAGATGCCGCGCGGGTCATCCACCGCTGCCAACAGGCCGGCCCTGACGTCGGTTGGCATCATGGTCTGCGGATCGAGCGTCAACTCGTCGAGTTGCAGATTGAAACCCTTCACACCCGCGGTCATCGGGCCAAACACCATGCTCAGCTGCGGAATCGCCTGCTGGATCTCGTCTTTGTCGACCCACTCGCACTCCGCACCGTTGTTCATGACGTAACGCAGCAGCGACTCGATGCCGTTGCGCAGCTGCGGCAGGTCGACGCCCACGCCGACCGACATCATGCCGTCATACGGCTGACCGACACCCGGTACCGGGGCGGCGAGCTTCTGCAGCTGTTCGGCCACGACCGGACTGGTTTCCCAGGTGAAGCGCGCGACCATGCGTTCGTCTTTGGCCTCGGTAATGCCGGCCACCATGCGCGGCATGTTGGCCACCACGCCTTCGGTCAATGCCGAACAACCCGCTGACATCGGTACCGGTTCCGGCTGCAGGGCCTTCATGATCTCGGCGTTACGCCCGGTCGCTTTGCCCAGGGCGATGCTCAACAAGGTATCCACCTTGATGAAGCCCTCGCCGTAGCCGACGAAACCGTATTTGTCGGTAAGCGCCTTGATGTCGCCATTGTCGGCCAAGGTCTTTTCCGGTGCGCTCTGGCCCAACAACAAGGGCAGATCGGTGTCGAAACGTGAGTCCACGAGCGCGCCGGCGATCGCGTACTGGTCGGTGACGGCCAACACCGCGTCCACCGGGCCCATATCGATGCGGCGGTACTCCAGCTCACCTGCCTTGGCGCGGTCGGCGGCAACGCCGGCTTTCTGCTCGACACGGTCGAGCATCGCGTTGAACTTGGCGGCATCGGAGATCTCGACACGCATCGCCGGCAGCACGCCGATGCCGTAGATTACCGAGCGCGGCGCCGGCTCGAGGCCGAGTTCACGCACCTGTTCGATCGACTCATGACCCTCGAATTCAGACAAGATGGCATCGAGAACATCGAATCCCTTGGCGACCTTTTCCGACTCGGGCGAGCCGGCGGCTTCGGCCTCGATCTGCTCGCGCACACTCGCAAAAATCTTGCGTTGCGAGGCAAGTTGCGCGGCGTAGTAGTTGCCGAGCTTGTCACGCAGACCATCCGGCAGCTTTTCACGCGTTACGAATACATAAGGGGTTTCGGCCGGCACAAATTGCAGTAGTCCGGCTTCCGGCGGCTCTGCTTCTTGCGTACACGAGGCTGTCAATCCCAGCAATACAGATGCAGCCAGGGTTCGCTTTATAAAACGGGGCATTCGACTCACTCCAGGGTCAAAACAAACTCAAAACAAAACTAGGCGGCCCGCAATTGCTCGATGACCGCTTCGGTGTCCGGGCGAACGCCGCGCCACAGCCGAAACGACTCTGCCGCCTGCTCGACCAGCATGCCAAGGCCATCCAACGCTCGCTGAGCACCGTGATCCCGGCCCCAACGCACGAATGCCGTGGGTTCATGACCGTACAGCATGTCGTATGTCCAGCCGCCCGTTGCCAGGCAGTCGTCCGGAATGGCCGGTACTTTAGCCGCCAAACCGGCAGCCGTACCATTAATAATCAGATCAAATTGCTGGTTTTCGAGCTCATCCAGGCCGCAACCGAGCACATTTCCCGCATCGGCGGTAGCGCCCGCCAAGGCAAGCGCCTTGCCCGGCGTACGGTTGGCCACTACCAGTTTGAGCGGTTGTTCAGCCAGCAAGGGGCGCAATACGCCACGCACTGCACCGCCCGCTCCGAGCAACAGAATGCGAGCCCCTTGCAGGCGGAATCCGTGATTGCAGCCCAGGTCGCGCACCAGGCCGACACCATCGGTATTGTCGCCGAGCAGACCGTCTTGTTCGACGATCAGAGTGTTGACCGCACCGGCATCGGCCGCGCGGTCGGTCAGGCGATCGGCCAGGCGGCAGGCCCGTTCCTTGAACGGTACCGTGACGTTCAGCCCGCGCCCCCCTTTGGCGACGAATTCTTCCACGTCGTCCTCAAACTCTTCGAGGTCGCCGAGAATCCGGCCGTATTCAACATCCTGTCCGGTCTGGGCGGCAAACGCGGCGTGGATCTGCGGTGATTTGGAATGTTCGATAGGGTTGCCGATGACGGCATAGCGATCGGACATCAAAAAGCCTGCTGTGGTGCAACAAAGTCGCGCATTGTACGCGCCGAGCACGGATTGGGTACCGTTTCCGCACTACAAAAACGATCGCTCAGCAACCATTGCAGTACACGTCAATTTCTGAAAAGGGCGAAAAACTTTTGCAAAATGAGTGTCCTACAAACCGCTCAAACAAGGTAAAGTCAAGAATGTAGTGCATCGGCCGATGTGTTCCGCACACGGTTTGACAGAATCAGACGAGAGATCACTATGCACCTGAGTTGTGCCGAGAATCGAGTCAGTCGGGGCTTACGACTGATCACTGCGGGCGTTGCGTTGTGGGCAGCAAACGCCATCGCAGATCTACCCAAGTGCCTCTTCGTTTCGTCATATCACAAGGGGTATGCGTGGTCCGATGGCGTTGAACGCGGCTTGCGCAGCACGCTCGACGGCAAGTGCACATTGCGTCAGTTCGACATGGATACCAAGCGCAAGAAAAGCGAAGGCGAGATCGAAGCGGCGGCGAAGAAAGCCAAGGCCTTGATCGAAAACTGGCATCCCGATGTTGTAATAACCGCAGACGACAATGCCGCCAAGTACCTGATACAGCCCTATTATAAAGATGCCAATATGCCGTTCGTATTCTGTGGCATAAACTGGACCGTAGGCGAGTACGGCTTTCCTTACGACAATGTGACAGGGATGATCGAAGTCGCGCCGGTAAAAGCGATGATCGATGAAGCGGTCTCTCTGGTGCCGGGCGCCCGGCGTGTTTTGTATATCGGCGCCGACACCTCGACCGAAGTGAAGAACGCCGACCGCATGCGCAAAGCGGCCGAAAGACGCGGTCTGCAACTGGATGAAAAATTCGCCGGCGACCTGGATGCCTGGGTTGCAGCATACGCCGCCGGCCAGGAATACGATTTCGTGATCATCGGCAGCAATGCCGGGATTAACGACTGGGACGAGCAGAAGGTGATCGAGGCGATCCTGCCGATCAGCGATCGACTGACCGTGACCAGTCACGAATGGATGATGCCGGTCGCCATGATCGGTATGACCAAGGTGCCTGAAGAACAAGGCGAGTGGGCAGGACAGGTTGCCATGCAGATCCTCGAGGGTACGAAACCGGTGTCGATTCCCGTGATTGCCAACCGCAAATGGGACCTCTACCTGAACGCACAACTGGTTGAAGCAGCCGGTTTGATCATCCCCGCCCAACTTGCCAGCAAGGGCAAGGTTTTTCACTGATCCACCGCCATGTCGTTGTTGAACTCTCATTTCAGCCGTAGGTTCGTCGCCGTATTGCTCGGCATCGTGGTGATGTGCCTCGCCTTGGCGCTGGCGATCTACAACGACCTGAACACGGCCGAAACCGAGTTCACCGAGCTGAACAACGAGATCGAGACTGCGTTGACCCGTCGGCTGGACAACATCAACGCCTCGCTGCGTTCGCTCAGCGGCATGCACCACGCGATGACCCGCCTGACGCAGCAGGAGCTGTCGGCATTCGCCCAGGAAATCGGCCGCAGCCATCCTTACATCAAGGCGATCCTGCAATTGCGCCTGGTCGAGCAGGAAGAGCGCGCGGCCTATGAAGACGAGTTTCGCGAGAGCGGCTTCCCGACCTTCCAGATGCTCGGCAGCGACACCAACGGCGCCATGGTCACCAGCCCGGTGCACGATACCTACATGTCGCTGAACTTCATCGAGCCACTCGATCCCGGTCTGGCACGCTATCTCGGTCTCGACTTCTACTCGCGTGAAGAGCTCAAAGCCGGCGTCGAACGCGCCGTGCGCAGCGGCGAGGTATCGATTTCGCCATCGCACCCGATCGATCGTGATGCCTTCCTGGCCTTCAAGGCGGTGTACAAAGGATTCTTCGTACCCCGCTCCGCCGAGCAACGGGTCGCCCAGGTACATGGCGCTTATGCCTTGCTGATCGATGCACATACGGTGTTCGAAGACATCATCGACCATTACCGCCACCTCGGCCTGCGCCTGGTGACACTCAACGACGGCGAGGAAACTCCGCTGTTCGAAAAAGTCACGCCGCGTTCCGACAGCCTTGCTTCGCGCCTGCTGCCACACCAGAAGAGCACACGCGAGATCGACCTGGGGCCGGCCAAGTTCCGCATCCACGTCGAAAGCCCGGTGAGCTCGGCGACGTTCAAGCCGGCGCGCTGGGCCACGGTGATGGTCACCTTCCTCGGGTTGTACATCGCCGCCGTCGCCGTGGTGTTCACCCGCATCCGCGCCGCCGAGGCCGCACGCGAGGCCAAAGAACAACTCTTCCAAGAAAAGGAACGTGCGCAGGTTACGCTGCAGTCGATCGGTGAAGCGGTGATCACGACCGATCCGACCGGTGTTGTCGACTTCATGAACCCGGTCGCCGAACACCTGACCGGTTGGGACGCACACGAGGCCTGCGGTCGCCACCTCAACGAGATCTTCTCGCTGGTTTCCGAATCCGACGGCACCGCGCTGCCCGACCCGATCGCCCGCGCCCTGCGCGATCACGACGAGTCCGAGGCCGCCGCCATCATGGTGCGCAGTGACGGTGCGACGATCGCGGTCATCGAAAACGCCGCGGCGATCCGCGACAGCGACGGCAACTTCACTGGTGCCGCACTGATCGTGCGCGACGTCAGCCGCGAACGTAACCTGCTGCGCGAGATGGCGTTCCAGGCTACTCACGATCCGCTCACACGCCTGATAAACCGCCGTCAGTTCGAACGCGAGCTGATTGCCGTGATTGAAGATGCGATGAAGGCGGAAAGCCAGCACGCCTTGATGTATATCGACCTCGACCAGTTCAAGGCGATCAACGACAGCTGCGGCCACATCGCAGGCGACCAGCTGCTGAAGCAGGTCGCCAGCCACCTCGGCGAAAATATTCGTCGACTCGACCGCCTCGCGCGCCTGGGCGGCGACGAGTTCGGCGTGCTGCTGCGCGACTGCAGCATCAAGAAAGCACTCGAGGTCGCCGAATCGCTGCGCCACGAGATCAAGGACGTGCACCTGCACTGGGAAGACAAGAGCTTCCGCATCAGCCTGAGTATCGGCGTGGTCGCGATCAACAAAGACAGCGGCAGCCTCGACGAGGTACTGCGCGCCGCCGATGCAGCCTGCTATGTCGCCAAGGATCAGGGTCGCAACCGCGTGCACTATTACCAGCCGAACGACGAGATGCTGGCACGCCGCAGCAGCGACATGCAGTGGCTGCACAAACTGCGTGAGGCGATCGACAACGATCAGTTGGTGCTGTACACGCAGACGATCTTCCCGCTGAACGACGACAAGCCGCAACCGCCGATGAGCGAGTTGCTGGTGCGCATGATCGACAACGACGGACGCCTGGTACCGCCGATGACCTTCATCCCGGCAGCCGAGCGTTTCAACCTAATGTTCGATCTCGACATCTGGGTGATCGGTTCGGCCTTCCGCCAGTTCGCCGAGTTGTGGCGGCGCTTCCCGGACGATCCGCGCATCTTCACGATCAACCTGTCGGGCCAGTCGCTGGATCACCCGGACCTGGAGCGTGCAATCCAGGAACTGGAGATGCAGTACAACGTCGATCCACACCGCATCTGCTTCGAGATCACCGAGACCAGCGTCATCGCCAACATGGATCGCGCGCTGAGCCTGATGGATCAGCTGCGTCGCCGCGGCTTCCTGTTCGCGCTGGACGATTTCGGTACGGGCCTGAGTTCGTTCGCCTACCTCAAGAAGCTACCGGTGGACTACCTCAAGATCGACGGTGAGTTCGTGCGCGACATCCTGCACGACCCGGTCGACAAGGCCATGGTCGATACCATCAAGCGCATCGGCGGCGTGCTCGGCATGATGACGATCGCCGAAGCGATCGAAGATGCCGAGACCTGCCAATTGCTGAACGCCATGGGCATCGACTACGGCCAGGGTTATCACCTGGGCAAACCCGAGCCCGGCCAGATCATGCCGCAGACGTCGAACGTGATTGCGTTCAAGAACGGTAAGTAGAACTCAGTCCCAGCGCACCGGGTAGCTACCCGGTTCATACAGATTGTTGCTGATCAGCGCCGCGACCAGCAGGATCAGACTGCCGAGCAGCACTGGAAACACATAACCCCAGCCGAGACCGTGCACGGCCTCCGAGCCGATCACGGCAATCAACGCCGTCGCGCCGCCGGGCGGGTGCACGGTACGCGTGATCATCATCAAGGCGATCGCTGTAGACACCGCAGCCGCCTCCTGGATGAACATGGTATCCGGCAGATAGCTGAAGCAGGCGACACCGACCAAGGCCGAGATCACGTGGCCGCCGATCAGATTGCGCGGTTGAGAGAAAGGTGCCTTGGGTACGCCGAACAACAGCACGGCAGATGCCCCGAACGAGCCGATCACCAGCAGTTGCAGTGTCGGCAGGCGGTCGACGACAAACGCCAAGGCGGCCATCCCGACAAAGGCGCCGAGCCACGCCACCAACACCGCCAGCGGTTTTACCTCGCGACCGCGGCCGTGCCCCTTGAACGGTTTGGTGCGCGCATGGGCGGGATGATCAGCGTCCGGAAGTCGCTCGTCTTCCCGCGGTGGCTGTTCAGTCATTCAGCCACTGCGCGGCGCGTTTGGCGAAATAGGTCAGAACGCCGTCGGCGCCGGCGCGCTTGATGCACAACAGCGATTCCATGACCACGGCCTTTTCATCCAACCAGCCGTTCTGTGCCGCTGCCATGTGCATCGCGTACTCACCGCTGACCTGGTAGACGAAGGTCGGCACGCCGAACTGGTCTTTCACCCGGCGCACGATGTCCAGATAGGGCATGCCCGGCTTGACCATCACCATGTCCGCCCCCTCGTGCAGGTCGAGCGCCACCTCGCGCAGTGCCTCGTCGCTGTTGGCCGGGTCTTGCTGATAGGTGTACTTGTTACCTTTGCCGAGGTTGGCAGCCGAACCGACCGCATCGCGAAACGGGCCGTAGTAGCTGCTGGCGTACTTGGCCGAATAGGCAAGGATGCGGGTGTTGATATAACCCTCGGCCTCGAGCACGTCGCGAATATCGCCGATGCGCCCGTCCATCATGTCCGATGGCGCGACGATGTCGGCACCGGCCTCGGCATGCGACAGCGCCTGCCTGACCAGCACCTCGACGGTCTCGTCGTTCATCACGTAGCCATTGCCATCGATCAGCCCGTCTTGGCCATGCGTCGTGAAAGGATCGAGCGCTACGTCGGTTATCACACCCAGTTCGGGCACGGCATCTTTCAGTGCCTTGACGGCGCGCTGGGCGAGACCGTCGGGATTGAACGCCTCGGCGGCATCCTCGCTCTTGGCGCTGGGCGGCGTAACCGGGAACAACGCCATCGCCGGAACCCCCAGGCCGTACACGGCTCGCGCCTCTTCGACCAACAGGTCGATGCTGAGCCGCTCGACGCCCGGCATCGAGGCAACCGGCTCGCGTTCACCCTGGCCTTCCAACACAAACACGGGATAGATGAAATCGTCCGGTGTCAGGTGCGATTCACGCATCAGGCGACGCGAGAAATCATCGCGACGCATCCGCCGCATGCGGGTGTAGGGGTAGCCGGAGAAGGCCTGTGTGTCTTTGGTCATGATGCTGGATCGGTCTGAGTGGCGATCCCGCTATGTTATCACCGCCGCTCAGTCACAGCCGCGAATCAGCCGCCGCACCGTCGGTGCATGCCGCCGACTGACGTCGACCTGCTCATCGGTGCCGCGCATCGCCAGCACCAGCTGGCCGGCGGCATCTTTGTGGATCTCGGAAATTTTTTCCGGACTTACCAGCGCCGCACGATGCACACGCAGAAAACGCTCCGGTAGGCGTTCTTCAATCGCACGCAGCGATTCCTCGGTCAGCGCCATGCCCTCGGCATGCCACACCTCGACATACTTGGCATCGGCGCGCAGAAAGATCACCTCGTCGGCCGGTATGCGTTTCACGCCGCCGCGGTAGCTGACGGTGATGTAGCCGTAGTCGGCCGCCAACGCCTGCTGCTGGTCGCTGCTCAGTGCACGTGCCTTGTCGAGCGCGCGTTGTAGCCGCTCGGGGCGCACCGGCTTGAGCAGGTAATCGATGGCGTTGGCCTCGAACGCGGCCAAGGCATGCTCATCGTAAGCCGTCACGAATACCACCGCCGGCGGATTCGACTGCCCTGCAAGGGTCAACGCGGCCTCGATGCCGTCCACACCCGGCATGCGGATATCCAGCAACACCAGGTCGACCGGTATCTTTGCGCAGTGTTCCAGCACCTCGGCGCCGTTGCTGGCCTCACCGACGATCCGGTAATCCGGGCCGGCAGCCTCGAGCAGCGATACCAAACGTGCGCGCGCCGGCGCTTCGTCGTCTGCAATCAATACGTCCATCAGGTCTTCACCGGAAAATGGATGCGCACCTGGTAACAGTCGTCGACCTGCCCGACGACCATACCGGCCGCCGGACCGAACGCCGCCTCCAGGCGCTCACGCACATTGCGCTGCGCCATGCGGTTGCCGCGGCGTGACGAGGTCGTCGCCCCTTCGGGCAGGGTGTTGCGCACGGCGATATTGATGATCCCGTTGCGATAACGCGCACTCACGGCGATCTCACCGCCATCGGTTGCCGGCTCGATGCCATGATAGACGGCGTTCTCGAGCAACGGCTGGAGCAGCAGCGGCGGCATCTTCGCGTCCATCGGCAGCTCCTCCCAGTCCCAACGCATGCGCAGGCGATCGCCCAGGCGCTGCCCCTCGATGCGCAGATAACCGTGCGCGAGTTCCAGTTCGCGCTCGAGCGTCGACAGGGTATCGGCCTGCGACAGCGTCGCGCGAAACAGGTCCGACAGGTCCTGCACCACCTGCTCGGCGAGTGCAGCATCGACACGTGTCAGGTTGGCGATGGTGTTCATGCTGTTGAACAGGAAGTGCGGCCGAATCCGGGCCTGCAGAGCCTGCAGACGCGCATCCGACTCGGCCAGCTCACGCTGGCGTTCGCGGTGCTGCTCATACAGGTAACGCAGGATCACCACGCCGACGATCCCGGCGATCGCGACGTGATGTGCCAAAGCCGGCATCACCGGTTTACCCTGACGCAGCCCCAATGCCTGGGCGGCCCCGAATACCAGGGCGGTGACGGCCACGATTACCAACCAGGCGGCAACGCCGGCAGCCGTATGATCCAATCGCGCCAGAGGCTTGCGCAAAATGCAGTAAAAGGCGCTCACGCTCAGTGCAATCCACTGGATGTACAGCGAACGCATGCTCAGCTCGACCCAGAATGCCGAGGCCTGGGTGTAGGCACCCAGTGTCAGGATGATCGCCAGCAGCTCGGCACTGACCACCACCGCGAACACCATCGGGATGGCACAGAAGTTCGGCAGAAAGGCGCGGTGGGCAGATGAAGTCATCGGTCGAAGTATAAAAGCGTTCCGCTGGCGTGCTCAGTGTGGTCGGCGCGAAGCGAGTATAATCGCGTCCTTTCTCAGTTCTGGTGCCTTGTTCATGTCGGATAAAAAGCTCTGGGCCGGCCGTTTCGCCGAGCCGACCGATGCCTTCGTCGAAGCCTTCACAGCGTCGGTGGAGTTCGACCAGCGCCTGGCACCCTACGACATCCAGGGCTCGATCGCGCATGCCACGATGCTCGCCAAGCAGGGCATTTTGAGTGACGCCGAGCGCGACGCCATCATCGCCGGACTCGAACGCATCATGGCGCAGATCGAGGCCGGCCAGTTCGATTGGTCGATCGCACTCGAAGACGTGCACATGAACATCGAGGCCGCCCTGACCGAAGATATCGGCATCGCCGGCAAAAAGTTGCACACCGGGCGCTCGCGCAACGACCAGGTTGCGACCGATGTCCGGCTATGGCTGCGCGACGAACTGGCGACGATCGGCGGCGGTATCCGCCGCCTGCAGCACGCGCTGCTCGATCTGGCCGAGCGCGAGGCGGATACGATCCTCCCCGGCTTCACCCACCTGCAGACCGCCCAGCCGATCACCTTCGGCCACCACATGATGGCCTGGTTCGAGATGCTCGACCGCGATCACGAGCGCATGGCCGACTGCGCCAGGCGGCTCAACGTCATGCCGCTGGGCGCTGCGGCGCTTGCCGGTACAACCTATCCGATCGACCGTCAGCTCACGGCGGAGTTGCTCGGCTTCGAGCGCCCGGCGGAAAACTCGCTCGATGCGGTGTCGGATCGCGACTTCGCGATCGAATTCGCCGCGGCCGCCAGCATCCTGATGATGCACCTGTCACGCATGAGCGAAGAGCTGATCATCTGGTCTTCTGCGCAATTCCACTTCATCACGCTGTCCGACAGCTTCTGCACCGGTTCGTCGATCATGCCGCAGAAGAAGAACCCGGACGTACCGGAACTGATCCGCGGCAAATCCGGCCGCGTGTTCGGTCACCTGATGGCACTGCTGACGCTGATGAAGTCGCAACCGCTGGCGTACAACAAGGACAACCAGGAAGACAAAGAACCGCTGTTCGACGCGGTCGACAATGTGAAAGGCTCGCTCAAGGTATTCGCCGACATGATGCCGGCGGTCACCTGCAACGCCAATGCGATGCGCGACGCCGCCTCCAAGGGGTTTGCCACCGCCACCGATCTGGCCGATTACCTGGTGCGTAAGGGTGTGCCGTTCCGCGACGCCCACGAGGTGGTCGGCAAGTCGGTCGCCTATTGTGTCGACCAGCGTTGCGACCTGGCGGATCTCAGCCTCGAGCAACTGCAGGGCTTTTCCGACGTGATCGACAGCGACGTGTTCGACTGCCTGACGCTCGAAGGCTCGGTTGCCGCACGCGACCACATCGGCGGCACCGCGCCCGCCCAGGTCAAGGCCGCGATCGCGCGCGCCCGGAAAAAGCTCGCCTGAGAACCCGGTCTGGCCGCGGCCCGGCACAACGTGTTGAGATAACCGCCATCGCTGACCACGCATGGCAGGGCATCATGGCCAAAGACAGTCTCGACGATCTCAATGCGCAACTGCTGGCATTCGCCCGCGAGCGCGATTGGGAACAATTTCATTCGCCGAAGAACCTGAGTATGGCGCTGGCCGGCGAGGCCGGTGAACTGCTGGAGCACTTTCAGTGGCTCAGCGAGGAACAGAGCGCCAATCTCGACGCCGACAAAAAGCAGGAGGTCGGCTTCGAAATGGCCGACATCCTGATCTACCTGATCCGGCTGGCCGAACGGCTCGACATCGACCTCGTCGACAGCGCCTACCGCAAAATGGCCGTCAACCAGGCACGCTACCCGGCCGAGCGGGTACGCGGCGATGCCCGTCGCGCCGATGAATACGACTGAACCGGAACGTACTGCGCCCGAAGCCGCCTGTCGCGCGCCGCTTCGCTAGCGCTGCGGTCCGCGCAACAGCAAGCGGGTGCGACGCTTCAACTGCCGGATATGCCGCCAGAAACGCGTCGCTGAAGGCGCTGCCTGCAGCGCATGCGCCTGACCGAGTTGCCCCCCGACCAACAACGCATCCGGTACCCGTTGGCGGATGGAGCGCGCGACACTGCCGGTCAGACCCGGCTCCGCGGCCACGCTGACCCAAAGCACATTGATCGAGAAATCCATGTTGGCGAAAGCCACGCGTTCGCCGAACGATGCACACACGTCGCGGATCGCCTCGGTGACCTGATCGCGACACAACGCCGAGCGCGCCCCCAGGCCCGGGATCAGCATCATGAAATCGGCCAGGGCCCGGCCTTCCTCATCTCGCACGGGCGCCACCTGCCACAACGGTTGGGCGGGGTTGAGACACGCCGCACGAGCCGGAGGTCGAGCCTTTCGATCGAGGTCACTCATGTCTAGACATCCTAGCCGGATTCACCGATATCGCCATAAATGGCGGCGCACGTCATACCAATACATCAGCCGCGAGTAGGCACTTACTTGCGCGTCTAAACCCCATTTTTGGAAAGGGTGGGTGACAAAATTTCGACTAAAGACGCCCGCCAATCGGCCGACCTAAAAGCAGGGGAACAAACTGTCTTTCGGGACTCGCTTTTGGGGGAGCGAATGGAACAAAGCGAAATGAGTGAAATCGATCAAAACCTGCTGCAACAAGTGCCGTTCGGAATGCTGACGCTGGATACCGACGGCGGCGTTGTATGGGTCAACGAAGCCATGTGCAATATGCTCGCTGTGCAGGACTCGGAACTGCTCGGCAAGTCGATTGCGCAACTACCGGAACACGTACGCAACCTGCTCGAACCCGGGCCCAAGTTGTACCGCATGCCCACCGACCATCGCTGGGTGTGCCGCGAACTGATTGGTAACGATGGCTCACAACGCCTGTTCATCGTGGCCGACGTCTCGCTACAGGAACAACTTGCCGAAGAGAACGCACGCTTGATGCAACAGGTCGAAGACCTGAAGCTGACCGACGAGCTGACGGGGTTGGCCAACAAACGCGCGATCACGCAGGCCCTCGACCTGCACATCTCGCGCAGCCGGCGTTACCAGAATCCGCTGAGCACGGTGCTCGTGCATGTCGACCTGTCTGCGTTCAACGGCGTTCAGCCTTTGTCGACCGACCCGATCATCCTGGCCGTATCGCAGTTCCTGCGCGACCGCCTGCGTTGGGTCGACCAGATATCACGCTGGGAAGACAACACCTTCCTGCTGGTACTGCCGGAAACGACCGAAGAGGATGCGCGCGGCCTGGTCGACAAGATCCGCGATGAGCAGGGCAGCATCCAGTTGCCGGAAGCCTATACGGAACTGATGCCGCAACTGGCGTTCGGTGTTGCCTGCTGGAAGAAAGGCGATGACCAACGCACCCTGCTGCGCAGCACGCTGCAGAACATGCAGGAGAGCAGCGGCGCTTGATAGCCGCGTGAGCGGCGATGACGACACAGGCGGTTGAAGAACAGGAAGGTCTCGGACGCAAGGACCTCAACCGCATCGTCGCGCGCTTTCTGGCACTCGGTGATCAAAGGCTGGCGCGTATTCGCGCCAGCCTGACCCACGAACAAAGCAACTTCTTCGATCTGCTGCCGCTGCTGTGGCACGTCAATCACCCGACGATGCCCGGCTTCGTCTCGTCCGACACGCCGTGCGGCGTCGCCGGTTTCCGCCCGGATCGGATGCAGATTCTGCTCGCGCGTCGCTATGCGCGCGGCTTCAAGGAAGACAAACGTCACCACCAGGAACACGCCATACTCGGCCTGTACCTGATGGGCAGCATGGGCAGCCTCGGCCAGACCGTCGGCAGCGATCTCGACTTCTGGCTATGTCACACCAGCGATATCGATGAGGCTGGACTGGCCACCTTGCGACGCAAGGCAGAACTGTTGGAGCAGTACGCCTCGAGCATCGGCTTGCACGCGCACTTCTTCCTGATGAACGCCGATTCGTTCCGCGGCGGCGTAGTCGAACAGCTGTCAAAAGAAAGCAGTGGCCATACGCAACACACCTTGCTGCTCGAGGAGTTCTACCGCACCGGCATCCTGCTCGCCGGCAACCCGCTGATGTGGTGGATCGTGCCGCCCGAGCAGGAAGCGAACTACACCCAATACACGCAACGATTGGTCAGCAAGCGTTTCATCCGTGCCGATCAGTGGCTCGACTTCGGCGGCCTGCATACGCTGCCGGCCAACGAATTCTTCGGCGTCGCCCACTGGCAGTTGTTCAAGGGCATCGATGCACCGTACAAGTCGCTGCTGAAGCTGATGTTGCTCGAGGCCTACGCGGCCGAATACCCCAAGGTCGACTGGCTGTGCCTGGAGACCAAGCGCGTTATCTACGAAGGCGGCGACGCGGATGTCGACCGGGTCGATCCCTATCGGCTGATCCTCGGTCGCATCACCAAGTATTTCACCGAACGTAACGAGCTTGCGCGTCTGCAACTGGCGCGCCGTGCTTTCTATTTCAAGGCCGGGCAGCTGCTGGCGCGATCCAACCTGCTGATGGACTGGCGTCGCGAACAGATGATCAGGCAGTGCAACGATTGGGGCTGGGGGGAGAACGAGATCCGGCAACTGGATACGCGTGCGGAATGGAAACTGGAGCGCGTCGTCGAAGAACGCGAGGCGCTGGTATCGGAGCTGTCGCGCAGCTACCGCCTGCTGACCGAGTTCGCCCGCGAACTGGATGCCGACGCCGAGTTGAACCAGCAGGAACTGGCGCTACTCGGCAGAAAACTGCACGCCGCGCTCGACAAGCGGCCCGGCAAGGTCGACCGCATCAACCCCGGCATCTCGCGCGACCTGTCGGAACGCACGCTGTGGCTGCGCAAGGTGCCGGGCAATCCTGCGCGCTGGCAGCTTTTTCTGCACCCGCCGGAAGACATGCCCAACACGCCGGTCAAGAGCTGCATCAGCCTGGTGGAGATTCTTACCTGGATGCATATAAACGGCATCTGCGAACGCAGTACGCAGATCCACTACCAGCCGAAGCCACCGGGGTACGGCGAACCGGAGCAGGACAAGATTCTCAAAACCCTGCGTAAACGTTTTCCGCGCACCCTGCCCGAAGACCACGATCTGACGGCGTACGCCGACGAGGCACAGGGCAAGCAGTCGATCTGGTTCATTAATGTCGGCCATAACCCGCTGGCCACGCTGGCCGATGCCGGCTATCAACTGATCAGCGAACGCGTCGACGCCCTGAGCTTCAGCGGGGTACACGAGTGCCTGGTGGCGAACATCGAACACGTCTACCTGACCAGCTGGGGCGAGGTGATCGTCGAACGCCACCCACAGGGCGGAACCGGCTTGCTCGATTGCCTTTGCCGTTACCTCAACCTGTTCTCGCCGCACAAGCACAAACCGGGCTCGATCGCGGTCTACAGTTTTTCGTCGACCCGCGGCGGCGCGATCGCCAACCGTGTGGCGCGCTTGGCGCAGTCGGTGTGCAGCACCTTCCACCAACTCGGCGAGAATGCGCGCTACCTGCTGCGGATCAGCGACCAGTTTCACGAGATTCGCTATCGAGACGGTCGATACGACTGGTCGCCGATCGGCGAACTGGACGCGCTGTATGACTACCTGGCGCATCCGCAGGACGGCTATGTGCCACTGCGCATCGACCGTATCAGCATGCAGGATTCACCCCTGCCCACGCTGATCAAACGCAGCGAACCCGGGGTGATCCAGGTCTTCTACGAATTGACCGATCGCGGCATCCACCTGTATTTCTTCGACCAACACGGCGCCTTCACCAGTCAATGGATGTCGGGCGCCGACGAATACCATCTGCTGATCCACCAACGCCGCTTCCTCGATGCGGTGATCGAGAATCGTTTGCTCGGACCGCGCGGTGACGGCGCGGCGCAACGCCCCGACGTCAGGTTCACCCGCATTCATCGGGTCGCTTCGGGCGATCTGCAGCTCAGCATCATGAAGGTGCCGCCGGCAGCGGGCGACGACTACGTCGAACTGGTGGTGTCTGTCAGTCCGCGCTGTCGCATCGAAGACGGTTTTCGTCTGCGCCTTGGCCAGCAATCATTCGACTCGCAGCAACTGGGCACATCACTCTACCCGCAGGTCGCCAGCCAACTACGTCGCCTGCGGCGCAGCAATATCGACTACCCGGTGTACCTGACCGGCATGAAGTCGTTCGACAACAGCGGCAAGAGCAGCTGCAGCCTGATCGACGTGTTGCATTTCAAGCGACAAGTGGAACAGCGTCTCGCTGAGGCAATGAGGTCCGGAACCAAATTGTGACCTGTCGGTCAACGTGCCTGCGGGGGTGCGGGTAATCTCCCCAAGCATTCGAGAATCGTTGATCACCGCGAGGGGCGACAAGCATGCAGATTCGAACAACCTTGGTTGCGGCGACCGCCATCAGCCTGATGGTTGCCGGCTGTGGTTCGACCAGAGAACAACAGGGTAATGTGATTGGGGCGGTCGCCGGCGGCGTGCTCGGCAGCCAGATCGGCGGCGGCAGCGGCAAGGTGGCAGCGACCATCGTCGGCACCCTGCTTGGCGGATACATCGGCGGCAACATCGGTCGACGCATGGACGAAAGCGATCGCTATCGCGCAGGTGAGGTACTTGAATCGACGCCGACCAACCGCAGTTCTACCTGGGAGAACCCGGACACCGGCACCAACTATGAAATGACGCCGACCCGTACCTATTACGACGATTCGACGCCGTGCCGCGAGTACACGACCGAGGCATGGATCGACGGCCGCAAAGAGACGATCTACGGCAATGCCTGTCGCAAGGCCGACGGCACCTGGCAGGCATCCAACTGAACCGCGCCGGTCATCTGCCCGGCTGAAAACCCGCTGCCGAACTGCCATCGACAGGGACCGACCATGCGCGGCTGATACGCTTCAGCCGCCTTGGGCGGCGTTAGGCTCCACCATGGCGAGCGGCTATACTGCCGCCCTTGAGTCTTTCTGGAGCCGGGCATGATTCGACGCCTCTTGATCACCACCAGCCTGCTGATGTTGCTGCTGACTTACGGATGCGGCAACAAGGGGCCGCTGTACCTGCCGCAAGACGGTGAGCCGGCCTCGACTGAGCAAGACAACGAGCCGTCGGAATAGCGCACCATGGATCATTTCCAGTATCGCGACGGCGAACTGTTTGCCGAAGACGTGCCATTGCGCGCAATCGCGGAGCAACACGGCACGCCTTGCTACGTCTATTCGCGCGCCACGTTCGAACGCCATTGGCGTGCGTTCGATAACGCGTTCGGCACGCATCCCCACCTGGTGTGCTACGCGGTCAAAGCCAATTCCAACCTCGCCGTACTGAATGTGCTGGCACGTTTGGGCTCGGGTTTCGACATCGTGTCGGTCGGTGAGTTGGAACGCGTGCTGGCAGCCGGCGGCGACCCGAGCAAGGTGCTGTTTTCCGGTGTCGGTAAACAGGAGCACGAGATGCGGCGTGCCCTGGAAGTCGGCATCCGCTGTTTCAACGTCGAGTCCGCAGCCGAGCTCGAGCGCCTCGACCGGGTTGCGGGCGAGATGGGCAAGCGGGCGCCGATCGCGCTGCGCGTGAACCCCGATGTCGATGCCGAGACCCATCCCTATATCTCGACGGGTCTGAAAGAAAACAAATTCGGCGTGTCGGTCGAAGATGCGCTTGGGCTGTACCGCCGGGCGGCACAGATGGCCAACATCGAGGTCTCCGGCGTCGACTGCCACATCGGCTCGCAGCTGACCCGCATCGACCCGTTTCTCGATGCACTCGACCGCGTCATGGCGCTGGTCGAACGCTTGGCCGGCGAGGGCATCGCGATCGACCATCTCGACCTGGGCGGTGGACTGGGCGTGCGCTACGACCAGGAAAAGCCACCCGAACCCGACGCCTATGCACGCGCCCTGCTCGACCGCATGGGCGATGCACGCTACGAGATCTTCATCGAACCGGGACGCGCGATCGCGGCCAATGCCGGCGTGCTGCTGACCCGGGTCGAATACCTCAAGCGCAACGAAGGCAAAGACTTTGCCGTGATCGATGCCGCCATGAACGATCTAATCCGCCCGTCGCTGTACCAGGCGTGGCAACAGATCGTCACCGTCGAACAGACACCGCAGGGCACGCCCGCCAGCTATGACCTGGTCGGTCCGATCTGCGAAACCGGTGATTTCCTCGGCAAACAACGGCCATTGACGCTGCAGCAGGGCACGCTGCTTGCGGTACGTTCCGCCGGCGCCTACGGTTTTACCATGGCGTCGAATTACAACACCCGCCCGCGCGTGCCCGAGATCATGGTCGATGGCGAACAGGTGTTCGTCGTACGCCGCCGGGAAACGGTTCGCGAACTGTATGCCGGCGAATCAACCCTGCCGACCTGAGAGGCCTATCCGTGGAACGCGTCCCCGAACCGGAAGAACTGATGAACGACATCGAGCAGGCGCTGGCGTATGCGCGTGCCGATTTCAGCGAGGCCAACCAGCTGTTCATCACACTGATCGAAGACGTAGCCGGCGACGATGGCTTATCCGGGGCGTTGCTCGACCTGGGCTGCGGACCGGCCGATATCCCGCTGGAACTGGCACGTCGGCATCCGCAGCTGCGGATTGACGCACTCGACGGCGCAGCGGCGATGCTCGACCTGGCGCGCCAGCACCTCGACGAAGACGAACAGGTTGGATCGCGCATCCGCCTGATGTGCGAATACCTGCCGTGCCCGGCGCTGCAGCACAACAGCTACCAGTCGGTGGCGTCTAACAGCCTGCTGCACCACATGGCCGACCCGGCGGTACTGTGGCAGACGATCAAGGAATGCGCGGCGCCCGGCGCACATGTCGTGGTTATGGACCTGATGCGACCGCACTCCGAGCTGGCCGTCGACGCACTCGTTGAAACCTATGCGCTGAATGAACCGGATGTGCTGCGGCGCGACTTTCGCAACTCGCTGTTCGCGGCCTACTCGCTCGACGAGGTCGCACAGCAGTTGACCGATGCCGGCCTCGATTCGCTAAGCATCGCCGGCGTCAGTGATCGCCATCTCGCGGTGACCGGCACCCTACCCGCCTGAGTCTATTCAATCGGCTGCGCCAACTACCGGCGCTCAGTTTCTCGCCGCCGTCGGCCGACGGCGTTATATTCATAACATGATGCTTGAATTCACCAAGATGCACGGGCTGGGTAACGATTTCGTCGTTATCGACGCGGTCAACCAGCAGTTAGTGCTCGACGAGACCCAGGTGCGCGCCCTCGCCGACCGGCGTTTCGGTATCGGCTGCGACCAGGTGCTGCTGGTCGAACGCCCGCGTCATCCGCAGACGGAGTTCTTTTACCGCATCTACAACGCCGACGGCGGTGAGGTCGAACAGTGCGGCAATGGGGCACGCTGTTTCGCCCGCTTCGTCGCCGACAAGGGCATGACCCGCAATCGCGAGATTGCGGTAGGTACCGCTGCCGGCAATATCACCCTGTATCTCGAAGACGACGATCAGGTGCGGGTGAACATGGGCCGGCCGCACCTGACGCCGGAAAATATCCCGTTCGAGGCCGATGCCCTGGCCGACCGCTATGCGATCGCCGTCGACGGTGAAACGTTTGAAATCGGCGCGGTATCGATGGGCAACCCGCACGCTGTGCTGCTCGTGGAGGACACCGCGAGCGCCCCCGTAGAAACGCTCGGACCCGCGCTGGAAAGGCACCCGCGCTTCCCGCAGCGCGCCAACGTCGGCTTCCTGGCCGTGCGCGACGAAAACCATGTCGATCTGCGGGTATACGAACGTGGTGCGGGCGAGACCCTGGCCTGCGGCACCGGCGCGTGCGCCGCCGTGGTTTATGGCCGGCAGCGCGGCTTACTGGCGGAACGCGTTGCTGTTCGCCTGCCCGGCGGAACGCTTGTGATAAGCTGGGCGGGAATCAACGAGCCGGTGTGGATGACCGGGCCCGCGGTGAGCGTTTTCGACGGCCGCGTAGACCTGCAGGCACTGACAGCGGCGCGTTAACCGCCAACGGTAAAGACGAGATGCCCGCAACCTTGATGGAAGGCCGCCCATGAGTCTGCAACCTGATGATGTCGCTCAGTCGGCAGATGAACGCGAAGAAGAGATCGCGGCATACCTGACGACCCATCCGGATTTCTTTGAACGCCATCCGGACGCCCTCGCCGCGATCGATATCCCGCACCCCACCGGCGACGCGGTATCGCTGATCGAACGCCAGGTGCGCACGCTACGCGACCAATCGGGCAACTACCGTCGTCAGCTCGAAGACCTTGTCACCGTAGCGCGCGAAAACGACGCCTTGGCCAAACGCCTGCACCGTTTGACGCTGGCGCTGATCGAAACCCATTCTTTCGACGAAGTGCTCAATACCCTGCAAGATGAGCTGCGCGAACAGTTCAAGGCCGATTCGGTCGAGATGAAGCTGTTCGCTACCGAACAACTCGACGCGCACGCGCATGAGCCGGGCCCGGCCTTATTCAAGGACTTCCTCGATCGCGCGCGCCCCAACTGTGGCAAGCTCGACAAGGAGAAGCTCGAGTATCTGTTCGGCCCTCAAGCCGGCGAAACCGGGTCGGCCGCACTGATCCCGCTGACTGCGCCACCGCTGGCCGGTGTATTGGCGATCGGCAGCCGCGATCCGGAACGCTTCCACGAAGGCAAGAGCGTCGATTTTCTTCAGCGGCTGGCCGAGGTCGTCAGCGCGACCCTGCAGTCAGCGTCCAGCCCCGGCGTCTGACCCCACCCGTGTCCGACGGCGACAGCGTTTCTTCCGTCACTGTCGAAGCACTGCCGGCGCTGCGAGGATTTCTAGACTATCTGCACTATGAACGCCGCCTGTCGCCGCGCACAGTCAGCAGTTATCGGCGCGATCTCGACGAATTCCTCATCTGGGTAATCGATCAGGGCCTTCCCGATCCATCCAGGGCGGACAGCCAGCACATTCGCGCCTACGCCGCCTACCGACATCGGCGCGGACTCTCGCCGAAAAGCCTGCAACGCCATTTGTCGGCGATACGCGCCTTGTATCGCTACCTGCTGCGTGAAGGCGCGGTCAAAGCCAATCCTGCCGAGGGCGTACGTGCGCCGAAAGTCGAACGACACCTGCCGCAGACGCTCGACGTCGATCAGCTCGGTCGGCTGTTGGACATCACGGGCGACGCCCCGCTCGACCTACGCGACAAGGCGATCATGGAGCTGTTCTATTCATCCGGGTTGCGGCTGTCGGAACTGGTCAGCCTGAATACCGCCGACGTTCAGACAAGCGACGGCCTGCTCGAGGTGCTCGGCAAAGGCGGCAAGACCCGCCGTGTGCCCATCGGCCGGCTGGCGCGTGAGGCGATCGATGCCTGGCTGTCGACACGGACGGTGCTCGCCGCCGACGGTGAAACCGCATTGTTCGTCAGTCAGCGGGGCTCGCGCCTGAGCGCCCGCTCAGTCGAGGCGCGCCTGCGCCAGCGTGCCATCGAGCAAGGCATGCCGCGCCACGTTCATCCGCACATGCTGCGCCACTCCTTCGCCAGTCACCTGCTGGAATCCTCCGGCGATCTGCGCGCCGTACAGGAACTGCTCGGGCACGCCGATATCAGCACGACCCAGATCTATACCCATCTCGACTTTCAGCATCTCGCGCAGGTCTACGACCAGGCGCACCCCCGCGCCAAACGCAAGCGCTGATCGGCGTTATTTGCGCGCGCAAGCGTGCGAAGCGGGTTCGCCGCGTCCTTCGTGCAACTTGCGACATTCCGCTACAATGACCCGTTCTTTCAGCGTCCAGGATAGGCAGTGGAAAAGATTCGCGGTACGACCATTCTCTCGGTACGACGCAACGGCAAGGTTGTCGTCGGCGGCGACGGCCAGGTCTCGATGGGTAACACGGTCATGAAAGGCAATGCACGCAAGGTGCGCCGCCTGTACAAGGGCCAGGTGTTGGCAGGATTCGCCGGCGCCACCGCAGATGCGTTCACCCTGTTCGAACGCTTCGAAGGCAAGCTCGAAAAGCATTCCGGTCACCTGACCCGGGCCGCGGTCGAACTGGCCAAGGACTGGCGCACCGACCGCATGCTGCGCCGTCTCGAGGCGTTGCTCGTGGTGGCAGACAAGGAGGCCTCGTTGATCCTCACCGGTACCGGCGACGTCGTCGAACCGGAAGACAGCCTGATGGCCATCGGCTCGGGCGGCTCTTACGCCCAGGCCGCGGCGCGCGCCATGCTCGATACCACCGAACTGGACGCGCGTGAGATTGTCGAACGCGGTCTGCAGATTGCCGCAGACATCTGCGTGTATACCAATCACAACCTCGTCATCGAAGAGCTGGACTGCGATGCCTGAATTTACCCCTGAAGAAATCGTTCGCGAACTCGACAAGCACATCATCGGCCAGCAAGAGGCGAAACGCTCGGTGGCGATTGCCCTGCGCAACCGCTGGCGACGCACCCAGGTCGAAGACACCCTGCGCAACGAGATCACACCGAAAAACATCCTGATGATCGGCCCGACCGGGGTCGGCAAGACCGAGATCGCTCGCCGCTTGGCAAAGCTTGCCAACGCGCCCTTCATCAAGGTCGAGGCCACCAAGTTCACCGAGGTGGGCTATGTAGGCCGCGAGGTGGATTCCATTGTGCGCGACCTCGCCGATGCCGCGGTGAAAATGGTGCGCGTGCAAGAGATGGAAAAGGTGCAGGACGTCGCCGCTGCCGCGGCGGAAGAACGCGTGCTCGACGCGCTGTTGCCTCCCGCGCGCACCAGCAGTTGGGAAGACGAAGCGGTTCCGGTGCGCACCGAAGGCGGCAGCACGCGCGACAAGTTCCGCGACAAGTTGCGCAATGGCGAACTCGATGAGAAGGAGATCGAGATCGAAACCGCCGGCGTGAACATGGGCGTCGAGATCATGGCCCCGCCCGGTATGGAAGAGATGACCAGCCAGTTGCAAGGCCTGTTCCAGAACCTCGGCGGCCAGCGCATGAAGAAGCGTAAGCTGCGCATCAAGGATGCACTGGCACAGATCCGCGACGAAGAGGCCGCGAAACGGGTCAACGAAGAAGACCTGAAGCTGCGCGCCATCGAAACCGTCGAGCAGCACGGCATCGTCTTTCTCGACGAGTTGGACAAAGTTACCAGCCGCAGTGAGTCCCACGGAGCGGACGTGTCACGCGAAGGTGTACAGCGCGACCTGCTACCGCTGGTCGAGGGCTGTACCGTGTCGACCAAGCACGGCATGGTGCGCACCGACCACATCCTGTTCATCGCTTCCGGCGCCTTCCATCTGAGCAAGCCGTCCGATCTGATCCCGGAGCTTCAGGGAAGGCTGCCTATCCGCGTGGAATTGTCGGCGCTTTCGACCGATGACTTCGTGCGCATCCTGACCGAGCCGGACGCCTCATTGACCGAGCAATACCAGGCCCTGATGAAAACCGAAGGGGTCGAGCTACAGTTCACCGACGACGGCATTCGACGCATCGCGGAGATCGCCTGGCAGGTCAACGAGAAAACCGAGAACATCGGTGCGCGTCGCCTGCACACGGTGATGGAACGTCTGTTGGAAGAGGTTTCGTTCATGGCGCCGACCTACGCCGGTCGTACCATCACGGTGGACACCGAGTACGTCGATAGAAACCTGTCTGAATTGGCAGCGGACGAAGACCTCACCCGCTACATTCTTTAACGGCTATTCGATCCGGTATCCGCTCGTTCAAGCGGATACCGCAACATGCTACTGCGCCGGTGTCTGACCGGCTTGCGGCTCCATCGCCAGCGCGTCAGCGGCATCGACCTTGTCGATCAAGACACCCAACGCCTCGAGCAGGCGGTATTGCGCCAGCAGATGGTCAGCTTGCGTCTCGACGATCGCCTGTTGCGCCGTCAACACCTCGTTCTCGGAATTCAGCAGATCGAGCAGCGTACGCTGGCCAATGCGGAACTGCTTGCCGTACGCATCGCGGGTGGCGCGCGCAGCCTCAACCTGGCGTTCGAGCAAGGGGAGCTGGGCGCGGGTCGCCTCGAGGGCAGCCCATGCCAGGCGGATACTTTCTTCCAACTGACGAACCGAGCGGTCACGAACATCTTTGGCCTCGTTGATGTTATAGGCCGTGGCGCGCTTGCGGGCGGCATCCGCACCGCCGCGAAAGAGGTTATAGCGCATGCGGATCATCGCCGTGGCATCGTTGTCGTGACCTTCCACGCCACCGATGTTGTCGTTCAGATTGCCGCCGACTTCGAGGTCGAAACGCGGATAGAAGAACTGCTTGGACGCTTCATGCTGCGCCTTGGCCGCTTCGATATCGGCTGACGCCGTCTGCAACACGGGATTGTTCGCCTGTGCGATCTCCATCGCCTGCTCGAGCGATCCCGGCAGCGCGTCGCCGACGGGATCTGCTGCAGGGTAGCTCTCGGCCGGCGCTGCACCGACGACGCGATAAAATGTGGTTTGTGCATCCTGCACGTTGACGTCGGCTGCAACCAGGTTGACCTCCGACAAGGCGACACGCGAGGTGACCTGGTCGAAGTCGGCACGGCGGCCGACACCGGCATCGCTGCGTGCGCGGATCTGTTCTTCGATACGTCGATGGATATCGAGGCTTTGTTGCGAGATATCCTGCAGCTGCTGGTAGCGATTCAGATCGACGTAGGCCTGCACCGCCTTCATCGCGGTCGACTCACCGACCGACATCAATCTGGCCGCCGCGGAATTCATACGGGCATTTTGGCGATCCACTTCGCTGCTCGTGCCCCAACCATCGAACAACATCTGGCGTACGGTCAGGCCGAGTTCGCGTCGTTCAAGGTCGTTTGTGTGGCCATCGTTGGCCCGGGTGGTGGGGTTATCCGTGTGCTCGTGTCCGAAACCGGCATTGAGATCGATCGATGGCAGATAGCCGCCTTCGGCCTGTCGGACTTCTTCGCGGCGCGCCAGCCACTGGTTACGCGCTTCCGCCACATCGGGATTGGTCGTCAAAGCGGAACGAACGACGTCCGTCAAAGCACCCTGTTGTGCCTGGGCCGATGACCAGCCGACCAGGACACACATGAACGACGCGCATCCAACCGCGCGCAACCGAGCTCCATCCATCATCAAATTCACACTTTTTTGTTTTGGCAGACTTCACAAAGCGGGCCGGCAATCGCGAGGTTGTCCTAGACAACATCCAAGCGAATCAAACACCTACCGGCCGCCTCCCTTGGCGCGGCATCATGCCACATATCGAACATTGGGCAATAATGTCCGGAAACACTTTGATGGATGTCACCTTTTGCTCAGTCGGTCTGCAGATTGTTGCTCGTCAGCAGGCTGTCGATGATCTGTTGATCGTTGGATCCAAGCACGCTCAGATCGACATTCTGCAACACGATGGTCTGATCTTCGGAACCGGCCGAATAACCTGCGCTGAATCCACCATTCGAGCTGACGTGTACGACGCCGTCGCTACCCGATTGCTCAAAGTGTAGATAATCCGTCAGGTCTCCGCCTGCTTCGCCGCTGAGCAGGTCCTGCAGGTTCAGGACATCGCCCTCGGCGAGGCTGAAGTTGGTCACCTGATCGACAGCGGGGCTGCCCGCGGTGCCCTGGTAGCCGTCGTTCCAATAGAACTCGTCGGCACCGCTGCTGCCGGTCAGCACGTTGTCGCCAACCCCGCCATCGACAGTCGGCAGCGCAGCGCTGACAAGCAAGCTGGTTGCCGCAGTCGCCGCCGCATCGACGCCGATATTGGTAACGACCGCGGTTGCCGTATCGGTGCCGCCGTTGCCGTCACTGATCGTATAGGTGAAAGAATCCATCGCGACCTCGCCGGCGCCAAGGCTGTCGAACTGACCGTTCGGGTCGTAAACGAACGAGCCGTCATCCGAGATCGTCAACAGGGCACCGGAGGACAGGGTGACTGTCTGGCCATCGGTCACGGCATTGCCGTTTACCTCGATCAAGGTCAACGGGTCGCCGTCCGGGTCGGAATCGTTATCCAGCAGGTCGTTCGGTGAGGCAGCGGTGATCGTCAGCGTTTGATCCGCCGACAGGGTGTATTCGGTATTGGCCGACGCAGGACCCGAACCGGAGAAACCGGCCAGGAAATAGTCGGAGCCATCGCCTGTGCGGTTCACCGTGTCGATGGATTCGAATCGCACCTCGTTGAACACCAACGCACCGGTATTGATGTTGAACGTGCCGATGTTTCCTGTGCTGAGCACAAAGGTGCCTCGGGCGACCTCGTGGCCATCGTACAGTGCCACCCAACGCCCCTGCTCACCGCCGTCTTCATTCGCGAACAGGCGTTCAACACCGAACCGCGCCTGGTTCATATTGCCGGCGAATTCCAACGTGATCGATTCCGATTGGCCAGTCGTCCGATCGAACTCTATCTGCTGCGGAACCGTCTCCAGGACAGTTCGCGGCGTGCCCGCCACACCCAGGTTGTTGCCTTGCTGGAACAAGGTACCGGGGCTGCCGTCGGCGTCGCGCGCAACAATTGTGGTCTGTTGGCCCGTGCTGTCGATTGCGGTCCAAGACGTGCCCAGCTTACCCAACGCCACACTGTATGGCGCGGCGGCAGGATCATCGACGGCAACCGGCGGGACACCGATCGGTGTCAGGTCGAGTGTCGCGGCATCGCTAGCCGGGCCCGAGGTATTGCCGGCCGCATCTGTCAATGTAGCGGTGACCGAGATGGTGTTGCCGTCGCCCGGGCTGGGGAAGGTCGTCGCCACGGCGCCGGCAGCAATGTCGGCCGCCGTCAGCACGATTGTGGTGGTGTTGCTGCCGTCGCTCACGGTCAGGGTATCTCCGGCGAAGGCGTCGCCCGGCAGCCCGATCTCGACGTCGATATCACCGCTGAGCTCGCTGCTGTCGATGATGCCGTCGTTGTCGGCGTCTTCGGTGATCACCACGGTGGGGGCCGAGGGTGCGGCCGTGTCTACCGAGTAGGGCCGCAACGTTGTCGCGGTGGCTTCGCCGTTTACATCGCCGGTGGAGGTTGTCACCGAGGCATCGACGGTGGTGTCCGTATCCGCGGCCAGCGCACTGCCCGGCACATCGATGCTGAACGCGCCACCAGCGACGGCTCCCATGTAGTCGATCCCATTCACGGTGATCGTCACGATGTCGCCATCGGTAACATCGCCACCCACCGTGCCCGTGATCGCTACCGTGGCACCGGCTTCGGCGGCGTTGAGTACGTCATCGGCAGCGATCGGATCCAGGGCGATGCTTGCCGTCGGCGGCGTGGTATCGACCGTGTAGGTTTGCGTAGTGGTGGCAGTGGCTTCGCCATTGACGTCGCCGGTAGTCGTGGTAACGCTCGCATCCACGGTCAGATCGGGATCGCTTGCCAACACGCTGCCGGGCACATCGATGCTGAAAGCGCCGCCACTGACTGTACCGATGTAGTCGACGCCATCGATCGTCAGCGTGACCGTATCGCCATCAGCAACGTCGCCACCAACCGTGCCGGTAACAGGCACCGTGCCACCAACCTCAGCGGCGCTGAGAACATTGTCGGCCGTAATCGGATCAAGCGCGATGCTCGCCGTCGGCGCGGTGGTATCCACCGAATACGCCTGGGTGTCGGTCGCAGTGGCCTCACCGTTGACGTTACCCGTGCTGGTGGTAACGCTGGCATCGACCGTGCTGTCCGCATCGGCCGCCAAGGCGCTGCCCGGCACATCGATGCTGAAGGTACCGCCACTGACCGGCCCGGTGTAGGCGGCGCCACCGATCGTCAGCGTAACGATGTCGCCATCGGCAACGTCGCCACCCACCGTGCCGGTGACAGCGACCGTGCCGCCCGCCTCCGCCGCGTTCAATATGTTGTCGGGCGTGATCGGATCGAGGTTGATGCTCGCCGTCGGCAGACCCGTATCAACGGTATAGGTTTGCGTGTCGGTCGCCGTGGCTTCGCCGTTTACATCGCCGGTGCTGGTCGTCACGCTGGCGTCGACCGTCAGGTCCGGATCGCCGGCCAATGCGCTGCCGGGCACGTCGATGCTGAAAGTGCCGCCACTGACGGCGCCGGTGTAATCAACACCACCGACCGTCAGCGTAACCGTATCGCCGTCGACCACGTCGCCACCAACCGTGCCGGTCAAGGCAACCGTTCCGCCCACTTCCGCAGCGCTCAGAATATTGTCGGCAGTAACCGGGTCAAGCGTGATCGTGGCGGTCGGGGGCGTGGTATCAACCGTGTATGTCTGTGTCGTAGTGGCGGTGGCTTCGCCGTTCGCATCGCCGGTACTGGTCGTGACACTGGCATCGACCGTTAGGTCGGGATCGTTTGCCAGGGCACTGCCGGGCACATCGATGCTGAAGGCCCCACCGCTTACCGTGCCGGTGTAGTCAACGCCATCGATGGTCAGGGTGACCGTGTCGCCATCGGCAACGTCACCGCCAACAACGCCGGTAATGGCGACTGTGCCACCCGCCTCGGCGGCGTTCAGAACGTTGTCCGCCGTGATGGGATCGAGGGCGATCGTCGCGACAGGAGGCGTGGTATCGACTGCGTAGGTCTGCGCATCGGTCGCCGTCGCTTCGCCGTTCGCATTGCCGGTGCTGGTCGTGACACTCGCATCGACCGTGAGGTCGGGATCGCTGGCCAGGGCGCTGCCCGGGACATCGATACTGAACACGCCGCCGCTCACAGCGCCGGTGTAATCGGTGCCATCGATGGTCAAGGTCACCGTGTCGCCGTCGGCGACGTCACCGCCAACGGTGCCGGTAACGGCAACCGTGCCGCCGGCTTCAGCTGCGTTCAACACATTGTCTGCGGTAATCGGATCGATATTGATCGTCGCCGTGGGCAGATTGGTGTCGACGGTATAGGGCTGGCTCGCCGTTGCCGTCGCTTCGCCGTTCACATCACCGGTGCTGGTGGTAACGCTGGCTTCGACGGTGGTATCCGGGTCGTTGACCAGGGCACTGCCGGGCACGTCGATGCTGAAGGTGCCACCGCTGACGGTGCCGGTGTAGTCGATGCCGTTTATCGTCAGGGTCACCGTGTCGCCATCGGCGACATCGCCACCGACCGTACCCGTGATTGCCACCGTACCACCTGCTTCAGCGGCGTCGATCAGGTTGTCGGCAGTAATCGGATCAAGCGTGATCGAAGCTGTCGGCGGGGTGGTATCGACAGTGAACGGCTGGCTGTCCGTCGCCCTCGCTTCGCCGGCGGGGTCACCGGTAGACGTGGTTACGCTGGCATCGACAGTACCGTCGGCGTCGGCAAGCAGTTCGCTACCGGGCACTGAGATACTGAACGCGCCACCACTGACCGGACCGGTATAATCGGTACCATTGACGTTGATCGTGACGATGTCGCCATCCGCTACGTCGCCGCCGACCGTGCCGGTGATGGCCACCGTGGTGCCGGCCTCGGCCGCGCTGATAATGTTGTCGCCAGTGATGGGCGCCAACACCAGAATCGCACTCGGGCCGCTCGGCCCTGTCGTGCCACCACCCGTACCGCCATCATCGCCTTCGACGAGCAACGGGATCGGATCGACGAGCAATTGTTCGAAATTCTGCTCGAGGCCGGTGGTTTCATAACCGGCCTGTACCAGCCCGACACGCCCGGTGCGGTCGACGGACAACGCGGATTGCGCGGATTCGCCCAATGCAGACGTCGGCGCAGGCTGGTCGCCGGCGGCCGGTGGTTCGGTGATTTCGGTGGGATCTGCACCCGCAGCAATGGCTGCCTGAATCTCTTTGACGTCGGCAAGTGCCGCTGCGCGCGCGGCGTCGACATCGTCGCTGTAGACCGATTCGTCGAGCGATGCCTCTGTATTGCTGCCAAGATCCAGTCGCGATCCGTCTTTCATCGCGATGACCGCGCTGGCCTCGCCGATCGTCTTGATCAGGTCGTCAGCGTAGACCATGTCGCCGGCAAACAGCTGCCTTTCCACACCGTCGGCACCCGTTGCGACGACGCGTCCGCTTACGGACTGAACCTCGCCGACCACGGCGGCAGCATTGTTATTCAAGGTTTGTTCGGCCATGCGGCTCTCCGCGCGAAATCATCGATAAGTCAGATGATCATGGCGCGCGGCAGGCATTCGGCACATAGAACCTTGGTACTAAAAAGGAATAGAGGTCACGCCGCACGTACCGTGCGAAACCCGGCCAGAGGGGGGACGGCGATGCTCCGGTCCGTCCCCGCCCCTCGGAACAACCGAGGTTTGGGGACGGCCGCGTGGGTCAGTCGGTAACCAGGTTGCTACCGGCCAGCAGGCTGTCGATGATCTGTTGATCGGTTGCGCCGAGCGCGCTGAGATCGACATTTTCGAGCACGATCGTCTGGTCGGTGGCAGCGCTATCGAAACCGGTACCGAAACCGCCGTTGCTGCTGACGTGAATCACCGCGTCCGCACCACTCTGCTCGAAATGCAGGAAGGGCGTCAGGTCACCTGAGCTGTCTTCGCCCTGCAGCAGATCACTGAGGTTCAGGGCATCGCCATCGCCGATGCTGAAATCGACGATCGCATCGACCGCCGGGGTACCGGCAACGCCCTGGTCACCGTTGTTCCACTCAAAACTGTCGCTACCTGCACCGCCGACCAGGATATCGTTGCCTGAACCACCGATCAGGATATCGTTGCCGGCACCCGCATCGAGTTCGTCGTCATCGGCACCACCATCCAAGGTGTCGCCCAGATCTGTGCCGATCAGGATGTCGTCACCGCCTGCGCCGACCAATGTCGCACCCTCGTAAGGCTGGGTCGCTGTGGCGACACCTACGGCGCCGCTCGCACCGTCGCTTCCGTAGACCACAGTCTGGCTCGAGCCGTCGCTGAAGGTCACAGTGAATTCGACCTGTCTGTTGGCGAATTCTGCGCCGTTATCATTGGTGCCGAGGCCGTCGGTATCCACGCCGAAGTGCATCTCGTCGCCTACGCCGAATGCGCCGTTGGCGAAATTGATCGTGAGCAGCGGACTGCCGTCGACCGCAGTGATCGAGATATCTGAAGCACTCATCCCGGTCAATGTACCGAGAGTAGGCCCGTAAGAAGCCCCGCCTTGGGTGTCGAAGTACGCATTGCCGTCAGTACCGGCCTGCAGATCGATCGAGATCTGCGTGACGTACACCCCGGCGATTCCTGCACTATCCATGCGGAAGCTGTATTGCTCCGGCCCGGTGGAATAGGTGCTGCCCGCGGCGACTGCGCCAGTTACCGTGTTCGAGTACTCGGTCATGCGGCCCACCAGTTGATCCGGATCGCCGTCACCCGTAACGGTGCCACTACCGATCGTGACCTCCATGCGATTGACTTCGATATCGACCGACGAAGAAGCGGTATCGCCATCTGCGTCGCGGACCACATATTCAATGCTGGTACCGGCCAGGCTTAGGTCGCCGCTGCTGGGTGCACTGTAGGCATAGGTGCCGTCGGTGAAATCGATCGTGAGCACACCGCCGTTCGTCGTGTTGACAGTCAAGACATCGGTCGACGGATCGAAGCTAGAACGGTCAATGCCGCTTACAGTGACCGAATGCGTCGACAAATCGAATGTGTAGGTTGTGCCCTCAGACGTCAACGACTCAATGTAACCACCATCCGCACCAAACAGACTACCCGCACCGATTGTGCCCGTCGTATGCAAATAACCCGAAGCGGAACCCAGGACGGTCGCTTCAAGCACAGCATCAAGCTGCGCGAAATCGGTTACCAGAACGCCATCTGTATCAGCGCCAGTGAGGCCATCATAAGCAATCGGATCGAGTGAGGACGTGCTGCTCAAGCCGCTGCCCATGCCGACGGCGTACGACGTAATGCCGTTCGAGTACAGGAAATCCTGCCATGCAGCTTCTTCGTCTGCATCGATTCCCACATCGCCTGTCGGCCGCGTCGGCTCACCATCAGAGAAGAAGTACGCCACGTTCTGCGCACCCGCAATGGAGCCGGCATCAGCGAACGCGCTTTCGGCCGTGGTCAAAGCCGCATCGTAGTTGGTTTGACCACCCGCCGTCAGGCCGCTAAGCACGGACCTTGCCTCGGCAATCGTCATCCACTCCGAACCCTGCTCGGTTGCACCGGTTGAGAACGTCACCAAACGAACTGCGACTTCACCAAACTCGTCGTACCGATCAAGTAAGGTGTTGATCGACGCGATTGCGCTCGCCAAGCGAGTGGCTCCGCCGACACCGTCGGTTCCTCCCATGCTGCCGGAGACATCCAACATGATCAGCAGATTCGAATCGAGGGTCGACAACGACTCAGTGCGCGCTGCAATGTCGACCGGAGCATCGTCTTCGACATTGATATTGATGGCAGCGGGTACCGACGTGGTACCGCTCGCCGAAGTCGCCGAGATACCGAATGAGAACTGCAGCAGACCTTCGCTGCCTTCATCACCGACATGATCGACAGGTGCCGTCAGGTCGAACGTATAGTTGCCTGCCGTATCGATCGACAACGTTGCAACGGTCACACCGTTTGCGGTGCCCGTCAGCGTGGGGGTTCCCGAACCTGACCAGGTTATCGCATAACCGCCGGAGTTATAGGCACCGTCGGCCGGCGCCGTCAACGTGACCGAGGTGATTGCATCACCATCCGGATCGAAAATGCTGACCGTACCGCTCACGGAGGTTTCGTCCGTCGTATCCAGACCAGACGGCGTTGCGTCAGGCTGGCCACCTGCCAATCCCTCCTCAGAAACGTTGGCAGTCACCGAAGAAACGAAAGGCAAGGTGGCATGCGTCGAAACCGTACTCGCACTGAAAGCGTTGCCCGCATCGTCGTTGCCCGTCACAGTTGCAGTGAACGAGGCATCCGCAGCCAAATCGCTCCCGGCAACACTCACACTCCAGGTGACGCCGTCGGGATTAACGCTGGTACTGTAAGTGGTGCCATTGATCACCATGCTCACGGCGTCGCCCGCATCTGCATCGCCACCGACCGTGCCGGTAACGACCACCGTTCCGGCCGCCTCACCCGCATCCAGAACGTCATCTGCAGTGATGTTGTCGACGGAAATCGTTGCCGAAGCTACCAGGTCGACGGCATAACTCTGCGTCGCGGTGGCAGTCGTTTCGCCGTTCACATCACCCGTACTGGTCGTGACGCTGGCTTCGACGGTGGTATCGCCGTCTGCGGCCAAAGCGCTTCCGGGCACATCGATGCTGAATACGCCACCGCTTACGGTGCCGATGTAATCAACACCATCGACTGTCAGCGTGACCGTGTCGCCATCGGCAACGTCACCACCGACCGTGCCAGTAACGGCTACAGTGCTACCGGCTTCAGCAGCATTCAGGATGTTGTCAGCTGTGATCGCATCGAGGGCGATCGTCGCCGTCGGTGCAGATGTGTCTACGGAGTACGCCCGCGTATCAGTCGCCGTTGCTTCGCCGTTTACGTCGCCCGTGCTGGTGGTAACGCTGGCTTCGACCGTGGTATCACCGTCGGCTGCCAAGGCACTTCCGGGGACGTCGATGCTGAACACACCACCAGAGACGGTACCCGCGTAATCGACACCGTCGACTGTCAGCGTGACGGTATCGCCGTCGGCGACATCACCACCAACCGTACCGGTGACCGCTACCGTACTGCCAGCTTCAGCAGC